>WNGL01015470.1_pt1 | contig 15056 bp, 15 predicted proteins | sample 5400591 | NCBI WGS metagenome assembly WNGL01 (sample SAMN13153377, study PRJNA577476) | soil metagenome | isolation source: 80 cm soil or saprolite under Garry oak tree replicate 1 | place: USA:California | collected 2016-06-15
TCTGGCGGGGCTGCCCGCTATTTCGCTTCCCTGCGGCTTCACGGCGAACGGCTTGCCGATTGGCTTACAGGTAGCGGGCAAGCCGTTTGAGGAGGCGATGATTTTGCGTGTGGCGCACGCTTATCAGTTGTTGACGGACTGGCATCGAAGAGAGATTGATACAACATCTTGAACGAACGTACATATTTACAATTGCCACATGGAACGCTACAACTCCCTGCATTCCTGCCTGATGCCACGCTGGGCGTAGTGCGCAACGTTGATAGCGCGGACCTGGAACAGTGCGGGATAGAGGCTGTTGTCATGAATACCTACCATCTCATGCAGCGTCCAGGCTCCTCTACGATCACATCGCTGGGGGGATTGCATACTATGGCCGGTTGGCCGCATCCCATCATCACCGATTCGGGGGGATTCCAGGCGTATTCGTTGATCCGGCAGAATGACAAGTTTGGCTATATGAATGATAAGGGGATTACTTTTCAGCCTGAAGGGTCTGACCGTAAATTTCATTTGACGCCGGAGAAGAGTATTCAGCTACAAGTCGCTTATGGTGCGGATATCGTTGTCTGTTTGGATGATTGCACGCACGTGGATGAGCCATTTGAGACGCAGCAGGAGTCGGTCAGGAGGACGATCGCGTGGGCCAGGCGCTGTAAGGACGAGTTTACGCGGCTCATGCAGCAGAAACGCCTCGCGCCGGAAAAAAGACCGCTATTGTTTGGTGTGATTCAGGGTGGTGGATTTCATGAACTGCGCAAGCAATGCGCCGACGCGCTGCTGGAGATAGGCTTCGATGGTTTCGGCTATGGCGGTTGGCCGTTGGATGGCAAGGGGAATTTGCTGGTTGATATGGTGCGCTATACCCGGGAACTCGTTCCGCCAGAACTACCCATGCACGCGCTGGGGATAGGGCATCCGGCTAATGTGGTGGAATGCGCGCGTATGGGGTACGATATTTTTGACAGCGCGATGCCGACGCGCGATGCTCGTCATTTCCGCCTGTACGTTTTCACCTGCGAAGATGGTTTACCGGAGGGCGCACTGCATCCGGCCCCTACATCTGAAAAGTGGTTTACCTACCTCTATGTGAATGATGACAAGGCTATCAAGAACGATGGCCCGGTCTCGCCTTATTGTGATTGCCTGTGCTGCGCGCGCTATTCGGTGGCCTATCTGCACCATCTCTACAAAATCAATGATGGTCTTTTCCTGCGGCTCGCAACTATGCACAATTTGCGCTTTATGGCACAGTTGACCGAGCGCCTGAGGAAGGAAATAGTGTAGGGGTATGGATGAACATACAACACAAAATTTGCACCAGCTGCTTGAAGCGGTGCTGGCGAGTTCGAAATACCGGTATGTTGATAGCGATTTCATCCGGTCTATTGGCGCGGGAGAACTGGGCAAACGGCGCAATCTAAAAGAGGCTATCAAGGCCACCAAGAATAAGCTACACCAGGTCGGTGGCGTATATCAACAGGATGAGCCACGTTACGCGCGCTGGTTGGATGAACTACGACGAGCGACACGGCGAGAGGAGAGGGCACAGGTGCTGGCGGTGTGTAAAGACATCATGAGCCGCCATGCCTCGACGCGCGAACGACTTCCACTGCTCGAAGATTTCTATAGCACGATCCTGGCGGAGATTGCGCCGGTTCGCTCGGTGATCGACATTGCGTGCGGTCTGCACCCACTGGCTATTCCCTGGATGCCGTTGGCGGAGGACGCGCGGTATTACGCCTACGATATCTACTCGGATATGATGGATTTTTTGGAGGCGTGCTTCTCATGTTTACACGTGCAGGGCCAGGCGCGGGTCTGCGATGTGATACATACTTGCCCGACGCAGAGAGCCGATGTGGCTTTTCTGCTTAAGGCGATTCCTTGCCTGGAACAGGTGGATAAAAGCGCGGGGCTGCGGCTGCTGGAAACGATCAATGCCGATCACCTGGTTGTCTCGTTTCCGGCTGCCAGTCTTGGTGGCAGGAACAAGGGGATGGTGATGAACTACGAGGCTCATTTCGTAGAAGTTATAAGGGATAAAAACTGGTCAATGAAACGCTTTGTTTTTCCGACTGAACTGGTGTTTTTGATTTCCAAATAGAAGTGAACCTTTTCCCAACGATATGCTACTCACCCATTGGTGGATGGAGTATGGTAATTATACAGTGAAAAGTGTACGGACGCGACAAATCGGATCCCTACGCTGTTTCTACCAACTGTTATGAAAGGACTAGCAATAAGCAGTATGACAGAAAGAGTAATGACCATGCCAGGAGTTGATACATCTTCATCGCGTTCTGGCGAAGTAGTGCTACGTACTCGTAATCTCTCTAAACAATATGGGAAGCGGCTCGCCGTGAATGATCTGAACCTTGAGGTGCGGCGCGGCGAGATTTTTGGCTTTCTGGGTCCCAATGGCGCGGGAAAAACGACGACTATTCGCATGATGTTGGGGTTGATAGCGGCAAACGCGGGCAGTGTGGAGATTCTTGGGAAGAATGTCATCACGCACCGGGCGCAGATTCTGCCGCGCGTCGGCGCGCTGGTAGAAACACCTGCGCTGTACCTGTACCTGTCCGGTCGCAACAATTTGCGTGTGGTTGGTTCCGCGCTAGGGGGAGTGTCGAAAGCGCGTATTGACGCGATATTGGAACTGGTCGGCTTGCAGAATCGGCAGAAAGATCGTGTGCGCACCTACTCGCTGGGTATGAAGCAGCGCCTGGGTGTGGCGATGGCCTTGCTGCAAGACCCGGATGTACTGATACTCGACGAGCCTGCCAACGGGCTTGATCCCGCCGGTATCGTCGAGATGCGCGACCTGATGCACCAGTTGTCAGCGGCAGGCAAGACCGTCTTTATATCCAGTCACCTTTTGACTGAGGTACAGCAGATTTGTACGAGAGTTGCCATCATCAACCTGGGCAAACTGGTAACGGAATCCACGATTGAGGAACTCACCAATGGACGCGGCGAGTTCTCTGTTACGTTGGAGCGCCCACAGGAGGCGCTGGCGCTCGTGCAGGCCCAGACATGGGGGGCGAGCGCACACCTGGATGGGAATGGCGCATTGATAACGCCCGCCCCCAACAATCGCGGACGAGAACTCAATCTCTTCCTCGTAAAAGCAGGCTTCGCACCCGATACCATCGCGCAGGCGACACAGGATTTGGAAGAGGTCTTCCTACGACTCACAGGCAATGGAGGAGGTGTACAGTGAGTACCGTTATTGCACCCGCACCTGCGGAACAGATAAAGTTACATCACGCCACACCCAGCTTTTTCGGGCTGGTACGCGGCGAATTTCTCAAAGTGATGCGCCAATGGAGTACCTGGATTTTATTGATACTGCTGGTCGGTGCGACTGTTCTACCATACATTGTTGAGACAGTCAGGCCGCGTTTCCAAGAAAATATTGTGAACAACCCGTTGACTGTCTACTACGACCAGATGTCCATTGGCCTATCGGTCCTGCGCGTTTTCACCGGCTTTTTTCTCCTGATCGTGACGGCGCGCATGGTCGGCCAGGAGTACCAACTTGGCACCATTCGCGTCCTCCTATCGCGCGGCGTTGGGCGACTGCAATTGCTCTTTGCCAAGCTGACGACCATGGCGATCATCGCGATCATCCTGTTGATAGTCGGAATCCTGTTCAATCTGCTGCTGACCATTATGCTGGTGGCCGGTGTCGCGGGAAATCTCAACTCTCTCAGCTCGCTCACCTCGCAGTTCTGGTCAGATAGCGGGATCTATGTCCTCTCTATCCTGCTGAATATGGGCGTGAGCATCTTGCTGGCAACGGCGGCGGCGGTCATTGGCCGGGCGTCGGTCTTCGGGATAAGCGCCGCGCTGGCCTTTTTCCCGCTGGACAATTTCGGCACTGTCATCATGTTACTGGCTAATCGCGTTACGAGCAGCGATTTCTGGCTGAGCATCACGGCCTACTTCCTGGGGCCGAACCTGAACCAGATGCCAACCGCGCTGACCAACAATCCGAAGGTTCTCTCCATAGGATTTGGGCCGCTGTACGCTACAGACCCTGCAAATGTGGGACACGGCATCCTGGTGGATGGCACGCATACGCTGGTAGTCGCGGCGGTATACGCGGCGATCTTTGCGGCAGTGGCCATCTTGCTGACGTGGAAACGCGATGTGAAAGAGTAAGATATATCAGAGATGAAAAGGGGTGTCGACGCCGTCGACACCCCTTTTCATCTCTGATATTACATTAACCCTCGATAGCGGTTGGTGATGGGAAGGCGCCTGTCTCTGCCGAAAGCGCGGGTGGTGATCTTCACGCCGGGAGGAGCTTGCCGACGTTTGTATTCGCTGGAATCCACCAGGCGCATGACACGCTCCACCGTTTTGCGGTCAAAACCCATGGCTACAATCTCTTCGAGGCTGCGGTCTTCTTCGGCGTAGGCGCGCAGGATGGGATCGAGCACCTCGTAGGGCGGCAGACTATCGGTGTCCTTCTGGCCGGGGCGCAGTTCGGCGGAGGGCGGCTTTTCGATGACGGATGGAGGTATGACAGGTCGATCTCCCAGCGTGTTGCGATAGCGGGAGAGTTCGTAGACCAGCGTCTTCAAGACATCTTTGATCACGGCGAAGCCGCCCGCCATGTCACCATAGAGTGTGCTGTAGCCGGTTGCCATTTCGGATTTATTGCCGGTGGTGAGCACGAGGGCATTTTGCTTGTTGGAGATGGCCATGAGGATGTTACCGCGAATGCGCGCCTGGAGGTTTTCAGCTGCGATTCCGGGATCGCCCTCGCCCAGCGCGGGCTGGAGCACTTTAAGCGAGGTGCGAAAGATCTCCTCAATGGGGATGGTCAGCATGTGTATGCCGAGGTTGTCAGCGAGTTCCTGCGCGTCGGTGCGGCTGCCTTCTGAGGAGTAGCCGGAGGGCATGGAGACGCCTAGGACATTTTCGGCTCCCAGCGCATCAACGGCGATGGTTGCGGTGAGCGATGAGTCGATGCCGCCTGAGAGGCCGATGATGACTTGTTTGAAGTTGTTTTTGCGCACGTAATCGCCGGTGCAGAGCACGAGGGCGGAGTAGATTTCTTGTAGGCGCTCCATTTTTGGCTCGATGCGCGGACTTGCAGGCGTTCCTGGCGGCGGCGCGGGTCGTGCAGGCGCGTGCGGAAGACGGAGGCGGTATCGAGGTCAACGGTGAGCATATCTTCGGCAAATTCTTTGCCGCGCGCGATCAGCTCTCCTTGCTCGTTGAGAACCATGCTGCCACCGTCGAAGACTAATTCATCCTGTCCGCCAACCATGTTGACGTAGGCGACGATGACGCCGTTATCGGAGGCGCGGGTGGCGAGCATCTCCTGGCGAAAGATGCCTTTGCCCGCGTAATAGGGGGAGCCATTGATGTTGAGGATGACTTCAGCCCCGGCGTGCGCTTGCATGGTCAAGGGGCCGGTGGGATACCAGACATCTTCACAGATGTTGACGCCGACGTGTACGCCGTTGACGAGGAAGAGCGGGGCTTTGCGACCGGCCTGGAAGTAGCGATACTCGTCGAAGACGCCGTAGTTGGGCAGGTAGTGCTTGTGGTATCTCCCGTAGAGCTTTCCCTCGGAAATGATGGCTGCGGCGTTATAGATATCGTGATCACGATCAACGAAGCCGATGACGGTAGTCAGCCCTGGGAAAGCGCGGCTGGCCTGGATGAGTTCCTGCAAGACGCGCAAATTGTCATCTACAAAGCCCGGCTTGAGCAGCAGATCTTCGGGAGGATAGCCTGTCAGGGCCAGTTCGGGAGTACCCAGAATCTGCGCTCTGGCTGCGGATGCCTGCTGCATGGCAGTCAGGATTTTTTGGGAGTTACCCTCAAGGTCGCCAACAGTCACGTTTATCTGTGCAAGCGCGACACGAAGCGGTAGAATATTCATGAGAGGTGTCCTTTCTCAACGATTATCGAGGGCTTTGATGGATATACAAATTTATGCTATACACGTTGTACCTTTTGTCATTATCGTTTATTTCGCCTTTGTGCTGTTTTTGCATCCGCCAAAGGCGGTGATACTTGCCTCGCTGGCGGGCGGACTGGTGATGGCAGTTATCAATGCGCTGACCGATTTGCTTGCGTATTATGCCTCATGGTGGCATTATACCGCGAGTGGATTGATCTTGCAGCTTCCCCTGCCGTTCTATCTTACGCCGATGCTGATTTATGGGGGGGTGGCATATCTGCTGATATGGCGTTTCGGGGGGACTGGACAAGCACAAGGCCCCTACCTGTCCACCACCCCACCCCTTGTCCCTACGCGGGAGGCGAGGGGGGAGGGGAGAGGGCGTTGGCTGGCGCTGGCTTTCCTGGTTGGTGTGCCTTTGATTGGTTTTGCGCGAGATTTGCTGGATGCCGAGGTGACGCATGCGAGCTACCTGGTGTGGGATAGTGCGCTGGCGGGGCCGATCGATTTTGTGCTGTGGCTGGCTATGTTTTACGCGGGTTACGTGGTGTTCAGGTTGATGCTTCCCAATCATTCCCTCAGGCAACGTGTCTATCCCGTGCAAGGAGAGAAGAACAGCGGATAGCACGCTCCTTCTTTCTCGTCCATTGGCGACTTCCCTCTGGCCATCTTTGTGGATGGTTTCCCTACAAAGGGAGACGCCAATGGACGAAAAGTATTGCAGATATTATTTGTCCACGAACGCAGAATGCAGCTTCGCCGCCATTGAATTTCCAGGGGAAACAGCCGATCCAGACACGCTGGTCGAGTACCTCGTCGATCATGCCGCCCGCGTTTTCGACGTGGAAGACGCCGTGGGGGAACAGCTGGTAGTGCATGAGCTGCAGGTCATCTTCTGGCCAGATCTCTTCGAGTGGTTTGCCGTGTTTTTTCGCGCATTTGGCGGCGAGGTCGGAACGTACGATACGCAGGACGGTATTCATGGGATGATCCATTGAACTGGCGTCGATGGCGTACCAGGATATCTGGCGCTTCAATGTCCAATCGACAAATTCGTGCGTGGGGCCGGGGTGCATGTTGAAATAGCGGATTTCGTTCGGCTCGCATTTGCCATACCAGTTGCTTTGATAATATTTGTGGTAGCCGGTGTGTACCACGACGATGTCGCCGGGTTCGATGTGCAAGCCGGTTTTGCGCTCCCACTCCTCGAAGTGCTGCGAGGTGTAAATATCGTAGTCGCCCAGACCCATGGCTTCCAGGTCTACGACGACGCCGGGACCGACCAGCTTGCTGAGTGGGATGCTGCCGATGTCCTGGCCGTTGGTGATAAAGTGTAGGGGCGCATCCAGGTGCGTGCCGACGTGCAGCGTGGATGAGATGAACTGGCCCCCCACCTTTTCAAAGGCGGGGCGCTTGATCCATTTGACGGTTGGCCCTTCGTAGGTCGCAAACGATGGGGTATTGCCATCCCAGTTCTGCGATAGGTCGATGATACGCATGTTGCTTAGATCCATGTGTTTCCTCCTTCGAGGGCGACCGCGAGAGTCACCCTTGTTCCTTCTTTGAGGGCGACCGCCAGGGTCGCCCTTACAGCTATTTGCCTTGATCCTGTACGGCTGCGAAGATGATTTGATCGATGAGTTGCTCCACGGGGGCGCGATCATCGGTGAAATAGGCGGTGCGTGAATGTTCCTCCCGGATATGTCCGAAGTTGATGCTGCTTGCAGCGACGCTCTGTAGGAGGGGATTGGTCAACGCGGCCGCGTTGACCTGGAAATTGGCGAGCGAGGTTGGCGCGTTGGTGCCGATGACCAGGCTGTTGGTGAAACGCTCGGTGTCGATGATGTAGACGTTAGGGAAGACAGAATGCATGGTTTGCGCCAGAGCCTCCACTAAGCGGAAGTCGGAACCGGTGCGCCCGGCGTTGATGACGGTGACACCGGTTGGTGTGAGGTGGTCGCGCACGCCCTGGAAAAATTCCTGCGTGGTGAGCTGGAAAGGGACGTAGGGTTGTTGGTAGGCATCGATGCCGATGACGTCGTATTTCTGGCTGGTGGTATCGAGGAAGTAGCGCCCATCCTGGACGACGACGTGCAGGTTGGGTTCGTTCATATGGAAATACTGGCGCGCCAGATCGACGATTGTGCCATCCAGTTCAACGCCGTCTATGGGAATTTGGCCGTAGGCGGCGGTGAACTCGCGCACGGCGGTACCTGCGCCCAGGCCGATAATGGCGGCCCTACGCACCTGGGCGGCGGTGAACGGCGGATTGTTGAAATAGGGCGCGACCATGAAGTAGTCCCAGGGGCCTTGTGTGAGGATTTGATGCGGGTTGTAGATGGAATGAATGCCGACGCCTTCGTTTAAGATTAACTGCGTCTCGTCGCCCACCTGCACGACCTGGATATAGTTATACACGGATTCGCGTTCGGCGATGAGCGTTCCCCCGCCATTGCTGCCAAAGGCTGGCTTGATCGGCCCCTGTATGGTGAAGACGGAGAGGGCCATGGGGATGAGGAGCAGGATGGGGAGGAAGCTCTTGCCCAGGCTTTTCCCTCCGCGCCACCCGCGGGGTGAGGAGCCGCCCGAAGATGAACGGGAGACGAGCAGACCAAGTACTGAGACGACCAGTAGGGCGACGGCAAAGTAAAAAAAAGTACGATAGGTGCCGTAGTTGGGGATGAGCCAGAGGACGGGCAGGAAGGTTCCCAGGATGCTGCCCGCGGTTGAGATGGCGTAGAGTTGCCCGGCGATACGGCCCGATTTGCCCAGTTTGTCTATACTGAGGCGAATGGCAAAGGGTGAGACACAGCCCAGCAGGATCATGGGGATGGCAAAAAGCAGGATGACCGAGACGAGCGAGCCGTAGAAGACGCCGATGGAGTACGAGGCGAACGAACTCTGCGACCAGTGCAGGATGGGCTTGGAAAGAAAGGGGATGAGGCTGATGAGAAAGGCGGCGGCGGTGGTCAGGCCATAGAGTACGGTGGGACGTGGGAAACGGTCGGCTACACGCCCACCAACATAGTAGCCAATGGTGAGATAGAGCAGGATGAGTCCGATGAGATTCGACCAGACGAAGAGCGAAGTGCCGAAATAGGGGGCAAGCAAACGTGAGGCCGAGAGCTCCACAGCCAGCGAGCACGCGCCCGCGACAATAACGAGCAGGATAAGTAACCAACCCTGGAGAGTGCGGCCGGTAGTGGGGACGATGGCGGAATCGCCGACCTTGGTCTCTTGTGGACTGGAGCTAGTGGTGGACATAGGGATACTCGCTTTCTACGCGCGTGGATAAGTGCCTGTATGTGATTGTGCATGCACAAGTATAGCATGTGGATGGGATAGTGTGCTAGCGGGTGGATACTGCAAGCAGGGTCTGTAGATGATTGCCAGGGCATTGACTCCAGAAAATAGGGGGTTGTCAAAACAAGAAACAGAGAGGATACTTCGTAAGAAATGAATCGAAAAGCGAAAGGAAGATCCTCTGATGCATGATACGCGATCAGGCCAGGCAAAAGCAAGTGCTGGCTTTGTGCAACAAGTGGAAACGTATGTGCAACGCTGTCTGCAGGAGCTTGAGGCCAAACAAGAGCGCACAGGAGCAGGCTCGGACCCCAAAGGGCCAGGGCGGCCCCTGGAATTGCCCAAAGTGGCATTGTGGAGCAGCCTGCTGCTGTGCGTGTTACAGAGAGCCCGAAGCGTGTGCGAGGTGTGGCGCTCGGTGGTGCTGCAGGGCTATGACATCTGTGATCAGACGCTCTCTGACCGCTTGGAGCAGGAGGGCACGAGCTGGCTGGAGCAGTTCTTCGCGCAGATCACCGCCATGTTGGCAGCCTGGGTAGGGCCGCTGGCCAAGCAGCAAGCGTGGTATCCGTTGGCCAGCTTTGCCACGGACGTACTGGCCTTGGACGAAACCACCTTGGACCCGCTGGCGCGCAAGTTACCGATCTTGCGTTACCTGAAGAAAGGAGCGGTGGAGTTGCTGCCGGGCAAGCTGGCAGGACTCTACGACGTGCGCTTACAGTTATGGCGGCGCCTTGACTACCTGCCTGAGGCGCTGCAAAACTGCAAAGTGCATGCTCGTGTCATGCTAGAGGGACTGGCCAAGGGCACCTTACTGCTTTTCGATTTGGGCTATTTCAGCTTTGAGTGGCTCGATGAACTGAGTCAGCGCCAGTTCTGGTATGTGTGTCGCTTGCGCGAGAAGACCAGTTACACGGTGCTGCATACCTACTATACGTTCGGGGAGGTCTTCGATGGGGTGGTGTGGCTGGGTAACTACCAGGCGCAAGCCGGTCAAGCCGTGCGCCTGGTGCGCTTTGGGGTCGGCGGGCTCAGCTTGACCTATCTGACCAATGTGCTGGATCCCACGGTCTTGTCCATCCAGGAGATGGCGCGGCTGTACGCACGCCGCTGGGATATTGAGTTAGCCTTTTTGCTGCTCAAAGAGTACCTCGGTTTGCATCTGTGGTGGAGCAGCAAGGTCTCGGTCATCTTGGTGCAAGTGTGGGCCTGCCTGATCCTGGCCCAACTGCTGCAAGCCGTGCGCCTGGAAATCGCCTGTCGGGCCCAGGTCGATCCCTTTGAAGTCTCCATGCCCTTGCTGGTGACGCAGTGGCCGCGGCTGCTGGCAGGCGGCCAGGATCCCATTGCCGTCTGTGTGCAACGCGGGCGCCAACTGGGCTTCATTCGCCCGTCCAGTCGCACGCGGGTGCAGGGGCCCGTGGTGGCAGCCGAGCAGATCCAGCCACGGCCTGCCGACCTGGTGCTGACCCGACCAGCCAAGTATCCCCATGATCCGGGCCAAGCCGGTCGCAAAGGTCAGAAGCGGCGGCAGGAGGCGTGCGGGCCACCGGAGTGGGGGCCAGCCGGACTCACCGCTGCAGGCTATGCCTGCTTAGGCTGCTGAAAGGAGAGTGATGGCACACGCAAGCGCGCTGGGTCGGTGCACCCACCACTTGGCGGGCCAGCAGACGATGCCGTCTGCTGGGGATGTCTTCGTCTGCGCACCACGAGCCGACATCGCCTGGGCAGGCGGCTCTCGCGTCGGTTGCCACCACTGGAGAAGGCATCTTGGCGGTAGCCTGCCCCTATTTTCTGGAGTCAATGCCGCGAGGGTCGCTGTATGAGTTCCCAACCTCGTGACCACCGCAGTTTCCTCACATCGTAGCCCTAAGAGGAGGCATATCCACCCAGACGAGCGCGGCGTTCTTGGGCAGAACGCAAGCGATGCTCGGCACGGGCTTGGCCCATCATGAGCTGCACGAACTCCTCGAAGCGCAAAGCCTTCCCCCACAGACCCTTCAGTGGCAACGTCTTGATCACCTGATGGCCGTGAACGACCAGCAAGGCGCGCTTGGCCGCCGACAGGTGCAGCGCCACGTGTTGACCAGCCAAGGGACGGCCCACGTAGTAGCTCTTCAGATCGACGCGGACGGTACCGTCGCGGCGCACCAAGCGCACCAGGTGCAAGCCATCGTTGACCCGCAGCCAGCGGTCTGGGTCCACCAGATCGGGCACAGCCGGCAGACCAGGTAACATCGGAAAAGCCACCCGTGGCGGGCGATTGCCACAACTGAGTCCTTGATGCGGGCGACTCCAGTTGTAATGCTGCTGGAACTGCGCTGTGGCCTCGCGTCCCTCTTGCAGGGTTCCAGGACGTTGCACGGCCAAGCACTCTTCTTGATACGTGCGATGATACCGTTCGACAAAGCCATTTTGCTGGGGATGGTGTGGGTCACACACCAGCACGCCGACTCCCAAACACTGGCAGAAGCGCACCAAGGCCGACGGGAAGTCGCTGCCTGACGGGCTGCTGACAAAGCGCACATCGCGGTCGATGCGCACCGCCTCGGGGAGCCCGTGGCGTACGAACAGGTCAGCCACTGCAGCCAGAGTGGTCTCGGCATGAAAGTCGGCTCCCACCTGGGCATCGACCAGCACGGAAGTGCCTTCATCCACCGTGTTGAGCACTTCTACCACATGCTGTCGCTTGCCCTGAGGATCAGCGGGCACGCTGGCAGCATCCTTAAAATCCAGTTGCCAGCGGCTCATGGGCGCCGGCCGCTCCACTGGTTCGTGCAGCTGGGGCAGCCGAGGGGCGATCCGTCCGGCTCGCTTGAGGATCCCATAGATCGTGCGGCTGGAGCGCGGCAACCGCTCGCCTTGCAGCTGCTCATCGCGGGGCAGGTAGTAGAGCAGCGCTTTGGGCCCTGGCGTCCGCCGCAAGCCCTCCGGCGGCTCATCGCGCATCTCGACGATGCGGTCAGCCACCGCCTGGCTGATGCGCTCGGGCGGATGCTTGCGTGCCCGCGAGCGGCTGTGCAGCACCTGCTCGTCGGCCGGTTCGGCCTGCGCCAGCCGCTGCTTCCATTTCTTCACCCAGCCCACCGACATGCCCACGGCTGTTGCATACTGCTGCTGCGTCCACTCTGGGTGCAGTTCCATCAGCCGACGTAGATTGGCTCGAGCTGCGTAGTATACTACTTCCATGACGGTACCTCCTGGCTCACCGATAATCATCCTGCCAGCAGTGTACCGTTTCTGCTCCTTTCTCTGCAAGGCTACGATGTTCCTACTCACCTGCGGTTACGAGGTTGGGAACTCGTACAGCGATCCCTTGCGGTCGCCATGTATGTGCGATCACTATGAATATGCGACCACTATGAACCAAGAGAGAGACTATTGGTTCTTCTTATGCCCCTCTTCCTTATGATGCTTCATCACCGTGCGGGCCGCAACCTCTTTCGCGCGATTGCCGTAGCGTCCACTTTTTTCGGCAGATTCTTTAATATGCTCGTACATGCGCTCTTCTTTATCGCTGACACCGCTTACCGGCTTCTTCTTTTTTCCTGGCATTTTGTACCTCCTTCTCAATTTGTGGATTCAACCATAAGGACGGTGAATCCGCTTGTAGGGACGCGATTTATCGCGTCCTCCATGTGAATAAGCCTGCCATGAGGACGCGATAAATCGCGTCCCTACAGGTAAACAAACCCTCATATTACCAACACGATGCACCTGGCCAAAACGTGAACATAGCCGGCGCAAATTCCCTCTCGACGCACGCGCCCAACTCTGATATAATGTCTACAGGCAAAATAGAACACTAGTTTCAGATGCAGGAGTGAACCATGAGCGACCGACTCGTCTCACCCAAGTTGAGCGAAGAAGAGCAGGTGGTCGAGGGGAGTTTGCGACCTCGCCGCCTGGCTGAATATATCGGGCAGGAGAAGATCAAAGAGAACCTGAGCATTCTGCTGGAGGCGGCCCGCCGCCGTACTGAGTCCGTCGATCATGTCTTACTCTATGGCCCGCCGGGACTGGGCAAAACAACTCTCTGCAACATCATCGCTGTAGAAATGGGTGCCGGCCTGCGCACCACCTCCGGCCCGGCCATCGAGCACGCGGGCGACCTCGCCTCTATTCTCACCACGCTGCAGCAGGGGGAGGTGCTCTTCATCGACGAAATACACCGCCTTGCCCGTCAAGTAGAGGAGCGCCTGTATTCTGCGATGGAAGATTTCGCGATCGACGTGGTGATTGGCAAAGGTCCTGGCGCTCGTTCCCTGCGTCTCTCACTGCCACCATTCACCGTCGTAGGCGCAACCACGCGCATTGGCTCCCTCACCGCCCCCTTACGCGACCGCTTCGGAGCCATCTACCGCATGGAATACTACGACCCCGCCGCGCTCAAAGAAATCTTGACCCGTTCCGCGCGTATCCTCAAGGTCCCCGCTGAAGAGGATGGTATCGAAGAGATCTCAGGCCGCGCCCGCGGCACCCCTCGTATCGTCAACCGCCTGCTCAAACGTGTGCGCGACTACGCCCAGGTCAAAGCCGACGGCATCATCACCCGCTCCGTAGCCAGGGCCGCCCTGGATGCCCTGGAAATCGACGAAATCGGCCTCGACCAGACCGATCGCAACCTGCTGCTCGCCATCATCCAGAAATTCGACGGCGGCCCCGTCGGGTTGGATACGCTCGCCGCCAGCACGAGTGAGGACCCGGAGACGATCGAGGATGTCTACGAGCCGTATTTGCTGCAATTAGGGTTTCTTGCCAGGACGCCAAGGGGTAGGATTGCGACTAGGTTTGCGTATAAGCATCTGGGGTTGGATGCGCCGCATGGGGGGAATGGGCTGGGGCCGGGATTGTGGGATAAGCAGGTGACGGTGGAGTAAGTACACCTTCCCCTGACGATCGCAAGGGGCATCAAATAGGCATCAACCTAAGAACAAGCCTATGTGGGAGCCACCCCCATCCCCCTGACGCCCCTTGTGGGCGTCAGGGGGATGGGGGTGGCTCCCAGATTATTCCTCGATATCTACCACCAGAATCTCCGTCCCATTGGTTTTTCGTTTGCTCAACTTGTGGGCGTCAGGGGAATGGGGGTGGCTCCCAGGTCATTCCTCGATATCTACCGCCAGAATCTCCGTCTCATCGGTTTTTTCGTTTGCTCAACTTGTGGGCGTCAGAGGATGGGGGTGGTTCCAGGCTCATTTCTCGATATCTATTGCCAGAATCTCCGTCCCATCGGTTTTTTTTGTTTGCTCAACCAGCATAGGATCGATGAACTGCGTGCCCTTTGCCTGGGAAAGTTGGACATAGGCAATATCACGAGTTTCGGTGGCTTCGTTCCAGGCGGCAGCAAATTCTTCCGGGGTGATGTCGAGGTCGGGTGAGAGCGCAATAAAGCAAGTTATTTTGTATACATCTAATCCCCTAACGGGAGAGTCAAGCCTTTTTCCCAAGGTTTGCCCTGTAGCCACAGTATTGTACAATAAGGCAAGTACGAATCAAGAAAGGAGCAAGAGCATATGCCAGATACTAACGATAGATGTAGTCAACTGCGCAAACTGCATGCGCGCATAGAAGAAGAATTGCGGCAATTGAAAGAAGAGGAGTACGAAAAGGAAGAAGAGGGCGCTAATCCCTTAGAAACCAGCAACGTTATCAAGAGTCTCCAAACGGTACTGCAAACCATCACCCTGGAATTGCAAAAATGTCCTCCTGAAGAGTGATGAAAATCAGTGATTTCGATTATGATCTTCCCCAGGAACTCATCGCGCAAACGCCGATAGAGCCACGTGATGCTTCGCGGCTGCTCGTGCTTAATCGCGCGACGGGG
>WNGL01009282.1_pt1 | contig 15052 bp, 11 predicted proteins | sample 5400591 | NCBI WGS metagenome assembly WNGL01 (sample SAMN13153377, study PRJNA577476) | soil metagenome | isolation source: 80 cm soil or saprolite under Garry oak tree replicate 1 | place: USA:California | collected 2016-06-15
CACGGCGGCGATTTCCACCGGATGATGGGCGTAATCGTCGATGATGATAACGCCGTTCCAGATTCCAGTCCGCGTGAATCGCCGGCGCACGCCGCCGAATTTGGCGAAGGCCTTGCGAATCGTCTCGCCCGAAACGCCTAGCTCGTGAGCGATGGCAATAGCAGCGGTGGCATTGAGCGCGTTGTGCCGTCCTGGCATCGGCAACGCGATGTTCTTGATCTCGTGCGCCGCTCGGCCGGCCGCCTCACGGAAGGCCACCGTGAACAGCGACGTGCCGCCGGCATGCGAAACATCGACAAGGCGCACGTCGGCTTGCGGGTTCTCGCCGTAAGTAACGATGCGGTGGTCCTCGATACGACCGACCAGATTTTGCACGATCGGATGATCGGTGCACATGACCGAGAAACCGTAGAACGGCACATTCTCGACAAAAGCGCGAAATGCATCCTGCACGGCGTCGAAGGTCTTGAAATGATCGAGATGTTCGGGATCGACATTGGTGACGACGGCGATGTCGGCCGGGAGTTTGAGAAAGCTGCCGTCCGACTCATCTGCCTCGACCACCATCCAATCGCCGGCGCCAAGCCGCGCATTGGTGCCATAGGCGTTGATGATGCCGCCGTTGATCACGGTCGGATCGAAACCGCCGGCATCGAGCAGCGCCGCTACCATCGAGGTCGTCGTCGTCTTGCCGTGGGTGCCGGCAATGGCGATGCAGCTTTTCAGCCGCATCAGCTCGGCCAGCATTTCGGCACGGCGGACTACCGGCAGCTGTTGCGCGCGTGCGGCCACCAGCTCCGGATTGTCCGGCTTGATCGCCGAAGAAATCACTACGACTTTGGCGCCGGCGAGATTTTCCGCCGCGTGGCCGATTGCGACTTTCACGCCTTTGTCGCGCAGCCGTTTGACATTGGCGCTGTCGGCTTGATCGGAGCCTTGCACGGCGTAGCCGAGATTCACCAGCACCTCGGCGATACCGCTCATGCCGATGCCGCCGATACCGACGAAGTGCATCGGGCTGATATCGCGCGGCAGTTTCATGCGGTTCCCCGGTTTTTACGTCCCGAAATGGCGGCCATTTTATCGCGGTCTGTTAATGAATGACGTATCAATGAATGAGCTGGATGGCAGGAACAAGTCGGCGTGCTCGCTGGGGTCAAGGCGAGATCGCCGCCACATTGAGGACCAGGTCAGCCAGCCGCTCGGCGGCGTCGAGCTTGCCCAAGGATCGCGCCGCGGCCGCCATCGCGGCGAGGCGTTGCGGGGCACCTGCTAACCCCGCAATTTCGCCGGCGAGCCGCTCGGGCGTGAAAGCCTCCTGCACCAGCCGCAGCGCGCCGCCGGCGCGTGCCAGCATGCCGGCATTGGCGAATTGATCCTGATCGATCGCATGCGGCAGCGGAACCAGGATCGACGGCCGCCCGATCGCCGCCAATTCCGCCACTGTCGAGGCGCCCGAGCGCGCCACCACGAGATGGCTCGCCGCGATGTGCGCCGGTAAATCGGAAAAGAACGGCGCCACCTCGGCCGCGACGGCAAGTCTCGCGTAAGCGCCTTGCACGCGGGCCAGATCCTCCTCGCGCGCTTGCTGGAAGATGCGGAGCCGCGCCCGCAAGCCCGGCTCGAGCCGGGCAATCGCGGCGGGGACGATATCGGCCATGATCCGCGCGCCTTGGCTGCCGCCGAAAACGAGCAGACGCAGCGCATCCGACGGCAAAGTGTAAGGTGTTGCCGCGGCGGCGATCACCGCCGCTCGCACCGGATTGCCTGTCAGTGTCGCCTTGGCCGCTAGTTCGGGCGCGTCGCGGAAAGTGTCGGGAAATGTCGTGGCGATTGCAGTAACGCGCGGCGCCAGCAGCCGATTAGCACGTCCGACAACTGCATTGGCGTCGTGAATGAGCGCCGGCACGCCGCGCCACACCGCTGCGAGCAGGGGAGGAACGCTCGGATAGCCGCCGAAGCCGACGACGGCGGCCGGCCGCAGATGGCCGATCAGTCGCCATGCCTGAAACAAACCGAGCCCGAGCCCGGCGGCGGTTTGCACGACCGCGACGGGGTTGCGCGAGCGCAGTGTTGCGCTGGCGACGACATGGATCGCGTCATCGGCGAACGCGTCGCCAAATCGTTCAGCGCGTCGGTCGGTTGCAAGATGCACCGCAACACCGCGTTCGGTGAGCGCGCCGGCGAGCGCCGCGGCCGGGAATAAATGGCCCCCTGTCCCGCCGGCGGCGACGAGGACCGGCGGCAATCTCGGATCATCCATTACGCCGGACTCGCGGTAAGCCCGTTCACGCTGGCAAGTTTGGCACGCGGCCGTTCGCGAGTGAGCGCCACGAGCATGCCCATGCCGTAGGCAAGCGAGATCAAGGACGAGCCGCCGTAAGAGATAAAAGGCAAGGTCATTCCCTTCGCCGGCATCAGGTGGAGATTGACGGCCATGTTGATGGCGGATTGCATGCCAAAAAGCATGGCGAGCCCAGCTGTTGCGAAACGGATGAACTGATCGTCGCTGGCCATGGCTTTCACCAGCGCACGGATCACGATGAGCGCGAACAGTGCGACCAGGATCAGGCACAGCACGCTGCCGAATTCTTCCGCAGCGACAGCAAAGACGAAATCGGTATGGCCTTCGGGCAGCACGCGCTTAATCGTGCCCTCGCCCGGGCCGCGGCCGAACCAGCCGCCGCGGATGAACGACTCGGTGGCGATGTCTATGTTGAAAGTGTCGCCCGATGCCGGATCGAGAAAGCGATTGATGCGCTGCGCCACGTGCGGGACGGTGAAAAAAGCGGCGATCAGACCCGCGCCCGCGGCGCCGGCCAATCCGATCACCCAAACAACACGCATCCCTGCCATATAGAACAGCGCGCCCCAAACCAGCGCGATCAGCATGGTCTGGCCGAAATCGGGCTGCAGCACCAGCAGAGCGATAACCGCGACCAGCAATCCGAGCGCAATGGAGTTCGTCGGCATTTCCGGACGCTTGGCGCTTTCGCCGAACAGCCAGGCAATGAGAATCACGAAAGCAGGCTTGAGGAATTCCGACGCCTGAATATTCACGCCGAGAATGACGAGCCAGCGGCGTGCACCCTTGATCTCGGCGCCGAAATAGGGCGTCAGCGCCGTGAGCACCAAGCTCACGGCGAACACAACCAGCGCCACTCTCCGAATCTCGTGCGGCGACAGAAAGGAGGTCGCGATCAGCACGAGCGCGGCGGGAATGAGAAACAAGACCTGACGATTGACGAAGTGGAACGGATCAAGCCCGATGCGCGTGGCGACCGGCGGGCTTGCGGCAAGACACAACACGATGCCGCCCAGCATCAGCGCGCCAACCGCCGCCAGCGTCAGGCGGTCGACGGTGCGCCACCATTCACTGAGCACTGTCGGTTGCGCGCGGGAAGCCATCGTAAAGCTTGGTCCCCCAGAAGATCCCCGCCTAAGGCCTGATCCCGAAAAAGGCTGCCCTCGGAAAAGATCATGCCCAAACAAAAAGCTAGAACGGGATGACGATTCGACGAAAACGCATCCCGCTCTAGTCCTGCATCCGGCATGGTTTCTATGAGATTAAGATCATGCTCAACCGGCGCATGACGGTTGATGTTTCGCCGGCACGGCTAGTTGTTTTTCTGCAATCCATGCAGTGCTTGGACCAGCGTTCGGAACGCGTCGCCCCGCACTTCGAAATTGCGATACTGGTCGAACGAGGCGCAGGCCGGCGAGAGCAGTACCGCCGGCTCGGCGGCAGAAGAGGCGGCGGCATCGCGCGCCGCCGCGGCGAGCGCCTTGTCGAGCGTTCCGTTGATCTCGTGAGGGACGGTATCCGCCAAGGTGACGGCGAATTGATCGGCCGCCTCGCCGATAAGATAGGCCTTGCGGATACGCGGAAAGAAGGATCGCAGGCTTTCGATGCCACCGGTCTTTGGCCGCCCGCCAGCGATCCAGAAAATATCGCTGAAACAGGCCAGCGCCTGGGCGGCCGAATCGGCGTTGGTGGCTTTGGAATCGTTGACAAAGAGCACGGCGCCGCGCCTTCCGACTTCCTCCATCCGATGCGGCAGTCCGGGAAAGGATCGCAAGCCCGCTTGGATCGCGGGCGGCTCGAGCCCGAGCGCAAGCGCGGCGGCTGTGGCGCAGGCGGCGTTCTGCGCATTGTGCAGCCCGCGCAACGCGCCGATGCCGCCGAGTTCGGCAATCGGCGACGCCTCGGCGCCATTCGCGCGCATGATGCGGCTGGCGTCCAGGTAGAAACCGTTGTTGAGTTTGCGCCGGACCGAGATCCGTTTCACCTGTTTGCCGGCTTGTTCGAGCCGCCCGGCGATCTGTCGGCACCAGTCGTCGTCGACGCCGATCACTGCGGTGCCTTCGTGCGGCACGCCGGCGACCAGGCGCTCCTTCACCGCGGCATAGTTTGCCATGGTGCCGTGACGGTCGAGATGGTCCTCGCTGAGATTGATCAGGATTCCAACCGATGGATCGAGCGACGGCGCGAGGTCTATTTGATAGGACGAGCATTCGATCACGTGCACGCGGCCTGGGTGAGGCGGCTTAAGCGACAGGATAGCGGTGCCGATATTGCCGCCAAGCTGCGCGTCCATGCCGGCCGATGCGGCAAGATGCGCGATCAGCGCGGTTGTGGTGGACTTGCCGTTGGTGCCGGTAACGGCAACGAATGGCGCTTGCGGTGCATGACGCCGGCGCTCGCGGCTGAATAATTCGATGTCACCGATCACCTCTACCGCCGCTTGGCGGGCGAGCTGCACCACCCAGTGTGGTGATGGGTGCGTGAGCGGAACACCGGGCGCGAGCACGAGCGCAGCGAGCTTCGACCAATCCGCGCCGTGCAAATCGGCCGTCAGAATTCCACCGGCGCTCGCTTTGGCGACGCTCGCCGCCTCGTCATCGAAAGCGATCACGTTGGCGCCGCCGGCCAATAGCGCGCTCGCGCTGGCCAAGCCCGAGGCGCCGAGGCCGAACACCGCGACCTTCTTGCCGGCAAGCGTCGTGATCGGAATCACGGTGGCGCGCTATCTCAGCTTCAAGGTCGAAAGTCCGGCGAGCGCCAACACTACCGCGACGATCCAGAAGCGAATCACGATCTGCGGCTCGGTCCAGCCGAGCTGCTCGAAGTGATGATGGATCGGCGCCATCTTAAATACGCGCCTGCCAGTGAGCTTGTACGATACGACCTGGACGATGACCGAGACCGCTTCCAGAACGAACAAGCCGCCGATCACCGCGAGCACGACCTCGTGTTTGGTGGCAACCGCCACGGCGCCGAGCATGCCGCCCAGCGCGAGCGAGCCGGTGTCGCCCATGAAAATCGATGCCGGCGGGGCGTTGAACCACAGAAAGCCGAGGCTGGCGCCAAGCACGGCGCCACAAAGGACCGACAGCTCGCCAGTGCCGGCGACATAATGGATCTGCAGATAATCGGCGAACACCGTATTGCCCGAGAGATACGAGATCATGCCGAAGCTTGCTGACGCGATCATCACCGGAACGATGGCAAGCCCGTCGAGTCCGTCGGTGAGGTTCACCGCGTTTCCCGCGCCGACAATGATGAACATTGCGAACAAGACGAAAAACCAACCGAGATTGACCACCAGCTCCTTGAAAAAGGGAAATACCAGCGACGTTGAAAACGGCGCATGGCCGAGCCGCACCAGCGCGAGACAGGCAACACCGGCAATGACGGCTTCGATGACGAGCCGGATGCGGCCGCCAAAGCCGTCGTGCGATTGCTTCGTCACTTTCAGGTAGTCGTCGTAGAAGCCCACCAATCCGAAGCCGAGCGTCACCCACAGCACTATCCAAACGTAAGGATTGGTCGGGTTGGCCCACAGCAGCGTCGAGACCAGCATCCCCGACAGGATCATCAAGCCGCCCATGGTCGGCGTTCCCGCCTTGGCGATGATGTGCGATTTCGGACCGTCGGTGCGGATCGGCTGCCCTTTGCCTTGCAGGAGCCGCAGCCGATCGATGATGTGCTGCCCGAACAAAAAGACAAACAACAGTGCGGTTATCACCGCGCCGCCGGTGCGAAACGTGATGTAGCGAAAGACATTGAGCACCGAGAGCTTGTCCGACAGATCGACTAGCCAATAGAGCATTGCAATCAACCTTGTGCGGACGCTTCTTCGAAGCTCTCGTGGCGCGGATAGCTGCGCTGTAACGCCTTGACGATCGGCGCCATGCGCGAGCCCAGCGAGCCCTTGACCATGACGACGTCGCCGGCGCGTATTGCCGGCAGCACTTCCGCCTCAAGCGCGGCTGCGTTCTCGGCATAGCCGCCGCGCCGGCTCGCCGGAAGCGCCTGCCACAGCGCCTCCATCAAGGGACCGCAACAGAAGACCAAGTCGACGCCGTTGGCAATCACCGCATCGGCCAAGCCGCGATGCAGATCCGGACCGTTCGGGCCGAGTTCCAACATGTCGCCGAGCACGGCGATGCGCCGGCCCCGCGGCCCGACAGGCGATCGCCCAAGCACCGCCAATGCAGCCTCGACCGAAGCGGGATTGGCGTTGTAGCTCTCGTCGAGGATCAATGCCGGTCCGCCGGGAAGCTCGATTTCAATCGGCGCGCCGCGGCCCGACGCCGCCCGCAACTCGGTAAGGGCCAGGGCGGCAAGCGCAAGATCGGCGCCGACGAGTTCGGCTGCCGCCAACACTGCAAGCGAGTTGATGACGAGGTGGCGTCCCGGTGCGCCGATCTTATAGCTGAACTGCGTGCCGAAAATTTCAGCTTCGACGGTCGAGCAACGTGCGTGCAAAGCGCATTTAATTAGACGCGCATCGGCTTCGGCATGCTCGCCGAATGAAATCACGCGCGTGATCCCAGCCTGTTCCGCGCGCGCTTTGAGCTGCGCGAATTGCGCGATGTCGCGGTTGATCACAGCGGCGCCGTCTGGCGGCACGCCAATAAAAATTTCTGCTTTGGCGTCGGCGATATTGGCGAGCGAACCCAAGAATTCCAGATGCACCGGCGCAATCGTGGTGATGATCGCAACCTGCGGCCGGACCAGCCGTGACAGCGGCGCGATTTCGCCTTTGTGGTTCATGCCCATTTCGAATATCGCGTAACGCGCGCTCGATGGACAACGCGCCAGCGACAGCGGTACGCCCCAATGATTGTTGTAGGACGCGACCGAGGCATGCGTCTCGCCATCTTTGGACAGCGCAAGACGCAACGCCTCCTTGGTTCCAGTCTTGCCGACCGAACCGGTGACGCCGATCACTTTGGCCGGCAGTCGTGCGCGAGCGGCTACGGCGAGGTTCCGCAAAGCTGCGAGCACGTCCGGCACAATCAGCAATGGAGCATCCGGGGCAAACTGCGTGCGCCGGTCCCCCGCGACCACCGCAAGCGCTGCCTTGGCGGATAATGCCGCTGGAACAAATTCATGGCCGTCGCGGCGCTCGCCGCGGATAGCAAAGAAAGCTTCGCCCGGTCCGATGCTGCGGCTGTCAATCGAGAGGCCGGAAATCGAGGCAGGAAGGTGTCCCTGGCGCTCGGCACCCATCGCGTTCGCCATTGCGTCTATGGTCCACAGCGCGGGCGCGGTCATGCGGCAAGTTCCTTAAGAGCCGCAGCGACCGCTTGGTGATCGCTGAAGGGCATGATCCGGTCGCCGATGATTTGGCCGGTTTCATGACCCTTCCCGGCAATCAGCAAGATATCGCCAGCCCGCAACTCGGCGATGGCGCGGCGGATCGCCTCGCGCCGGTCGCCGATCTCGGCGGCGCCAGGCGCGGCGGCGAGGATCGCGGCGCGGATCGCTGCGGGGTCTTCACTACGCGGATTGTCGTCGGTGACGATCACCCGGTCGGCTTTGGCGGCGACGGCGCCCATCAAGGGACGCTTGCCACGATCACGATCGCCGCCCGCGCCGAACACGACGATGAGACGACCGGCCGCGTAGGGACGCAGCGCGTCGAGCGCCTTCGCCAGTGCGTCGGGCTTGTGCGCATAGTCGACGAAGATCTGGGCGCCGCGGCTTTCGCCGACGCGTTCCAGACGGCCTTTGGCGCCGCGCAGCCGTTCGAGCGCCGCGAATACCGCACCGGCATCGTCGCCGCTGGCGATGGCGAGACCGGCAGCGACCACCGCATTCTCGGCTTGGAATTCGCCGACGAGCGGCATGCGGACCCGGTAAAGCTTGCCGCCATGTTCGAGCTGGAGTTTTTGGCTGAAGCCGTCGCGCGCACAGTCAATCAGCCGAATTCCCGTTCCTTTGCGTCCGACCGTTGTGATGGCAAGTCCGCGCGCCGCGGCAGCAGCGGTGACGGCTTCGGCGTGATCGTGATCGATATTGATGATCGCGGCCGTGCCCTTCGGCAGCAGTTCGTCGAACAGCCGCAGCTTGGCGGCAAGATAGGCTTCGAAGCTCGGATGATAGTCGAGGTGGTCGCGCGTGATATTGGTGAATCCCGCCGCCGCAATGCGCAGTCCATCGAGCCGATATTGATCGAGCCCATGCGATGACGCTTCGATCGCCAGGTGGGTCACGCCTTCGGCGGCGAGCGCATCGAGCGAGCGATGCAGTTCGATGGGATCAGGCGTTGTCAGCGAGCCGTAGCTTTCGCCACGCGGCGATACGATACCGATCGTCCCGATGCTCGCGGCGCAATGGCCGTTGGCTTCCCAGATTTGCCGCGTGAAGGCCACCACCGAAGTTTTACCGCTTGTTCCGGTGACGGCGGCGATGGTGCGCGGTTGGCGCGGATAGAACTTGGCGGCAATCGACGCCACGGCGCGCCGCGCATTGGCAACCTGTATGAACGCGATTCCGACCGGCAACGGCGTTGGCGGCGCATGCTCGGCGGCGATCGCTGCTGCGCCGGCGGCGATGGCCGGCGTGATGAAGCGCAGGCCATCGGTCTTACCGCCCGCGATGGCGACGAATACGTCGCCGCGCCTTACAGTGCGGCTATCTGCCGTTACTCCGCTGACTTCAATTTCGGCGTGGCGCGCCTCGAACTCTCCGTCAGCGGGCGCAATCTCGCGAAGCTTCATGTTGAGCTTCTTGCACAACTTATTGGCGTCGACGATGCGATTATCGCCTTACCTGCTTTCCTTGAGTGAGGCCAGTATCAACTGATCCGCACTTGGCAGGTCCATGCGCGGCGCGATGCCGAGGAGCGGCGCTATGCGCGCGACCACGGCGCCGCCGGTCGGCACCGCGTTCCATCCGGACGTGGTGAAACCATGCGTCTCGGACGTCGCGTGCGGCTCGTCGAGCATGATCAACAAGACATAACGCGGCCGGTCGGCCGGCAGCACGGCGATGAAGTCGGTCAGCACCTTGGCTTTAGAATAGCGGCCGTTGACCACTTTATCCGCGGTGCCGGTCTTGCCGCCGATATAGTAGCCGGGCACGTCGGCCTTGGCGGCGGTTCCCTTTTCGACATTCAGCCGCATCAGGTACCGCATAACGGCACTCGTTTCCGGTTTGATAACGCGCTTGCCAAGCGCTTGCGCATCCGCCTCCGAGCGCTTGAGAAATGTCGGCGGAATGAGAGTGCCCCCGTTCATGAGCGCGGCGACGCCCATCGCCGCCTGCAACGGCGCGACCGAAAGGCCATGTCCGAAGGCGATGGTGGCGGTGTTGAGATTTACCCAGCGCTTGGGCACGATCGGTTCAGCGCTTTCCGGCAGTTCAGTGCGCAACCGATCAAGCTGACCGATTTTTTTTAGAAACGCTTTGTGGCCATCGACGCCGACCGCAAGCGCCATTCGCGCCGCGCCAATATTGGACGAATAGGTGAAGATCTCCGGGACCGAGAGGACGCGGTGTTGCCCCTCGAAGTCATGGATGTCGAATCGTCCCATGTGCAGCGGCATGCGCGCGTCGAAGGTCGACTTGAGCGTTACCTTTCCGGAATCGAGCGCCATGGCGACAGTGAACGCTTTGTACGTCGATCCCATTTCGAAGACGCCGGTGGTCAGCCGATTGATGCGCGACGGATCGAGCGCTTCACGCGGATTGTTGGGGTCGTAATCCGGCTCCGACACCATGGCCAGAACTTCGCCAGTCCGCACGTTGAGAACGAGGCCGGCGGCAGCGAGTGCACCAAATTTGGTGCGCGCCGCGGCAAGTTCCTCGTGCAGCACGTGCTGAATACGCAAATCGACCGCAAGCTCGACCGGATTTTGCAGACGATCTGTCGCCAAGCCCGCCATGTGCAAGGCGGCCAATCCCTGGCCGTCGAGCCACTTCTCGATTCCGGCAATGCCCTGGTTGTCGATATTGACGTGACCGATGAGGTGCGAAATCTCAACGCCATCCGGGTAATCGCGCTTGTTCTCGTTCAGAAAACCGATGCCCGGCAAGCCTTGGCGGTAGATCTCGCGCTGCTGCTCCGGCGTGATGTCACGCCGCAGCCAGACAAAGCCGCGCTTCGAGGAAAGCCGCTCGCGCAGTTCGGCGCCATCGAGGTCCGGCAGGTCCGCCGTGAGCCGTTCGACCGCGTCGTCAATATCGATAAGACGGCGGGGCTCGGCATAGAGCGACGGCACGCGCACGTCAGTGGCCAAGACTATGCCGTTGCGATCGAGAATATCCGGCCGCGCCGTTGCAATCGCGTCGCTCGATACCACGCGATGCGTGGCATGGCTGTTGGAGGCAAGCGCGAACATCACCAGCCGCGCGACAATGATCGAATAGACGGCGGCAAAGGCAATGATCGCCAATCCGATCCGCGCCCGCGCCTTGGCGTGACGGTCCACAGCGGTGCCGTAGAGAACCCTGCCGATCAGCCATTGCCATTGCCACTGACGCCATGACCGCCATGACCGCCATGACCGCCGGCGAGCGGGCGCGATTGGGGATGCAGCGGCCAGCGGCTCAACGGCTGCGCTCATTGTCTCGATCCCACCGGCGTTCGCTCAGGACTGGCCCACGCTGGGAGCGCCCCGGTCGTGTCGATTGTGTTCGACTGTTCGAGGTTTTCGATCATTCCGCCTATTGGATCCGCGCGCGCCGCAACGTCTTGGGCCGGTCGTTCCGGCAGGCGATCGAGCCCGTCGAATTGCGTTGGAGCGATCGGCCGCAGCGGTAAAAGTCGCTTTGCCAGCGCTTCGATGCGCGCTGGATTGTCCAATTGCTCCCATTGCGCACGCAGCGCCGCGACCTTGTCGCGTTCGTGGCGCAACTCGCCGCGCAATTTTGCAAGGCGCTCAGCCTGGACGGTGGCGTCAAATTTGATGCGATAGACGTAAGCGGCGGCGAGCACCAGCACGCCGATCACCAATAAATTCAGTACGCGGAGAATCACGGCCGGCCTCGCATCATGTCGACAAGCTGCGGCAGCGGTGGCAGAAGATGCTCCACACCGGTTGGCCGCGCAGGCGCCTCGGTGCGCTCCGCCGCGCGCAGTTTTGCCGATCGCGCGCGCGGATTGGCGGCGACTTCGGATTGGTCCGCCCTCGGCGAGGAAAGTTTTGACGATACGGTCTTCGAGGGAGTGAAAGGCGACCACCACAAGCCGGCCCAAAGGCTTGAGCGCGCGCTCAGCGGCCGCAAGTCCGAGCGCCAGTTCGGACAGCTCATCGTTGACGAAAATGCGCAGCGCCTGGAAAGTTCGTGTCGCCGGGTGGATTGCCGCGTGCCGTCCCGGCACTGCTGCCGCCACGATCTCGGCAAGCGCGCGCGTCGAATCGATGTTCTGCTTGGGCCGCGCTCGGACGATCGCTCGCGCGACGGCGCGGGCGTGCTTTTCTTCTCCCAATCGCGCGATGATCGCGGCGAGCTCGCGTTCTTCGGCGCGTGCCACGACATCGGCTGCGCTCGGTCCACGACTGCCCATGCGCATGTCGAGCGGCCCGTCGAGCCGAAACGAAAATCCGCGCATCGCCTCGTCCAGCTGCATCGAGGAGACACCGAGGTCGAACACGATGCCGTCGGCGCGATTGGCGCCGCTTGGAATCGATTCCAGGATTGCGTCCAGATTGGAAAAACGATCCTCGACGAGCTGAAGTTGGCCCTGCGCTTGTTCGACCAGCGGCGCGCCTTGCGCAACCGCGGTGTGGTCGCGGTCGATCCCTATCACGCGCGCACCGACTGTTTGCATGATCGCGCGCGCGTAGCCGCCGCCGCCGAAGGTTGCATCGACGTAAAGACCGCCGGGTTTTACCGCGAGCCAGTCGATGGCGAGGCGGGCGAGCACGGGAATGTGACGGGCCGGTCCGCCAGCGACAGCATCGCTGCCGCTGCCCGCTGTCATTCCCGTGCTCCGAGCGGCTTTGCCGCCACCATCCGGGTCCCCAGCTCCTGCTTGAACGCGCGGACCTTCTCGGTGGCCTCCGCGAGCTCCGCGCGAAAGCGGCTGGGTTCCCAGATTCGAAATTTGTGGCCGAGACCGACGAAGGTCGCAGCATCGGTGATGCCGGCATGGGCTTTCAGCGTTTCCGTCAGCACCACGCGGCCCTCGCTGTCGATCTTGAGCGTCTCGCTCGTGCCGTATAGCGACAAGGCGAATTGCTCGCGCTGTTCGGAATAGGGCGCATATCCTGCAATCAACGCTTGAATCTCGGCGAGTAAGGCATTGCCCCCGGCATCGAGCGCCGGCCGATCGAGCGCCGGATGGCAATAAAGTCCTTCGAAGCCGTCGCGTGCCAAGACCGCCCGGAATGATGCCGGCACCGAAACGCGTCCTTTCGCATCGAGTCGGAGCATGTAATGGGACACGAACTGGTCCATCTCGCCCCTCGCCGGCCGCCAGCTCCGGCACCGGGCCTGCGGAGCGCGGTTGCCGCCGGACACGCAACAGGCCGATAACCGCAGGCCATAATGGGATTAGATGGGCTATCATGGGCAATAATGGCCGTCAACGGGACGCCAGCCGAGGTCATCAGCTCGGTCGCTGCCGATTAGCGAGTGGTAAGCTTAAGGAAGAGTTGAAGACGGTCGGCGGTTGCCTAACGGCACCGCATAAAGACCTTCAAAATACGATCCGCGGACTTTTCATTGTAACCTGAAAACAACGTATTGTCGCTTTCCGGCTGTTTTCTTTGCGGGCGCCTGCAAATCACCTTGTCGGTCATCGGTGATTTTCTAAAGTCGTGCCATGTCGCGTCCCCCGTCGCGTTCGATGTCGCGTCCCGCGTTTACGCCGGATTCCTCCGTTGTCGCCGAAGTCGTGCCCTCACCCAATCATGGCGAGCGCAACGGCGGCCGGCGGCCGGATATGATTGTGCTGCATTACACCGGCATGCAGGATGCGGAGTCCGCACTCGAACTTTTGCGCGCTCGCGGCAGCAATGTCTCCGCGCACTATTTCGTGTTTGACGATGGCCGAATCGTTCAAATGGTCCCGGAAAGCCGTCGTGCCTGGCACGCTGGTAAATCGGAATGGGCCGGGGAAACCGACATCAATTCTTGCTCGATTGGGATCGAGATCGCCAATCCAGGGCACGACCACGGCTACCCTGATTTTCCCACACGTCAGATCGCTGCGGTCACCGCGCTCTGTCGCAGCATCCAAACCCGCAACTCCATTGCGCCGGTGCGGGTGTTGGCGCATTCCGACATTGCGCCCGCGCGCAAGCAGGACCCCGGCGAAAAGTTTCCCTGGCGAACGCTTTACGAATCGGGCGTCGGTCATTGGGTAAAGCCGGCGCCAATCATGGATTTCGGCGAGGCCTTGGCTCCGGGCTCGCGTGGTGACGCGGTGGTCGCCCTGCAAAAAGCCTTCCGCGAATACGGGTACGGGCTGGAAGCAAGCAGCGAATACGACTCAACTACGCTCGAGGTCGTGACTGCCTTTCAGCGCCACTTCCGGCCGGAACGCGTCGACGGCATCGCCGACCCATCGACACGCAATACATTGCAGGAACTGTTTGCCAGCCGCGGCCGCACCCGGACCATCGCCGCTCGCGCCCGGACCGCGATGCGGCGCGCCGCACCCTGATCCTTAACGTTGCGGCGTGGTTGTTCGGCCGCGCTACTTGACGGGCAAGCTCGATATCCCCATCCCTGTTGCTGTCAGTCGGTCGGACGGCCGCTCCGGCGGAACCGAAAGGTTGCCGGAGAGGAAAAGTCCGGGCTCCGCGGACAAACGGTGCCGGATAACATCCGGCGGGTGCGAACCCAGGGACAGTGCCACAGAAAACATACCGCCGCGGCATGTTTGCGTTCGCTGCGGTAAGGGTGAAATGGTGCGGTAAGAGCGCACCGCGTCGGCGGCAACGTCGGCGGCACGGTAAACCCCACCGGGAGCAAGACCGAATAGGGACGGCGCGAAGCGGTGCGTAAGCACGCGCTTCGGGATTGTGTCCGGATCCGGCCGTCCGGGTAGGTTGCTTGAGGCGCCGGGCAACCGGCGTCCCAGAGGAATGGCCGTCACGCATGCGAACGTGTCGCATGCCGTCCAGAACCCGGCTTATAGGCCGGCTGACGTGAGAATAAGGGCGCTCGGCGGAAACTCCGCCGGGCGCCCGCCAGATTCTAAGGCGTCGGCAATGCCGCAAAGCACGGACCTACTAGAAAAACGGCAGCCCCGTGATTGGAGTTAAGATGCTCAACACGCTACGGTTTTTAGCAATATTTGCCGTTATGTGTTTTATTGCACTGGGTCTGATTCAAGGTCTGCGAAGTGGAAAAATGCACCTTCGCGGTAGGTACGTTCAGCGCGAATCTGAGCCCATCTTCTACTGGCTGAGCGCAGGGACGGCATCCATGGCCCTATTTGGAATGGTCGCGCTTCTCGTATGGTTTGCGCTTAGCCCGTGAAACTCAAACTGCGACGATCCTCAATTTGATGGCGATCCGATTGGCATAGACCCTTTCTGGCACGCCTCTTGAATGGTCACGCTTGCCAGTAGAAGCGAGGTGTTGTTGCCATGCGGCCTGAGAACGCGTTTTGCGAAATTTCTTCCCTTGCTCTGGCCAATATGAGTAAATTATTCCAAGTTATGCATGCGAAATTGCCAATGGTGAAAGGCCATTCTATTTCTGGGGTGAGCCATCATGACCCGCGCACCTGAAACCGCTCGAACAGCCATCGCCCCACTATCGCGGCTGCCTGCCTTTTTCGACCTCAAGGGCAAGCGTGCC
>WNGL01009985.1_pt1 | contig 15052 bp, 14 predicted proteins | sample 5400591 | NCBI WGS metagenome assembly WNGL01 (sample SAMN13153377, study PRJNA577476) | soil metagenome | isolation source: 80 cm soil or saprolite under Garry oak tree replicate 1 | place: USA:California | collected 2016-06-15
GGCGCTTATATCACTGCCTCGCCTGGGCAACCCTTTTGCAGGACCGCAAAATCGCGTATCAGCCATGCGCCGAACGCAGCCAGGAACTGGCGGCCAGGCAAGGATTATCTAGTTAATTCAATGGATTATCTGTAAACGGCGCCTAGACCGTGACCTGGGTGCCGACCTCGACCACGCGCCCGGTGGGAATCTGGAAGAAGTCGGTGGCATCGCTCGCGGTCTTGGCGAGGCCGATGAACAGACGGTCCTGCCAGCGCGGCATCCCGGAATGGGCCGCCGGCTTGAGCGAGCGCCGGGACAGGAAGAACGACGTCGCCATGATGTCGAAGTGCCAGCCGTGCTTGCGGGCGATGGCGAGCGCCTTCGGCACATTCGGCTGCTCCATGTAACCGAACCGCAGCGCCACCCGGCTGAAACGGGGTGAGACTGTCGTCATGGCCACCCGCTCATCCTGGGTGACCCGCGGGGTGTCCGTAGTGACGATGGTGAGGATCACATTGTGCTCGTGCAGCACCTTGTTGTGCTTGAGGTTGTGCAGGAGCGCCGTCGGCGCGCTGGCCGGATCGCTGGTGAGGAAAACCGCGGTCCCGGGGACGATGTGCGGCGGCTTTTTTTCCAGGCTGTGGATCAAGGTGTCGAGCGGCACTTCGCTGCGCCGGGTCTTCTGGGCCAGGATGCCGGTGCCGCGCCGCCAGGTCAAAATCAGAAGTACCATCGACGCGCCGAACAGAATCGGCGCCCAGGCCCCTTCGAACAGCTTGAGCAGGTTGGCGGAAAAGAACGTGACGTCGACCGCCACCAGCGGGATGACCAGAAGCACGGCCTGCCACAGCTTCAACTGCCAGAGCCTCCAAATGACGATGAAGGCCAGCAGTCCATCGACCACCATCGTCGTCGTCACCGCGATTCCATAGGCGGACGCCAGCGCGCTCGAAGTGCGGAAGAGCGCGACCAGCAGCAAGACACCGATCAGCAAGGCGATGGTCACGCGCGGGATGTAGATCTGTCCGGCATGGGAGGCCGAGGTGTGCAGGATCGCAAGCCGCGGCAAGAGCCCGAGCTGGATCGCCTGATGGACCAGCGAATAGGCGCCGGTGATGACCGCCTGGCTCGCGATCACGGTGGCGGCGGTCGCGAGCGCGATCATCGGCAGCAGCAAGGCCTCGGGGACGAGGCGGTAGAACGGGTTCTCGAGCGCGGCGGGATCGGCAAGCACCTTCGCGCCCTGCCCGAAATAATTGAGGAGCAGCGCGGGCAACACCAGGCCGAACCACGCGGTCTGGATCGGCTTGCGGCCGAAATGACCGAGATCGGCGTAGAGCGCCTCTCCGCCGGTGACGACGAGAAAGACGGCACCGAGCGTGACCAGTCCGATGTGACCATGCGCGGCAAGGAACGAGATCGCGTAGACCGGATTGATCGCGGCGAGCACGTCCGGATCGTCGCGAATGTGGAGCAGGCCGGCGAGCGCGATGGCGACGAACCAGATCACCATGATCGGGCCGAACAGGCTGGCGACGCCGGCGGTGCCGCGCCGCTGCGCCGCGAACAGGACCAGCAGAATGGCGATCGTGAGCGGGACGACGAAGTGGTCGAAGGCGGGGGTCGCGAGCTTGAGGCCTTCCACCGCCGAGAGCACCGAGATCGCCGGCGTGATCACCGAATCGCCGAGAAACATCGAGGCGCCGACGACTCCGAGCAAAAACACGAGCGCGGTACGGCGCCCGAGCGCCCGCGTCGCCAGCGCCGTGAGCGAGAGCGTGCCACCCTCGCCGTTGTTGTCGGCGCGGAGCAGGATCAGCACATATTTCATGGTGACGACGACGATCAGCGCCCACAAAATGAGCGACAGCACGCCGAGCACGATGTCGCGCGTGAGCGGCGCAGAATTGCTCGCCGCCGCCACCGCCTCGCGAAACGCATAGAGCGGACTGGTGCCGATGTCGCCATAGACGACGCCGACGCTGCCGAGTGCGAGCGCCCAAGGGTTGAGCGTGTCCCGGGAGGCGCCGTCGGACGCCGCGTGGTCCGCGGCCGGCGCCGTCCCCTTCGCTACATTGTCCATGGAGGCAGAGTCATTCCGAGGCGCTGCAATGAGGGGCGCCCTTATATCACCGCTCCCCGGGCAGTGGATCAATATTTCTAGGCAGATTTCGTCATCGAACCCTGCCTGAACTGCTGGAGCTCTTCCGGACTCGCCTAAGGCTTGAAACCGGGCGGCAGCGGCGGCTTTTCCCGCATCAGCGTGATGGTCACGCGGCGATTGGCCGCGACAAAGGGATCGTCGGGAAAGAGCGGTTGGGTATCGGCCTTGCTGGCCACCATGGAGAATTGCGCGGTCGGGACGCCGTCGGCCTCGAGCAGCTTGCGCACGGCATTGGCGCGATCGGCGGACAGCTCCCATGGCCCATAACCTGCCTGGGCCGGCAACCGGCTCGCCGAAGTGTGGCCGGCGATCGCGATGCGGAACGCCATCGCCTTGAGCGGCCCGGCGAGCCGCTCGATCAGCCGGCGGGTGCGGTCATAGGGCTCCTTCGACCCTTCCGCGAACATCGAGCGGCCGTTCTGGTCCACGATCTCGATGTTGAGTCCCTCTTTGGTCTCCTCGATCAGGATATGCTTGGACAATTCGGTCAGCTCGGGCATGTCCTGCAGCGCCTGCCGCAACGATGCCGCGGCGAGCGCGAAGTTGCGGTCATTCGCCAACGGGGCGCCATAGTTTTTCTCCCGGCTCTGCTCGTCGGGGGTCGGATTGGCGGAGGCCTCCTCAGGCGGGATCTGGGCGACGTTCCTGAGCTTCGGCCGGATCGGCAGGCCCGGGATCTCGATGACGCCCGAATAGCGCACCCGGTCCTGCACGCCGAAGGCTTCGCGCATGGAGCCGGCCACCACCTGCAGCTTCACCTGGTCCTGGGTCGAGAACGCGACCAGCATGACGAAGAAGCTCACCAGCAGGCCCATCAGGTCGGCGAAGGTGACGAACCAGCCGTGACCGCCGCCGTGGCCGGAATCCTTGCGCCGTGCCATCGTCTCTCGCTTCCGTCGACAGGCCGCGCCGTCAGGCGGGCACCGCCTCCGCTTCCTCGTGACGGTGCTTCTCGGGCAGATAGGCGAGCAGCATTTCGCGCACGAGGGTCGGACTCTTGGCGTCGCGGATCATCAAAACGCCGTCGATGATGAGCGTGCGGTTGATCTCCTCGTCGACGAGCTTGAGGTGCAGCTTGTCGGCGATCGGCAGGCAGAGGAGGTTGGCGACCGCGGCGCCGTAGAAGGTCGCGAGCAGGGCGACCGCCATGAACGGCCCGAGCTTCGACGGATCGGTCATGTTGGCGAACATCTGCACCATGCCGATGAGCGTGCCGATCATCCCGAAGGCCGGCGCGCAATCGCCGACCGCGCGGTAGATCTTCTGTCCCTCGTCGAGGTGAGTCAGGAAATTGTCGCGGTCGCGCTCGAGGTTGTCGCGGATGAAATCGTTGTCGTAGCCGTCGGCGACGAAGCGGATGCCCTTGGCCAGGAAGGGGTCCTCGATCTCGATCTTTTCGAGCCCGATCGGACCCTGCTTGCGCGCGATCTCGGCGAGCCCCGCGATTTCGTCGACGAGCTCGCGCTGGGTGATGCGGCGGACGGTGAATGCGAAGCGGGCGCCGAGCGGCAGGCCATGGAAGATCGACGACAGCGGAAAGCGGATCAGCGTGGCCGCGAACGAGCCCCCGAAAATGACGATGCCCGCATGCGCGTCCAGGAACATCCGCAGGTCGCCCCCCATGAGAATGAGGGTAGCGAGCACGATGGCTCCGGCGATGAGGCCGAGGCCCGTTGCGATATCCATGGACGACTCCAGACAACGCGACACGCGCGTGCGCCTTCAGGCGGCGCCCGCGGGCCTGCAAGCTAGCCCCGCTGCGCTTAAGGGACAGTTACCGAAAATTCACGCTCTCGCGGGAGCGCCGTCCGCTCGATCCTTAGGCCGCCGCCAGGAGCCGCCCCTGCCCCGGAATCGGCTTCCAATGACCGAGCCGGGAGAGCGTATCCCAGACCATGGCGCTCGAGTTCGAGATCGCGGGCTTGCCGAAGTCGCGCTCGAGCGCCTGGCACACCGGCTCCGACAGCCAGGACCCGCCCCCGATATAGAGCCCGTCGGCCTGCGGGAAGCGCGTCAACGCCGAGCGGCCGAGCTCGTAGGCGAGCCGCATGTGGTCGTCGATCGGGATTTTCTGGAATTGCGCCGGGCCCATGACCTCGGACGCAACGCCCACGATCTCGGCGCCGACGCGGGCTGGCGATGCGATCGAGCAGCCGGTCGTGGGCCTCGAGCCCGATCAGCAGCGGCAACGGCACCCCCGACTGCATGATGAGATCGACGCCCCGCTCCATCAGCTGGTCGACATAGGAATCGACCGGCGCGAAGGCGCGCTCGACGTCGTCCTTGCTGAATTCCGCAAGCCCGACCGGGATCATCACCAGCATCACGCCGGGCGGCGCCAGCCGATAGAACTCGTAGGCCGAATTGTCGATGACCAAGAGCGGCTTGAGGGCCCCGATCTTGAGCTTCGGCAGGAATTCCTCGAACATTCCTTTCGTCTCCCTTGGGGTCATGGTCTTCGGCGCAGGAAGACGTCCTGGTAGAGCTTTGCCCACACCTCGAATTCGCCGATGTAGTTCGGGCGGTTGGTGAGATAGAGCTTCTGCACCTTCGCGCCCGATCCGGCGAGATCGCGGCGCGGCGAGTCATAGCCCAGCTCCTGGTAAAGGACCTGGGCTTCCTTCGACATGAGGAAATCGGCGAACAGCATGGCGGCGTGCGGATGCGGCGCCTTGCGGGCGATGGCGACGCCGCTGTCGGTGACCGGCACCGGGCCGGGCGCCAACCAGGCGAGCGGCGCGCCCTTCTCGCTGCTGAGCGCGACGTGGGAGTTATAGATGGTGGGCGACAAGGCGACCTCGCCCGCCAGCATCAGATTGGCGAGCGCGCGGCCGGTGAGGCTGTAGACCCGGATGTTCTGCTGGCCGAGCTTGCGCACGAAATCGACCCCATGGACGATGAGCATGGCGCCGATCCAGTTGACCGCGGTCGAATTCGTTCCCGACATCGCCATGCGGCCCTTCCACTGCGGATCGAGCAGATCCTGATAGGTCCTCGGCGCCTTGTCGGGCGGCAACAACTTGGTATTGAAGCCGATGCCGGTATAGGACTCGCGCACCACGACCCAATGGCGCCTGGGCTCGATCGCATCGGCGACGAACTCCGCCAGTTCGGGCGACTGGAACGGCTGCAGGATTTCCTCGTCGCGCGGGACAACGAGACCATTCGAGGCGAGTTCGAAGGCGTCCACCTTCTCGTAGCCGGCGCGATATTCCTCGACCACCTTGCGAGCGACGTCGGCGGAGCTTGCGCGCGCAAGCTCGATCTTGACGAAGGGATATTTCTGCTCGAAGCGGTCGAGCACCGGCTTGATCTGGGTGGCCGTGGAGTAGAGGAGCAGGCTTCCTTCCCGGCGCGCGCCCTGCTCCAGAACTCGCTGCCGGTCGGCGCCCGTGTAGTTGGCGATGGTCGCGACCGCGGATGCCTGCGCCCGCGCCTCGGGCACGGCGACGAGGCTCGTCAACACGACGATTGCCGCCAGCGCCCGGTGGCATTCGGATGCCGGTCGAAATGCCGAGGCCATGTCGATTCTCCCGGTCGCCGCAACGAGCCGCCCGAAATGGTAGTCGAGGCGCTGGCGGTTTGCCATCCCGAGTCCTATACCCTCGCCCCCAAGAGAGCGCTGGTTCGGCCGCATGAGCGTGAGGTCAAACGCGCGAAGACATGCAGGGAGAAATGCCCATGCGCGAGATCGGCCACTTCATCGGCGGCAAGGAGGTCAACGGCGCCTCGGGACGCTTCGGCGACGTGTTCGATCCCAATACCGGCGAGGTGCAGGCCAAGGTGGCCTTCGCCAAGCATTCCGAAGTCGAGCATGCGATCGCGGTCGCGGAAGCGGCGCAGGTCGGCTGGGCGGCGGTGAACCCGCAGCGGCGCGCGCGCGTGATGTTCAAGTTCCTCGAACTGGTGCAGAAGGAAGCCGAGAGCCTCGCCAGACTCCTCTCCTCCGAGCATGGCAAGACGCTCGCCGATTCCAAGGGCGACATCCAGCGCGGGATCGAGGTGGTCGAGTTCGCCTGCGGCATCCCGCATCTCCTCAAGGGCGAGTTCAGCGAGGGCGCCGGCCCCGGCATCGACCTGTTCTCGCTGCGCCAGCCGCTCGGCGTCGCCGCCGGCATCACTCCCTTCAACTTCCCGGCCATGATCCCGATGTGGAAGTTTGCCCCCGCGCTCGCCTGCGGCAATGCCTTCATTCTCAAGCCATCGGAGCGCGATCCCTCGGTGCCGATGCGGCTTGCCGAGCTTCTGGTCGAGGCCGGGCTGCCCGCCGGCGTGCTCAACGTGGTCAATGGCGACAAGGAGGCGGTCGACACGCTGCTCACCGATCCGCGGGTCAAGGCTGTGGGTTTCGTCGGCTCCTCCGCGATCGCCGAATACATCTACACGACCGGCTGCGCCAACGGGAAACGGGTGCAATGCTTCGGCGGCGCCAAGAACCATATGATCGTCATGCCCGACGCCGACATGGACCAGGCGGTCGATGCGCTGATCGGCGCCGGTTACGGCTCGGCCGGCGAGCGCTGCATGGCGGTCTCGGTCGCGGTGCCGGTCGGCAAGAAGACGGCCGACATCCTGGTCGAGAAGCTGATCCCGCGGGTCGAGAGCCTCAAGGTCGGCCCCTCGACCGACCCGCAGGCCGATTACGGCCCCATGGTCACGCGGGCGCAGCTCGACAAGGTCAAGAGCTACGTCGATCTCGGGGTCAAGGAAGGCGCCAAGCTTCTGGTCGACGGCCGCGGTTTTCGGCTGCAGGGCTACGAGAACGGCTTCTTTCTCGGCGGCTGCCTGTTCGACGAGGTCAAGCCCGACATGCGCATCTACAAGGAGGAGATTTTCGGGCCGGTACTCTCGGTGGTGCGCGCCAAGGATTACGAGGAGGCGCTGCGGCTTCCCTCCGAGCACGACTATGGCAACGGCGTCGCCATCTTCACCCGCGACGGCGACACCGCCCGCGACTTCACGAGCCGGGTCGAGGTCGGCATGGTGGGCGTGAACTTCGCCATCCCGGTGCCGCTCGCCTACCACACCTTCGGCGGCTGGAAGCGCTCGATCTTCGGCGACCTCAACCAGCATGGCCCCGACTCGGTCCGCTTCTACACCAAGACCAAGACCGTGACCGCCCGCTGGCCCTCAGGCATCAAGGAGGGCGCGGAGTTCGTGATTCCGACAATGAAGTGAGGCGGCGCTGGCCTGTAACGGGAATCCGCAGTGCGCACTTCGCCGGAATGTTCTACCTTTCGGTCTCGCAGCAAACCAAGGGAGGGTTCGATGAACAAGCTGATCGTCCCGGCCATCATCGCGGCAACCGGCATGGTCGCGGCCGCCGCATGGGCGCAGGCGCCGCAGCAGGGGCCGAGGTTCCAGCCGACGCCCTATTTCCAGATGCCGCTCGAGAAAGATGCATCGCGCGTGGTGCGGCTGCAATCGGTCGTCATTCCGGCGGGCGCAGGCAACCAGTTCCATCGCCATCCAGGCGACCAATGGTGGGCGGTGCAGGAGGGCGAAGTCACCTTCACCGTCAAAGGTCAGGCGCCGAGGGTGCTCAAGGTCGGCGACTTCGTCTATGTCCCGCGCGGCACCATTCACCGCAACCAGAATGTCTCGAACAGTCCGGCGCGCGCCATCGAGCTCAATATCACGGACAAGGACAAGCCCCAGACCGAGCCGGTGGCCGAGTAGATCGGCATCATCTCGCCGGCCTGATCGCCTCCAGCTTTCGCTGCTTGAACCGCCATCCCTGCGGGGTGCGAACATATTCGTCGGTCATCACACCCAGGAGGACCGGCTCGAGCGACTTGATCGTTTCAGGGTGGCTCGGATCGAACCGATACATGGTCAGATAGGCCGATCCCCTCGCGTGGTCCCGATCGGTCACCTGGATTCGCGTATTGGACATCACATGCCTGGTCACGTAGGGCCGGCCCGCCTGGGCGGCCCAATAGTCGTGAATGGCCTTCGGGCCCTCCAGACGCCTCCCGGATGGAAACCAGAGGCCGTCCTCGGCGAACAACCCGGCAAGGCTGTCTGCATCGACAAAATCGAGGTAGTGCGCATAGGAATTTGACAGCGCTTCGCACTCCCGCTCGATCGCTAGGCGTTCGACATCGCTGAGCCCGCCCGCCTTGGGCGGTTCGGCGGCGCTTGCGCCCGCGGCCATGAGCAGCAGCGCGACGGCTATTGAAGCGATCGCGCGTCCCAGATTTTCGATCCGCATGGCTTGGTCTCCAATTTGGACGTTGAACGTTCCGCTCGCGCTCCCGCGATGTCACTTCCCGAAGACCTGACGCCCGAGCGCCGACCAGTTTTCGTAGTCCTGAAAATAGCTCGGGCGGTCGGCGAGATAGTGGATCCTGGGCGGCTTTTCCAGATTTGCGAAGTCGGTCCGCGCCGAGGCATAGCCGAGCTTCTGATAGATCGACTGGCCTTCCCGCGAGAGCACGAAATCGACGAACAGCATCGCCGCGTGCGGATGCGGCGCCTTGGCGGCGAATGCGACGCCGCCAGTGGTCGAAAATACTCCGCCCAACGGCCTCCAGGCCACGCTCGCGCCCCGCGCCCGGCTGTTGGCGATGTGGGAGTTGTACAAGGCCGGCGACAAGGCGACCTCGCCGGACACGACGAAATTCGCCACCGCCCGCGCAGTGACCTGATAGATGCGGAATTTCTGCCGGCCGAGCCGGCGGACGAAATCCTCGCCCTTGTCCAGCACCAGGGCGCCGATCCAATTGGTGAGGGTCGAGGTCCCGGGAACGGCGAATTTGCCCTGCCATTTCGGATCGAGCAGGTCGTCGAGCGTGCTCGGCGCCTCGGTCTCCGAGACCAGCTGGGTATTGTAGCCGAGGCTCAGATAGCTTTCGTAGCCGATGACCCAATGACCGCCCGGCTCGATTGCCTCCTTCCTGACCTTCTGCAACTCCGGCGAGAGGTAGGGTAGCAGCAGCTTGGCTTCCAGCATCGGGCGCAGTCCTGCGGTGCTGAGATCGATCGCATCGGCGAGATAAGCTCCGGCCGCATATTCCTCCATCATCCGCCGGGCCACGGCGCCGGAATCGGCTCGGAAGGAGGCGACGCGAATGAAGGGATATTTCTGGCCGAAGCCTTCGTAGAGCGGCTCGGCCTGGGTGCCGGTGGCATAGATCAGCAATCGGCCTTCCCGCCTGGCGCCGGCTTCGAGCACGGCTTGCCGATCTGCGCCGGCATAGTTGGCGATGTCCTCGTTGCTCTGGGGCGCCGCCTCCGTTGGCGAGGGCGCGAGCGGAAGAGCGATTGCCAGCAGGATCGAAAAGCGCGCTCGCCGGCCGCGGATGAGACGAGGTGGTTTCGCAGTCATGACACCGTGCCTCCCCGACGCGTTCGTTCGTTGATCGCCGTGTGCATCGCACTGCATTCGCATCCACACGACACGAATGGATGAAACGTCTGCGTTTCACTCCTCGGCCGAACCCCGCGCCGTCAAAGGGTCTCCACCCCCCGCCCATCCACAGCGCGGTCGTGCTGATTGAAACACAGCATCTCATAAGCATAGGCGAGGTCAAAGACCTGATTGAAGCGTTCGGCGTAGATGCGGTTGAACGCCCGCTTCGCCAGCGCGAGCGCATGCGGCGGCCGCCGCAGCAGCGCCGCGACCAGGTCGTCGACCGCCTGGTCGAGCTCGCCAGCCGGAACCGCGGCATTGATGCAGCCGCGCTGGTAGAGCTCTTTGCCGCTGAGCTGCTTGCCCAGCCACAGATATTCACGGGCGAGCGGCGGACTCATATGCAGCGGGACGAAGACAGTCCCGCCGTCTCCCGGCACGATGCCCGCGCCCGGCCGTCCGACCGGAGGATTGCCGTCGCCCATGCCCAGGTGATGATCGCAGAACACGGCGTCCTCGCGGGCGATGATGAAATCGCAGGAAAAGACCAGGCTCGACCCGAATCCTTTGACCCCGCCGTTGACCTTGGCGATGATCGGCTTCTCCGCCTCGATGATCTCCTGGAACGTGAACTGCAAGGCCTGAATCGCATCCCAGTCGTCGCCCGGCGTATGCCCGTGCAGGCGCGGATGGCTGGGGGCGGTCATGCAGAAGATGTCGTCCTTGCCGGTGATCACGATGACGCGGATCGCATTATCGAAGCGCAGCTCGTTGATCGCCATCCCGAGTTCCCGATGCCGGCCAGGCCGCGGCGGCAGGTCATGCGCATCGTGCACCAGCATCGGCGGCGTGAACCGTATGGTGGCGGCGCCGTTCTTGCGGGTCACTTCGATCGTTTTGTAGTCGGTCATGGTGGCTGTTCCTCGCTGGTGCGGTTGTCCCTCGGCCTGGCGGCTCACAGGACGGCAGCGTAGTCAAAAGCGCGGCACCTGGCACCCCTTCGCATGTGCACCCGGTCGTCGTATCATTGGTGAGAACGATTACGGGAGGACGATATGCTTGACCGAAGCTCGATCGGCGCCTTGGCGCTGATGGCGGCACTGGCGATGTCGATTGGAGGCGCTGCGGCGCTCGATGACTCCAAATACCCCAACCTGAAGGGCCAATGGGTGCGGGCCGAGGGCGCCCGCGGCGTCGGTCGATTCGACCCGACCAAGCCTCCCGGCCGGCTCCAGGAAGCCCCGCTGACCGCGGAGTATCAGGCGATCTACGAGGCCAACCTCGCCGATCAGGCCCGCGGCGGACAGGGCATCGACCCGACCTATAAGTGCCTGTCGCCCGGCATGCCGCGAATCATGCATGCCTATTCGCCGATGGAAATCGTGGTGACGCCGGAGACCACCCACATCTTGATCGAACACATTCACGACAGTCGCCGAATCCATACCGACGGACGCGACTTTCCCGAGGACATGGATTTGGAGCCGATGTTCGCGGGCTATTCCATCGGCCAATGGGTCGACGAGGACGGCGACGGCCGCTACGACGCGCTGTTGGTCGAGACCCGCGGCCTCAAGGGCCCCCGTACCTATGACGCCAGCGGCATTCCTTTTCACAAGGACAATCAAACCATCATCAAGGAGCGCATCTACCTCGACAAGGGCGATCCGAACATCCTGCACGACGAAATCACCACGATCGACCATGCGCTGACGCGGCCCTGGACGGTCGTGAAGAACTACCGCCGGGTCGAGGCCAAGAAACCGATCTGGTGGCGCGAAGACATCTGCGCCGAAGCCAATGTCCACATCATCATCGGCACGGAGGACTATTTCCTGAGCGCGGACGGCCACTTGATGCCGACCAAGAAGGATCAGCAGCCGCCGGATCTGCGCTATTTCAAGCAAACCCGGCAGCGGTGACAATTCCGGTGCATGCCGGCGTCCTGAACCTTGCGCTAGGGCGTATTCCGGTCGAGTTGAACCACAACCCTCATCCGCTCATTCCCGCGCAAGCGGGAATCCAGGGGCCGCTCGCTCCGAGTCCTCCGTCTGCTGCCGTGGGTCCCCGCGTTCGCGGGGACGAGCGGACACAAGACACCGACACCACCTGATCGAAACCCGCGCTAGCCATCCGTCAGGGCGTTGTTCTCGAAGCCGCTGATCTGCACGTCGTAGCCGAACGGATCGTCCAGGTGGAGGCTGTAGAGCCCGCCATCGCGCACGTTCTTGACCCCCATCGCAATCAGTTCGGCCTTCGCCTTCTCCCGGTTGAAATCCGCAACCGTGTAGGCGACGTGGTCGATCACCGCCTCCGGCCGCGGCCGTCCCGCGGTCCTGGGATTGGGTGGAGCATTGGGATCGCGGGTGCGAGCGATGATGAACGTCAGCGGGACGTCCTTGGCCGCAACGTTATAGGGCTGCTCGCCCATCTTGCCGAACGGCAGCGTGACCTCGGTCTCTTTGAGTCCGACTTGATCGAGGTTGAACACTTTCGAATACCAGTCTCCCGCCTGCCGGAAATTGGGGCAGGTGTAGGAGATGTGATTGACGAGCGCAACCTTGAGCGCGGGACCGCTGGACTGGGCCTTGGCGCCCTCGGTCGCATAGACCGTGGTGGCCGCCAAAGTCAGCGTTTCGATGAGCCGGCGGCGGCTGATCTTGCCCTGATCGAACTCGGCGAGCTTCGTTGCGACGAAACCTTCCATGGCGGACCTCCCTCGCGTCACTTGAACGCGTTCTCTTCCTCGGAATTGGCGAGCTGGACCGGGTAATTGAATGGATCCAGCACATTCACGTTTCCGCTCCGCGCGGTGAAGGGTCGACCCGTTGCCCGCAAGCCGGCGCTGACCCGCACATCGTTCCAATCGGGAATCGTGTAGCAGACGTGGTCCACGACCGATCGCGCCGGCGGCCGCGGATTGGCGGGGGTCGTGGCGGTGCGCGCGACCACGAACGCGCCGCCCTTGCCCGGCGCCGGGCCGAACATCAGGTTCGCCCGTTTGCCGCTGTCCTTGCCCGGCGTGCTCTGCATGCCGAGAACCGAGACATACCAGTCGCGCGCCTTGGCGTAATCCGCGCAGGTATAGGAGATGTGATTGATTCCGATCATCTTGAAGCCGCGCGGGGCCTGGGCGTTGGCGGCATCGCCCGCCGCGTAGACGCTGGCAGCGAGCGCAACGGTCTTGCAGAATTCGCGGCGGTCCACCTTGCCGCTCTCGTAGTTCTTGACCAGATCAGCGATGAAGCGTTCCATGCTGGAGCCCTCCCTGATTGAGCGCACAGTGATGCTACGCGCGGACAGCCGAACACGCAACGGCAGCCGCAACCGGTGATCCGTGAGAAATGTCTTTGTCGCGAGTTGTTCCTGTGCAAGAATCCGCCCGGTGACCTGAGGCGCTTGGCAAGGGGGGAGCCGATGCTGGCCCCGGCGACGGCACCGAGCCGTCGATTTCAGCTCGTTCTCATCAAGCCGTCGCATTACGACGACGATGGCTACGTCGTGCAGTGGCTGCGCTCTTCGATCCCGTCGAATTCACTCGCGGCGGTGTACGCCCTTTCCGACGACGCCGCGCGACGGCTTGTGCTCGGGCCCGATACCCCCATCGACATCACTGCCATCGATGAAACGAACAACCGCATCCGGTGCAAACACATCATCGACCTGGTCCGGCGGCATGACGGCTTCGGGATGGTGGGCCTGGTCGGCGTGCAGTCGAACCAGTTTCCACGCGCTCTCGACCTTGCGCGCGCCCTGCGCGCCGCCGGCATTCAGGTGGTGATCGGCGGCTTTCACGTTTCCGGATGCCTTGCCATGCTGCCCGAGGTGCAGGCGGATCTGCGGGTGGCTCTCGGGCTGGGCTGCAGCCTGTTCGCCGGCGAGGCGGAGGAGGGCCGGCTGGACAAGGTCCTGCAGGATGCCGCCGCCGGATCGCTGGCGCCGATCTACAACTTCCTGAACGAGCTGCCGGCGCTCGAATCGACGCCGACGCCGTTTCTTCCCCGCGGCCACATCGCGCGCACGATCCAGCACTATTCGAGCTTCGATGCCGGCCGCGGCTGCCCCTTCCAGTGCTCGTTCTGCACCATCATCAACGTGCAGGGGCGCAAGTCGCGGCGGCGCTCGGCCGACGACGTCGAACGATTGATCAAGCATCACTGGGCCGAGGGGGTCCGGCGGTTCTTCATCACCGACGACAATTTCGCCCGCAACAAGGATTGGGAATCGATCTTCGACCGCATCATCGAGCTGCGCGAACGGGACCGGTTGGACCCCCGCTTCATCATTCAGGTCGATACGCTCTGTCACAAAATCCCGAACTTCATCGCCAAGGCGGCGCGGGCGGGCGTCATGCGCGTGTTCATCGGACTGGAGAACATCAATCCGGCAAACCTGTTGGCGGCCAAGAAGCGGCAGAACAAAATTACCGAGTACCGTTCGATGCTGCTCGCCTGGAAGAAGGCCGGCATTGTCACCTATGCCGGCTACATTCTGGGCTTTCCCGCCGATACGCCCCAATCCATCCGCGAGGACATCGAGATCATCAAGAAGGAGCTGCCGCTCGACATCCTTGAATTCTTCTGCTTGACGCCGCTGCCCGGGTCCGAAGACCACAAGGTGCTCTGGCAGAAAGGCGCCTGGATGGATCCGGACATGAACAAGTACGATCTCGAGCACGTGGTCGCGGACCACCCCAAGATGACGCGCGAGCAGTGGGCCGAGATCTATCGCAGCGCCTGGGACGCCTATTACACGCCCGAGCATATCGAGACGATCATGCGGCGCGGCGCGGCCTGTGGCGCCGGGCTGTCACGCCTGGCGACCATTCTCCTCATGTTTTCGAAATTCGTGACGCTGGAAAAGGTGCACCCGCTGCAGGGCGGCATCCTGCGTCTGAAGTATCGGCGCGATCGCCGCCCCGGCTTCCCGATCGAGCCGGCCTGGGTGTTCTATCCGAAATATGCGTGGGAAACCGTCTCCAAATACACCCGCGCGGCGTGGCTGTGGCTGCAGCTCGATCGGATGCGCCGGCGCCTGCAAAATGATCCCACGAGCGCGCTGTACACCGATCGCGCCCTGATGGATCTGTCGAGCGAGGATGCCGAGACGCTCGAGCTGTTCACGCATAGCGAAAGCGCGCGGGGCGAGGTCGCCCGCACGCGCAAGATCGCGGCCTTGACGCGCAGCTCGAGCCCGCCCGCCGCGGCGGAGCAGATCTGACCAATCGCCTCATAGGCGCTAGGATAAGATGGAGCCTCGATCTCTCCGTCGTCATGCCCCGCGCAGGCGGGGCATCCAGTAACCACCGAGCAAGCTATTGAAGCCAAGTAAGGCCCCTTCCCGAGTTCGGTGGTTACTGGATCGTCCGCATTCGCGGACGATGACACCGAGAGAGGGCGCGTCCTGGGCTTAACCTAGTACAGCCGAGCGAAAGTTATGACTCCGCTGTTCACAGAGGTACGAAGGTACGCTGAACGAAGGTGGTTTTCAGGAACAAAACAGGAGTCGAATCGGCTGTATTGTGGCATGACGAATCCGGAGCTGAGATGGGA
>WNGL01016434.1_pt1 | contig 15052 bp, 16 predicted proteins | sample 5400591 | NCBI WGS metagenome assembly WNGL01 (sample SAMN13153377, study PRJNA577476) | soil metagenome | isolation source: 80 cm soil or saprolite under Garry oak tree replicate 1 | place: USA:California | collected 2016-06-15
GAGATCGCGGCGATCGCGCTCGGCGCCGTCGGGAACGTCGCGGCGTTCTTCCCGTCGTACGAGCAGCTCGGAGAGGCCCACCGCCGCATCCTCGGCGCCCGATTGCGCAAGCGGCTCCTCATCGAGCGTCCGGAGTGGACGAAGGCGCAGCGGGACGGCGCGCTCGACGTGTTGCGGCTCGCCCGCGCCGACGGCGGCGCGCTCCTCCTCGGGGTGCAGGGCGGCTCCCTGAGCGAGGGCGTCGATTATGAGAGCAACCTCCTCGCCGCCGTCGTCGTCGTAGGATTGCCGCTGAGCCCGCCCGATATCGAGGTCGAGGCCCTCAAGGACTACTATTCACGAAAGTTCGGGTCGGCGAAAGGCTACGACTATGCGTACGTGTTCCCGGCCGTGAACAAGGTCCTCCAGGCGGCGGGCCGTCCGATCCGAAGCGAGACGGACCGCGCGGCGATCGTCCTGCTCGAGGGCCGACTGCTCGAGCCGCGGTACGCGCGGTGCCTGCCGCCGGACTTCTCGCCTGTCCGGAGCGATTCGCCCGCGTCCGAGGTCACGGGATTCCTGCGGCACACGCCGAATCCCGCGTGAAGTCCCGAAGGTTTTTGTCGTCGCGTCCGCATCGCGCGGCCGTGCTGATGAAGCGCGGCGCGGAGGCCGAGTTGCGACGGACCGAGTTCCTCGGCCGGCCCGCGGTCGAGAAGTACCGCACCCCGAAGCGATACCGACTCGAGGCCCTGGACGAGGATCTGCGGAGGTCCCGCCTCCGGACGGAGGCGCGTCTCATGGCGGACGCGCGTGCCGCCGGCGTAGCGGTCCCGATCCTCTACGACATCGACGCGGTCGAGAACAAGATCGTGATGGAGTTCGTCGAGGGTCCGACGGGGAAAGAGGCGCTCGACCGCGGAGGGCCGTCGGCCCGGCGAATCGCGCGGGCGATCGGCCGTGTCGCGGGGCGTCTCCATCGTGCGGGGATCGTGCACGGCGACCTGACCCCGTCGAACATGATCGTCCGCGGCGGTCGGGTCGTGATGATCGACTTCAGCCTGGGTGGCAGGGACGACGGCGCGGAGGCGCGCGGCGTCGACCTCCATCTGCTCCGGGAGGCCCTCGTGAGCGCGCACGCCCACGCCGACGACTACTACCGCGAGGTGGTCCGCGGATACCGCGAGACGATGGGGAAGGCCGCGGACGCCGTCGTGCGGAAGGTCCGGGAGATCGAGGACCGAGGGCGGTACACGTGATCGCATTCGTCACGACGAACGAAGGGAAGTTCCGCGAGGTCTCCGCGAAGCTCTTGGACGCGGGCGTCCGGATCGTCCGGGAGGACCGCACCTACCCGGAGATCCAGACGGATCGGCTCGAGAAAGTCGTGCGGTTCGCCGCGACGGTCCTCGACGATCAAATCCGTGGGGAGTACCTCATCGACGATTCCGGCTTGTTCCTCGATGCCCTCGGCGGTTTCCCGGGCGTCTACTCGGCGTACGTCTACAAGCGCCTCGGGTGCGCCGGGATCCTGACGCTCATGGACGGCGTGGGCGACCGCGGCGCGGCGTTCCAGACGGTGTTCCTGCTGCGGCGAGGCGGCGACCATGAGGTCTTCCACGGCGAGACGCGCGGGACGATCGCGGACCGGGCGCGGGGCGCGGGCGGTTTCGGCTTCGACCCGATCTTCGTGCCGGAAGGCGCGTTGAAGACGTTCGCGGAGATGTCCCTCTCCGAGAAGAACGCGATCTCTCACCGCGCGCGGGCCGTCGACGCGCTCGTCGCGCATCTCCGCGGGCCGAAGGAACCTTGATTACGCCGTCCGAGGTTGCGCGGCGGGAAGCCATGGCGCGTCCGCGGATCGTGATCACCGGTGGCGCGGGGTTCGTCGGCTCCCACCTCGCCGATGCGATCGCGCCCCATGCCGACGTCGTGATCGTGGACCACCTGCGGACCGGGAAGCGGGCGAACGTCGCCGGGGCGCTGAAGGCGGGCGCACGGCTCGTGCGCCGCGATGTCCTCCGAGGCGATCTGCGGCCGATCTTCAGCCGCGCGGACGTCGTGTATCACTTCGCGGCGAACCCCGAGGTCCGCCTGGGGAAGGCCGGGACGAAGTCCCACCTGGAGGACAACATCATCGCGACGCACCGGGTCCTCGAGGCGTGCCGCACGGCGAAGGTCCCGCGGATCGTATTCACGTCCACGTCGACCGTGTACGGCGAGCCTACGCGCGTCCCGACGCCGGAGGACTACGGACCGCTCGAGCCGATCTCGACGTACGGCGCCTCGAAGCTCGCCTCGGAGGCGCTGCTGTCCGCGTACGCGCACTCGTTCGGCGTCCAGGCGGTCGTGTTCCGCATGGCGAACGTCGTCGGGGGGCGAAGCGGCCACGGCGTCGTCGTCGATTTCGTCCGCAAGCTCCGCCGCAATCCGAAGCGGCTCGAGATCCTCGGATCGGATCCGGGGACGGCGAAGTCCTATGTACACGTGGACGACGCGATCGCGGGCATCCTGGCCGGCGTCCGTGCCGCGCAAGAACCGGTCTCGCTGTACAACCTCGGGAGCGACGACGCGATCACCGTGCGATCTCGAGTTCGCCTGGACGGGCGGCAGCGGCGGGGGACGCGGCTGGGTCGGCGACGTGCGGGTCATGCAGCTCGCGCTGGACCGGCTCAAGGCGACGGGATGGCGGCCGAAGAAGACCAGCGAGGTCGCCGTCCGCGCAGCGGCGCGGGACGCGCAGGCGATTGCGGCAAAGCGCCCGTCTCCATGAGACAACGTATTTATCGCGCGTGCCGGTTGCTCGCGCGCTTGGGGCTGTGGGGTAGCTTGGTCTATCCTTCGGGCTTTGGGAGCCTGCGACGGCAGTTCAAATCTGCCCAGCCCCACTTAGTAAACTCGCAACTCCCCGTCTTTCGATCTTCGTCATGCTGAGATTGGGACGCACGGCGAGGCGAGGCTTAGCCCTGCATGGCCATCGTGGGCGCCGCGGCGCGCCTTATCTCCAATTCAATAGACACGCGGATTTATGCGCCGATACAGCATCAAGAGCGCGAATCCATGAGGATTCCGGAAACTCCCGCGAGCTGGCAAGCCGCGCCCTCGGGGATGATCCGAAAGTGAATCGAAGCTCCGCGTGGGTTTCGCGCTGGGTTTGGGTCTACCTGGTCGGTACGGTGGTCACTCTCCTGGTCGTTTGGAGCGTCCGGGGAGCGATCAGCATAGCGTTACAACCTCCTCCGCCGTGCGCTTGCTCCTCACTCATTCCGAACCCTGCTGTGTACATGCCGGCTCTCGTCGGGGCCGTCCTCTTCTTGGTTTCGTTCTACGTCGCCCTCTTCTTCGTGAAACTATATGCTGACTGGGCCAAGGAAAGGGAGAATTAGTCCTGAAACCCGCACGAACCTAACGCCAGCCCCAGGTCCGGCATCGAGGCGTGAGAGAGGCGATGGCCCCTCTGGGTCGCCGCCCCCGGTCTGAGTCTTGAGAAGGACCAATTTCCGTATCTCCCCCACCTTGGATCGGTGCTCCACGCAGGGAAGGCACCGTTCACAGCTTCTGCTTGCCGGCCCGTCCCGCCGCCGAAACTCCCTGAAGCCGAGCCGAACAATCTAGACTCCGGCAAGCTGGACCCCTTGTGTTACTATTCCCCCTTGCGTGACGGAGATACTCGAAATGGCCCGGACCTCGACGAAGACGAATGTCGAACAACATCGGCAGATGGCGGCCCGGCTCTTCAACGGGACGTGGGAGCTGCTCTCGAAGAAGCGACGCACGAAAGAAGAGACGAACACGATGATCCACATGGCGCACGCCTCCCGCTACCACTGGGGGGTCGTCGGAGGGCCGAAGGAACTCGCGATCGGCGAGTGGCAGATCTCCCGCGTCTACGCGGTCGCCCGCCGTCCCGAACCCTCGCTCTACCACGCGGAGCGGTCTTTGGAGATCTGCAAGGCGCACGGCGTGGGCGACTTCCCTCTGGCATATGCGTACGAAGCGCTCGCCCGCGCCTTCGCAATTGCCGGGAAGTCCCGTGAACGTGCGGCGTGCCTGAAGCTCGCGAAGGTCGCAGGGGAGCGGATCCGCGAGGACGACGACCGCGCTCATTTCTTCAGCGACCTGCGCACGGTACCGCCCGTGAAGCGGTCCCGGGCCTAGGCCTTCGATTCGAGTCGCGCTTCCATGACCCGCCACACGCCGGAGGATCCTTGCCATTCGGTGTTCGCCCGCACGACGCGCACGCGCTTCGAGAACATGGGGCCGTCGAGGACGAGCGTCTCGAACTCGCCACCCTCGCCGCACGGATGGACGCCGCGGCGGTCCTGCAACTGAAGGAGATCCTCGACCACGCCGTCGTCCCAACGTCGCCCGAGCCAGCTCGCGTCGAGGCCTTCCGCGGAGACGCTCGAGAAGACGATCTCCATTCCCGCGGCGAGGTAGTCCCGCACGAGGCGTCGCGGGTCGTGCCGCCACAGCGGGGCGAAGACGCGCAGGCCGGCCTCCGCCGCCGCTTGGTTCACGCGCTGGTGCTGATAGTCCGATGCGATCGCGCCGACCACGACGCCGTCCGCGTCGGCGCGCCGGAAGATCCGACGCAGCGCCTCGAGTTCCCCCGCCTCGCCCGCACTTGCCGACTCCTGCAGCAACGGGAGGCCCATCGCCTCCGCGAGCAGCGGCGTCAGGTGCAAGTTTGGCACGTGGAAGAGCATCGAGTCCCGATCCTCCGGGACGATGGACAGGAGGCGTGTGACGTCCCAGCCGCGCTGCATGGCGACGTACGCCGCGTACGTCGAGTCCTTGCCGCCGGAGAAGAGCACCGCGACCCGCACGGGAATCGGAAGGCCACGGCGCCGTAAAGAGTTCGGTTTCCGAGTTAACCTTGTTTAAGGTTAACTTTTCTTCTGTAGCCACGAACGATTTATGGCCCACCCGCGGATTCCGCCGCGTGCGACTCGACGAGATGACGTCCGAGGAGTTCGCGGCGCTCGCGCGCACGGACCCCGTCGTCATCGTGCCGGTGGGGGCGCTCGAGGAGCACGGTCGGCATCTGCCGCTCGGCGCGGACATGATCCAGCCGCTTCACGTCGTCGACGAGGTCGCGCGTCGCACCGGGGCGTTCGTCGCGCCCTCCATCCCGTACGGCGTGTGCACGACGACGCGGCCGTACCCGGGCACGGTGAGCGTCTCCGTCGACGCTCTGAAGGCGTTCGTCCGGGACGTCCTCGCGGACCTCGTCCGGAACGGCGTGCGCCGCGTGATGATCGTCAGCGGCCACGCGGGCCGAGAGCACATGATGGCGCTCCGGGCCGCCGCGCAGGACGTCGTCGATGAGGGCACGGGCCTCAAGGCGACGGTCCTCTCGGATTACGACATCATCTACGCGTCGACGGGGCTGCTGCCGGATGGCGACGGCCACGCGGGCGCGGGCGAGACCTCCCGCATCCTGACCGCGCGGCCCGAGCTCGTCAAGGGCACGAGCCCGGCCGGGAGGAACGAGATCCCGCCGTACGCGGTCGTCGAGGATCCACGGAAGTATTGGCCCGGCGTGACCGGCGATCCGGCGAAGGCGTCGAAGGCGCTCGGCGAGAAACTCGATCGGCTCGTGATCGACGAGCTCGTGAAGCTCGTGGACGAACTGCGACGGAGGGCGTGACATTCCCTCGGCGGATGCGTTGAAACGGAAGGCCGCGGAAGCCGCCTTGGCGTACGTCAAGCCGGGCATGGTCCTCGGGCTTGGGACCGGCTCGACCGCGCGGTTCTTCCTCGACGGCGTCGCACGACTGGTCCGCGCGGGCATGGACCTGAAAGGCGTGCCGACGTCCTTCGCGACGGCGGACGCGGCGAAAGAGCTGGGGATCCCGCTCACTTCCCTCGAAGAACGGCCTTCCGTGGACTTGTGCGTCGACGGCGCCGACGAGGTCGACCCGAAGCTCGACCTAATCAAGGGCCTCGGGGGCGCGCTGTTCCGGGAGAAGATCGTCGCGGCGGCCGCGAAGCGGTTCGTCGTGATCGTCGACGCGTCGAAGCTCGTGCCGCGCCTCGGGACGAAAGCCCCCGTGCCGGTCGAGGTCCACCCGTTCGGCTGGAAGACGGCCGTTGCGGCGTTGGAGGCCCTCGGCGCCACAGTCGAGCTGCGCCGACGCGACTCGGAGACCGTGCGGACCGACAACGGCAACAACCTCCTCGATGCGCGGTTCGGGCCGATCAAGGCGCCCTCGAAGCTCGCGGCGCGGATCGCCGCGATCCCGGGCGTCGTCGGCCACGGCCTGTTCCTCGGGATGGCGGACGCCGTCCTCGTCGCATCGGACAAGGGCGTGCGGACCTTGCGGCCTACGCGAACGTCCTGAGCTTCTTGCGGTTCGCTTCGATGCGGTCGATCTTCGCCTGCTCCTCGCGGTCGATCTGCGCGAGGATCTCGGGCCAGGAGACGCTGAGCCGGTACGAGTGCACGGGGCGGCCCTTGCCCTCCTTCTTGATGTCCCGCTTGTCGACCCATCGTCGGCGGCGGAGCTCCTGCATCGCGATGCTGACCTCCGGCTGCCGCAGCCCGGTGGCCTTCTCGATCTCGACCGACGTCGTCTCGTCTCGCTTCGAGAGGAACACGAGCGTCTTTGCGATGTTCCGCGAGAGGCCCGTCTCAATGAGCAGGTCCACCAGGGTCTCGTCCCTCCGGCTGAGGCGGACTTCCCGGCTCATTCTATCTCCCCGCCATTTATTAATATAGCAATATATATTTGTTGCGATTCAACCGTCGAACCTCCCCGCGGGCCCGCGGAATTCGGCCGCGCGGAGGGCGTGATGGCGGCGATTGTGGTTGCGGTCGGCGCACACGAGTTTCTCCGAGGCGGACCCAGCAAGACTCAAATACCACTTCCCCTCTGTATCGACGCTCGGTCTCCCTCCATGAAGATGCCCCAACGTATCCGCGGTTACTGCCCCTTCTGCAACAAGCACACCGCGCCGGCCAGCGCCGGTTCCGACGCGTCACGGCGGGGTACGGCGGCTTCCCTCGTCCGAAGCCCGAGGGCCGCGAGAAGCCGACGAAACGCATCCATCTCCGGTTCCGGTGCCGGGAATGCAAGAAGGCCCACCAGCGGCCCGGCATCCGCGCGAAGAAGTTCGAGCTCGTGGAGGTGCACAAGTGATCCCGAAGCCCACGAGCCGGTTCCTCCGGGTCAAGTGCGAGGATTGCGGCAACGAGCAGGTCGTCTTCGACCGGGCGGCGAGCGTGGTCCTGTGCCAGGTGTGCGGCGCCACGGTCGCGAAGCCGACCGGCGGGAAGGCCGCGATCCGAGGCGAGATCCTGGGGGTCCTCGAGTAATGGCGGAGGCGAAGGCGGCGAAGGCCGCGGGGCGCGGCTACGACTGGCCCGACGAGGGCGAACTCGTCGTGTGCACCGTGTCCAACGTCAAGAACTTCGGGGCGTTCGTCACCCTCGACGAGTACGAGAGCAAGGAGGGATTCATCCACATCGCGGAGGTGTCGTCCGGGTGGATCAAGTACATCCGCGATTACATCCGCGAGGGCGCGCGGGTCGTCTGCAAGGTCCTCAAGGTCGACCAGGACAAGGGCCACATCGACCTCTCGCTCAAGGCGGTGAACGAGCACCAGCGCCGCGAGAAGATCCAAGAATGGAAGAACGAGTCGAAGGCGGAGAACCTCCTCGGGATCGTCGCGACGCGGCTCGGCAAGACGCCCCCGGAATGCTGGGAGGAGTTCGGGTACGACCTCCTCGATTCGTTCGGCACGCTCTACCGGGCGTTCGAGGAGAGCGTCATGGACGAGAAAGCCCTCGAAGACGAGGGCTTCAAGGGCCCCTGGGTCCAGACGTTCGTCGAGGTCGCGCGGGAGAACATCATCCCGCCCCACGTCTCGATCGACGGCTACGTCGAGGCGACCGACTTCTGTCCGGACGGCGCGGTCCACATCCGCGAGGCGCTCACGAAGGCCGCCGTCGAGAACGACGGCGTGAGCGTGAAGGTGCAGTACATCGGCGCGCCGCGCTACCGGCTCGTCGTGCGGGCGCCGGATTACAAGACCGCGGAAGAGGAGATCCAGAAGGCCGCGGCCCGCGTGATCAAGGCCCTGACCGCGAAAGGCGGCGAGGCAAAGTTCCACCGGAAGGATTGAGTCGCGATGCGGTCCGTGATGAAGAAGTGCGGGGCCTGCGGTCGGTACACGTTGAAGGACGTTTGCCCCGCTTGCGGCCATGCCGCCGGGAATCCGATGCCGCCGCGATACTCCCCGGAGGACCGCTACGGCGTGTACAGGCGCAGACTTAAGCGGGCCCATGAATTGGAGAGATGAGACACCATGGAGAACATCGTGATCCGTTACACCGACCACCCGAAGCTGGACGACCCGATCTTCATCGAGGGCCTCCCGGGGATCGGGAACGTCGGCAAGCTCGCTGCCGAACACCTGAAGGACGAGCTGAAGGCGGTCAAGTTCGCGGAGATCTTCTCGAAGTACTTCCCGCCGCAGGTCCTCGTGCAGGAGGACGGCCAGGTCAAGCTCGTGAACAACGAGATGCACTACGTCAAGAGGAACGGCGGCAAGGACCTCGTCCTGCTGACGGGCGACTACCAAGGCCTCACGCCGGAAGGACAGTACGAGCTCAGCGACTTCATCTTGCGGGAGCTCAAGAAACTCGGCGTTCGGCGCCTGTTCACCCTGGGCGGCTACGGCATGGGCCGCATGGTGACGAAGCCCCGCGTCTTGGGAGCGGCGACGGGCGGCGACCTCGTGAAGGAGATGGAGAAGTACGGCGTCGTCTTCTCGCGCGGCGAGCCGGGCGCGGGGATCGTCGGCGCGAGCGGACTCCTCCTGGGCCTCGGACGGCTGTACGACATGCAGGCGGTGTGCCTGATGGGCGAGACGTCCGGATACTTCGTCGACCCGAAGTCCGCGCAGGCGGTGCTCGACGTACTCACGAAGTACCTGGGCATCGAGATATCGTTCAACGAGCTGGAAAACAAGGCGAAGCAGATCGACCAGATCACGTCGAAGTTGAAGGACATCGAGGCCGCGCCCGAGACGCCGGACAAGCGCGAGGACCTCGGGTACATCGGCTGAGTTGGAGGCGCGAAGATTCTCCCGACCGAACGTGTCTCGGTTCGAGGGGATGGATTCAGGTCAGGCGTCCTGGCCGCGACGCTCTTGTTCTTCGGGCTCTTCGATGTCTTCCTCGTTGTGTACACATTTACGCTGCGGCGAGACTGGCTGGGGTCCACCAAAACCCCGTATGTGATTCTGTTCGCGTTCGCCTGCCATGTATTCACGGTTCAACACCGTCGGGTCCTCCCGTACTACCTGGTCGGCCTATGGCTGTCGACGGGAGCCTTCGTCCTTTATCTCGTTCTCCTGTCCGTTGATGGAAGACTTAACTTTCTGAGCGGATTCGCGCAGGTGGCCACGGCCCTGATCGTTGCGGCGACACTCACGATTGTCAGCCCCCGCGTCGGACCCGTGCTGGCGCGACGTCGTGCCCAAGGGAAGTTCGCCTGAGCGCGAAACCTCTATACCCTGGCCGGTGGTATACACTATACACAGGGATGGGCGACGACGAGAAGCGGAAGGCCTTTCTGAAGGGGTTCGAGGAAGGCCTCAAGTCCGCGTGGCGGGAGATCGGCGCGCTGACGACGCGCGGGTACTCGTCGACGGAACTCATGGTCATGGCGAAGTCGAAAGTGGCGGTCCTCTATCGCGACGTCGAGGCGATGGAGTCTCGGCTGCTCGAGGAGGAAGGCATCCCCGTCGTTGGCGGGGGCGACATGCCGGCAATGCGGGACCTCGGCCGTCGTGGCGCATACCTCGTCCGCGAGCCGAAGGCGGACCGGATCTTCGAGCTGTTCGCGGAGCTCCTCCAGGGGAAGGCGCGCGGCCTCTGCATCACCCGCGTCCATCCGGACGACCTTCGCACCCGCTACCGGATTCGCGAGGCGGGGTTCATCTGGCTCTCGAAGTCCCCCGGCCAGAAGGCGAGGGACATGGCGGTCGCGGAGCCAAGCGCGCTCGTCGACATTGCATCGGCGATCTCGGACTTCGCCGCGGACGGCGGGAACGCGGCGGTCCTCCTCGAGGGCCTCGAGTACATGATCTCCCAGAATGGCTTCGCGTCAATCATGCGCTTCCTTCAGAAGGTGAACGAGAAAATCGTGCTGAACGACTCGTACCTCCTGATCTCCGCGAATCCGGCGGCGATGAAGGAGCAGGAGTACAAGGTCCTCGCGAAGGAAGTCGCTGGCGAAGTGTGACCGCTCAGCGGCCTGCGGCCAAGGCGGGGCCGGGCGCCTTCCGGCGGGATGCGCGTTCCGCTTGCCAGAGGGAGACGAGCGCGAGGACCGTCACGACCTCGACGAACTTGGAGACGACGCCGAGCGCATCCACGTCCTCGGCGACGCCGATCGGCCAGACGGACACGGTGCGCGTGACGATGTAAGCGGCGATCAGGAACGCCGTGATTGCGAACCAGGCCGCGTCGAGCCGGCGGTGGCTGTACGGGATGATGAAGGCCGCGGCGAGCTGGAGGCCCGAGAACGCCGCGAAGAACGCGGCGGGGAACGCGTCGCCGAGGTGATCGTTGAAGGCGTAGAGATGGAGCGAGCCGTCCGCGAGGAACAGGAAGGCGACCAGATACCGCTTTGCCATCTCCGCATCCGTGAGGATCTCGGGAAAGTTCTCGTAGCCCACGCCGATCGTCGAGAACGCGACGCCGAACATCGTGAGGAACAACCGCAGCTGGAACGAGCTCCCGCCGCCGTGTTCCCCCACCGCCGTGCCGAGTTCGAAGATGCCAAGCAGGTCGGCGAGCCATCCGACGATGATGATCAGGAAGCCGCAGAGGAAGAACGACAACTCCGTCGCTGTCGGCTTCGCGCGACGCATGACGAATTATTGAAGCGAGTTCCGAGCAAGTAGTTTCCGGTCTTCTTCGGGGTTTGCGGCTCCAAAAGCATTTATGGCTCACGAGGCTAACCCGCCGTTCCGCTCCCGTAGTCTAGTCCGGTCAAGGATCGGGGCCTTTCGAGCCTCAGACGCGGGTTCGAATCCCGCCGGGAGCATCATCCCGGAGGGGACGCCCCTTGGGCCGGGACCGCCCCCCCTCGCTCAGTTCGAACTGTTCCCAAGACTGACCTACCAGAAAGGTGATGTCCAGCCGTTAACGCCTCCTTTCATCGATTGAAAGCATTGCGTTCAACGCCTTGTTCGGACCGCGGTCATAGAGTCGAATTCCAATCTCTAATCAGTCGCCCCCATCGGTAGAGGCGTGTCTCGACGAGTTGCATGCCCTTCAGGGTCAACGCAGCCCGCACTTCGTGGCGCCCTCGCATTTGCCGCTGTCTCTGCAGAATCCCCAAGCGCTCCAGGTCTCGAAGGGTAGCGATCATCGTCGCCGGGTGGGAGGCAAGTTCCCTAATCAGCCCCGAGGTGCTTGCGCTCCCTTGGTCGTAGAGCCAGAGCATCACCAGGAGAGCGTGCTTTCTAGCGAGGAGATCTTGAATTATGGAACCCTGCATCCAGTGCCAGTCTGAACTGTTCGCCGTCGGCGTTCGGACAGTCATCCGTCCATTCCAAACCCCAATCCTTCCCGTCAAATGCCTCCCCAGAGCAGCCTGAAGTCCCTGCTGGTAGGGAAGCTTCGTCCCTAAATGTTCCATTTTCTGACGAATCGAGAGAACCTGCGTGGCTCGCTGCGTACCGCGCCGGTGCTGGGACGCGCGATAAAGGTTCCTTTCACCGAGTGAAAGGAATCGCTAAGGGAACGAAGCGGGTTGCCGACGAAGAGGTATTGAATGAACCGACTTTCGAGTAGAACGGTTATTTCCGCGGCCACGATTCTGCTCACACTTGTGGTTATTTCCAGCGTCGTCTCAGCGATTTCCGCCAGCTGGGGTCAGTACAGCTTTGGATCTCTACTTCCCCCGGGGAAGTATTCGGCCTACACCAAGTTCCCTATGAGCGCGACCCCGACGGACCCTTGGTATTCCTGGGTCTGGGATCAGACCAGTTCTAACGGAAGAGTCCTGAGGTACGACGGCGCCTCGAACTCATGGGCTGCCCTCACAACTGGCCAAGACGAAGGTTATCCCACCCCTCGCGAGGGGGCCTGTTGGGCTCAAACAATGGAAAATCTCTTGAATCAGCGGCGACTCCTTCTGTTCGGAGGGAAGAGGACAGACGATGGATCTTTAAGCCAGGAATGGAACGTCTTCAACCTCGCGACCCTGAAATGGGAAATGAAGAGGACCTCGGGGAACCCGCCCTCACCGCGTTGGTACATGGGGTGTGATTCCATACTTCAGACTTCGTTTTGCAACCCTAATTGTCAGAAGGCGGTATTCTACGGCGGATGGGACGCTAACAAGAATGGCGTAGACAGCAACCACGCTTACGCCCTCAGGTGGGACACTGTCACATGGACAAGTTGGCAGTTGACTTCAGGCACGCCGCCGGTTGCCCGAGGAGATTTCGCAATGGTAACGGCGGACCCGAACAACAACCGGGTTTACGTGTGGGGAGGAAAGAGCGGAAGTACCTACTATACGAACCCGGCTTGGATTGCCATCGGAGGGGACGGGTACCACGCTAGCGCGGACAACGGAGACGCGCCGACGGCCCGTGCGGGAATGTCGGTAGCGGTTGCCTTCCACGCAGAGACCAGCAGGAGTGGTTGGGTGATGTATGGAGGATACAGCGGGGGCGGGGAGACGACGTCCGACAATTTCTACAATATGCAAGTCAACGCGGACGTAAACGTGTTCACGTGGGCGCAGTTCGTGAAGGGCGGAACTTGGCCGCCCGCGACGCGGAATGCGATCTTTGTATGCGCCGGGTTGGGCTCCGACCAGACCTATAATAGGTGCAAGCAGACCCCGGGCTACCAGACCCGCTACACGCTCGTCCCTTTGTACAGCCAGAACACAAGCTTCTGGCGGGTGACCGCGACTTTCTGACCGGATCGTGATGGGATGATCTCCGGGCGGCAAATGGGCCACCACCAGCGTCCTGTTGCGGAGCGGAGGCGCTCCCCGATTGAATTCCCGGTCGAGCGCCGATTCTAGCTACAACGCCGTGATGATGCTTGACTCGGCACCTCTTTCTGCGGGTTTTGTCGACGCCGACTGGTCCAGCGTGGGACAGGAAAGCCTAAGTCACCCGTGCAAATGCCGTCGCGATGACAACGTCGATCGAGGACCTTCGACGCGAAGTCGGCCGCATCAATTGGTGGCACAGCATAGACCTTGGGAATGGAATCGTTACACCGGGCCACGCCGACAACGTCGCGACGCTCCAGAGGCTCGGCATGCCTGCGCGCCTTGTGGGCAAGACGGTCCTCGACATCGGGGCCTGGGACGGATTCTACTCGTTCGAAGCTGAGCGACGAGGAGCTCCTCGTGTGCTCGCCACGGACTCGTTTTCATGGGGCGGAGGGGGCTGGGGGACGAAAGCCGGCTTCGAGCTTGCAAAGAAAACTCTCGGCTCGAAGGTCGAATCCCTCGACGTCGACGTCCTTGACCTGTCGCCAGATCGGATAGGTACGTTTGATCTCGTCCTGTGCCTCGGGGTTCTTTACCACATGAGGCATCCGCTCCTTGCCTTGGAGCGAGTATTTGGCGTGACCAAGGAGCGGCTAATTCTTGAGACACATGTGGACCTCTTGTGGAACCACCGCCCGGCCATGGCGTTTTATCCGAACGCCGAACTTCACAGGGATTCAACAAACTGGTGTGGCCCAAACCCGGCCGCTATAGAAGCAATGTTACGTACCGTGGGATTTCGAAGAGTCGAGCGAGTTTCCACGTTTCCCTCGCGGTTCCACAGGCTCGTCTACGCCCCGCTCGATGCGAGAAGAACCGGGAACCGGCTTCTGGCACAAGTCCAGCAATGCAGGATGGTCTTTCATGCCTGGCGTTAGGTGCGTGGGATTTGCGACCTAGCGTTCGTTGGCACCCCGCCGGGAGCGTACTATTTTTTTCATATCACGCCGCATTATTCGCCGCGCTGCGAAATGCTTCGAGTGCGGAGTTGCATGAGGCAGGCGAATTTCGCAAGCTGCTCGTTTCGTGTAACCTAGTCTAAAGCAATCATGCAGGAATTTCAGAAATCGTATGCCCGGGTTTGGATTCTGATGCGGATGAATCGGATACCACTTAACGTGGTCCACCTTCGTGAGCAAAAGGGATATGTTATGGTAAGTCGATGAGAATCGCGGTATGGCATTTCGGTTGACAAAGGATTTGCTTGCGATCGTTCTCACCGGGGTGTTTCTCCTCTGGGTTGTAGCTACTGCTTTCGCCCCCATGCTACTTCATGTCCAAATCTATAATGACAAAGGGCAAACGCTCGTCATGCTGGACGCCTTTGCCGCGGTTTTCTGCTTTCTCGGTTACGCACTGATTGGTCGGACGCTTCCTGGAAGGATAATCCCTGAATCCGGATGATTCCGGGCAGAGACGTTTCGCGCCTCGTGGCTCCCTTCGGCTTTTTGATAGTTTGGGGAGGGAGCTGGCCCGGGATGCTTTCCACCACGTGCACTGCTAGGGGTAGTCAAACGACCGATTCTCGACGGCGTACGTACAGTTTCAAGGCCCAACGGGAAACTTTCCACTGGCATATCGCTTGATGGACTTGCCGGGTTTGCTTGCCAATAGGCCGACTTCCCGCCGGGAGCATGCTATTTTGTAACACGCGCATCATTGTCCGCACGCGCGAAAATGCTTCCGACACCCATTTGACCGCCTTCGGTTGACTACTTACTCGCCCGGGGTGCCGAGTACTGCGCGGTTTCTGAAAAGGCCCAGTTTTCGCCTCATACTCGAGCCGCCCCGGGCTCGGCTACATGGCGCATCACTTAGGATTCACCTATCTTTTTGCTCCTCTCTCTTGAGCCCAATCGCTGGTGACCCTGACCTTCTTGAACGACGACCGCATTCACGTTGCCATGGCGAAGGGCCGAGCGGCCGAAGTTCGGGTCCGAGCGAAGGAGACCGTCAAGCTCGGTAGTCTCGACGTCACAAATCGGACCGCCAACTCGATCATGGTCAAGAAGACGGCGGTTGGGTTGGTCGTC
>WNGL01005488.1_pt1 | contig 15051 bp, 16 predicted proteins | sample 5400591 | NCBI WGS metagenome assembly WNGL01 (sample SAMN13153377, study PRJNA577476) | soil metagenome | isolation source: 80 cm soil or saprolite under Garry oak tree replicate 1 | place: USA:California | collected 2016-06-15
CGGGCCCTTCATCCTTCGAGGCTCGCTACACTCGCACCTCAGGATGACGGATTTGTCTTGCGTAGGTCGGTGGAGGATGCCCGCGCGAGCAATTGTCTCGCCCGCGCCAGATGCGGCCGGTCATACATGACCCCGCCGATGCCGACGACGCCGGCGCCCGGCGCCGCGGCGAAAGCCGCGACAATCGATTGCGCTTGGGCAATGGCTTCGGCCGACGGCGTGAACACCTCATTGATGATCGGCACCTGCGCGGGATGGATTGCCATCTTGCCGACGAAACCGTCGCGGCAAGCCTCCTCGCATTCCCGGCGTAAGCCGACGCTATCGCGGAAGTCGACAAAGACCGTGTCGATCGCTGGCACTGCGGCAGCGGCGGCGCCGGTGAGGCACAAGGTGCGCGCCAGGCGATAGGGATCGAGGAACCGGCCTTCGCCGTCACGGTTCGCGCGCGCGCCAAGCTCGGCGGATAAATCCTCGGCGCCCCAGGTTAGCCCAATCAGTCGTGCGCTCGCGCCGGCAAATGTGCCGGCGACGAACAGCGCGGCGGCGGTCTCAGTCGCGATCGGCAAAATCTTGATATGGCCGTCCGGCAAGTCGTTCTGCGCCTCGCGCACCGCAAGCTTCGCGTCGACATGAATGACTGCGGCGCCGCCTTCGGCTTTCGGCAGCATGATCGCGTCCGGTCTTGCCGGTGCGACGGCATCGAGATCGGCATCGGTCAGCCCGGTCTGCAAGCCGTTCACCCGCACCATAAGACATGGCCGTGTCGCGCTCGCCGTTGCCTCTTTGACGAATGCGGCGGCGGCCTCGCGCGCGCGCGCCTTGCCGTCGAGCGCGATTGAATCTTCAAGATCGATGATCAGTGCGTCGGCGCCGCTCGACATCGCCTTGTCGAGCTTCCTGGCGCTATCGGCCGGAACGAAAAGCAGCGAGCGCATAAGGTCGCAATTATTTCGGCCGCATCCGCATGAAGGCCTGGCGGCGGCATTCGGCGACGAGCTTGTTGTTTTGGTTATAGGCGCGGTGATGAAATTCGACGATGCCGGCGCCGGGGCGCGATTTGGATTCGCGCTTGCCGATGATCTCAGTCGTGCAATGCACCGTATCGCCCTCGAACAGTGGATGCGGGAATTTGACGTCGGTCATGCCGAGATTCGCAATCGTGGTGCCGACGGTCATGTCAGAGACCTGGATGCCAATCATCAGCCCGAGCGTAAACAGCGAGTTCATCAAGGGCTGGCCCCATTCCGTCTCCTGCTCGCAAAAGTGCCGGTCGATATGGAGCGGCTGCGGATTGAGCGTCATGTTGGAGAACAACATGTTGTCCATCTGCGTGACGGTCCGGGTAAGGTGATGCTCGACGATTTCGCCAGGCACGAAATCCTCGAAATAGAGGCCGCCGCGCTTGTGCCGCGTGGTCGTCTGTTGCGCCATCGATGCCTCCTGCCGTGTCGGTTGTTGAGGTCGGTTATTGCGTCCGATTGTTCACCGACAACTACCACACTTGTTAACGATCTCTAATCGCCGCGCCGCACTGGACCGACAGCGAAACGGCGCAAAAACCCGGTGGTCGCGAGCGCCTGGCGGACGGTTACGCCGGGACGCGCCGCTTCCGGAACTAGCAAAGATTTATGGTAAACCATTTGTTAAGGCCGCCCTGGCTAGCATCGGAATCAAGCTTCAATCCGGTGTGGCCCGGCGATGATGATCGTCCGTGATTTCCTGCGATGGCTCAATAGCGCGCCGGCGAGCGACCGCGCCGAGGCGGCGGGCGCTTTAGCGCGGGCCTATCTTTGTTCCGATCTCGAAGCCGATGCGATCGCCGCCGCCGAAGACGTGATGCTCAAACTCGTCGACGATCAATCCCCGCTGGTGCGGCGTGCGCTGGCCGATGCCTTGGCGGCAAGCCCCATCGCGCCGCCAGTGGTCGTCATGGCGCTCGCCGCCGATCAGCCGCAGATTGCGGCGCCGGTCTACGCCTTATCGCCGCTTTTGGTCGACGCCGATCTGTTGGACGCGGTGGCGACCGGCGGCGAGATGATTCAAGTCGCGATCGCCAGTAGGGCCGTGTTGCCGTCGGTGGTCGCAGCCGCGATTGCCGAACTTGGCGCTGCCGAGGCCTGTCTCATTCTGACGGAAAATCATGCCGCCGAAATCGCGCCGTCCGCGATTGAGTGCATGGTAGAGCGGTTTGGCGAAGATGCGGCAATTCGCGAGGCGCTACTCGCGCGCGACGATCTTCCTGCCGCGACCCGCCAAAACCTGGTGACCAAGGTATCGGAGACGATCGCCGGTTTTGTTGTCGGCCGGTCCTGGCTGGAGGCTGATCGCGCCCGCCGCATTACGCGCGAAGCCTGCGACAAGGCGACCGTAATCATCGCCGCCGAAAGCCCCAAGGCGGAGCTTCGCCCGCTGATCCGTCATCTTCGCGGCAGTGCCCAGCTCACCGCCGGCCTCATGTTACGGGCGCTCTTATCCGGCAATCTTGCCTTGTTCGAAGAAGGCTTGGCCGAATTGAGCGGCATGCCGGTGCGGCGTGTTTGCGGACTGGTGCGGGATCGCTTCGGCGCCGGCTTGCCGGCTTTGTTGGAGAAGGCACAACTGCCACCTTCGACGCATGTTGCTTTTAAGGAAGCAATCGCGGCGCTGCGCGACGGCTTTGCCCGCGACGCCGGAGGTACCGCGCGGCTGCAGCGGCGGATGATCGAGCGGATTCTCACGCGCTATGAAGACGCCGATGTCGGCGAAGTCGCGTCGCTGCTCGTGCTGTTGCGGCGCTTCGCCACCGAGGCCGCGCGCGATGAGGCGCGCCTGTTCTGCGACGAGCTTGTCGCCGAACCTCCGGCGATCACTTACTACGCCGCGGCATAACGGAAGCGTGGCTTCGCACCGGTTGCCGTATGCCGGCCGCTCGTCCCCGCGCAGGCGGGGACCCAGATTTTTTACTGGATTCCCGCTTACGCGGGAATGAGCGGAAATGACAACAGGAGGTTCAATTCGTCCCGCTCAGTGGCCGAATTGCTCGCCAATAATGCGCTCGTCCAGGCTGTGGCCGGGATCGAACAGCATATGCATGGCGGTCGCATGATCCATGTGGATCTCGACCGAGCGTACCGAGCGCACCTCGTCATGATCGGCGACGGCGGCGACCGGGCGTTTGGCCGGCTCAAGCACCTCGATCGTGACGCGCGCGCGATCCGGCAGCAGCGCGCCATGCCAGCGCCGCGGCCGGAATGGACTGATCGGAGTGAGCGCAAGGAGCGGCGCGCCGACCGGAATGATCGGTCCCTGCGCCGAAAGATTGTAGGCCGTCGAGCCGGCCGGCGTCGCCAGCATGATCCCGTCGGCGACGAGTTCGGCGAGACGCTCCTTGCCATCGATCAATATGCGCAGCCGCGCCGCCTGGTAGGTCTGGCGGAATAGCGAAACCTCGTTGATGGCGCGGTGCCGATGGACGCGGCCGGCGGCGTCGCGCGCCCGCATCAACAGCGGATGAATCACCGTGACCTGAGCGGCGGCGAGCCGATTGGGAAGGTCGCGTTCGCTATACTCGTTCATGAGAAAACCGACCGTGCCGCGATGCATGCCATAGATCGGCTTGCCGCTATTCATGAACCGTTGCAGGGTCGCGAGCATGAGCCCGTCGCCGCCCAGCGCGACTATGACGTCCGCCATCTCGGGCCGCGCGTCGCCGTAACGCTGGACCAGGCGGCGCCGCGCCCGCTGCGCCGCGGGCACGTCGCTGGCAACGAAGGCGATGTGTTTGTAACGAGACGCCGGACGAGATTTCGCCATAGCAGACTGGTTTTCAAATAAGCGGCCAAGCAAATGGGCAAGCCGCGCAGGAGATCGATATGGACAAGAACAATGAACGCGTCGTGTTCGTGTATACGACCTATCCATCGATTGTCGAGGCGGAGCAGGCCGGGCGTGAACTGGTTCAGCGCCGGCTCTGCGCCTGCGTGAATATCCTGCCCGGAATGGTCTCGCTTTATTGGTGGGAAGGCGCGATCGAGCGCGGCGAGGAGGTGGTGATGATCATCAAGACCCGCGCTGCGCTGGCCGAAGCGGTTTGCTCGGCGGTGCGGGGGATGCACTCCTATACGACGCCTGCCATATTGGTGCTGCCGATCGAGAGCGTCGATCCGAATTACAACGCCTGGCTCATGGCGGAAACCGAAAAAAGTTGACGCGCAGAGAAAATTGGCGCGCCTCGGCTTGTCTGCTCAGTCCCGCGAAAGCAGAAACCCAGAAAAGACGTGATCCGCTGCGTCCTCGCTTTGGCGAGGACGAGCGGATCACAACAACCGATAGACACAAGTTTTGCGGCGCGATCGAGCCGCTTTAGTACGCTTTAGTAGCTGCGCGTGCCGTCGATCACTTCTTTGAGCGCGCCATATTCACGGCACTCGGTTCCGCAAATCAGACGCACCTGCTCAAGGTCGTCCTTGGCTTTGAGCAGGTTGCCCTGTTCGGCCTGCCACATGCCGTAATAGGACCAGGTCAGGGCGTGCTTGGGATCGGCGGCGAGCGCCTTCTCGTACCAATATTTGGCGTCGTCGTAGCGGCCGAGCTTGCGGCTGGCATAGCCGAGCAGCGTCGCCACATCGGCGTTGTCGTCGTAGCCCATGGCGCGCAGCGCGGTGATGCCGCCTTGGTAGTCGTCCTTGTCGTAGATCAGCGCATAGGCGGCGTGATAACGGTCCAAGAACTCCTTGGCCGAGCTGCTCTTGTCGTTCTTCTTCTTTTTCGAGCCGGTCTTACCGGACGGCTTGCTGCTGCTATCCGATGGCGGCGTGGGATTGCTCGATCCCATTGCAGCGGCAAGCTGCGGAGCGCCGGAAATGGCGGCGGCAAGAATGACGGCTGCAAGCAACGGCGTTTTGCGCATGGTACCTCCGGTTTTGGCTGGCAAGTCCGGTCTCTGACCAAGTTCCGTGATCTTTGACCAAGTTTCGTTCAGTCTGCCTAGCGTGAAGAATCTGCAATCTACGACTTTATTCCCTGGCGCGATCCCTTGGCGCGACGTCCCCAAGGAATCCGATCCAAGCGGGCTAACACCGCCATCCTAGCATTTCTTCCAGCGGACGGCGTGCGCCTGCCGTAGCCAAACGAAAAATTGATGCGTCGCGGTATTACGAGAATTTCACGTAGGTGAACGCTAAGCACTGCGGCACTTCAGACCGCGTTCAGCGGCCGGGGCGTAAATCTCTCCTCGACGATCGGCGCCAGTTCTAAGCCGAAGGTTTGGCCGGCGCCGCAGAAAAAGGAGAACACAATGTTGACGAAATTCGCCGCCGCGCTGCTCGCGACCAGCTTGATCGCCGGCTCGGCGATTGCCGCGCAGCCGTCGGGTAATACCGGCTCAACGCCTGCGGCCCAAACTCAGGCGCCGTCCGCGCCTGCCGCGACCATGAACAAGGCGGGCAAAACGGTGAAGCATACGGCGCGGCACCGCTCGCATGTGCGCAAGCATGTGGCGCGCGGCAGGAATCATGTCGTGCATCATGCCCGGCATGCCAAGCCGGCCAAGACGCATCAGGCCGGCGTCGCCAGGAGTTCGTAACTCAACTGCCTGCGGTCCAGAATTAGCACCAGATGCGGTGCGAACCGAGGCCTGGATCGTACGCACCGGCTTGCGGCCGCCAGCGGCACCACCGCCTGGCCCGCAAGTCGGATCTTTAAAGCACGATCCCGAAAAGTGGATACCGGTTTTCGGAAAAGATCATGCTCACGCAAAAAGCATGATCGTGCTTGAACAGTAGTCGTCCCGGGCGAACAAAAACTTGAAAACCCCGGGCTTGTTGCCTCACGCGGTGCAGCGCTGACGCGCTGCACCGCCAATCCGAGATCCTCGCATATTCTAGTTTGTAACGATCCCCTGGGGTCAGCGGCGCATCGTTTCATGCCGCGCTGCGCCGTGCCTCACAATGTCGGCTGCCACTCGACCGGAACATGCTCATAGCCGCTCGCGGTCTTGATCAAATGCCCGCAGGCCGGGAAGGGGAAATGATAGCCGGTGACCAACATACGGTCGGCGGCGGCGCGGTCGAACAGCTTCTTGCGCGTCGCAACGGCCGCGGCGCCGTCGATATCGAACACCGCCTGCCAGTCGGGATGGCGCGCAAACACCGCGGGGTGCTGCGCAGTATCGCTTAACACCAAAAGCGACTGATCGCCGGAATGAATCGCAAAGACGGTATGGCCGGGCGTGTGTCCCGGCGCTGGCAGCGTGACAACGCCGGGCGCCACTTCCTTGCCGGGCTGAAATTGCGTCACCTGCTTGGCGATATCGGAAAAAATCCGCCGCTGGTTGAGAAAGGTGATTTTCAGATCGGCCGGCGCGGCGTTGAGGTTGGCGTCATCCATCCAATAGGCCCATTCCGGTGCTGGGACCATGATTTCCGCATTGGGGAAAATGAGCGCGTTGTCCTTATCCTTGATGCCGTTGATATGATCCGGATGGAAATGCGAAATGACAATCTGATCGACCGCTTTCGGATCGATGCCGGCGGCGGCGAGATTGTTGCGCAACACGCCGGCTGAAGGCGCGAGCTGCCCGCCGGTGCCGGTGTCGAGCAGGACGAGTTTCTTGCCGGTATTGACGATCAGCGTGGTGAACGGTGTCGCCAGTTTGTCATGCGGCATAAACGCCGCATCGAGCGCGTGCTCGACCTCCGCAAACGGCGCGTTGACGATGAATTTGTCGTCGATCGGCCGATACCAGATGCCATCATAAAGCGCGGTGAGCTCATAAGAGCCGATCTTGTAATGATAGATTCCCGGCGTGGCCGCATTGCGCGCCGGCGCTTCGGCAGCCGCGCGATCGGTGGAGATTACGAGCGCCGCCATCGCGGCGCCCGCAAAAAGATTACGCCTTGTCAGTTCCGCCATTCTCATTGCCTTTTTGCTACGACCGCCCCGCTGCGCGCTTGCCGATAATAACCGACTGGCCGCGCCGATATTCCCCACAAATTCGGTGCGCTTTGCGTCCAAATCGCGCGGCGCGGCTTGGCTCCTTAACCGTGCTGGCGACCGTTCTTATTGCGCTGCCTGTTGCGGCTTATTGCACTTGCTGCCGAAATGGACCAGCATCGGACAAACACGGGCCGACTCTATGACCGAACCTCGATTGCCCAACGATCGTAATGCTTCGACCAGTGAAGACCGCTTTGGCCGGCAAGACGATCGCAAATATAGCGGCTGGTCTTCGGCGATAACGATTGCCGCCATCGTCATTATTCTAGGGATTGCCTTCTACTATTTTGAAATCCGTTAGCGGGCGGCAATTTGGCCGACGCAATCCACCTGGCGTGGAAGGGGCGCGCTCGGACCGCGCCATGGGGCGCAACTAAAAGATCACCTCGTCGATGTCGCTGTAGCGACTACGCGTCGCCACAAAGTCAGTTCGCGTCACCGCCCCGGGTAATATTGGCGCGGCTGCTGCGGCTGATAATTATAATTATAAACCGGTGCGCCTCGCTCTATAACCTGAGCGCCATTGCCACGCCGCTCTGCCTGCCACGTGCCTTCGCACAATCCACTGGTGCCCTGGCCGCGCCAAACGCCACTGCCGGTAGTCGTGCTCAAGCGGCCAGAACCGTCGGCCCACGACCCGCCAGACTGCACCACCACCCTCACGGCGCCGGTCGGCGCAACGCGTCCTTGCACGGTGACCGGCGTGTCGCCGGCGTTGCCGACAATTCCGTTACTGATGGCGACGGGATAGCGCAGCGTCGGCGTGCAGGCTCCGTCACGCGTCACAATGACGACGCTCCACTCGCCGTCAAAACTGCTGCGGGCAAAGCTAGGATTGGTCGCCCCCAAACAGGTCAACGCCAAGGCACAGGCTGGGATAAAGAGACCGAACCGTCGCCGGTTCGTGTGGGTATTTGTGGGGGCATGGCTGGTCGGTCGAATGAGGTCATTTCGGCTGGTGTTGCTACGCATCGCGATATTCCCTGATCGAACCGATTTCTTGTTGGCTTCAGTCATTGATGCGCGTCACGCAGCGGTCGGCAACCGCGCGTGGCACATCGCTCCGCCGTGCCAACCACGCCAACGGGTTCCGGTTCCCGATAAATCGCGTTCGCTGAATGTTTGCCTTGCCGAGTAGATACAGCATCCGGGATTTGCCAAATTTACGGAGCAATTGCGCGCATTTAACGCGTGTACGATGTGCTTAGTTCCCGGAGCAACAGAAACGGGATTTGCGTGCGCAGAAGGGGTCATTCACGTCACTTCGAGGCCGCGTTAGGCATTTCCGGCTGTTCACCCAACTCCAGACGTAATGGTACGCCGCAGCGCAGATGGCTGGGGTCGAGGCGGATGATGGAAATCAGCGCAGCGGCTCCGGCAGCTTTACAATGTTCGCCGCGATCCGCGCGCCTCGCAAATATGGCTTTCTAAGCCCAGCAATAAATCTGGCAATTTTGCGATGTTGAGCGCGATCCTTCGCGCCTCGTCGTGCGTGAGCGGTTTGGCCGCCGATCGCCGGCCCGGCTCCTCCTCGAAATAGACGTAGGCCAGCGCTTGTCCTCGCAACTTTGCCGCTTGAGCTAGCGGCGAAGCGAGACAGCTGCTTCGAATCGTCTGACGGCGAGAGATAGTCGATTAAGTTCTTGTTATTCAAATCTTGCCACGATCCGGTCCTGATCGAATGGCTATGTCGTTCGGGGCGTAAGTTGGGGGCAAGTGGTGTTGAAAAAATCTCTCGCTCTAGCGCTGCTAGGGGCTTTTTGTTTCACGTGTGGGGGATGCGCCTATAACGGGCCAGCTGCTCCATCGTTCGCAGCCATGCCCGGCCCGAACAAGTCTTATGGGTCTTTCCAGGGTGACGATCAGTACTGCCAGGCTTCCGCTCAGCAAGCGATAGGCTACCAATCCCCTGGCCAGGCGGCGAATGACGCTGCAGTTGGCAGCGCTGCCGTTGGCACCGCACTAGGCGCTCTGGCAGGTGCTGCAATTGGATCAGCGGCGGGACATATGGGGACAGGCGCGGCAATTGGCGCTGGTACTGGGTTAGTCGCGGGCAGTGCTGTGGGAACAGGGAATGCTCGCGCCGCTGGTGGCTCACTGCAAGCGAGATATGACACCGTTTATGCGCAGTGCATGACTGCCAAAGGCAATCGGATTGCGGCACCGCCTGTTGTTGAGCCAGTCTATGTCTATCCACGCCCCTATTATTGGGGTGGATATTAGCTGGTAGTTGGATCTTCGCCGGTCCACGGCGGCGGGAAGCGGCGATCCGTCATTGCGCTGAACGTTTAACTATTACAACTGCGCCAAAGATTCATTGTCCGTGCAGGCAAGCAGACCTCAATTGAAGTCCTCAAAAAAGGGCGGCGCTTTCCGTGCCTCGTTTTGACCCCCTCAAGTGACCCGCGAGTTCAGTCGTCGTATTCGGCGGAGACGTCCTTGCCGGTATAGTCCGGCATGTACGCCGTCGAAACCAAGCTGATCACCGCGCATACCGCTAGATAGGCGGCGACGGCGTAGCCGGTGTGGTAGGCTGCGAACAGCGCGGTCGCGATCAGCGGCGCCGGGCCGCCGGCAATCACCGAAGCGAACTGATAACCGAGCGACGAGCCGCTGTATCTCAGCCGCGGCGTGAAAGCTTCGGCGATCAGCGCCGCCTGCGGGCCATACATCATGTCGTGCGGGATAAGCGACAGTACGATGGCGATGAATATCGCCGACGGATTACCGGTATCCAGCATGCCGAAATAGAGGAACGCGAACAGACCGCAGGTTACGGTGCCGATCAGGTACATCTTTTTCCGGCCGATGCGGTCGGACATGTGGCCGAAGATCGGGATCGAGAAGAATGAAACGCACGAGGCCACCAGCACCGCGGAGAGGATGAAATCCCGCGACATGTGCAGCGTGCCGACGCCATAGGAGAAGACGAAGGCGGTGAATATGTAAAACGGCGACTGCTGGCCCATACGCAACAGCGCGGAGAGGCAGACCTCCTTTGGCTGCTTCTTGATGACCTCGACAATCGGTGCGTGCTCGATCTTGTCCTCAGCAAGGAGCTTCTGGAACACCGGCGTCTCGAGGATGCCAAGCCGGATCCACAGACCGATCCCGACTAGCACGATGCTCAGGATGAACGGCACGCGCCAGCCCCAGTTGAGGAACTGATCGCCCGACCAGGCGGTGGCGCCGAGCATGACGATGGTCGACAGGAACAAGCCCGCAGGCACACCCCATTGCGGCCAGGAGGCGAGGAAGCCGCGGTTGTGCTGACCGCTACGCGTCCATTCCATCGACAACAGCACCGAGCCGCCCCATTCGCCGCCGACGCCGATGCCCTGGATCGCGCGCAGCACGGTCAGGATGATGCCGCCCCAAATTCCAATCGAGTCATAAGTGGGCACGAAAGCAATTAGGAAAGTCGCGATGCCCATGAGCATCAGGGTGGCGATCAGCGTCGCCTTGCGGCCAATGCGATCGCCGTAATGGCCGAAGATCGCAGCGCCGATCGGCCGCGCCGCAAAGCCGACGAAGTAGGTGCTGAAAGCCAACAGCGTCCCGGTCGTCGGATCCGAGTTCGGAAAATAAAGCTTGCCGAAAACCAATCCGGCGGCGGTTCCATAGAGGAAGAAGTCGTACCATTCGATGGTGGTGCCGACCGTGGCGGCGATCACCGCCTTGCGCATCTCGCGGCTGTGGTCGGCCGCGGAAAGCGAGTCGTAAGTGGCAATCGAAGCCATGTGCGTTTCCCCCTGCTTATGTCCCCGTCCCGTTTCGCGCGGGCCTTTTTCGTGAAGGCAGACGATAGATGGTCCCGCTGCTGACGCAAGCCCTTTGGGTGACTAACCGACGGGCCCGGCGAGCACAGCTAAGGCGGTGCCGGGTGCCTGTTTCCTTCAGACCCCCCGACTGCTGCGACGTGGCGCGGGCTGCTGCGATGTGGCGTGCCGCCTATTGAGGGTTGGGATTTTCAGCTTTTGTTTTTTGGCGAATCGGCGCGAATGTCGCGGAATTCTCGCGGGCCCTTGATGAGGCGACGCTTTCGCCGTGCGCGTTCCTCGTTGGTCACCGCCTGGTCGCCGAGGCGGTCAATTTCCTGGCCTGCCATCTCGGCTGCTTTGCGCCTGCTTCCTTTGCGAAGCTGAGGCGGCGTAGCTGCACTGCTAGCGAGGCTACGCTCTGCGAGCCGTCGGATCGCCTCGGCCCGCGACGGAATATCGCGCTGTTTCCGGCGCCAATTGTCGACGGTCTTCAAAAATGATCTGTCCAGGCGTATTTCGACGCGCTCAGTTTTGTCTTCCATGTTTGTCTTCCATGGATTAATCCGTAATTTCTCAAGTCGGATTGTATGGCAAATGAGCGGCCACGCAAGGCGCGGGGAATGACCCGCTGCGTCTGATCGTTTGCCTCTAGGCGTCGGCCTGATATTGTTTAGGTGCAACATGGAGGCGACAGTGGCCAAAGGCACCGTGAAATGGTTCAACCCGACTAAAGGGTACGGATTCATTCAACCTGTGGGCGGCGGCAGGGACGTGTTTGTTCATATCTCAGCGGTCGAGCGCGCGGGTCTGAGCACTTTGAACGAGGGTCAGGCTGTCGAATACGAGGAAGTCGCGAACAAAGGAAAGACCTCGGCGGAGAATCTCAAAATCGCAAATTGATAGCGCGCGGTTGGCTTCAACCGCCGCAAGATGGAGCATCAGCGCCGGCAGGCTGCCAATAAGGAAGCGACGGTCGATCCTTTGAATCAGCTTCCGAAGCCGAAAGGCGAGAACGGCTCGGACTTTTGGCCGGCAATATATCTCTCATGCCAAACGGCACGCTCGATGGCTTCAATCACGTCCTGGATTTTGATGAAGGCCTCACGCATGTTTTCCGTATCACCACGATCGTGTTTCTCCGCCAAAGCTTCCGCGACGTTGCGGCGGTGCGCAACTTCTCTATCTCGTGCTGCGATCAGCTTTTGAACGTACTCGTTATCCTGAGCCATAGTGGTGGCCTCCTTATAATCAACCTTTTTGCGCAGCAGCTCTGGCTAGGGCATGATCCGGAAAAGTGGAAACCGGTTTTCCGAAAAGATCATGCTCCATCAAAATACTAGAGCGCCACCTGATTCAATCTGAAGCGATCGCGCTCTAGGGCGGCGGAAAGCGACGCGGGGAGGGCATGAGCGATGATAGCGCCGTGGGCAAGCGCCAGCGGCGGCGACGCCAACCAATTTTGCCACGCCGCGTACTTTCGTTATTTTGGGTTGTCGCTGTTATCGGCGCGCTGATTGCGTTTGCGATCGTTTCGGTATTCCGCGATCGCGCCCAAGATTAGCTTTTTGACATTCTCAGCTGTGAGGTCATTGCGTTGCTGGATACCGACGTTCTCGCTTACATTCGTAGGTTGCTGAGGTTGGCCTGAATGGTCGAAACCATCACCACTTGTGACGGTAATCTTTTCCCCACTCGGGACAATCAAATAGACGCGGCTTTCATGGCCCTGCTGATCCGTTATGCGGAAGGCAACCGAGGTGGGCCGAAGCGATTTCCCAGTGCGACCGTACCGCCGAATGTCCACTCTGCCGCCGAGCGGCTCCAGTTTCTGAGCAGCGGCCTCTAGCTGGGGCAGCACCACATCGCTCAATGCGGCGGCAGCTGCATCGGCTTCCGCCTGCAAACGCTGTTCCTCTGCGGAACCTTGCCGTCGCTGGTCGTGTTCAAATTTTGCTTCTTTGAACGCGTCACCATAGTCGTCATTACCGCCGATCATGTTGAAAACACTCCTTGCTGGTCGGTGTACCGCGTGATGAAAACACACCCACTCGTCGACGGACGGGGCGGCGGAAAACGGCCGGACTCAGCCATGACCGATGATAGCGCCATTTGCCGAGCTCGTGCGACTGTCACCGACCAGCATCGCAGACGAAATGCGAGAGGAGCATCGGCGCAATGTGCGGGCGACTAGTCGTCGAACACAACGGACAAATCTGCGCCATTCTTCCCATCGGCTTCCCAATTAAGATTACTGGGAAGATTGGCGCCCTCAAGTGCCTTATTCTATTGGTGCCGGGTGAGAGATTTGAACTCCCGACCAACGGTTTACAAAAGATCGATCGGGCATTACCCGGCGTAACTTCGCATAACATTTTTCATTGGGCCCCTGTGGAAAATGGTTATTTTTACTGACAATTCTTGTATATGTTTGCGGATGCAAATAACTTGGGGTAACAGTGCATAACACCTCCGTTTGTTTACCCCACCGTTACCCCAATGGAATGCCATGGCCAAGCAACTGACGGCCGCCGCGGTGAAGAGATACCGGGCGGGCAGGGGCCGTCGTGAGATACCTGACGGCGGCTGCCCAGGCCTCTACGTCGTCATCCAAGCCGGTGGCTATCGGTCGTGGGCCATGCGTTTTAGGCGGCCCAGCGGCAAGTCTGCCAAGCTGACGCTTGGTCCGGTCGATCTATCCGGCAAGGAGTCAGAAAGTGATCCGGTGTTTGGCACGCCACTAACGTTGGCATCAGCGCGGCGGCTGGCTGCGGACATCCATCGACAGCGAGCCATGGGGCGTGACGTGGTGGCAGACTACGAAGCCTCCAAGCGCCGCCGACGGTCAGAACAAGAGATTCGTGCGAAGAGAACTTTCGCCGCCGCAGCCCGCGATTTCATTGAGGGGCACGCCAAGAGCAAGACGCGCCGATGGCAGGAGCAAGCGCGTCTACTCGGTCTGCAGCCGACTGCGCAAGTGTTGGAGGTCATCCGCGGGGGGTTGTCCGACCGCTGGTGCGACAAACCCGTAGCAGAGATCGATGCTCACGATATCTACGGCGTAGTCGATGAATCGCGACGACGCGGCGTGCCGGGCCTAAAGAGGCGAAGTGACGGCCTCACCGAAGCGCGCGCACGAGCGATGTTTTCCTGCCTATCTAAGACGTTCGCTTGGCTTGTGCAGCACCGGAGGGTTGACAAAAACCCATGTGCGGGGGTCCACCGACCCGACGCGCCTAAAGCCCGCGACCGAGTTCTGACGGATGCGGAAATTGTCAAATTCTGGTCGGCGGCGGCAGCCGAACGCCGGGAGTTTGCTGCGCTGCTCAAGCTTCTGCTGCTCACGGGTTGCCGGCTCAATGAGGTGGCGGGCATGACGCGTCCCCAGTTGAGCAATGATGGTGCGAGCTGGAATATACCTGGCGCGCGAACAAAGAATGGGCGACCACACGTTGTGCCGCTCGCGCCGTTGGCACGGGAGATACTAGCAAGTGTGGCAGGGGAGGGTGCTCTGGTCTTCACGACGACAGGCGACAAACCAGTAAGCGGTTGGTCGAAGATCAAGAACCGGATGGACGACACGATGCTCGAATCCGCCCGAAAGGAAGGTGATGACGTCACGATCCCGCCGTGGCGCTTCCACGACCTGAGGCGTAGGTGTGCAACCGGTATGGCCGAACTGGGTATAGCGCCGCACATCATCGAGGCAGTACTCAATCATGTCAGCGGTGCCAGGGCTGGCGTCGCGGGAATTTACAATCGGGCACTCCACTCTTCGGAAAAGAAGGCCGCCCTGGAGCGTTGGGCAGCACACATTCAGAGACTCGTGGCTGGTCAAAAAGGGAAGGTCGTGAAGCTTCGCCGAGGGACGTCAGTGTAATTCCAGGCTGGGCCACGACGAGTCGGGGTCGACGATGACCGTCATGAACATCTGAAGTTCGACCAGTGCTGGGCTTTGTGCAAATCCCGTAAGATCCATCGCCGCGCATAATGACCGGATAATTACTCTGTTGCGACCTGTTGTTGAAAGACACGCGTTGTTGCTTGACTTTCGAGCCTCCAAGGTTCAAAAAATGATCGTTGTAGTGTGGCTGAGACGCGAATCGACTAGCGTACCTCTACGCCGAAAGTAGATCTGCGCCCCACACCGGCACCGCTTCCGTCGTTGCAGCGACGTCACAAGGAGACCAACCAGGCGCGTCACGGTTTAGCCGTGGCCTGGGATGTTGTTTCTTTGTGAAAGAATTACAAATGCGGTTGCTGCGGTTTCCTCAACTAAAGTCGGAAAAAGGCATCCCTTTTTGCAGGGTGCACA
>WNGL01005494.1_pt1 | contig 15046 bp, 10 predicted proteins | sample 5400591 | NCBI WGS metagenome assembly WNGL01 (sample SAMN13153377, study PRJNA577476) | soil metagenome | isolation source: 80 cm soil or saprolite under Garry oak tree replicate 1 | place: USA:California | collected 2016-06-15
CGCGTCGCAACGATCCTGGCGAGATTCTCGCCGGTCGTGGAAATGGTTTCGATTGACGAAGCGTATCTCGATCTTGCGGGAACAGAGCGCTTGCACGGGCCGCCGTTTGCTACCGCAGATAAATTGCTTCGCACAATTACGCGAGAGACGGCGCTTCCCTGCTCCGGCGGACTGGCAACAACGCGGCTGACCGCCAAAGTTGCTTCGGACCAAGCGAAACCGCGCGGACTGGTGTGGGTTCCACCAGGTTGCGAAGCGCGCTTCCTCGCAACGCTGCCTGTGCGAAAGATTCCGGGCATCGGTGAAGTAACAGAGCGCGCGTTGCGGGCGCTGAGGATTGAAACGGTCGAGCAACTCGCGGCACTTCCACAGGAACAACTGGAAAAGATTTTTGGCCAGTGGGGCGAAGCGCTTTATCGCAAGGCGCGCGGGGGTGATTCCTACGAGTTCGTGATTGACGCGGAGCCGAAGTCGATTTCGCACAATCTCACATTTGGCGAAGACACAGACAACGTGAACGAGATGGCCACGATTCTCAGCCACCTTTCGCAAAAAGCGTGCAAGCGGCTGCGCGAAGCGGGACTGGCGGCGCGGACGCTCACGCTGACGATTCGCTACGCCGGATTTGAAACGCACACACGCGCCAAGACGCTCGCGGAACCTACTGAACTCGACGCTGACATTTATGCCGTGTTTCAGGAGTTGTTTCGCAAGCACCGGGACGCGAAACGAAAAGTCCGGTTGCTGGGAGTAAGCTTGAGCAACTTCACGCACGGCAATGCGCAACTCGATTTGCTTGAAAAAGAACGGCGAGAAAAGCTCGCAAAGCTGACGAAGGCAGCCGACGGTCTGCGTGACCGATTCGGCTTCGGCAAAGTGCATTTCGGCGGGTCGCTTTCAGGTGACGGGTTGGACCACGAGACCGAAGATTAGGCGGAGAAAGTCGAACAAACAGCGCTTTCAAGCAGAACCGCTCTGAATGTCCTATAATCGAGTCTCCGTCCCACCATTCCCATGAGCGCAAGCGCGTCTCCATCTCCGGGTGTCGCCTCCTCGGCTTCTGCTGGGAGGCCAGGCAATCGCGTGCGGCAGTTCTGGCAGCGCGTCAGCGAAGGACGCCAACTCGACGACTTGTGGTCGCAATTTGCCGCCGACGCGCGCGCCAGCTACGGCTTCTACGGAAAGGACGTCGATTGGGAAGAAATCCAGAAGCTGCCGCGGTGGCACCGGCCGTACCACATTGCCAAAGACATCTTCTGGGCGATGTTGATGAAGATGACGCCGGCGCGGCGCGTGCTGCTGCTGATTGCCCTGGTGATGCTGTTGATGTCGGGATTCACATTTCAGTTCGGGCACAACGTTTCGGTGGAGTTCAAGTTCGAGTTGTTTGCCGCGCTGATTTTCCTGCTCCTGCTTTCGCTGGAGCTGGCGGACAAAGTGACCTTGAAGCGCGACCTGGAAATCGCGCGCGAGATTCAGATGTGGCTTGTGCCCTCGCAAGCACCGGAAGTTACCGGCGCGGACATTGCGTTTGCTACACGGCCGCAGAATTCCGTGGCCGGAGATTACTACGACGCGTTCTATCCGGATCCTGAGAACAAAGAAAGATTAGTGGTGGTGATCGCGGACGTAGCCGGAAAGAGCGTCCCCGCAGCCCTGTTGATGGCAACACTCCAGGCCAGTCTTCGTACCATCGCCGGCGAAGGCGTTTCGGTCGCAGAACTCGTGATGCGCTTGAACCGCTACGCATCAGCGTACAGTTTGGATGGCCGACGGTTCACGACTGCGGTTCTTTGCGAATACGAGCCGGTATCGCGGCGGCTGACGTATGTGAACGCGGGCCATAATGCGCCCATTCTGCGGCGTTCGAATGGCTCATTCGAAACGCTTGAGATTGGCGGCCTGCCACTAGGAATCAAGATTGGTGCAGAGTACGAAACCGCCACGGTGGAACTGCGGCCGGGAGACACCCTGATTTTCTTTACCGATGGCGTAGTGGAGGCGTTCAACCAATCGGGCGAAGAGTTTGGCAATAGCCGCTGGCAAGGCGCGATTCGCAACCTGCCCGACTGGAATGCGCAGGAAGCGCTGCAGTTCCTGATGAAGCGCGTGGACGAATTTGTGGGCGCTACGCGGCAAGCGGACGACATTACCTGCCTGGTGTTCCGCAGCAAATAAATCAGTCCTAAGTTGTAAGTTATAAGTTCTAGGCTAAAGACAAGACGTATTGGAGAGTTTATTTTCGCGCTTCAGCTGTTTGCCGGGAGTGGGATTCTCGGGAGCGAACAGGCGCATAATCAGGATTTATGAAGCCTCGGGAACTGGCCAATTCGATTTGCGAAATGCTGCAGCGGAATAGGCATCAAGCGCTGCTGGTGGGTGGTTGTGTGCGCGATCTTCTGCTTGGGCGCGAGCCGGCGGATTATGACGTGGCTACAGATGCGACGCCGGTTGAGGTGGCAGGACTTTTTCCGGAGAGTGTGGCGGTTGGCGCGCAGTTCGGCGTGATCCTAATCCCGAAGAACAGCCTGAAAGTGGAAGTGGCGACATTCCGCTCGGACTTTGGCTACAGCGATGGCCGGCATCCGGACCGCGTGGTTTATTCGAAAACGCCGCAGGAGGATGTGCAGCGGCGGGACTTCACGATCAACGGCCTGCTAATGCGACACGATAATGGCGAAGTGCTGGACTTCGTCGGCGGTCAGAAAGATTTAAGCGCGGGAGTCATTCGCGCGATCGGCGATCCCGAACTGCGGTTCGCGGAGGACAAGTTGCGCATGATGCGCGCAGTGCGCTTCGCGGCGCGCTTCGGATTCGAAATCGAAGCGGCAACGTTCCGCGCAATTCAGCGGCATGTGAAGGAAATTCAGCAAGTCTCTCCCGAGCGTTTGCGCGAAGAACTCACGAAGATGCTGACGGAAGGGGCGGCGCGGCGCGCGTTCGCATTGTTGGATGAAACCTGGCTCCTGGGCCAAGTGCTACCCGAAATCGCGGCGATGAAAGGCGTGGAGCAGCCGCCGGAATTTCATCCCGAAGGCGACGTGTGGATTCATACGCGACTCATGCTGGAACAACTTTCAAAAGGCGCTTCCTCCACGCTGGCCTGGGGTGTACTGTTGCACGACGTCGGGAAGCCGCCTACGTTCCAGTCGGCAGAAGAAACAGGCGACCGCATACGGTTCAATCATCACGTGGACGTGGGCGTAAAAATGGCGGAAGCGATTTGCCGGAGGCTGCGCTTTTCGAACGAGGAGGCGGAGCAAATTACTGCGCTGGTGGCGAATCACATGAAGTTTGGCGCGGTAGAGGCGATGAAAAAGGCCACCCTGAAGCGGTTTGTCAGGCTGCCCCAGTTTGACGAGCACATGGAACTGCACCGGCTGGACTGCCTCTCCAGCCACCGCCACCTGGATTCGTACGAGTTTGTCCAGCACTTCCTGGACGAGACGCCGCCCGAGCAAGTGCGACCGGAACGGGTTCTAACCGGAGACGACCTTCTGGCCATGGGCTTTCGGCCCGGCCCGGAATTTGCACGGATTCTCCGCGAGGTCGAAGACGCCCAGCTCGAAGGACAACTCAGGACCAAGGTAGAAGCCAAGGATTACGTAGCCAGGAACTTCGCCGGCAGGAAAAGAAAGGCAAACTGAAACCACCTATTCCTATTTAAGTTAATGAAAGTAAACAGGTTATTAGACTAGATTGCAGGAAGTTTGAAACTGCGATACAATGTGAGTGTAATAGACTAATATTTAGTGCTGGCAGCCGTCTCATCTTTGTGCAACATTTACAACTAGGCCGCATCTAAACGCAAATAGAGGGGCTCTACAGACACCCCCTTGATAGACTGGGGAGAATATGGCTGAGAAGAAGCTATTTGTACCGGAGGTTCTACCGATCCTGCCGGTGCGCGACACGGTGCTCTTTCCGGGCGCCATGCTCCCGCTGACCGTAGGACGGGAAAGCTCTCTGGCGCTAGTTGGTTCCTTGCAAAGCGAGGACAAGCTCCTTGGTGTGGTCGCCCAGCTGGATCCGCGGATTGAAGACCCTGCTGCTGCCGACCTTCATAAGGTGGGCACCCTGGCGCGCGTGCATAAGACCGTAAAGATGCCCAACGGCAACGTGGTGGTCTTCCTGGAAGGCTTGCAGAGGATTCAGATCGTCGAGCTGGTGAATCTGCGCCCGTTCCTGAAAGCCCAGGTGAAGCCGGAGCCGGACATCATCGGAGAAGTGGACGCGGAACTGGAGGCGCTTCTGCGGAATGCGCAGGACTTGTTCCGTGAAGTGGTGAGCCATTCGCCGCAGCTCTCCGACGACCTTCAATCGAAGGCCCTGAGTATTGAGGATCCGGGCGAACTGTCGGATTTCATCGCCGGAATGCTACCTTCGCTTTCGACGTTGTTGCGCCAGGAATTAATCGAGACGCCCAGCGTGCGGAAGCGGCTGGAAATTCTAATCCGCGAATTGTCGAAGGAACTGGAAGTCCTGGAGCTGCGCTCGAAAATTCACGAGCAAGTGCAGGAGCAGGTCAGCCAAAACCAGCGCGAATATTTGCTGCGCGAACAGATGAAGGCGATTCAGAAGGAACTGGGCGAATCGGATGATTCGACGCAGGAAATCGACGAGCTGCGCAAAAAGGTGGAAGAAGCCGGAATGCCGGCGGAAGCCAAGAAAGAATGCGACCGCGAGCTGAAACGACTGGCGAAAATGACGCCGGCCTCGGCGGAATACATGGTTTCGCGGACGTATCTGGAGTGGATGACCTCGCTGCCGTGGAGCAAATCTTCGGGTGCGACGGAAATCGACATTCCCAAAGCCCATGAGATTCTTGAAGAAGATCACTACGATTTGCAAAAAGTGAAGGAGCGCATCCTTGATTACCTGGCCGTCAAAAAACTGCAGCCGGGGATGAAGGGACCGATCCTGTGCTTTGTCGGACCTCCGGGTGTGGGCAAAACCTCGCTCGGCAAGTCCATCGCGCGTTCGCTCGGGCGCAAATTCGTGCGCATCGCGCTGGGCGGCATGCACGATGAAGCGGAGATTCGCGGCCACCGGCGGACGTACATCGGCGCGCTTCCGGGACAAGTGATTCAAGGTTTGAAGCGCGCGGAAACCAACGATCCGGTGATGATGCTGGACGAAGTGGACAAGCTAGGGCGCGACTTCCGCGGCGATCCGTCCTCGGCGCTGATGGAAGTGCTCGATCCGGAACAGAACAACGCTTTTCGCGATCACTATCTGGATGTGCCGTTCGATTTGTCGAAGGTGCTGTTCATCGCCACGGCCAACTGGATGGATCCCATTCCCGAGCCGCTGCGCGACCGCATGGAGATTATCGAACTGCCGGGCTACACCGGGGAAGAGAAACTGCACATCGCGCACAGGTACCTGATCCCGAAGCAGGCCTCTGAACACGGTTTGAAGGTTGACGAACAGATTCACTTCACCGACGAAGGCTTGCAGGAAATCATTCACAGCTACACGCGTGAAGCCGGAGTCCGCAACCTTGAACGTGAGATCGCGACGATCACGCGGAAGCAGGCGCGCAAAATCGCCGAAGGCAAAACGGAAAAGATGGTCGTGACACCGGAAGTGGTGCGTGAGTTCCTGGGCGTGCCCAAGTTCCGCACGGAGAAGGAAGTCGAAGAGCGCGTCAAGCGGCCGGGCGTTGCTGTTGGGCTGGTGTGGACACCGGTGGGCGGTGACATCATCTTCATCGAAGCGACGCGGATGCGCGGCGGCAAGCAGTTCACCATGACCGGGCATCTCGGTGAAGTGATGCAGGAGTCCATGACGGCGGCGCTGACGTGGACGCGTGCGAATGCGGAGCGGTACGGAATCGACCCCGACTTCTTCCGCAAGCAAGACATCCACATTCACGTGCCGTCGGGCGCGGTGCCGAAGGACGGCCCTTCGGCAGGCGCGGCGATGGTGACCGCGCTAGTCAGCTTGCTCAGCGGGCGATCGGTGAAGGACCGCCTGGCGATGACCGGCGAGATGACGCTGTCCGGCGTCGTGCTGCCGATTGGCGGGGTGAAGGAAAAAGTGCTTGGAGCCAAGCGAGCAGGCATCAAAGAAGTCTTGTTGCCGGCGGACAATGAGCCCAACGTCGTGGCGGACTTGACGCCAGAAATTCTTGGCGACATCAAGATCACCTACGTGCACACCCTCGACGAAGTGCTCGAACATGCGCTGCAAAAGGAGCCGGTGGCGGCGCCGCTGGCTCCTGAGCCGGAGCCGAAAGGCAAGCGCCCTGGCTCGGAGAGTCCGAGGGCAATCCACTAAAGGACTGTGACTGGTGACTCGTGAAAAGTACTCTCTGCAACAATCCGGGAAAGTACATCAAACTTGAAGACGGAAGAATGGTCGAGGTCAGGCTCACTCAGTTTCCGTGCGATCACCATGAACCCCTCGCCGTAATCAAAATCGGGATAGCTTGCGCGAAGTGCGCTAAAAAGCTTGGATGAATTTGGTAATTTATTCTCTTCATCGAAAGCTCTGAGCCCGGCACAACATGCCGGGCTTTTTCTTTTAGGCCACATTTGCAAAGGCTGAGCGAAACTCCTGTTACCATGTACGCCCAAGGCATGGCATCAGGAAGGCAAACAGGAAAGAGTGCGCCAGCGGAGCTTGCACAGCAACTCCATGAAGCGCTTCTGCGGGAGCGCATCGTGCCGCGCTTTGTGGATTCTTATGTCGTCGAGAACAGCCGTCAGGCACTGCAAGTCCATGCGGTGATGTATCGCGACCTGCTCGGGCTGTTACAACGAGAGGCTCTTTTGGAGTTGAGCGTGCGTGCTCTTGAAATCATTTGCGATGAGCCGCGGGCGCGGGGCCGGTCCAAACCCCGGCCCATGCCGCGGCGGGAGGCGGCCTTGTTTCGAAAGAAGTTTCTGGCGGCACTGGTGCGGCAGCAGGGCTGGAGCGTGGGCGAAGCCCTCGATTTTCAGCGGGATTTTCAGTTGTACGAAGACTTGCTGGCACGGGCTACGGGAACCCGGCGCAGCCGCAAGCCGTTTGAAGCAGCGAATCATCCCTATGTGGACCGTTGCGCGTTTCTGCTGGACTCTTCGTTCCTGGAACAGGCGCGCGTGGCAGCCAGCCGGGCGTTAACAGAATTGGAAAACCTCGCGGCGCAGGTATGCGAGCCGGAAAGATCCGATAACAAGCCGACTTGGATGAACTAATCGTCCAAAACCTTGGCGCTAAAGAGAGGTTGGCCCGCTAATGCGCTGTTGAGCGCAAAAAGCGCAATGGCGATGATGGCCGTCATGCCAGCGATGGCTCCGGAGGCATACCAGCGGCTGAGATGCGTGGTCATTGGGAAGGTGACCAGCATGTTCTGCACGACCAGTCCGACCACCAAGGCAAGCAACCCGAAGCGCCGAAGAATCAGATAGATGGAAAGCCAGATGACCGCCGAGGCCAAGAAGGTCAGCCAGAAGTAATCACCTCCAGTGTTCGTGATGGCTCCCAAGAAGACGATTACGATGGCCGCGATCCAGTCCTTTCTCACGAAGAGGCGCAGTAAGAAAAGAACGAAAAAGATCCCCAAGGAGTAAAGCACGAAGACCCAAGTGTAGGCGAAGACCGAGCCGAGCGTTTGTCGCACGCCGAGCAGGGATTCCATCGATGGAGTGCCCGGCTGAGGCGGCAGGCGTCCCAGGAGCGGAAGAAGAACATTGTCCACGGACTCAAACACGCCGAGCAAAACGCCATAAGTCATGCCAATCAAAACGTCGCGGCCGACCAGCGGATCGCGAATCTTCCCGCCAATCAAGCGCACCCAGCCAATCAATGTATGGGGATCGCGCCGGCGAACAAACGGCTCCAGTCCGAAATAAAGCATCCGCGCGAAGGTGGAGACGAGGAACGCCCAGGCCAGCGCGAGCACGATGGTCCCAAATTCACCCAAGGAAGCAAGGTGATGCGCCTGCAGCGCCCACATCGCAAGAAACACAAAGAAGAGAAAATTGGCCAAACGCCAGGAACCGGCCTCGTCTCCGCGCTTTTGCTTGACGTTTCTTTTAACAATCAAGATGCTCCCGAACAGCACAGCCCCGAAAATCACGATTCCGATAATACTGGCTAATTTTTGATGAGCAGACGCAGGATGCAGCCGGTCGCGGTACGGGTTGGCCCAAGGAAACAAAACCCGGAAATAAACGGGTTTTCCTCGATAAGCCGCGGCCTCCACGCGCTCTGTGACCTGAATCGGAGTGGTGATTTCACGAGTCCATGCCGCTCGCGAGTCGGAGTACAAGAGATCCGACCACTCGGGCGTAGCAGAGGTGAACTTGGACGGATCGAGACCCGCAGCAGAGAACAGCGAGGACCAATCTGGCGGAGGAGAGGAGCCGCTGGGCGGGTCGCGCTCTGGGGGAATGCGTTTGAAAAGCAGCAACCGGCCTTGGGTATCCAGGAAGATGCTGATCATGCCGGTTACTTCGGACGGCGGCTCCCATGGAGTGATGACGCCAGAGCCGATAGAGTTGAAGAAATTGTCCGACTGCATTTCTCGCGGACTTTGGCGATACCAAAAGATGATCGTTGCGGGACGGTCCGAGGCGAGACGCTGCCAGCGCCTTTGCGATTTGTCGTGTTCCTGAATGTAATTGAGATAGTCATAGTCCGTGAAGAACCCGTGGGCAGTGTCCGCTGGCGCTTCCTTGAATCCAAGTTGTTGAACAATTTCCTGCGAGCGTGCGAGAAGCACGTCGGATGGCTTTTCGAGCGGCGTGAGATTTTGCACTCGGTATCTATCCGCCAGCATCATGTGTGCGACGAGGCCAAGCAGAACCGTGGCAACCAGCGTCAGTCCGAGCCACGGCTTGATCCCCTCGGTACTTCCCGCCGCGGCGACCATTTGAGGCGAAGGCGTCTCGCCGGCTGCCAGCGCGGCGGCGAGAGGGTCGCCGCCAGGAAGAGCTGCAGCAACCTGCAACGCGGAAGCGGGCCGTTTGTCAGGATCGGCTTCCAGACACCGCAGAATCACGCGCTCGATTAAAGGATCGAGATCGCGAACCAGCGTCGAAGGATTCGTGATGGTTCCGGATTCACGCAGCCTCACCAACTCCTGAAGAGTGGAGGCCTCGAAAGCCCGCTTCCCCGTGAGAATTTCGTAGAGGATAAGCCCGAGGGAGTAGATGTCGCTCTTGGTCGTGACTTCCGTGCCGGCAAGCTGTTCCGGCGCCATGTAGGCGGGCGTTCCCGCGCGAGCATCTTCGCTTTGGATGCTGGCGGCAAGGCCCGCCAGCCCGAAATCCGTGATGCGGATTTTTCCTGCGCCGTCGAGCATCACGTTGGCGGGCTTCAAGTCGCGATGAATGACGCCGCGCTCGTGAGCGGCGGCGAGTCCGGCGCAGATTTGCCGGGCAATCTCGGTTGCTTTGTCGGGCGAAAGGCGCCCGATGCGGCGAACGACGGAGGCAAGATCCTCGCCGTCCACGTACTCCATGGTCAGGAAAAGAGTCCCCTCCGCTTCGCCGATATCAAACACGCGGCAAACGTTGGGATGCGAGACCTGACGCGCGTTCCGCACTTCAGCATGGAAGCGTGAGAGCGCTGCTGCGTCCTGGGACAGCCTTTCAGGGAGAAACTTCATGGCCACAATTTGGCCGAGCGTCAAATCCTCCGCGCGAAAAACTTCACCCATGCCGCCGCGTCCTGCCAGCGCCACAACGCGGTAACGCTCCGCAAGGATTTGGCCCGGCGTGAACCGTCCCCCGCTGATGGCGTCCGAACTGGTCAGCGGATCTGTAACACGTGTGGAGCGAGGACTCCGCGAAGGAGTGGGCGTCGGAGGCGGTTTACGCGGCGTGTGCGCGGCAGGACCAATGGTTTCGAACCCGCCGCCATGATCCATCAGCGTGGTTCCGGTGTCTGAATCCATAGCCTGGCCGCAGGACGAGCAGAACTTCGCCGTTGCAGAGGCTTTTGCGCCGCACGTTGGGCAAAACATGAGAGGGTGGAATTCTAACATTGGTCCGCGGCACACCGCGAACGCAGACCGGTTAGATCAAGAAATGCGCTCCACCTGCACGGCCGTGCCGTACGCGAGCACTTCTGTTACGCCTTGCATTACTTCGGTCGCGTCATAGCGCATGGCAATCACGGCGTTGGCTCCGTGTTCACCCGCGTGCTGCAAAAGCAGCTCGAAAGCATCCTGGCGCGTTTTTTCGCACAGATTCGTCAGAATGGTGATGTTTCCCCCAACGATCGTCTGCAGCGCGGCGCCGAGATTTCCAATAATGCTGCGCGAGCGCACCACGATTCCCCGAACAATCCCAAAGTTCCTTACAATCCGGTATCCCGGCAGCTCGACTCCCGATGTAACCATCCCTGCATCAACTCTTGGCATTGCACTCTCCTTGAACGGGCGGAACAAAGCACCAAACAACCCCTACAACAATTACGATGAAATACCCCTTCAGATAGTCCCGATCTGACCATTAACGGATGCGATTCTAACCGGTCGGCTTGCCGCCCCGCGAATAATGTTCCGCTGTTATTCTCTGAGAAAGTGGACACGCTCTTCTATTTGCTGACAACCATACAGATTTTGCTCGGAACGTATCTTGTTTGGCACGCGGTGCAGTGGCTCGGTTACGTGCGTCGGCGGCTGCATTCCGATCCGGGATTTTACGCGCCGCGCGTGGCCCTGCTGTGCCCTTGTAAAGGAATCGAGCCGGGGCTTGAGCGCAACCTCGTTTCGCTAACGGAATTCGAACGGCAGAACTACGAAATCTTCTTCATCCTGGCTTCCGAGAGAGATCCCGCGAAAAGCATCATCGACAGAGTAGCGCAGAGTTCTCGCGTCAAGGCCAACATCGTGATTGCAGGACACCCAGTCAATTGCGGCGAGAAGGTGAACAATCTGCGAGCGGCGATTGAGCAACTGCCCGAAGAATTTGAAGTGCTCGTGTTCTCCGATTCCGATGGCCGCCCCGGAAAACACTGGCTGCACCATCTCGTTGCGCCACTGGCGGACAACAGAATTGGAGCGACGACCACCATGCGTTGGCTGGTTCCGAATGTCGGGAACCTGCCAACGCTGCTCCTTGCCGCGTGGAACGCTCCGATTGTCACCATGCTGGGCGAAAAAGCCAGGAATTTTTGCTGGGGCGGAGGCACCGCAATTCGCCGCAGTACATTTGAACAGTGCGGCGTCCTCGACGAATGGAAGAGTTCCGTCAGCGATGATTATTCGCTGACGCGCGCGCTGGAACAAAGAGGCCGATCCATCGTGTTTATTCCGGAATGTCTGACGCTCTCTTACGTGGAAACGGACTTTGAGGGATTGCTCGAGTTCACCAACAGGCAAATCGTGATTACGCGCGTTTACTCGAGCAAAATGTGGAGAGCCGCGGCGCTCACGCATTTTCTATACTGCTCGACTTTGGTTCTGGGTTTCTACTTGATCCTCGCCACACTGTTCGCGGGAAGGCCCGCCTTTCAACTTGTCTTGCTGACGTTTCTGCCGTTGCTCCTGGCATCCATCCGCGGAGTGCTGCGTCTGACCGGTGTGACGGAAGCCTTGCCTGCTGTGCGTTCACAAATCATGGCCCAAGCGTGGATCTACGTCCTGCTGACGCTGCTTGTGCCTTTCCTCTATGTGGTGAACTTTGTTCATTCATTGGTCACAAGCAAAATCAGGTGGCGCGGCGCCATATACGAACTCATCAGCCCGCAGCAAACCAAGATTATCCGGAATTGAGGATTTCCATAGATTCCACAGGGTTTTCCACAACACCTAGAGCAGCCACTAAGGCCCCGCGAAAAACTGTTGATTTCTCGCTCTTTCAATGGAATTTGAAAGCGTATGGGGTGCGCCATTTAGTTGAATTTTCGTGGAAAAAATTCGCAGCCAGTGAAAATCCTACCAATACGGCAGTTACAGTACTATCAATCGATGCCCCTAAGTGTCCAGTTTTTGAGTGACTTGCATATTCTCTTCTGCGGAAGGATGGTTGCAAGTGTGATAGAAGTTCGGCAAACTGTCCACTTTGGCGGACTTTTCAGGGAGTCCTTGTACAACTCTGTTTCTTTGCCGTGCATTGGGTAAGCGTACCCGACTGCCAGCCAAGGTCAGTTCTCTTTCGGGCGACTTACTCAATCGGGGTTCCATCTCGTCGAGGGGCAAAGAACTAGAAAATTCATTGGCTTCGGTTCCGTCACGAGGCTGCATTCTAAGGGGGTGCACGTGAAGGTAATCCGCAGAAGTGACCATCCGCACCAATTATTAGCTGCTCGGCCCGTATCTCACCGCAATGTTTTCTTCTTTTACGAAAAGAATTCTGGAGTAGCCCATTTTCATGTACAGGCCGGGCCCGACGGTCGTCTTCCCGTAGATCAAGCAGCCGGGCTCCTCGCCATGCATTGCCTTGTTCGCGGCCAAAGTCCGGCTGACTACGCCGTTTTGGTGCAGGCCGAAAACGAGGTTTTGGAAAATCTGATTGAGAAAGCCGACCAATTGCTCGAAGCCGGCAGGTCCGTTCATGGCCAGGTGCGCCTGACCCGCCGCGAGGAAGAGGTTCTGGCCGGCGTCTCGGAGAGTCTGTCGAACAAAGAAATTGCGTCTAATCTCAACCTGTCGGAACGTACCGTTAAATTCCACGTTTCTTCCCTGCTGGCAAAATTCCAAGTGCGCGGCCGCATGGAGCTGGTTCGCGAAGCGGCGCGCCATACGATGGGCCTAGTTTCAGAACCGCTGCCGGTGGCCGCTCGAGAGCCTCGCTCTTTTGCCCCGGCGATCAAGAATTATCCGGCGCCGCGGCGGGCCGTCAGCGTAGTTCCTCTGGCAAAGCGCCAGTTGATGGCCTAGCCGGAAACAAATTTTCTGGACTTGAAAGGGAAAAAGCCCTCGGGTGAACCGAGGGCTTTTTCTTTTGATTTGAAATTCCCTGGACGATTGCTACTTCTTCGCGGCCGCGAAAAGCTCGGCGGCACGGTCCCAATTCACTACGTTCCACCACGCCTTGATGTAGTCGCCGCGCACGTTCTGATACTTCAGGTAATAGGCGTGCTCCCAAACGTCCAGGCCCAGAACTGCCTTGGCGTTTCCGCCAAGCAGATACGGCGTGTCTTGGTTGGGAGTGGAATCAATTGCCAGTTTTCCGTCCTTCACGATGAGCCAAGCCCAGCCCGATCCGAAGCGGCCCAGGCCTGCGGCGGCAAACTTTTCTTGAAAACCGGCAAACGAACCGAACGCCGAGTTGAGTGCCGCGGCCAGGTCCCCCTTGGGCTCGCCTCCTCCGCCTTTCTTCATCAGCGTCCAAAACAGCGTATGGTTCCAATGTCCGCCGCCATTGTTGCGGACCGCCATGCGGATATTTTCGGGGACAGAATCGAGTCCTTTGAGCAAGTCGTCGATCGACTTCGCCTGCAGGGCGGACTGGCCATCCAGGGCCTTGTTCAGATTGGTGACGTAGGCTCCATGATGTTTGTCGTGATGGATTTCCATGGTCTTCGCGTCAATGTAGGGTTCCAGTGCGTCGAAGGGATATGAGAGCGGGGGCACGCTAAATGCCACAGGTTTTTCCTCCTGAGTGAGATTTGAATTCGAAGTGGTCAAGCAGCCGGCGCGCAGAAGATCCGGAGCAGCTTTTCCTGTCCCGAGCAATCCTGCGCCGACGATACTCGTATTGAACAAGAATTTGCGGCGATTCATGCAACCTCGGTAGCGCGGAGGGCTAGCTGGCCAGCGGGTGCGATTATACCCCTAGCACGGCCAGGATGGTAATGCCCTACCACGCTGGCTGGAAACAGGCGCCGTGCGCGTGTCGTTCACGATTCCGTTCACAATCGACTACCACTGCGCACTCATTAGATGCGCGAGAGCGCCCATTGGGCAGATTCGGCAACGACGGAGTCAACGCAGACCGTCAGCTTTCTTAAGCATGCACAGAGACGGACGTGCCCTGGACTTCCGGGCGCGAGCTTGGAGTTCCCCGCGGCAATACATGCGCTTCGCAGCAGGCCGCGCCACTTCGCGCGTTTCACGGGGCTGCCGCGAAACAGTTCGCTAAAGTCCGGCTCGCTCAGCGATAAGAGTGATTCCAATCGAGGGCGAAACAGCGAGTCGTTCTGAGCGTCTGCAGTTGCGCCGGATTCGCGTGCTTCCCGCGGTGGCAATGTTCTCGGCTGAAATTGCGCAAGCTTGGAAACGGGAGCGCGGCGGTTCCACGGGCAAACGTCCTGACAGATGTCGCAACCAAAGACGTGATTACCTATGGGCTCCCGCAGTTCCTCAGGAATGCTACTCCGCAATTCGATGGTCAGATAAGAAATGCACTTGCGGGCGTCCATCACATAGGGCTCGACAAAAGCTTGGGTCGGACAGGCGTCCAAACAACGCCTGCAGCTCCCGCACAAATCCGGGGCAGGCATTTCTCCCGTGCCAAGCGTCGGCTCCAAATCCAGAGTTGCTAGAATGACGCCCAGAAAAAAATACGAGCCGACCGTTTGATTCAGCAGCAGCGTATTCTTGCCCAGCCAGCCCAACCCCGCATACTTCGCAGCCACACGCTCTTGGATGGGGCCGGTGTCCACATAAGCTCGCGCCTCAAATGGGTCAGGGAACCGTTCCCGCAGTTGTGCGATCAAGACCTCCAGGCGTTCCAGAAGCGCGTCATGATAGTCATCTCCCCATCCGTAGCGAGAGATCCAACCTCTTGCCGCACCGTCTTGGCTAGGGAGTTTGGGGTCAATCGAAAGAGGAAACCCCGTGTTGTAGTTGAGCAGGCAAACGATGACGCTGCGAATCCCCGGCATGGCTGCGCGTGGATCTTTGCGGCGAGGGTCGTGAAGATACTTCATTTCTCCCGCATAACCGCGCGCGAGCCACTCCTCCGTATTCACCAGTTCGGGGAATGCTTCCGCGCGCACCACGCCGCATAGGCTGAAGCCGATTGCCTTCGCCTGCTCCACAATCCAAACGGTGTCTGCCGATTGCGTCATCCAGAAGATTGTGCCGCAATGGGCTGGCAGAGGCGAGCCTTGGAGAAAAGTGGTGTCGAAGTCAGGACGGAGCCAAGAGAAAAGGTCACGC
>WNGL01006107.1_pt1 | contig 15042 bp, 12 predicted proteins | sample 5400591 | NCBI WGS metagenome assembly WNGL01 (sample SAMN13153377, study PRJNA577476) | soil metagenome | isolation source: 80 cm soil or saprolite under Garry oak tree replicate 1 | place: USA:California | collected 2016-06-15
AGCCAGGGCCGGCGCGCAGCAGATCAACCTGGCCGCCTTCCGCGCCACCGGCCAGGTCGTCCTGAACCCGGCCGCCGCGGCCGCCGCTGCCCAGGCGTACGTCGCCGCGGCGGGCCGCCCCGCGCGCTGGCCACCATCCTGGTCGGCGGCATCCTCCTCGGCCCGCTCGCCGCGCTGCGCGGCACCGGCGCGGCCCTCACCATCCCCACCCCGCGGCTGGCCGCCGTCACCCAGCAGGCCACCGGGGCAGCACCGCCCCATCCCGCCGGGGAAGGTGACCGCTTCGCTGTACAGCTCTCGCGTACGGCAGCAGCCCTGGCGGGCACCGCCGCCGCGGCCTCAGAACAAGCACGCGCAGGAGCCGCAGTCGGGACGGCATTGGCTGGCGGCAGGATAATCCGGCTGGATGCCGCGCTGCGGCGAGGCCAGGACCAGCCGGCCAGCCCGGCGTACACGCTGTACACGGTTCAGCGGGAGACAACCTGTGGGACATCGCCGTGGATCACCTTGGCAGCGGCGAGCAATGGCACCAGATCTACGCCCTCAACGCCGGCCTGCTCCAGCCCGACGGGGAACGGCTCGTCCTGCCCAGCCTCATCCAGCCAGGATGGATCCTCCGCCTCCCCGCCCCAGCACCGGCGACTGCGCCGGGCAACGGCCACGCCACCGGCCCGCCGACTCCAGTTGCACCGGAAGCTGGCCGCTCGGCCCGGCCCGAACGCGCACCATCACCAAGCACGCAACCCTCCGTGCACAAGACCATCAGCCTGGCGCCCGCCCCGCATCACGGCCAGGCGGATGCCGGGAACGCCGTCAGCATCCCGTGGGGCGGCCTGACCGGTGCCGGGCTGGCAGGCGCGGTCACCGGAGCGCTGGCCCTGGCAGCCGTCCAGCGCCGCCGCCGCTACCAGCCCGCCAGGATCATCACCCCCAGCCTCGAACCCGGCGGTACGCCGACCCTGCTCGACGCACACCCGCGCGCAGCAGCGCACCCGCCTGGCGTGATCAGTCTCGGGCTGCGCGACGGGCACGAGATGACAGCCGACATCGCCGCTCTCGGCGGCCTTGGCCTCACCGGCCCCGGCGCCGACCCAGCGGCGAGGGCACTCCTGCTCACCATCCTCAGCCAGGCACAGCCCGGTGCCACCACACTCCCGGCCGAGGTCTTCGTGCCCGCCGCCGACGCAGCAACGCTGATCCCGGGTTGCGAGCTCGCCGGGCAGCCAGGACTCACCGTCACCGGCACGCTCGGCGCTGCGCTCGACCAAATGGAAGCCGCCGTGCTGACCCGCGCCCGGATCACCGCCACCACCGACGCCTTTGACCCAGAGGCCGAAGAAGCAGCCCTGCCGCCCGCTGGCGCGGCCGCGCTCATCGCCACCCCCGACCCGGCGTGCAGCCCGCGACTGGCGGCGATCCTGCGCATGGGCAGCAGCACGGGCGTCGCCGCCATCCTGCTCGGCGACTGGCCCGACGGCGTCACCTGCCACGCGGAGGCCGACGGCACCGTCACCGCCGCCGTCCCCCCGCACCCGGACTTCCGCGGGCTGCGCCTATTCCACCTCACCCCGCCCGACGCCGCGTCGATCCTGTCCGCGTTCCGCGAAGCCCACGGCGGTAGCGAACTCCACCAGCAGGAAGAACCCGCTGTCGCAGCCCATGGCCAGTCCGTCAGCGGCCGGGCCGGACCTCGAGAGGTAGCAGACGCGGGGGATCCAGCAACCACCACGCCGGACGAGGGCGCCGCGTCTGCGCCCGAGCCGGCAGGCGCGCAGGACAGCCTCGGCGCGCAGCCAGCGGGCGATGGCTGCCGTCCACGTCACTCTGCTCGGCGCTTGGCAGATACCGTGGCCGGACGCGAGATCAACGGCGGGCTGCGCAAGGCACGCGAGCTGCTGGCCTTCCTCGCCGTCCATCCCGACGGCGCAACCGGCGACCAGGTCAGCGAGGCGCTCTGGCCCGGAGCGCCGCCCGGTCACGGCACCGCACAGCGCAACATCGCCGTGCGCAAACTCCGCGAAATGCTGCGCACCGCAACCGGCCAGCACGAAGCCATGTTCATCACGCTGACCGCCGACCGGTACCGGCTCGACCCGGCCCTGTTCGAAATCGACATCTGGCGGCTCCAGCGCGCCCTGCTCGAAGCCCGCCACGCCAGCGGCGAGGACGCGCAGCTGGCAGCCTGCCGGGACGCATATCACGGCGCGTTCGCCGACGGAACCGGGTACGACTGGGCCGAGCCCTACGCCGAGCAGGCCCGCCGCCGCGCCCTCGACGCGTGGACCCGGATCGCCGAGATCACCGCGCCGCGCGATCCCGAGCAGGCCCTCGCGGCCCTGGAGACAGCGCTCGGCCACGACCCGTACAACGAGTTCGTCTACCAGAAGATCATGCGGCTGCAGGGCGCCGCCGGACGGCCCGACGCGGTCCGCCGCACTCTCAGCCTGCTCGAATCCCGGCTCACCGAACTCGGCGTCACCCCGGCCCGCAAACCCGCAGCCTGGCCGCCTCGCTGGTCGGCACGCCTGGCGATCAGGCCATCGGCAACTCCGCCGCGTCAGCCCCGAGAGTTCGCCCTTCCTGAAACGGCGGCACGGGTCGAAGACGGATCGGTCAATCGGTCTATCGCCACCGTTACCGTTGTAGAGGAGTATGGACGAAGTATGGCCGCTGAACCCGATCTCGCTGCGCGTCTGGCCCAGGCGATCAAGAGCTACGAGGGCAGCTGGAAGCCCGTCGACGGCGAGCTGTATGAACTGTGCGCCCGACGCTCGAGTCACGACAGTTTTGCCGATGTCTATACCAAGGTTGCGATCATCGGGCGGGTCTACGAGGCCGGGCTGGCTCGCGCCTGGCGCGGCGAGGGTGACCCCGAGACCGAGGTCACCCTCGCGCTGAGTGAGCAGGCGGATCTCGTTCGAAATGGCCTGAAGACGCTTGGAGGTCGCTCGTTCGACCGGCAGACAGCCGCAGAGATCGTCGAACTGCACGGGCACCTCGCGAGAGCCATCAGCCATCGAACGAAGGGCGTCTTCCTGGCTTCGTTTGTATCCAAGTACCTGCACTTCCACTGCCCGATCGTGCCGATCTTCGACAGCAACGCCCAGGCGGCGATCGGCCAGTTGGTCGACTGGGAACTGGTCAGTCCGATCCGAGATGTGATGCCCAGCTGCCTGAGTGGGCACGGGCCTACCGCAACTTCGTTGCCGCCTTCGTCGTCCTCTACGAGCGGGCCCACGCCGAGACGGGCCTGGAGCCGAGCGTCAAGGAACTCGACCATTTGCTCTGGCAGCCGAGCTGATCCGTGACAGTCTCGCGATGGCGCGCGCCAATGGCGCGCAAATGCGGCGGGGCGTACCTGCTACAGCATGCGCGAGGCGGGGAAGTAGCACTCTCCGGTCTCGTTGGCGTGACGCTTCTTCCGGCGGAGTAGCTCGTCGAGCGGGACCCGCTCTTCCAGTACGGCGATGAGGTCGCCGCCTTCGATGGTGATGAATGGCGTGGAGGCGCTGTACTCCTGCAGGGCGTCACCGGTGAAGCCGCTGACGCTGATGTACAGGCCGAGTGCGTTCTTGCCTTTGCGAGAGATCTTCGACTTAAAGACATCCAGGTGCTTGCGGCCGATCGGCTCCTGCCACCAGCGGGCCTCCAGGATGTAGTCGTCTGTGTCGAAGCTGAACGCGCCATCGATCTGCTCGCGTTCCAGCGAATACGCGGCCCGCGGCGTGAGGTCGAAGAGGCCGAACAAACTCGTTGAGGAAGCCCTCGAACGCCTTACCGCGTGCCTGCGGGTTGGACGCATCGGCATGCATGGCCAGGAACTGATCCCTCAGCGCCTGGATCGACGCCGAGAACGCGCGGCTGGTCGCCGCCTTGGCGGCCGCGGCGGCGATGTCCTGAGCGTACTGCTCGTGCTCGTCGATCAAGGCCTGGTGGCGCTCGGTCCACGTCCGTAGCGAAGCGACCGCCCGCTGGGCCTGGCTGATCAGCTGCGCGCTGTCGTCGCGGCCTCCAGGTTCGGGAAGGAGTCCATGGCGGCGATGTTCAGCATCAAGGCGATGGTTACCGCCTGGTACCGGGCCTCCTCATCGAGCAGGTGGTCTACCAGCCGGCCGGCGGTCTCCCGCTTTTTCTCGCCGTAGAAGTCGAGGTCGGCCAGCCGCTCGGGGACGTCGCGGAGCATGCCGCGGAGGTAGCGGGCGAGCGGCTGCTTGTTCCAGAAGATAACGGCCAGGGCGTCGGCCAGGGCGTTATAGGCGCGAGCGTCTATTCTCTTGGCCTTCGGGGTTGTTGTAGGCACGCTTTAGTCCATTAGCACTCAGATTGGCTGATGTCGCGCTGCCAGTACGGCAGGCGTTGGCCGCGACGCGACTCGGCGGTGTGATTAGTCTAGGCCAGCCACCAGCAGGTACGCCTTTTCGTCCAGGGACGCTCCGGCCCTCACGAAAGTGGATCTTGCGCCGATGTGATTCGCTCGCCGCTAGTCTGGCCGCGTGCCCAACGAGGACGGACGTGCTGGCCGCTCAGCCGCGTGGGGAATCGCAGCCGGGGTGTTCTGTGCGTGCGCCAGCGCCACCTGGCAAGTAGCCATTGCGCCGAAGTCGACCTATCGCGCCCACCTACGTCTTCGCAGTCGCTGCCGTGCTCGCTCTGTACATGTGCTTCGCCACCATCTGGGGCTGGTGGCCGACCAGGCGATCTGTCCGCGGCCCGTGTCGCTACTCCGTCGGCTGACGATGGGCACGAGGCCGCAGGTGCCACAGGCGATCCGGCGGCATCCGCCGGCGCGGCCGGCTCGGCTGCCACCGCTCTTGCGAGCTCTCCGCCGCCGGTCAGCGTCAAGCTCAAGCCGGAGATCGACACCGGCACTAATCGCTTCCGGCTGGGCGCGCTGAACCGCGGCGATCTGGGGAGCTTCCGGGTTGAGGTCATTGATGCGCACAACCAGGACGGCAACTGGATCGGTCGCCGCAGCTGGCCCGTCCCCTGGCTAGACGACGGGTCGGTGGGCGCCACGCAGATCCCGAAGTTCGGCAAGCCGCTGCTCGACTTCGCCCACTTCGACTTCCTGGGACTGCAGCAGGACCTGGATGGAACCAAGTGGCTGCGAGGCGAACATTGGGTCTTCCCGTCCCTGCCGGACCCGGTCAAGGTGCGCTACTCAGCGGTCCGGTACTGGTCTGAGCTGAACGACCAGCACTTCGTGATCACGGTCCGGGTCATCCGGGACGATCCGCACGGCTACATCGACGCCCAGTTCAAGATCGGCACCGACGGGACGCAGCCGTACTGCCGTGAGCTGCTCGAGAGACCCGCACCGGTGCCGCCCGTGCCGACAGATCCGCACCAGCTCCGTGCCCTCGCCGTTCACGGCGGGCCGCAACAGTCCGCCGCCGCCGAGCCTGAACCGGCCCCAGCATCGGAGCCGACGATCACCGATCGCTGGCACCAGACTTCCGACGGCGGCAAGGTCCCGGCGTTGATGCGCCTCACCCACATCACCAGGTCTCACCCCGGCTACGGAGGACGGGAGCCACAAGAGACGCCGCCCACGGTCAAGATCGGCATGCTGGTTGCCTGCCAGCCGATCGACCCGGCCTCCGGCGGCACCGAATTGCGCGCCAGGTTCCTGGGCTTCCTCAACTCGTCGGCCGTCCGCGCCGTGGTAGAGGCGCTGACCACAATCGAGCCGGGCATGTCCTGGAAGAACCTGGCCGGCCACGGTCCGCGGACGCTTGAGGCCGCCTTGACGGCTAGCCAGGACGCGCTGGCGGGCGTGCCGGTTGCCTCAGCGCTCTTCCTGCCGCCGACAGCGGGCGAGTCGCTTTACGGCCGCGACGGGCGGGCGGCGACCCTGATCCTCTACGTGGAACCGCAGACCGCCGACGGCCAGATGGCGCCGGCATCTGATCTTGCCACCTGGTCGCGGCGCGTCAGCCTCGCGCTCTCCGTGCCAGGCGCCTTCGCCGACTTCCTGGACGGCGATATTGGCTTGGCCACTTCCAACGAGCCTCCCGCCCAGCTCGGCGTCTGGCTCCAGTCGTACGAGCCGCTGACCGTCATGGTCGATATCGACGGGCTGCACATGCTTCCGGGATCCTCACCCGCGCCCGCTCCCACCGCCTGTACGCCCTGTACCACCTGATCGCCTACCGGGGGCTGCGACGCGGCGAGGCGTGCGGACTGCGCCGCGCCGACACCGACCTGGACACAAAGCCGGCGAACGGCACGTCGCCCTCGACGCCCAGACCGCGGCGGTGATCGGCGCCCACCGCCGCCAGCACGACCAAGAGAAGGAGCAGGCGGAAGGCGCCCGGCACGAGTCCGGGTTCGAGTTCACCAATCCCGGCGGCAGCCCGCTGCACCCCGCCGCCGTCACCGCGACCTTCGAGCAGATCGCCTACCTGGCCGGGCTGCCGCCCATCAGGCTTCATGATCTCAGGCACGGCGCGGCCACCCTCGCCCTGGCCGCAGGGGTCGACATCAAAATCGTGCAGGACATGCTCGGTCACTCGTCCCGGGCCATTACCTCCGACACCTACACCACCGTCCTGCCCGAGGTCGCCCGTGCCGCCGCCGAAGCCGCTGCAGCCCTCATCCCGCTCGGCGAGATCGCCTGACACGAACCAATCGGCATCGAAGCCTGGCACACGCGTCTTTAAGCAGCCCGCTCACGGGGCGCAGAAGTCCTTAGCCGATCAGATCGGCGAGCTTGCCTTCCTCACGGAGCCGGGCGAACAACGGCCATTCCATGAGATCAGCGTGATCAGCTTGGACGCACCCAGGGGGCGGTCGGCCGTCAGCTGCGCCGGTCAGCGGGCCGCGCTGCCGAGTTCCCTGCGCAGGGCGGCGGTCAGCACGGCCACGTCGGGTACCTGAGCGGGATCGGACACGACGGTGATCCGCAGTATCCCGGTGTAGGACAGCACGCCGAAGGTGACCGTGACGTTGCTGGTGGTGTTCGGGATGGGGAAGATCGCCCGCACCGGGGCACCGGCGACCGTGAGCGGCTGCGCCGGGCCGCGCAGGTTGGTGGCGAAGGTGTGAATCAGCCGCTGGTGGTCGAAGTACCAGCGGAGCAGCCCGGTGGACGCCAGCAGCCGGAACGTCGGCCCGAGCAGCGCGGCCGACGCGCCGCGGGCTGCCCTCTTACGCTGGCGGGTGATCGCGGCGTTCTGGGTCACGCGGGCGGGCAGGTCGCCGCCCGCGGGCAGGGCCACCGGCATCACCCTGACCTGGTTGCCGAGCTGGCCGGCGGTGGCTTCCTGGCGTGCGGAGACCGGCACCGATACGGTCACCAGGTCGAGCTGTTCGCCCCGGCTTGCCAGCAAGGCCCGCAGCGCCCCGGCGATGGCGGCGAGGATCACGTCGTTGACGGTGCCGCCGCAGGCGTGGCCCAGGTCGCGGATCGCGGCCAGGTCGGCGGCGACAACATCGAGGCGCCGCCGCGGCCCGGTGGGGCGGTTCAGGGATGTCGGCGGGAGCCTTCTGGGCGGCCGGGCACCGCCCAGCTCGGCCAGGCCCAGCCGGATCGTGCGCACCCCGTCGGCCAGGTGGGTGAGGCGGCGCGCCCGGCCCGCCCAGGCGTCGGCGGCAAGTGCCCCTACCCGGGGAGCGGGGACCGGGAACCCCGCCGCCTGCGGGCTACCGGGCGGCAGGCCGGGAGCCTCATCCACCAGCCTGGCCAGCACCGCGAGACCGCCGATGCCGTCCGCGAGCACGTGGTTCATGACGATGACCAGCCCGGTGCCGCCGTCGGCGAGGCCGGTGACGAACGTGGCCGACCACAGCGGCCGGGACCAGGGCAGCGGCTCGCCGGCCACCGCCGCAGCCACGTCCAGCAGTGCCCGCTCGTCGCCGGGTGGCGGGCAGGGCCGCTGCCGGACGTGGTGGCGGAGGTCAAACGCCGGGTCGTCGGCCCAGAATGGCCGCCCGCACCCGGGCGGCGCCCGGCGCAGCCGCTGCCGGAGCCGGGGCACGGCGTGGATGCGCTCGCCCACCAGCCGCCGTGCCTGCTGAACGCTGAAGCCTGGCCCGGTGCCCAGGACCAGCACGGCTCCGACATGCATGGGCGCGGGCCCGACGTCGGTGGCAAGCTGCATCAGGTCGGCCGGGCTCGCCCGGTCCGCCGGCACCCGCATCGCCGTCCTTCCGCCCACGTCGCACCCCCGTCCGATCCTGGACCACGCTTCGGCCAGCCCGCCACCCCCGGCGAGACCCGCCGGCACCTGGGGCATCTCGCGGAGTCCCGCCACCAGGAAGGCAGCCAGCAGTCAGCGGCAGCGCACCTGGGCAGCCGCCGGATCTGCGCTACCGCCCGCAGTGGTGCTGAGCGGGGACCAGGTGCGGCCGGCCTCCAGGCCGAGAGCGCGGGTGTAGATGAGACGGTGGCTTGGGAGAAACGGCCCGAGGGTTCCTGGGCTGCGGACGGTTCCCCCGGCCGGGGCCCTGCCCGGGCGCGCAGCTGGTAACGGAACACGGTGAAGATCAACGCCACTGTCGCGCGGAGCCGAGCGGAGCCGATCTGCGCGCCGGCGGGTGGTGATGCGCCATCCGTGTGGGCTAGACAGATCATGCTGTGGCCGCTGGCGTCGTGGTGGTGCCCGGCCGACGGGTGCCCGACTTGAGCCTGTTCCATCCTCGGCCGGACATCAGGCGGGGAGACGCCTGGAGCAAGCTCGCCGGGAAAGGATCCAGATCGAAGCGCTCGCGAGACCCAGGGTCCCCCATGGGTGAGCGCTCGCCCGGAAAGCGAGCAGGAGCGTGCGGCGAAGACTCGCGGCGAGCCAGGCGTTCGCCGGCCGGGTCGCTTCCTGGTGCCAGTCGAAGGTGCGCAACTGCGGGAGAAGCCGCGCTGCACGCACCCCTCCAGACTGTGGATCAGCAGGTCGTCGCATGATCGCCGTGCACGGCGGAGGTCTTCGGCGAGTTCCTCCCAGTCCAGCGCCGGCACCTGGGGGTGACCGGGGATGTCCGGGCCGCCCCCGGTGCTCCCCACGCCGATGGCCTGCGCTTCGGGGTCATAGCTCCACAGCAGGGCCGGGCCGATGCCGCGCATCACCGAGGAGTACAGCATCCAGACCTCCCGGTCGGTGGAAACGTCGACCAGCCCGAGCAGCCGCTGCAGCAGCGTGGAACCGGCGCGGCGTTCCTCGGTGATGACCGGGAACTGGTAGTTCTCGACGTGATACCCGTCGGCGCGGATCTGCTCGACCAGGGCGGCGTACGCAGCCCTGGCCCGCCGGATTCGCCCGGTATCACACAGCCGCGGCACGAGCATAGGCAGCAGTGCCCCGGGCTTGGCCGCCAGCAGCTCGTAGATGCGGGCCTCCGCTCGATGTCCAGCCCGACCCCCTCCCACGCCAATCGATGCCCGGCGGTCCACCCCTTCCATTGCTCGTAGCGCTCCGCCGCGCGGGGTGCGTTGCCGGTGGTGAAGTAGTAGCCGTCCTCATAGGGCATCAGGGGGATCGCCACGACGGGGACGCCTGCGGCGTTCAGCTGCCGGACGACCATGGCGCGCGCGTCGCTGAAGTCCGAGAGCATGAGGGCGACCCGGGCCTTGATCGCGCGCAGCCCGGTGACCACCGTGCCGTCGGCGAACAGGGACGTAACGCGAGCGGGATCCAGCTCGCAAGCGAACGTCAGGCGTGGCTGCCGCACGAACTGCCTCCTCCGGCGGCTGTTCCCATGGTCGCATCCGGCTGGCAAACGTACGACTGCCGTGTGGCTCGCGATCCTGCCTGGCCTGGCACCGCTGACGCCCGGCGGCGACACGTGTTCGGCTATGCCCAGATCCCGGGCGGATAACGTGAGTAGGGGTCGAATACGGCGGCGTGAAGGACGAACCGGCCTCACAAGAGCAGCGGTGCCCCCGGGCTGGGTGCACTGACTCCCCGGCCAGCCACGACCGGCTTCGTATCGTGGCCGCTCATAACGACGGCATCAGCGGCGGCTACTCCTGGACCCCGCCAGCATCTTCTCCAGCGCCATCCGGCCCAGGATCCCGGTCGAGGAGAACAGGTCATAGCTGGGCAGGTGCAGCTCGCCGGACCCGTCGGCCGCCCGCACCCGCGGCCCGGTCACCGGCAGGCGCCGCCCGCCCAGGGTGACCGACCCGTCCTCGGTGCCGTGCCGGTATCCGGCCCGGCTGGCGTTGTGCTTGCCATCCGGCCCGCACAGCCGCCCAGCGTCCTCATCGAACATGGCGGCCACCACCTGCCGCCCGGTCCCGACCGCCAGGGCCAGCAGGCCTTCCCTGGCCGATTCAGCGATCTCGGCCATCGATACGACCACCTGCTCCGGGACGGCGACGTCCCCCGGTAGCGGGTCAGGCTCGGCACGGCGACGACTCTTCTGATAGGTGTTGCTCACGGCGGTCCCCTTCCTTCGTCGGATGACTTGGCGGTTGCCCGACACCTACCACCTGGCAGGCCACGGCCGGGGGACCGCCACTCTCAAGTTCTACGAAGGCTGGGACATCCTCCTTGCTTGCAAGTCCGCCACATAGCGAGCTTTCCCAGATCCATCCGCGCCGGCTCGCCGGGTTAGGACGAACTGGCCGATCAGGACGTGGCCGGCTCTGCGAGCGCGGTACGCGCGACGATTCCAGACAAGATGAGAGCTAGCTCGGCAGGGCGGCTGAGCATGGGACTGTGGTCGGCGTCCAGGGAAACGGTCGCGGCCTGCGCGAGTCCGGCTATCCCTTCCTGCATGTCCGCGGGGAGGGCCGCGTCCCGCTCGCAGATCACGTACGTTGCGGGTGTCTCCCCGTATCCGGCCGCGCGCAGTGGCTCGCGAACCGAGCACGCCGATTGCGGACGGAGTCTCGCGATCGCGCCGTTCGCCACAGCTGGGGCGCACTCGCCGTAGAGCACCGCGCCCGGGTTATCCGGCATGATGGTCTCGCGGTCCTCGGCGAAGATCCACCACTCGGGCGGCGGTCCGCCGATAGCGTCGAGCATGCTCGTGCCGGCGGGAATCGCGAACGCGGACGCATAGACCACGTGGGTGACGTCTTCGCGGGTCGCAGCGACCTCGGTGACCGGCACACCACTGTATGAGTGTCCTACCAGGACGAACGGTCCGGATAGTTCGTCCAGCACGGCCGAGACGGCCGCGACGTCGTCGGCAAGCCCGCCGAGCTTGCCAGTGTCTTCGCCGACACTGGGCAGCGCGACAGCCGCGGATGCGATCCGGGCGAGGTCGAGGTACCGGCGAACCTCGTCCCAGGCCCACGGGCCATGCCAGGCTCCGTGTACTAGCACGATTGTCGGCATTGCAGACTCCATTGTGTTTTCCTTACTCGTGTTGCCATCTAGATGGCCGGACGGGTACTTGTTGATTTGGGCAGCTCGGCGGCGGCCTGCTCAGTACTGCAGTTCGTAGGTCATTTTCACGATCTTCGAGAACGTCTTGACCGCAGCGAGCCGCAGCTTGGCGGCCTGGCCGTCGCGGAAGAACTGCTTGCCGCTCCCGGCGAGGACGGGATGGACGGACAGGTCGATCACGTCGATCAGCTGCGCCCGCAGCAGCGTCTCCCCGAGGAGGCCGTGGCCGAAGATCAGCAGGTCTCCTTCTTCTTGCTGCTTGAGCCGGGTCACCTCGGCGACGGCGTCGCCTCGGACGAGGGTCGAGTTGTTCCAGTCGGCGCCCTCCAGCGTCGAGCTGAAGACGTATTTCGGGATGGCCTTCAGTCGGCCGGCCCAGGGGTGGGCTCTGCCGCCCTGATAGGGCTTCGAAAAAATTTGGTAGGTGGTCCGGCCGAACAGCATCGCATCGCACGCCGTCAGCAGGCCCAAGCCGTCGCGCATGTAGGCGTCGTCGTGGTATTGCATGAAGCCCAGGTTCACGGGGTCATCGAAGGCACCGTCCGCAGAGACCAGGGTGTACTCGATCACTTTCCGCATTCCGCTGTTCCTCCCGATCCGGCCGGCTGGACACCGGCACTTGATGTCACTGTCACTGGAGGTAGATCCCGGCTGGCCCGGAAACCGGGCGGTCCGGGGCAGGGTCTGCGGTGTTTGGCGGCGGCGTGATGATGCTCACCGCCCGGCTGCTACCGCGTTGTCGGTCCTGGCCTGGTGGACCGGTGCCAGCCGCTCGGCCGGCGCGTCCTGTGCCTGGCCTGGCCGGCCCGGCAGGGCCAGCCCGGCCAGGGCCCCGGCCAGGGCCAGGCCGGCGGCGGCCGCGATGGCGGGCGCGAACCCGTCGCTGAACGCGGCGGCCGAGGTGTAGCGGCCGGCCGTGGCGAACACGGCGGCGGCGATCGCGACGCCGAACGCGCCGCCGAGCTGGCGCATCATGGTGAAGCTGCCCGATGCGTTGCCGATGTCGCCGCGCGGGACCGAGCCGACCACGGCCCTGGTGACCGCGGGCACGGCCAGGCCAAGCCCGGCGCTGGAGATCATCATCGGTGCGAGCATCGCCGGGTAGGCCATCCCGGGGGCGGCGATGACGGCGATCCAGGCGAACCCAGCAGCCAGCAGCAGCAAGCCAGAGACGACTAGTGGCCGCTCGCCGATCCGGTCGGCCGCCTTTCCCGCCCTGGGTGCGATCAGCAACGGCGCCACGCCCCAGGGCAGCAGCCGCAGCCCGGCGCCGAGCGGATCCTGGCCGAGGCCGGCCTGCAGGAACTGGGCCATGAAGAAGACCGCCCCGGTGATCGAGGCGTTCATGAGGAAGGCCACGGCGTTGCCCGCGGAGAAGCCCCGGATGGCGAACAAGCGCATCGGCAGCATCGGCGCGCGGGCCCGCAGTTCCCAGCCGGTGAACGCCACCGCCAGCACCGCGCCTGCCGCGAGCGCCCCGCCGACTTCGGGGCTGGCCCAGCCGGCGGAGCTGCCGCGCACCAGGCCCCACACCAGCCCGAGCGCCGCGCCGGTGCCCAGCGCCACGCCGGGCAGGTCCAGCGCGGCGCGCGGCCCGTAACTCTCCTCCAGGCGGCGCAGCGCCAGCGGGATGACGGCCAGGCCGATCGGCACGTTCAGCCAGAAGATCCACTGCCAGGCGATGCCCTGGGTGATCGCGCCGCCCAGTACCGGCCCGACCACTACCGCCAGGGCGGTCACCGAGCCGAAGATGCCCATCGCCCAGCCGCGGCGCTGCGGCGGGACCGCGGCGTTCAGCAGCGCCAGCGCCAGCGGCATGACCATCGCCGCGCCGACGCCCTGCACCGTGCGCGCCGCGATCAGCGCGCCGGCCCCGGGCGCGAGCGCGCACGCCGCCGAGCCGGCCGCGAACACGCCCAGGCCGATGGCGAAGACCCGCCGCCTGCCGAACCTGTCGCCCACGGCGGCCGCTGTCATCAGCAGCACCGCGAAGGCCAGGGTGTAGGCGTTGATCGTCCATTCCAGTTGCCCGATCGAGGCGCCCAGGTCGCGGCGGATGGTGCTCAGCGCGGTCGCGACGACCAGCAGGTCAAGCACGACCATGAACGACGCCACCGACGCCAGCGCAAGGGCCCAGCCCTGGGCGCGGTTCACGGCGTCCTGCTTGCTCGCGGTGTTCACGTGTCCTCCAGATTCGCGTTGTGATGCATGCTGCTGGTTGAGACACCGCGGGCAGCCGTAAATTGGCCGGTGACTTTCCGGCCCGGCTGGTGTCGTTACGTCAAGGACCCGGCGAAGGGTGAGGCGATGCGAGGATGTGATCGTGACCACGACAGCGCTGGCCCGCGCCCGGGCGGGCGACGGGGAGGCGTTCCGCGAGCTCACCGACCCCCACCGGCGCGAGCTGCAGCTGCACTGCTACCGGATCCTCGGCTCGGTCCAGGATGCCGAGGACATGCTGCAGGAGACCCTGCTGGCCGCCTGGCGCGGGCTCGGCCAGTTTGAGGAGCGCGCCTCGGTGCGCTCCTGGTTGTACAAGATCGCGACCAACCAGTGCCTGAACGCGCTGCGGGCCACCGGCCGCCGCCCGGCGGCCGCGGCCAGGTACCAGTGGTCTGCCCCGCCGCCGGAGCCCACCCGCCGGACCGAGCCGCTGTGGCTGCAGCCCTACCCGGACGCGCTACTCGATGACCTGCCCGACGCCGCGCCCGGTCCCGAAGCACGTTACGAGATCAAGGAAGCGCTGGCGCTGGCGTTCGTGGCCGGGCTGCAGCGCCTGCCGCCCCGGCAGCGCGCCGTCCTGGTGCTGCGCGACGTGCTCGGCTACCCCGCGGCGCAGGCCGCCGACATGCTCGCAATCAGCGAGGTGTCGGTGAACAGCGCCCTGCAGCGGGCCCGCGCCACGCTCGCCGCCCGGCTTCCTGCCGCAGGTCGCGACGGCGCGCCCGCGCCGCGGTCGGCCCGGGAGCGCGCGCTCACCAGCCGGTTCGCGGACGCGTTCGAGACCGCCGACACCGACCGCCTCGTGGCCCTGCTCACCGAGGACGCGCTGCTGACGATGCCGCCCGAGCCGCTCGAATACCGAGGCCACGCCGCGATCGCCGAGTTCTTCCAGACCCGGCCCCAGTGGCGGCCCAGGGCGGCCCGGATGGTGCCCACCCGCGCGAACAACCAGCCCGCGTTCGGCTACTACCGCGGCGAACCGCAGGCGCCGGTCGCACACGCCCATAGCCTGATCGTGCTCACCCTGACCGGCGACAAGATCTCCGCCATCAGCCGGTTCGGCGACGACGACCTGTTCTCCCAGTTCGGGCTGCCCCGGACCCTGCCCATCTAGCCGGATAACTGGCCCGGTCATACCTTCGTCCAGGCGAAGTCAGCGTGACGCGGTGCCTTGGGCACAGGCGTCGTTGACGGACCTCCGGAACGTCAGGTCGGCTAATATGGTGAAATGGTGCGCAAGTATCCAGGGCAGCGAGGCCAGGCCACGTGCGCGGCGTGGGGATGGTGACAGCCAGGGAGGCAGCGACATGTCCAGCGCGCAGCTGTATGACACCATCGGAGCCACGTACACCGTGACGCGGCGCACCGAGCCGCGGATCGCCGCAAGGGTCGGGGCTGCGCTCGGCGATGCGCGGACGGTATTGAATGTCGGGGCTGGCACCGGCTCCTACGAGCCCCCCGGCCGTGACGTCATTGCGGTGGAACCGTC
>WNGL01011911.1_pt1 | contig 15041 bp, 14 predicted proteins | sample 5400591 | NCBI WGS metagenome assembly WNGL01 (sample SAMN13153377, study PRJNA577476) | soil metagenome | isolation source: 80 cm soil or saprolite under Garry oak tree replicate 1 | place: USA:California | collected 2016-06-15
CTCCGGCTCCTTGTCAGGATCGAACGCCGGCACCTTCCCCGCCTTCTCGTACTCGACGCCTTTGTGCAGCAGCAGCGTCGCGTCTCCGCCGTCGTCCACGATCTGCGTTGGCGCCGAGCCGTCCGGCCACATCAGCGCTTCGCTCGTGCACCACCAGTATTCTTCCAGCGTCTCGCCCTTCCAGGCGAAGACCGGCGTCCCCTTCGGATTCTGCGGCGTGCCGCCGGTTTCCGGACGGCCGACGACGACCGCGGACGCCGCGTGATCCTGCGTCGAGAAGATGTTGCAGGAGACCCAGCGCACGTCGGCGCCGAGCTCGGTCAGCGTTTCGATGAGGACGGCCGTCTGCACGGTCATGTGCAGGCTCCCCATCACCCGCGCGTCCGCGAGCGGCTTCTTCCCCCCGTAGCGCGTGCGCAGCGCCATCAGGCCCGGCATCTCGTGCTCGGCGAGCCGGATTTCCTTGCGCCCGAGTTCCGCGAGCGACAGGTCCTTCACTTTGTACGGCTGGCGACCGGCTTTCACGGCCGCGTCGAATGCGTGGATTTCGCGAACTGCGGTGGTCATCAAAAAGCTCCTTCGAACACGCCCGACCTGAAGGTCGGGCCTACCGGTGGATCTGAATCAACTCTTGGTCGCGGACGATACGAATAGCGCAGGACCCTTTGCTGTCGGATCGACCGGCAGCGCGACGATCCGCACGTCATCGAATCCCGCACCGCCGAGCAGGCGCCGCAACTGCTCGTCGCCGAACCCGAGCCAGACGTGTCCCATCTGCTGCTTGTACTCTTCCCGGTCGTGCGGCAGCATGTCGCACAGGACGAATCGTCCGCCTGCCCTGACCGTCCGCGCCGCCTCGCGCAGCACGGCGCCCGGATCGGGGACGTGGTGCAACACGAGGATCATAATGGCGGCGTCCAGCTCGGCATCGCCAACCGGGAGCGCCTCGAGCTCGCCGCGCCTCACTTCGGCGTTCGGCAGATCTCGAAGGCGCCGCCGTGCCGGCTGGAGCATCTCCCCGCTGCGGTCGACGCCGATCGTGCGCGCCACGAATGGTGCGAGCGCCGCGCTCGTCTCGCCTGTTCCGCAGCCGAGATCGCCGATGGTCCACCGCGGATCCAGGAGCGCGGGAAGTGCGTGGAGCGCGGAGGCCGCGCCGAACAGTTCCCGGCGAAGCCGATCCCACTGCCCCGCCGCCGACGCGAAGAACTCTTCCGATTTCGTCTGGCGGCGGCCGAGCACACCCTTCAGCCGGCGTGCGTCCTGATCGGCGCCCGCCGTCGAGGCGATCTGCTCCCGCAACAGCGACCAGAGCCGTCGCGTGTGGGCGTCACGATCGCCGACCGCAAGCGTGTAATACCGGCTCGTGCCGTCGCGCCGCGACGAGACCCAGTTCGCATCCGCGAGCGTCTTCAGATGCCGGCTCACCGTCGACTGCGGCAACTGCAGCACGGCACACAGTTCCGAGACCGTCAACTCATGCCGCTCGAGGATCAGCAGCATCCGGCTGCGCGTGGCATCCGAAAGCGTCGTCAGATCATCGAAAATGGCCGGCGCTGTATCCATCCGTAAATCCGGATTAATAGTTACATGGCTGCGCCGCGCATGTCAATAGCGAATGCCGTCCAGCCTGACGGGCACTCCGTTGACGAGGACGTCAGAAACGCCCGCAGCGGGAATCTGCGGCTCCGCATAGGTTGCGGTGTCGCGGATTGTCGCCGGATCGAACACCACGACGTCCGCGAACGCGCCAGATCGGATGACGCCGCGATCCGCAATCCCGAAAACCGCCGCAGGCAGGCTGGGTCATGGACCGGACGGCAAACTCGAGGCTGACGACGTTCCCTCGCGGACGTAGACGCCGAGGCGGCGCGCGAACGCGCCGTAATCGCGCGGATGTCGTCTTCGGACATGTTGAACGACACGATCGACGCGCTGCCATGACTTCCTCTGTCTTCGCGAAGCTGCCCGGGACGTAGAAGAGTCCCGATGACAGACCGAATGCGCCGTCGGCCCTGCCGCGGCGGACGAAGTCCTTCATCTTCTGCAGCTCCTGCGCGGTGGGCGCGCGGTCGGCGCCGCCCATCACGGCACTGCGCACGGATCCATGACCGATGAGGAGCGCGATGTTCGGCCCCGTGCCCGCGGCTTCGATCGCGGCGCGCTGCGCGGCGAGATCGGCCCGTCCGCCGCCGTCGGGATTCGCGACGAAGGTCGTCACGCCCTGGGCGAGCAGCGGTTGTGCCTGGTGGAGCGCGGGACTCCTGATCCCTTCCGCCGCATGGGAGTGGACGTCGATGAATCCCGGCGCGACGAAACGATCGCCCGCATCGATCGTGCCCGATGCGATCGCGTTTCCCAGGCGACCGACGGCAACGATGCGATCCGCGGTAATGCCGAGGTCTGCACGACGCCACGGGTTGGCTGCGCCATCCGTGACGCGTCCGTTGCAAATCAGAACGTCGAAATGCGCCTGCTGTGCCGGCTCAACCGTAGCAGCGACGGCGGCAACACACAGGAATGCGAGGGATTTCCGCATGGCGTCATTGTAGTGACACAGGCACAGCTTGTGCAGCCGGTCACTGGCGATCTAGCGGAGGTCGGTAATCGGATGTCGGAGGAGGAGGCGGCATGCCCGAAGCTTCGAAGGGGCACGGCGCTCACGATGCTCGGCGCGCGCAGGGGCGGTTTCGCCGGTGGCCTGCTTGCGACGCTGGGCGCCGCCATCACGCTGCGGGCCGCCACGGGTCACCACGATTACCGGGTCGCGCGGCACTGGGTGCAGAACACGCTGCGCGAGCGCGGCTGGCACACCAAGGACATCGTCCACGACGCGTCCGACGAGTCGTTCCCCGCGAGCGACTCTCCGTCATGGACACCAACGGCGGGAACTGGGCGAAGGTAGGCAGTTAGCAGTTGGCAGCAGGCGGAGTAGACGAATGAATATGGAAATGACGTTCCCCGATGATGCACGTGACGCGCGTGCGCGCTCGAATCAGAACATCAGCGCCTTCGAGCGCTGGGCGTCGATTGCGGCCGGCACCGGGCTCGCGGTGTACGGACTGTCACGACTGAAATCGAACGGCTGGCTGTATGCCGGGGTGGGCGGACTGCTGCTTCGCCGCGGCGTGACGGCACACTGCGACATGTACGAGGCGCTCGGCGTCAACACCGCGGGGACGGCTGACGACACGCGTGCGGCGCTGCGCGGATCGCGTGGCGTGAACGTGCTCGAGAGCGTCACGATCAATCGACCGATCGACGAGCTCTACCGATTTTGGCGCAACCTCGAGAATCTGCCCCAGTTCATGCGCCACCTGGAATCGGTCGAGAAGGTGACCGACACGATCTCGCATTGGCGCGCCAAGGGACCGGCCGGCACCATCGTCGAATGGGACGCCGAAGTCTTCAACGAGGTCCCGCCCAAGCTGATCGCGTGGCGCTCGATCGAAGGGGCCGAGGTCGTGAGCGCCGGTTCCGTCAATTTCGACATCGCTGGACCAGCACGCGGCACGCGGATCACCGTCCACATGCAGTACAGCCCTCCCGGCGGAAAGCTGGGAGCAAAGGTCGCGAAGCTCTTCGGTGCCGACGCGGAAACCGAGGTCCGCGAGGACCTGAGGCGCTTCAAGCAGATCGTCGAATCCGGCGAAGTGCCGGCGACATCGGGACAACCGCGGGGATAATCGAAGACAGAAGACAGAAGACCGCAGACGGTTTCCAGTTGTAGGCCCGCACCATCAGCTGTGGCGGACGCACGCGACGTACCGATGGCTTATGGCTAGCGCGGACGTTTAAAGGCGCCGTGCGGCGTGCGGGACAGGAACCCCTCGGCGACGAGCGCGTGGAGGATGCGCTCGCAGATATCGCCGTCCAGCTCGAACACCAGCCGTGCTTGCTCAGACGTCAGCGACAAGCCGGGAAGGGCGGCGTACTCCTCGCGGATGCGCGAGGCCGCAGTCCCGTCAAGGGGTGCAGGCAGCGGTGCTGCGGGTATCGGTGAGCTGGGCTGCGGGTTACGGTGGGGATTGCGATCGAGCGCGCGAGAAACCTCGCGAAGCACGGCTTGCGGCAGGCAGGGCTTCAGGAAGACGCGGTCGACTCCGGCGGCCGACGCCTGCCGCTCGAGATCGGGGTTCGCATACCCGGTGATCATCAGGATGCAGATCCCCGCCGTCCGCGCGTCGTCCTTCAAACGCCGGGCGATCGTGAGGCCGTCGATATCGGGGAGCACATAATCCGTGAGGAGGACGTCCGGAACGATTTCGACGGCCGACACGATCGCCTGCGAACCGGTGCCCGCTTCGGCAGTACGGTAGCCGCTCGTATCGAAGCACGCCCTGTACAGCTCTCGCGTGTCCTGGTCGTCGTCGGCGACAAGGACCAGTGGCTGCCGCCGATCGAGATGGGACATGGCTGCGGAAGCCATCGATAGAGATTATTCTTCCGCCCGGTCGGACGGACTCGCGTTCGCGAATTCGCGCTCCGCGGCGAGCCAGTCTTCCCAGTCCGCGCCGTCCGTGCCTCCGCGCGCGAGGTACAGCTCGTATGCGCGCGCGGCGATGCGGTCGCGAGTGCCGTCGACCCGCGTGGCGGTCGGCTCCGTCGGCGGTGATGCGGTCCCTGACCGCTTTCGTGTTCTCGCCATAGGCCTCCGCAAATCAACAGCCGTGCCAGTGCGGCACGAGTCGAAAATCTCGATGAGCCGCCGCCGCCAGGCGCAGCGCGATGCGATTTCTTACAGCAGTGTCCAGCCGAGCCTACACGGTGACGCGGTCAAGCTGCGCGGAGGGGGCGGCCGCAACTGGCTGCAGGATCCAGCGCAGCGAGATACCGTCGCCGGTGACCCGGGCGGAGACATCGAGCGGTGCGCGCTCACGCGGACGTACCCGGAGCATCAGTTCCATGGGCGCCGACTCGTTCATGACCCGCGCGGTTTCCGTGAGAAACCTGGCACGATCTTCACAGACGAAGACGCTCAAGGTCTTGCCGACCAGAAAACGCTGGCTGACGTTCAGCAGGTCCGACGCTGCCTTGTTCACTTCCAGAATGGCCGAATCCGGCCTGGTCACCACGTACGGCTGGGGCATCTCATCGAAGAGCCGCCAGTAGCGTTCGCGCTCCCTGGCGAGTTCCGCCTGGAGCTGCTCGAGACGCAGTCGGTTCTCGATGAGCTGGTCCTGCGCGACCTGAACCTCCTCCAACACTCTCTCGAGATCCTCGACCGCCCGTGATAGGAGGTTGGGCGATTGACCGGCCTCCGCGTCGATTCGGCGCTGCAGGTTGGCAAACCGTTGAAGCGCGGACGCGATTTGGAGTTGCAGGGAGTCTACCGCCATGGAATAACCTCATGCTCGTTGCCGAAGGTTACCGAGCGAGCATCCATTATAGGTTATACGAGCCGCGACGAATCGAAACTTATGGGGAGAGTCGATCGTCTGGAAATGGCGCGAGACGTCCCCGCGCGGATGTGCACGGCCGGCTCGCGGCTCCTCAGCGGCGCCGGGCGGCCCGCGCGCGTGTGGTAGATTGCGAGCGGCATGACTGATGCGGCGGACCAGGCCGCCTTCGAAGGGCTTCTCGAATACCTGCGCCAGACTCGCGGTTTCGACTTCACCGCCTACAAGCGATCGAGCCTCCTGCGCCGCATGGTGAAGCGGATGCACGCCGTCGAGATCCCCGGCTTCGACACGTACCTCGATTATCTCCAGGTCCATCCCGAGGAATTCGCAGCGCTCTTCAACACGATCCTGATCAACGTCACGTCGTTCTTTCGCGACGACGACGTATGGACGGCGCTCGCGTCAGACGTGCTGCCCGGGCTCATGGCGGCCGGCGGCGGGTCGGCGCCGATCCGCGCATGGAGCGCGGGATGCGCCGCGGGCCAGGAGCCGTACTCGCTCGCGATGATTCTGGCCGAGCAGCTCGGACTCGAAATGTTTCGCGAACGCGTGAAGATCTACGCGACCGACATGGACGATGAAGCGCTCGGCGACGCGCGGCACGCCGTCTATTCCGCCAGGCAGATCGAATCCGTCCCGGCGCCCCTTCGCGAAAAGTACTTCGATCAGCACGGCGAGCTGTATACCTTCAATCGGGAGTTGCGGCGATCGTGCATTTTCGGCCGGCATGACCTGATTCAGGATGCGCCGATCTCCAAGATCGACCTGCTGCTCTGCCGCAACACACTGATGTACTTCCACGCGGAGGCGCAGGGCCGCATCATGCAGCGCTTCCACTTCTCGCTGAATGGTTCGGGCATCCTGGTCGTGGGCCGCGCCGAAATGCTGTTCCGTCACGGCAGCCTCTTCCACCCGATCGACCTGAAGCGGCGGATTTTCAGGAGCATTCCGACGCTGCGGCAGCACGCGCGGCAGCTGGCGCCCTCGGTGAGGGAGGAACCTGTGGACCGACGTTCCGATATCAACCGGCTGCACGACGCCGCCTTCGAGACGGCGCAGGAGGCACAGATCGTCATCGATGCGGCGGGCGTCCTCGTTGCGGTGAACGCCGCGGCCCGGCGGCACTTCGGGCTGACGGCGCACGAGATCGGGTCGCGGCTGCAGGACCTGGAGGTGTCGTACCGACCCGCCGAGCTTCGGCCGGCCCTGGATCGCGTCCGCGAGGAGGGCCACGACGTCGCCTTCAAGAACATGATGTGGGAGCGCGCCGGACTGACGCGCTATTACGATGTCACGCTGTCGCCGCTCCTCGATCAACATCAGACGTCGCTCGGCACGCGCATTACCTTTGCCGACGTCACCTCGATTCAGCGGCTCCAGGCCGAGCTCGCGAACTCGAAGCACGAGCTCGAGACGGCGTACGAGGAGCTGCAGTCCACCAACGAAGAGCTCGAGACGACAAACGAAGAACTCCAATCGACCGTGGAGGAGCTCGAGACCACCAATGAGGAGCTGCAGTCCACCAACGAAGAGCTCGAGACCATGAACGAGGAGCTGCAGTCGACCAACGAGGAACTGCAGACGATGAACGACGAGTTGCGCAGCCGCGGACAGGAGCTGAATACCTCGAACGCGTACCTCGAATCGGTCCTCACGAGCCTCCGCTCGGCCGTCATCGTGATCGATCGGGAGCTCCGGGTGCAGGTATGGAACCCCGAGGCGACGAACCTCTGGGGATTGCGCGAAGACGAGGCGCGCGGCGCAAGCTTCTTCAACCTCGACGTCGGGCTCCCGGTGGCCGACCTGCATCAGCCGATTCGGGAGGTCGTTCAGGGAGGGACCGAGCTGCGTGAAGTAACACTCAGCGCAATCAGCCGAAAGGGAAGACCCCTGCTGTGCCGCGTCACGGTCGCGGCCCTGCGCTCGGCGGATCGGTCCGTCACCGGCGCCATCCTCCTGATGCAGGATGCCGGATCACCGGTCACCTGACGCGCACGCAGATTACGGCAGGGTGTCTTGACGCGCCGCGACGGGGCCGGCCGTGGCGCTCTCGTCGTCAGGCACAGAGTGGCCGACGGCCGCGCGCGAGTAGAGCAACTCGCGGATCTGATGCGCCTCTTTTTCCGCTTCCTGGGCCCGCGCCGTGAACGCCTTGTCTACCCAGTGCTGCGCGCGTTCGCGTCCGCGTTCTGCGAGACGGTGCGCGAGCGCCGCACGCTCTTCCAGAGTGCGCAGCGAGACCCAGAGCGCCCGGTCCACCTCGTCGGTCTGCGCCGCGATCATCGCTTCGGGTGAATAGACGTGCCCCACGCGGCAGCGGAACTGCAAGAGTCCCCCTTCATCGGCCTCCCACAGCGTGCCGTGGCACTCGGGGCAGGTGAACACCGACGGTTGTCCGGGCCGATCGGCGCCACGCAGCGCCACCGGCACATGCGCGAGCTCCGCCTCGCGCCGCATGAGCTGTTGCGAGCCCGCACGCGCGATGGATGGCGGGGCCTGCTCTTCGACCAGCGCGCGGAGGAGTACCGGAATGTCGCGCAGCGGCAGGACGTGGTCGATATGTCCGCTGATGATCGCACTTCGCGGCATGCCCGGGGCGAAGCAGTCTTCGGGATCCTGCGCGATGGTGATGCCCCCGGCCACCTTGATCGCCGCCACGCCCGCCGTCCCGTCGTCTAGTGTCCCCGTGAGGATGACGCCGACGACGCGCGGACCATAGACGCGCGCGGCCGATCGGAAGAGCGGATCGATTGCGGGGCGGGTGCCGTTTTCAGAAGGTGTGTGCAGGATGCGCACGCCCGCCTCGTCCACCACGAGGTGGTGATCCGGAGCGGCGACGTAGACGCGTCCGTCCTGCAGCGCTTCGCCATCGTGCGGATGAGAGGCGGGCAGCCGGCCGACACGCGACAGGATCTCCGGCAGAAAGCTCTTGCCGCGCGAGATGTGGAGCACGACGAGCACCGACGCGCGCAGATCGCGCGGCAGGTCGGCGACGACGCGGCTGATCGCCTCGACACCGCCGGCCGACGCGCCGATGACGACGACGTCGTGATTCATACCTGCCAGATTACACCCGGGTGAGTGCCTTGCATAAATGCGTCCGGGGTGTGTCGCGTGGGTTCCGCCTCTGTCGTCTGGTGCTATTTGAGTGGCTGGCGCAAACGCCGCATGGCCTCCGATGATGTGTGCGAGTGCGCCCCCTGTGCCAGCGAACAGTCCGCGAAGACGAGCGGATTCTTGGGATAATGTCGTCCGAACTGAGCCGAAGTACTGTGGCGCCGATTGCAAAGACCGGCCAAGAATCGCCAACGGCGCAGGTAGCATTACGGGTATGCGACACGCAGTCATTTCAGTCTTTCCGACATCTCTGGTGGCGCAGGGCGGGGCAGGTCAGCTGCCCTCTTCGCCGTTGACCGTATTGCGGATCACCGGCGGATCGCTGGTCCCGGGCACGTCGGAACTGCCGGACCTCAGTGCACTTCCGCGCGGAGCTCCACGGCGTGCCGATCGTCCCGATCTCGCTGATTCGTGCGCCGCTCGACGCCTCGCCGGTTTCACTCGCCGACGTTCGTGCGCACGGAGATCTGCTCGGGTCCGTCCAGGGCTTCCAGCATGTGCTCTCGGGCGGCTTCGCGCGCGGCATCACGCGGACACAGACCATCGTCCCAGCGGACCGGCGGACAGAGTTCTCCGCCACGCGCGACAAGGATCTGATCGTGTTCGTCACGTGGAGTCCGCAGATACGGCTCAAAGGCGCGCTGCTGCTCAGGATCTACGACGAGACCAATCGCCTCACCGTCGACAGCAAGCCAGGAAAGCTGGACGTACGCCCGGGCAATTCGCTGTTGTCGAACTGGAAGCTCGCCGTGCCCTCCAAGCCCGGAATGTACCGCGCTGACGTCATGGTGGAGGGAGTGCCCATCTGGCGCGGCTTCGTGCGGATCACGGAGTAGCTTGGCAGGTCCGCGCAAACGTCGCGCGGTTAACGGGATTTTTTCGAGCCTGACTTGGACCGCTGCGCGCGCAACGCGGCGGCCTGCTCACGGATGGATGCGGAGGCCTTTCGGGCTTCAGCGAGCGTCTCTCGCTGGATTCTCGACTGTGCGATGGCCTTGGAGGCTTCAGCCGTCAGGTCATTCAGGTGGGCGAGGAGGCCGCGCCACCGCTCGTTCATCGTCTCGATGAATGGAGTGTCGAAGGCCGGCAGCTGCGGTGGCGGCGGCTTGATCTTCGGCACCCCTCGACAGTAACACGGTCAGGGCTTCAAATCCGGGCCCAACCTGAGCCGTTACGCGATTCTTCAGCGGCCAAAAAAGCCGAATCGTGGGCGACCCGACTCTTCAGCTTCTGACCCGAGGTCGCGATTAGCGCGCAGCCACGGCTTCTCCCGCCATCGCCTTCACCACGTCGCCGAGCACCTGCTTGGCGTCGCCAAACGCCATCAGCGTCTTGTCGTCGTAATACAGCTCGTTCTCGATCCCCGCGAAGCCGGGATTCATCGAACGCTTGATCGCGATGATCGTCTTCGCCTTATCGGCATCGATAATCGGCATCCCGAAAATCGGACTTCCCTTGTCGTGGCGCGCGGCGGGATTGACGACGTCGTTCGCGCCGACGACGAGGCAGACGTCGGTCTGCGGCATCTCGGGGTTGATGTCATCCATTTCCGCCAGGGACTCGTACGGAATCTCCGCCTCGGCGAGCAGCACGTTCATGTGCCCCGGCATACGGCCGGCGACCGGGTGGATCGCGAACTTCACGTCGATGCCGCGCTTGCTGAGCAGATCGTACAGCTCATGTACTCGGTGCTGCGCCTGCGCCACCGCCATTCCGTAGCCGGGAATGATGACGACGCGATCGGCGTTGGTGAGGATGTCGGCCACGTCCTGCGGCGTCGCGCTCTTGACGGTCTTCGCTTCTCCGGCGACCGCCGCCGCCTGCACCTGGCCGAACGCGCCGAAGAGCACGTTCGTGAACGACCGGTTCATCGCCTTGCACATGATGACCGAGAGGATGAAGCCCGACGATCCATCGAGGGCGCCGGCGATGATGAGCAGCTTGTTCGAGAGCACGAAGCCCATCGCAACGGCTGAGAGGCCTGCGTACGAGTTCAACAGCGAGATGACGGTCGGCATGTCCGCGCCGCCGATCGGAATGATCAGCAGCACGCCGAAGGTCAGCGACAGCGCCACGAGCGCGGCGTAGGCCGGCCAGAAGTTCGGGTCGAAGAAACCCAGATAGATGCCCGCTACGACGGCCAGCGCGAGCAACATCAGGTTGACGAAATTCTGGTTCCGGTACGTGATCGGCCGCGTCGGTACGATCTCCATGAGTTTGCCGGCCGCCATGAGGCTGCCGGTGAACGTGAGGAATCCCAGGATCACTTCGAGCGCGATGGCGGACGTCCGGAACGTCGTGAGCTGCGTCTGCTGCCGCCACATGATGTACTTCGCCGTGCCGACGAGGCCCGCGGCGAGGCCGCCGAAGGCGTGCGACAACGCGGTCCGCTGCGGGACCGCCGTCAGCGGCACCCACGACAGCGGAATGCCCACCGCCGTGCCGATGATGAAGGCCACCGCCACCCATTTGTAGTCGACGATCTCCGGCGCGATCAGCGTGCCGACGACGGCCATCGTCATGCCGAGCACGCCCGCCAGGACCCCTCGCCGCGCCGTCCTGGGATGGCTCAGCCAGCGCAGCGACAGAATGAAGAGAATCGCCGCGAGGAAATAACTGAACTGGATGAAATGCTGGTTCATCGCGCGGCACCCGTGGTCTTCGCGCTCTGCTTCTCACGGAACATCTTCAGCATCCGGTCCGTGATGAGAAAGCCGCTGACGATGTTCGTCATCGACGCCGCGACGGCGATCGTGCCGAGAATCGTCGTGAGATCCGACTCCCGCTCGCCTGCGATCAGGATCGACCCCACCACGGCTATCGCCGAAATCGCGTTGGTCAGGGACATCAGGGGAGTGTGGAGAAGGCGGGAAACGTTCTGGATGACTTGAAACCCGACGAACGTCGCCAGCATGAACACAAAGAGCATGGACCAGAAATCAAGGGCAGGCATATGGCGGCGACTATATCCTTTTCCAAGGGCGGTTAACGCTGGACGCGTGCGAGCCGTCCGTGCCCTTTGCCGGATTCCCGGCGCTACCGCACTGTCGATCGTGACCCTCGGGTTCGGGATCGCCGCCGCCACAGCGACGTTTTCAGCCGTTTACGCGGCGGTGCTGCGACCTCTCCCATTCGTGCAACCGGATCACCTGCTCTTCTTGCACACGACGCGCCAGACTCGGGCGGACGGCGTCGTCCGGTTCCGATGGTCGGTGGCGGCGGCCGGGATGGTCCGTCAGACAGGTCGACAGCGAAATCATCTCGTCGGGATACTTCGAGACGCTGCGCGCGAGACCCGGGATCGGTCGGACGTTCAGCGCGGAGGAGGAAGCGCCGGGAGACGCGGTGGCCATCCTGAGCGACAGCCTGTGGAAGCGGCGCGCCGGCCTGGCTGCGGGATTCTGGCTGCTCCAATCCCTGCGCAGCGCGCTCTACGGAACCTCCGCTACCGATCCGCGCGTGCTCGCCGCCGCGGTCGGCTCGATGTGCGCGGTCGCGATGATCTCCGCGGCCGTGCCGGCCTGGCGCGCGAGCGTCACCGATCCGATGATCGTCCTGCGGCGGTAGGGCGCGTGCCGTGCAACTCCTACCCGCAACTCTGCGCCCGATGGCCACGTATTTTTCTTCATGGCCGCACCGAAGCGCACGACGATCAAACGCTATGGATGGATTCCCGATCTTCCCGATCGGCGCGACTGGATGTTCGCAGCGCGTCCCTCGACGCTCGGCGCGCTGCCGCCGCGCGTCGATATCCGCGCGGGCTGCCCTGCCGTATACGACCAGGGACGGCTGGGCAGTTGCACGGCGAACGCGATTGCGGGCGCGCTCCAGTTCGATCAGGCACGCCAACGGAAGACCGATGTCTTCACGCCGTCGCGCCTGTTCATCTACTACAACGAGCGGACGATCGAAGGGACGGTCGACGAGGACGCCGGCGCGATGCTCCGCGACGGCATCAAGAGCGTGGCGAAGCAGGGCGCGCCCCACGAGCCGCTCTGGCCCTACCTCGTCGCGCGCTTTCGCATGCCGTCCTCGCGGTCGGCTACGACAACGCCACGCGCCGCTTTCTTCTTCGCAACTCGTGGGGCCCGTCCTGGGGCGATCGCGGCTACGGCACGATCCCCTACGACTACTTGCTCGAGCCCGGCTTGAGCGACGACTTCTGGTCGGTCAGGACGGTGGAATAGAGGTCGGAGGTCAGAGGTCGGAGGTCAGAGGTCAGAGGTCAGAGGCCAGGGCAATTCCCAACCTCCAACTCCCAACTCCCAGCTCCCAATTCCCAACTCCCAAGGCGCGCGCGCCGGCTTGACACGCGTCACGGATCGCTGATATTAGTTGTCAACTAATATGGCTGCGAACAAGCTGGAACGCGAGCTCAAGCGCGGGAGCGCCGAGCTCCTCATCCTCGCCCTGCTCGAAGAGCGACAGCGTCACGGCTACGAGATCGGACAGCTGATCGCCAGCCGATCCGGCGGCGCCATCAACTTCCACGTCACCTCGCTGTACCCGACGCTCTATCGCCTCGAAGACCGCGGCCTGATCGAGGGCCGCTGGGTCGAGCGCGCGGGGCAGCGGCGGCGCCGGTACTACAAGCTGACGCGCGCGGGAAGGCAAACGCTTGTCAGTCAGCGCGGGATTTGGGACAACTTCTTCGTCGCATTGAACAGAGTGGCGAGAATCAGGACGGCGTGACCTTCCGCCTGAAGGCGGAAGCTACAGATCGGAAGACGGAAGCTACAGGTCGCGTGAGAAGGAGACGCGCGCCATGGAAGACGGAAGCGCCTGCGGCCCGAGCGCGGCGACGGAGTGAACCGCCGCGAAGCGGCGGCGCCGCGCGAGAGCGAGCGGGAGTGGGGCCTCGCGAGCGCTGATTAATGCGGACACAGCCATGAACTGGAAAACACGGCTCGCGGAGGCATTCGGCCCGAACCGGCTCGATGCAGACGTCCTCGAGGAGCTTGCGCAGCACGCGGCTGCGACGTACGCGTCGGCGCGCGCGGAAGGGCTCGACGCGGCCGAAGCGGAGCGTCGTGTCGACGCACAGATCGCTGCATGGGTGAGCGACCCCGCGCTGTTGAAACGTCGGCCTCGCCGCGAACCGGCCGTCATCCCACCCGCCGGCTCGACCGGCATGCTCGCGGCCATCATGCAGGACACGCGGTACGCGTGGCGTCTGCTCCGCCGTGCGCCCGCTTACACGGCGCTGGTGGTCGCAACGATGGCACTTGGTATCGCAGCGACGACGGTGATCGGCAGCGTCGCGTATGGCGTGCTACTGAAGCCGCTGCCGTGGGCCGATGCGCCGCGCCTCGTACGGATGTACGAAACACGCCAGGGCAGCACGCGGCGCTTCCGGCCGGTGATGACGAACCTCACGTACCGCGCATGGCAGGAGTCGCCGAAGACACTCGACGGGATCGGCGCGTGGTCGGCGGAGCGCGTCGCGATCGCGGGCACCAGCGCGCCGCGCATCACGATCGCGGACGTGACGCCATCGTTGTTCCCGCTGCTCGGAGCCAGGCCGGCGCTCGGCCGCGGGTTCGCGGCAGGCGACGAGCAGCCCGGGACGCCGCCGATCCTGATCCTGTCGTACGGGTTATGGCAACAGCACTTCGGCGGACGCCTGGACGCGATTGGCGCGACGCTGCGACTCGATTCGACTACGTACACGATCGTCGGCGTCATGCCGCCATCGTTCATGTTCCCCGATCGCGATACCCGCGCGTGGGCGCCGTTCTACGTCGAGCCGGTGACGACACCGGGCCGCGGGGGATTCTCCATCTCCATGTTCCAGGCGATCGGCCGCCTGCGCCCGGACGTGACCGCCGACCAGGCCGCCGCCGAAGGCACGGCCGCCGGCCGCTCGGTCCCCGATCCAGGCGTCGTGTCCATGGCCGTCTTCGGCAGCAACGGACCGGTGGAGGTGACGGCGCTCCCGATGCTCAGTGCGCTCACAGGCGACGTCAAGCCGGCGATTCTGATCCTGTTCGCCGCGGTCGTGCTGCTGCTCGTGACGGCCACGGCCAACGCGGCGAGCCTGCAGCTCGCGCGCGCGACGGGTAGGCGCCGCGAGCTGGCGATCAGGACGGCGCTCGGCGCCGCGCGCGGGCGGCTGATGCGACAGACGCTCGTTGAAAACGTGCTGCTCGGCCTGTTGGGGGGCGTCGCTGGGCTTCTACTCGCCGCCGTGATGCACCGCATACTTCCGTCGGTGCTCCCGGCGAATTTCCCGCGGCTGGACGACCTCGCGTTCGACTGGCGCATTCAGTTGTTTGCCGTCGTCGTATCGATCGCGGCCGGACTCGGCTGCGGACTGCTGCCCGCGCTACACGTCGCCGGCAACGACGTGGTGCCCGCGCTCGTCGAAGACTCGCTCGCCCCGGCTGGCGGCGGCCTCCGCACGCGCACGTCCCGCGTTCGCGCGGCGATCATGGCCGGGCAGGTGGCAATCGCGTCCGTCCTGCTGATTGGCGCGCTGCTGCTCACACGCAGCTTCGTCGCGTTGATGAGCGCCAATCTGGG
>WNGL01005498.1_pt1 | contig 15040 bp, 14 predicted proteins | sample 5400591 | NCBI WGS metagenome assembly WNGL01 (sample SAMN13153377, study PRJNA577476) | soil metagenome | isolation source: 80 cm soil or saprolite under Garry oak tree replicate 1 | place: USA:California | collected 2016-06-15
CTCCCCGGCATAGAGTTCATAATCACCTGGGGAATCCTGTCCATTGGGCGGGATAAGCAGCTCCAGAATAGAGCGCCGACTTTCGTCACAGGCAGCATCTAAAAACTGATTGATAAAGCGATCTACCGAGGGAGGCCGCCTACCGGGTCTTCTCATCGAGGAAGATGTATCCTTGTCGCTTGCCATAGTAATATACTCCTATCTTACATACTGAGCAGCGAATGAAGTTTTGCATATAGTATGTCTTTCTCTGGACACGTACGAGTTGAGCTTTGCGTTTCGTTCAAAGCATGAAGGCGAAGCACCTGGTGAGCGCGAGCAAGGCTCTTATTTCTTCTGTTCCGCAAGCAGTTTCTCTATGGTTGCAAAGAGATCATTGAGGTCAAAGGGTTTGCTGAGGAAGGTGATCTTGCGTTTTCGCATTTCTTTAGCAGGGGGGAATACAGCGCTCATCATGACTGTGGGAACCGTTTCTAAACCATCAATAGAGTGCAGGTGATCGGCGAGTTTAAGACCATCGATACCTGGAAGGGAATAATCAAGAATGAACAGGCTCGGTTTGATGGAATTGACCGCTTCTAAGGCACGGGTGGCATCAGCCACATGGAGGACTTGATATGGCGTTTCATCCTTCAAGGCTTGAGCAATAAACTCGCCGATATCCTCGTCATCGTCAACGACTAATAAGATGGTTTGACGGTTTGTCTCGTTATGAGTTGTAGCTTCCGGCTCGTTGCTCGTCAAAGATCACCTCCCCTATTTCGGCAGAGAACGAAATATTAATTCTTCTAAGAATACGTGCAACGAGTAATCAGCGTTTCAGGGGGTGACTTTCTGGCTTTTTGGCGCGAGGTGAAGCTGATGTGCCTAACGTTTCTTCTTTTCCTCTTCATCGCTGAGCGTGGCCAGATGTTTATGCGTCTCTAATGAGTGTTTGATGTTGGCGAGCAGGTGGTCGATGTCAAATGGTTTGAAGATTACGTGAACGCCCTGGGAGACCAGGTAGCCTTCTTGCTCGCGCACCATATTGAGAGCGGCGGTACAGACGATCACAGGAATAGATGCCGTTGATCTCTGCATTTTGAGCATTTGCAGCATCTGCCAGCCGCTTGTCTGGTCACCAAAGATAAAGTCCAGGATGATGAGATCAGGATTGATCTGCTCGACATCAGCGATCTGCTGGATGGGGAAACCGGCTAATATGACTTCATACCCCTCCGTTTCGAGTAGAATACGGAACAGCTCTAAGATTTCTTGCGTGTCATTAACGACCAGAATACGGGTTGGCACTAGCTTGCTCCTTTTTTGTAAGAATGTTTACCCCTGGAATAATAACATACTTGCAGTATTCTTACGAAAGAGCTTATTTCGCTGACGTACGCAGCCCTCTTTCAGAGTATTCGTTCCTTGTGATCTTTTGAGCAGCAACTATGGCTACCTCAGCAAATAGGTTATGAACGCAATAAGTACCCCGGCGATGCCCAGGATGAAGAAGAGTCTGGGTCATCTCTTTCCTCCTATCAAGCCAGTTTCAAGATGAATATAACACATGAAGTTATTTTCTTGTCAAGAAATTACGGCAGGAACTATTTCGGTACTCAATTCAGGCCGTAGATGGCCTGAGCCAGCTCTTCGAGGGTCGTAATGGATGGGTTCGCAACCAGATCTTCGATGATCCAGTTCAGGTCACGGTAACGATGGACGAGAGTATAGGCCATCAGGCGGTGCGTCAGATTTTCGTTCAGATCGGCGCCGGTAAGGCCGTAGGCTTGCAGAAAGGCGCGCAGGAGATCGGGGCGTCCGAGCATCATGAAGAGGCCCGCCGAGGCAAAGTCGTATTCATAGAAGCCAATGCGCGCATCATCGAAGTCGAAGAACCCGCATAGTTGCCAGCCAGTATCCTCCTGCTCCACAAGCAGGTGATAGTGATGCAAGTCGGCGCTTAATAATACAGGGGTGTAATCTGATGGATATAGAGGGGAGGCGTGCGCCAGGTAGCCAGGAATCTGGTCGAGCCAATGGGCGGCTACGCCTTTTTCTCGATGATGTTGCTGGCACCGGTCCAGCCGCTGTTGGATAAAAATGGGCCAGTTCAGCTCAAGGCCGGAGAAATCCGCGATGGAGAGGCTATGCAGGCTCGCCAGGAGCTTCCCCAGTTCGATGACGATAGCGCGCCGGTTCTCGTACTCTAAAGTGTCCCATATATCGATAAGATAGGTACCTTTCAAGCGGCTCATAACGATGTAGGGCCAACCCTCCAGTTCGCCATGCGCATAGATTTGTGGTGTGGTGACAGGCAGCTTGCCATAGATATGTGCGGCCACGGAGCGGTCTGCCTGTACTTCGCGTTTCCAATAGGGCGGAAAGAGCTTGATGATAAACTCTTCTCCATTGGCGAAAACGACATTGGTTCCTCCCCCCAGACGAACAAGTGGCGCAGCGGGCAGATCGTGTCGCTGGCAAATTGCGCGCATGGCAGGAAGCCAGGTCATCGTTATATCTTCCCGAAGCGGCACATAATCTGCACGGCTGGCGACCCTGGGCAAAAGCGGTTCAGATTGTCTCATACATCATGATGCTCATCCAGAATTTGCGTGGGTGATACTCTTCAAAAGCCTGGCCGTACTCACCTATTCCCACGCTACGTTCATCGTACTCGACGACCCAGCGTGCATACTTGTGCGTAGGGTCGCGATGTTCGTCCCAGTAGCGCATCTCGTCTTCCGTGAACTTATAGTCGGGAAAGATAGCGAGATGGATAGCAAGCATCGCGGTATAATCACCGGACGCGAATGGCCGAATATGGAGATGCACAGAGGTCTCCTTGGATTGGGCGCAATGATGAACCTTCAAAAATGAAGAGGGTATGTAGGGACGCGATTGATCGCGTCCAGGCCCCGGTTCAAGGTGCGCCGAGGTGGACGCGATCAATCGCGTCCCTACATTTTGATCCCTGATTCATTGGTTCATGTTCATCATTGCGCCCCTACATCTATCCCATAGCGATTTTTTTATACGATAAACTTGCCTTTTTCGTAGCACAGTTGCCCGTCGGCGTATACTCTACCATCCTCGCGGAGATCGCAGACCATGTCCCAGTGCAAGGCTGATACGTTCACGCCGCCGGATTCGGGGAGGGAAGCACCAAGCGCCATGTGCATGGTGCCGCCGATCTTTTCGTCGAACAGGGTATCTTTTGAGAAACGCTGGATGTTGTAGTTCAGGCCAAAGGCTACTTCACCCAGGTAACGCGCGCCCTCGTCGGTGTCGAGCATGCCGTTGAGGAAATCCAGGCCGCGACTGGCGTAGCTCTCGATGACTTTGCCATCGCGGAAGGTCAGTTGCACATCTGCGACCTCGTTTCCGGCGAAAATAGCCGGGTAGGTAAAGCGCACGTTGCCGTTGGCCGAGTTTTCGATTGGACCGCTAAAGACTTCTCCGTCGGGAAAATTTTCTGTTCCGGCACAGTTGATCCATTTTCGACCACCAACGCGATAGGTGATATCTGTTCCTGGCGCGATGATATGGATTTCATCATGCTTTTCAAGAAATTCAACGATACGCTGCTGTTGTTTATATACGTTGCCCCATGCCGCTATGGGATCATCCTGGTCGAGCATACCTACGCCATACACAAAATCTTCGTAATCGCTCAACGACATGCCCGCGTCCTGTGCACTGGAATGCGTTGGGAAAAGTGTGCCACACCAGCGCGCTTCACCCGATGCGATACGTTCAATCGAACGTTTAAAGAGGGGCGCGCGGGAACCGTTTCTCAATGCCATACGCGCAGGGTCAGCTCCGCTTAATGACCGGGTATTGCGCTGCGCCCAGATGGTAAGCACTGCATCGTAATACTCTATTCCTACCCTCTCAAGTTCAGAAATATGCGTGAGTTGCTCATCATTGCCTTCACGCAGCAGTATTTCGCCCAACCCGTCGATAGTAATATAGGTCTCCGGGTGAGCGCCTGCACGGAGGGCCTCGCGATAGACTTCGCGTATCAAAGGCGCGGCAATATCTGAACTCATGATGTTGAGCTTATCGCCCGGCTTGAGACGCAGCGAGTATTGGACTAAGACCTTTGCTAATTTCTGAAGACGAATATCAGCCATGAACTTATCCTTTCTGGTCAAACATATGAATTATACTGCTGGCGAACCGCGGAGGGCGACCGCAAGGGTCCCTACCGCTCCACCCAGCCACTCCCGCCCTTACTATAGACGAGGAATTCGGGCGGAAAATCCGGGCAACATCGAGTAACAGGCTCTCTCTTTGGCAGGGCTAGTATAACATTGTTTCCATGGCAAGGGCAAGCGCAGTTCTTGCATCTCTGCTTCAATATGCACTTTATGCAAAAATATGAAGCTCAGCCCTTGATAATGGAAGAATTTCAATTTATACTTCTGATGTACCATGGATGATAACTGCAAGGGAATGCGTATCTCTATAAGGGGGACATATGACAGACCGCATAGGCCAATCGTTGGGCCACTATACGCTTATACGCATGCTTGGACGTGGTGGCTTCGCTGACGTGTATCTCGGCGAACATATCTACCTGAAGACACAGGCTGCAATCAAAGTGCTGCACGCGCAAATTTCGCATGATTCGATGGAACAATTTCTTGCCGAGGCCCGGACGATTGCGCGCCTGATGCATCCGCATATTGTGCGCGTCCATGATTTTGGGGTCGATAATGCTACTCCATTTCTGGTTATGGAATACGCGCCAAATGGCACACTGCGCCAGCGTCACCCCAGGGGTACAGTGCTACCGCTCGCGCTGGTCGTTCCCTACAGCAGGCAAATAGCCGGGGCATTACAGTACGCGCATGACCAGCGGCTCATCCACCGGGATGTCAAGCCGGAGAACATGCTGCTGGGATACAATAACGAGGTGTTGTTGAGCGATTTTGGCATCGCGACGATTGCCCAGACATCACGCTCGCTGCCCACGCAGGATATTTCAGGCACCATCGCCTATATGGCGCCTGAGCAGGTGCAGGGAAAAGCACGCCCGACCAGCGACCAGTATTCGCTGGCAGTCATCGTCTACGAGTGGTTGACGGGACGCTGCCCTTTTCAAGGTTCTTTTACTGAAATCGCCACGCAGCAACTCTTCACTACGCCTGCATCACCTCGTTCGCTCAACCCATCGATCTCGCCAGAAGTTGAGCACATCTTAATGACAGCCCTGTCTAAAAATCCAGAAGCTCGTTTCGCGCGCGTGGAAGCATTTGCCAATGCTCTTGATCAGGCAAGCCGACCCGGGCAAATCTCGCCTACCGTCGTTGAGACGCCATTCATGAACCCCTCTCCTCAACCGCCAATTTTAGTCGCACCACCTCCAGTACTTGTGACACTGGCAGATACCGGGCCAACGTATATTTCCAATCAATCTGCCGAGACACCTGCTCCCGCGCCTCCTGCCGCGTTATTGGAGGCAACCGTAGTTGCCTCCGATACACGTACTCAATCCAGGCGCGGCTTTTCCAGGCGGGCTTTGATTGGAGCCGCGCTCGGTATTGTCGTAGTGGCGGGAGGCAGCGGGCTTGCCTGGTCCCTACTTGCACATTCATCCTCGAACCCAAACGCGGTCAATGTTACGCCGGGTGCTGGAAAAGGCCCTACGACACCTGTAGCCGGCATTACTCCACATGCTACACCCACTACACATGCTACACCTACTACACCTGCTACACCTACAACGGCGGTGAATATGCCGCTCATTTATACGGGTCCGAATCAGGAATTTAGCGCGGCGTGGTCGCCTGATGGAGCGCGCATTGTTTCTGCGGGCGCCGGGTCAGTAATCGAGGTATGGGATGCGAGGACCAGCAGCCGTTTATTTACGATGAATAGTAATGGAGCCACTTCGGTTTTCCGGGCTGCATGGTCGCCTGACGGCTCGAAAATAGCTTCGGGTGACTCCACCGGCAACATCAATATATGGGATGCCTCTAATGGGAACCTGATCCGCGCTACCTCCGCCCATCAATCCCAGGTGAATAGTGTGGCATGGTCGCCCGATAGCAGTAAAGTGGTTTCCGGGAGTGGAGATAAGACGGCGAAGGTCTGGGATGTGGCTACCGGGTCTAACCTGGTTACGTACTCAAAGCACGCGCATTATCTCAATACGGTGGCATGGTCGCACGATGGAGCGCGTATTGTTTCTGGGAGTGGGGATAATACGGCGCATGTCTGGGACGCCAGCACGGGGCAGCAGTACTTCATCTATACCGGTCATAGCAACGAAGTCTTAGCCCTGGCCTGGTCGCCTGGTAGCGATCGCATCGTTTCCGCCAGCGACGATAAGACGGCGCGTATATGGGATGCCTTTAACGCGAACACCTACGTCATCTACCCACAACATACCGATTACGTTGTAGCCGTCGATTGGTCGCCCGATGGACAGAAGATCGTCTCCGGCAGCAGGGACAGGACGACGCGCGTATGGAGCGCAATTTCTGGAGTAACAATTCAGGTCTTTACGGGTCATACAAACGAGGTGGAGAGCGTGGCATGGGCCTTTGATAGCAAACGAGTGGCTTCGGCGAGTAGAGATGGAACGGTGGAGGTGTGGGTGGTATCCTGAATTGGTTCTCCGTCAAAGTTATACTTTTGTGATTTTCCAAAATAATATTTATTGACTTTTTTGGAGTCACCGTTTACAATAGGGAGAGATGAAAGGCTTTGCGTTAGTAACAGGAGGCAGTTTCATGGCAGTTGTACAACCAGACTATTATCGTCATGATAGCTTCGTCCGCAAATCAATACAAATTCCCTCAACGCAACATAAAGAGCTAAAGGCTCTCGCCGTTGAGCTAGAATCCTCGCTAGGAGATGTAGTGGAAACAATTATGGACCTGATGCGCCAGGATAACTACGAACAGCTACGAGCAGCAATCATACAAAAACGCAAACGCGAACTCTCCACTCTCAGTTCCTCCCTCGATGAAGCCTACGCCTACCTCGGTTCCCTCCCAGAAACTCTTGAAGACGCGCGCTTCTTTTTTATTGCCAGTTACGAAGGTATGTTTGCGTAGGATAATGATAGATGAGTAGTGAGGCGAAGGCATCATCGCCCAGCCCCCAACAAAAAAATGTAGAGCAGCCAACATCTCCACCATTTACACCCCCAGGTCCCAGGCGCGGAGAAATCTGGGATGTGAACTGGTCTCCTGGTCGAGGCGCTGAACAACAGGGCATCCGCCCTGCCCTGATTATCCAGAATGACCGGGGCAATGCTTCTTCCGCCTATCCCCTGACAATTGTTGCATCGATGAGCCGCACTGAACGTGAATTGCCCCTGCATGTACGTATCGCCCCCAACGAAGAAAATGGCCTGACCGATTATACCGATGTGAAGTGTGAGCAGGTGATGACCATTGAGAAATCACGGCTGTTGCGTCGGCGCGGGGTGATTACCAACGAAGAGTTGACAAGAGTTGATATTGCGCTGAAATTGAGTTTGAATTTGTTGGCATAGTCATGGCTGGCATCCTCCCCCTCACTTGGCTGTAGCAGCCTCCCATCCAATGTGGTAAGATGATAGTACATGATAGTAGGACTATCATACTTTATACCCCAGTGGTATCCTTGTTATTCCGACTGCCAACGCACTGCGTGCTGAGCTTAGACAGTTTGCCAACGAGACTGCCTCTCTACACTGCGTGTCAGGCAAACTGCAAGGAGTGCGCTTCGCTCAGGCAGTCAGCAAGGAAGTATTCCAGGAGATAATTTGTCATGCAAAAGCAGACAGGAACGATATCAATTAAGCGAAGTTTTCCAGAGATGCTCAAGGGCGGCGTGATCTGTGATGTGGTGAATGCGGAACAGGCGCGTATCGCGGAGGACGCGGGAGCCTCGGCAGTGATGGCGCTGGAGCGCGTGCCAGCCGACATTCGCGCGCAGGGCGGCGTGGCGCGCATGAGCGATCCGGAGTTGATTATTCAGATTAAAGAGGCGGTGACTATTCCGGTTATGGCCAAATGCCGCATCGGACATTTTGTGGAGGCGGAGATTCTCCAGGCCATCGGCGTGGACTGCATCGACGAATCTGAGGTGCTGACGCCAGCCGATGAGCATTTCCATGTCAATAAACATCTCTTTACTGTGCCGTTCGTGTGCGGGGCGCGCGATCTTGGCGAGGCATTACGGCGCATTGGCGAGGGCGCGGCGATGATTCGCACGAAGGGTGAGGCAGGTTCGGGTAATATTGTGGAGGCGGTGCGCCATATCCGCGCGGTTATGGATGGTATTCGCCGCCTGCAGATGTTGCCGGAAGAGGAGTTGATGACCGAGGCGAAGAACCTGGGCGCGCCCTATGAACTGGTACGCGAGGTGGCGCAAAAGGGCAAACTGCCGGTGGTGAACTTCTCGGCGGGCGGCTGCGCGACGCCAGCGGACGCGGCGCTGATGATGCGCCTGGGCGCGGAGGGTGTGTTTGTTGGTTCAGGCATTTTCAAGTCGGGCGATCCGTTGAAACGCGCGAAGGCCATTGTGCGCGCTACAACGCACTACCAGGACCCCGCTATTATCGCGGAGGTGTCGAGAAATCTGGGCGAGCCGATGGTTGGAATTAACCTGGACAAGTTGCCAGAGAGCGAGCAGATGGCGCGGCGTGGCTGGTAAGCAGACAATCTATGGATACACATACACAAAAAAAGTTACGTATCGGCGTCTTAGCATTGCAGGGTGATTTTGAAGCGCACTTGAAAATGTTGGCCGAAATGGGAGTCGAGGGAATCCCTGTACGACTCCCTAAACATTTGACCGATTTAGATGGTATAATATTACCAGGTGGTGAAAGTACTGCCATTGGCAAATTGATGGTGTTGTATGGTTTGCACGAGCCATTACAGCAGAAGATTCGGGAAGGCCTCCCCGCGTGGGGAACGTGCGCAGGATTGATCTTATTAGCAGATGAGACGGATAACGCGCTTGCAGGTCAGCCATTACTGGCCTCGATGCATATCCGGGTTCGTCGAAATACGTTTGGCAGTCAGCGGGAAAGTTTTGAGACTGATCTCTCTGTGCCAGTACTAGGAGAAGCGGGAAGGAAATTCCATGCATTCTTCATCCGCGGCCCATCCATTGAGGCGGTTGGTCCAGAGGTGGAGGTGCTGGCAACGCTCGACGATGGAACTATCGTCGCCGTCCGCGAAGGACACTTACTCGGCACAGCATTCCACCCGGAGGTAGCAGGAGACCCACGTTTCCATCACTACTTTCTTCGCATAGTACAGAGCGTCAAGGGGTAGTCTCCTTGCAGAACACGCCCCACCGGCGCGGGAGCACTGGATGATACGACCGGTACTATATGTGGACCTGCCGGGCATCATCTACTCGATTGACCGCCGTGCTCGCAGCAAACAGCACGAGTTCGCAAACTTCGTGTGCTGGCTCGAACCGGTAGAAAATCGTGTTCCTCTGCCACCCATCCTGAGGAATATCTTCCCCGTCAATCCCACTTCGCGTACCTGGATTTGTGAAGATCACTGGCATATTCTTGGTTTTGCCCAGGTGCGGGAACGACCATCGCGCATTACCTGGGATATCTCATATCTAGCTTCGATGGTCAATCGCAATGTCTCCAGCGACGAAGTCCTCACGGCATTGCTCGAATACATGCTGGAGATTGCGTCAAGCCACGGCATCCTCCGTATTTTCGCGAAGGTTGAAGATGATATTCCAGAGATGGAATTGTTCCAGAAAGCTTCCTTCCAACGCTATGCTCGCCAGTTGACGTATGTCTTTGAACCTGAAGGGCGCGACACATCAAGCCCCTTCGGAGGCGAGGAAGCGGGAGAGCATGATAAATTTGGCACCTTCGACCTGCCAACGCTGCGGCGCTGGAATCGCCACCACGTGTGGGGATTGCACCAGTTGTACCGCGCTGTCACCCCACAGCGGGTGCAGATGGCGGAAATGCTGGACAGCAGCGAAGAATTAGCTAAGCTTTACGTCGGCTCACTGCGTCCGTTGCCATCAGCCCTCGCCAGGGGAGATGAAACGTACGTGTGTGATGTTGGCGTTCGTTTAGGAGCCTGGTTACGGATTCGTCGAGGTCACGGCTCGACCCCGCACCAGCTCTTCTTGATGGTACATCCTGAACATGCCGAACTGGCTGAACCATTATTACGGTTCGGCGCTCGTCGGCTTTTGGAGGGAAGCGTGCGCCCCATCTATTGCCAGGTGCGGGAGTACGAGTCCTTCGTTATTAACGCTCTGCGTTCCAGTGGATTTGAGCATGTCTCGACCAAAGCCCTGCTCGTGCGCCACATCGCGCTTTTAGCGACGAACCCGCGCACCGTCCCTGCGCTGGAACAACGAGTAGTCTATGGTGTGAAGGGACTGGGGACGGTCAATTCGCGCCAAACATAAAGAGGTGATAGAACAGCCTATGCAACACACGATCACTGACGATCTGGAAGCTCTGGTGGTGACTTTACCGCCAGACATCCACGACGCGGTCAATCGGCTCGACAACCGAAGCGAACTGCTAGAGATCGTAATGGACCTCGGACGCTTGCCTGAGGGCCGGTTCCCAGACGGGGAGGTGATCCTAAGTACTCAGCCTGTTACCTACGCCGACCTCGAATACGTGGTCGAGCGTATTGGTGAATTTGGTGACGACAACCGCGCTGGCATCGAGCGTACGCTCCATCGCATCAGCGCGCTGCGCAATCGTAAAGGGAAAGTAGTTGGCCTGACCTGCCGCATTGGTCGAGCGGTACTCGGCAGTATTGCGTTGATCCGCGATATTGTCGAACAGGGTCAATCGATCTTGATTCTTGGTCGCCCAGGTGTGGGTAAAACCACCCTGTTGCGTGAAATAGCGCGCGTCCTCGCGGACGAAGCCAATAAACGGGTAGTGGTAGTGGATACCTCGAACGAAATCGCGGGTGATGGAGATATTCCGCATCCCGGCATCGGGCGAGCGCGCCGTATGCAGGTAGCTCGCACGGCTGAGCAGCACGCGGTGATGATCGAGGCGGTGGAAAACCATATGCCGCAGGTCATCGTAATCGACGAAATTGGTACTGAACTGGAAGCCGCCGCCGCGCGCACCATCGCGGAACGCGGTGTGCAACTGGTAGCCACCGCACACGGTAATTCGCTGGGCAACCTGCTGGTCAACCCGACGCTCTCGGACCTGGTAGGTGGCATTCAAACTGTGACACTGGGAGATGAGGAGGCGCGCAGGCGTCATACCCAAAAGAGTATCCTTGAGCGTAAAGCGCCGCCGACCTTCGATGTCGTGGTCGAGCAGCAAAGCTGGCAGGAATTGGTCGTGCATCGCGATGTCGCCGATACGGTCGACAGCATGCTGCGCGGTCAGGCGGTGGTTGCCGAGGAACGCACGCGCGACGAGGAGACTGGGCGCGTCACCGCCCGGCGCATCACATCAGGTGGTATGGAAGTGCCGACCTGGGGTATTGAGGGCTTCGGCACCTCGTTGCGTCAATCTGGCGGCGCGAACGCGAGCCGTCCCGACAACGATTGGAATACAGTCCGTCGTATGGGGCAGCAGGGACTTCAGGGACCACGCGGCAACGTTGGCAACGGAGGGAATGGGGGGAGTCGCGGACAGATTGCGGCGCAGCCGCCTGTGCAGGTACGAGCGCTGGCCCCAACCGGCACGGCTCCTGGCGATGTCAAACGGCATAACGGGAGCGCGCTAAAGCTGGCTCCTGCGCTGGTGGATCATCCAATGTTGTCCGAGGGCATTTACCAGCCCGAAGGCGCAAAGGAGCAACTGCCCATTCTCAAGACGCTGCGCATTTACCCGTTCGGGGTGAGTCGCGACCGCCTGGCGGAATCTGCCCGCCAACTGCGTGTTCCGATTATCGTCGCCAACAACCAGCATGATGCTGACGCAGTCATCACGGTCAAGAACTACTACCGTCGCCAGCCGGAACGCTTGCAGCAGGCCGAAGAGGACCGCAAGACCATCATCATTCTGAAGAATAACACGATTACCCAGATGCAGCACGCCCTGGCCCGCATCTTCGATATCCCCATGGAAAATCCTGTGGAAGACGACGAGGGCGAGTCGGGCGAAAGCAACGGCTCGCATATCGACGATCCGACCATGCGCGCACTGCTGGAGACGGAAGACACCATCCACCAGGTACTCAACAAGGGCCTGACGACAGCTGAACTGCCGCCCGCCAACGCCTACATCCGCCGCTTGCAGCACCAGATGGCGACACGCTACAACCTCGGCTCGCGCAGCCGGGGGAAGGAACCTAATCGCAGGGTGAAGATTTTCCGGTCAAGGGACGCGTAGAATAAAGAAGCGGGGCAACCATCAGAGTTGCCCCGCTTCTTTATTCTAGCCATGCGGTAAGAGCGGCAGCACCTTCTGTTTCAGTTGTTCAGAAAGCAGATCAACGGGCAGACTGGCGTCGATGACCTGGAAGCCATATTCGCGCGTCATAAGCTCAAATTGCTCGAGGAGGAGCGTTTGATAATTGACGAAGCTCTCAAAGAGATCACCGCCCAGGCGCATATCCATGCCTGACTCCCAGTAATCGAAGCCGCCGCGCTGCAGTACACGCGGGATCAAATCATCGATGCCGATCTTGAGGTAAAAAACGGCGTCCGGTATGAGCGCGAGTCCATAGATGGAGCGAATCCAGCCCGGGTCAGCTCCACGCACAATGGCGCGCGCCATCAGCGAGTAGATGTAGCGGTCGGTGAGGACGATAAAACCGGCGCGCAGGGCGGGTAGAATCTGGTTTTCGAAGCGGTCTACAAAATCGGTGGCATAGAAGAGGTTCAGCGTAATGGGGCCGAGGGTATGCCCTGCTTTGGCCTGCTTGAGGCCCGCCCCGGCCAGTACCGAGCGCGTCATCTCTGTATTAACAACCGCATAACCACTGCTCTCGAGCCAGGGACGCAATAGGTTGAGTTGGGTTGAACGGCCAACACTATCGGTACCTTCAATCACGATGAGACGACCCGGCAAAATTGCGTCGCGTTCCTTCAGGTGAATGGCATCGAGACCATAAAAAGCGAGTTCGGTCATCTTCCACTTCTCCCGGGAACATCAATATGAGAGGGTCGCATCTCGCGCGCCAATCCTGCCCAGGCCGTCTCTTTGGCAGGTCCGCGCATGCGGCGCACGCCTTGTAGATAGGGGCGAATGATTTTACGCATACGGCGCTGCTGCTCTGGTATGGGAAGCGTGGCATCCATGACCGTCAGGCCGAACTCATCGATCATCGACTCGTACTCGCCTACAATGCGTTCCTGGAACAGCTTGAAGCTTTCATATGGGTCATGACTCAGACCTAAATCCAGGCCAGCTTCATAGTATTTGAGTTCATTGCGCCCGGTTAAAATGCGGCTGAGTGATACTTCAAGCGGGACGCGATAATAGAAAGCCACCGTCGGCTTCACCGCGAACTGGTACAACTCACGCACCCACTGGCGATCCACGTTGCGCGCTACATCACGCGCAAAGGCGGTGTAAATGTAACGGTCAGCCAGCACAATTGCTCCAGCCTTGAGCGGGGGAATTATATCGTGTTCTGTGCGATCAGCAAAATCCGTAGCATGGATCAGGCTAAACGTGGTTGGCGTCAGCAATTGCCTTTTTTTGCCCTTGCTGGTTGTCTTTTTCACAAGAGGGGATGAGTTCCACTCACTGAAGAAAACCGCGTACCCTTCACTGATGAGCCACTGGCGCAGCAACGCGATTTGCGTACTCTTTCCAGACCCATCTACCCCTTCCACGACAAAGAGCCGACCAGGATAGATATGTGATCCATAGGTTTCCATCGAAGTTCCTTCCACTGCCTAAAAGATGGGAAAGATATATTATATGGATTATCATGAACTTAAGAAGTCTTGTCAAGTCTAACAGGGCATACATTTGCGTAGTAGCTACAGATATGTCCGGTAAGACCAGTATAACGTCTATCTCCAATCGTTCCTTGATTCGTGTTATACGGTAAACTGGCATGCGAGCGCCATGAGAGACCACTACCGTTTGACCATGCAATTTGACAGTCACCACCAAACCAGGTAAATCAAGAGGCATCAATCGTTGAATCTATGGTACCTCTTTAGCCCGCTATGATTTTTCTATTCTCCTTTGAGCGTAAGAAGCGATCGAGGCACGAGCCACAGTGCGAGCAGGATCAGGACAAGGGCAACGATCCATCGCTAAAACAGTTATCATCCAATCACATCAATCCGCAATCGATAAATTTGCTAAGAAGAAAAGATAAGACTATAATATGTTAAGAGTAATACCAACCAGACTGTGTCGGAGAAGCATCGACGCACAAACATGGCTTCGAGTGGGAAAAATTGGTACATGGTATAGAAAAACTAGTTTCCCTACAATGGGTAAAGCCGCCTGAGAAGGGCAACGAACGAGCATTCTTCGATGCAGAAAGAGCAGGGGAAAGATAGGTCAGATTTTACATATCAACATCCCGACTCCGACAGGTCACTTAGAGGGGATTCTCAAGCCTGAAGAGGAGGGAATCGATCTGCGGTACGCCGCGATTGTCTGCCATCCTCACCCGTTGGGTGGTGGCACGATGCATAACAAAGTAGTATTTAAAGTCGCGCAGACGTTGCAGACGCTGGGCATGCCCACGCTGCGTTTCAACTTCCGGGGTGTGGGTCACAGCACGGGCACCTACGATGAGGGGCGCGGCGAAATGGATGATGCGCGCTATGCATTAGAATTTTTGAGCCGTCGCTATCCTGGCTTGCCCGTGATTATGGCTGGCTTTTCGTTTGGCGCCTACATTGGATTACGAGTGGCCGCCGTTGATGATCGCGTCCAGGCAATGATTGGTCTGGGTGTACCCGCGCGTATGTTTGAGGGAGACTATCTCCAGGGTTCTCACAAGCCGAAGCTCATCATTCATGGAACAAACGATGAGCTTGCGCCCTACGACCTGGCAGTTCAATGGTTTGAGCAGGTGCCAGCTCCTAAAAGCATGATAGCGGTGCAGGGCGCGGATCACTTTTTTCAGGGACATCTCGAAGAGGTGCAGGCTATTATCGC
>WNGL01005499.1_pt1 | contig 15039 bp, 19 predicted proteins | sample 5400591 | NCBI WGS metagenome assembly WNGL01 (sample SAMN13153377, study PRJNA577476) | soil metagenome | isolation source: 80 cm soil or saprolite under Garry oak tree replicate 1 | place: USA:California | collected 2016-06-15
AGTTACAACAGCAACTACGATTACTTACTCAAACCTTCTGCTGGATACAGGCTCTGAATCTCAATCGCTAAAACAGCGAACCCCACCAGAAAAGGTGGGGTTCGTCAGCAGTCTGGGGGCAGCTCTTGCTGCCCTTTTGTCTTGCCCTTCTTGATTCAGGGATGGTGTTCGGCACCCTCAAGCACCTAATGCATCGAAAGACAGATGACGTCCGGATTCCAATGCGCGGGTTGCGGGGAGTGAAACGAGGCCGTCGTTGCCCCCTCTGCCGGAACGAAGCAGACCTACGTCGAGGACTGTCAGGTTTGCTGCAAGCCCAATGTGCTCCACGTTGAGTGGGACAAGTCTGCCGGGGAGTACACCATCTCCGCTGAGCTGGAGTAGGAGGGCAACATGGAGCGCGACGAGTTCGCCAAGGTCATGCAAGAGGTGATCGACTCGCTCCCGGAGGAATTCCGCAGTCGCATCAGCAACGTTGCCGTGTTGGTGGAAGATTTCCCGCCCGGCCAGTCCCAATCTCAAACACAGGGGTACTGCTCAAACCCCTTGACGACTCAGCTCACGTTTGTGCGCCGTCATATACACCCACTACGCAAGGGTGCTATCGGTATCCCCCACCTAGATATCAAGGTCGAGAGTACAATTCCGTTCAGAACCCAATGCATATCGAATGCTGTGCTGCAAGCAGACCGCAGCAAGGTCGGACGCAGAACGAAGACGCCTTCCTGATTCATCGGGAAGAGCCGCCCCTTGTGGCACTGTGCGACGGTGCTGGTAACACGCAATTGGCCGCCAAGCGTGTGCTGGCACTGTTTGAGAAGCTGATAGCGGAGGCATCCATCGAAGAGCTGACGGATGCGGATAGTTGGAAACGGTGGACGAAGGTTCTAGATTCGTCGTTGTTAGGTGGCGCACAAAGCACATTCATCAGCGTGGCCGTCGTGGGGCAGATTGCAACTGGAGTCTGCGTAGGCGATTCACGAGCCTACCTCATAGACCGCGATGGTCGTTGCCAGATACTGACAGAAGGAGCACCGAAGCAGCGTCTCGGGAGCGGGGCTATCAATCCGTTCTCGCTCCAGTTCTAGCTTAATCCACGCGATATCCTACTGCTAATGAGCGACGGTGCATGGACGCCGTTGAGTCTTGGTTTGCTTCAGCGAACAGTGATGGGAGCGGCAATGCAACACTTCACGGACATTCCGGGAGCTATCCTCGACGTGGCTGGACGCGCCGGGGAGCCGACGACATAACAGCCGTGGCGCTTCGGTTTTGCCGTGAGTGGTAATCGAGTGAATCAGTCTTGAGCGAATTTCACATTCCGACCGACTGGCCAGTTCTCGTCGTGGAGGACACGGAAGACCGCATCTCATGGTTTCGGCAACGTGTGCCGCAAGCCATGTTCGCCAAGACTGCCGAGGAGGCTCTTCGTGCATTTAGCCAGAGCGACTTCAAAGTGCTCTTTCTAGACCACGACCTGCACTGGGTGCATGCGGACAACTCCATTTTCAAGGGCACAGGAAAAGAGGTCGCAAGGTTGGTTGCGGAGAGAGGATTCCAAGGAATCGTAGTCATACACAGCAAGAACGAAATTGGAGCAGCGGCGATGCTGAAGTTTCTTCCGAGCGCGAAGCTGGCGCGGTTCGGCAGCTTTGAAATCACTTCGATGTGAGTATTCCAGATGTGTCTGGAGTGAACGGATTACTGAACTCCTCCTTTTATGTATCTACCTCAGACCGTGAGGCTGTAAAAATATGCTGGATGTAATTCTCGAATCGGTGCTGACATGCCCACAGTCCGGTCCACTCAAAACGAGAGGTCATGCCAACCGCCGCCTGTCAGTACTTCTAGGAATGCGAGAGCTGCAAGACCATCCTGCGCCCGAAGTCGGGCGACTGCTGCGTGTTCTGTTCATACGGGACGGTGAAGTGCCCGCCGATGCAGTCGCGTGGTTGTTGTGGGTAGACCCCAAAAAAGGACGGCGCACGCCGAAATATGTGGGGTGAGGATGGCAACGGCGTGCACCTTATTAAGTTGACTGAATAATAGCTCGCTCTGAAACGCATTTCGGTGATACCCGTCACGCGGCATAGTTCTTGTGACCTCGCGCTCGGTCTGGCATGAAAAGGCTATCAATAACTTGGGGGATGATGCTTCTTCCAATCCCTCGTCGCCTTCTGTGACATCTTGCGATCTCTCTTCAATTGCCGGGCGTTCTGTTTCGCCAACTTCTTCGCGTTCTTCTGCGCTGTTCGATTTGCGGAGTTCGCGTTGGCATGGGCTACGGAAGGAACGGAAAGAGCCAGACCCAGAAGGATAAGCACAATACACGATGTAACTTTCTTCACAATCTCTCCATGGAAATAGCTTCCTGCGGATTCTACAGCAAGAGCTGCTGGTGGATGAAATCCCTTCCGCCACGCCGGACACATGCCATCCCACGTCACGAGCTGCTTCTCCCCATCCTGCCGGGCGAGTTTCTCTGGACATCAGCAACGTTGAATGCCAAACTTGCATTTCCCCTGAACTGACGCTTCACGCTTTTCATAACAGAATTGCTTGTCCTTCTACTCGAATCAATGTGGAGATAGACCTCAATGGCAACTGGTGCGAGTTTTTCATTAGAAGAACGAACCTTCGGGCAGACATACGCAGTGCGAATACTCTGGGCAGCCCTATTGCTCGTTCCTGCAGCCCTGCTCGTCTGGGTGGCGATTGGCGGCACACAACAACCTGACAAGACTTTGCTCGGGATTGCGGCTGCACTTGTTCTGATTTTTATTTCGCTATGGGTTGTCATTGGTCGGACACGGCTTACGATCAATTCCATTGGTCTACGGCACGAGTCGTTCTTCGGCACACGGGAGATTTACTGGACGGACATAGCTGAGACGCGCTACTTCGTTAGCCCTATCAGTCTTTCGGGTCACCTCGGCCTCATCGGGCTTGTGGTTGGAGCATTCATCAAATCAAAGCCAGTCAATCTCACGTTGCGGGTTATTAGTTCGGAACGCAAAGAGATCAAGATTACGTCCAACTTCCGCAACGCGAAGGTTGCTATCGGCATTGTGCTGGGACGAGTTCTCCCACCGACGGTGGCCGCTGTCCGCAGTAGGATTGAGCGCGGTGAAAGCGTGCAATTCGGCCCCGTCACACTCTCCAAGACTGAGGTCGTCTGGAAGACGAAGACAGTGATTCCTGTTGCCGAGGTTGAACGAGCGGAACTTGGGGGAAGCAGGTTGCGCGTAAAGCGTGCAGGAAAATGGCTCGATACAATATCCATCCGGTCTGATAAGGTGCCGAATGTCCTCGCGTTCTTAGAGGTGTTGGAATCAGTTGCGCCTCAGTTGAAAGCAATTGGAATAGACCCGCTTGCGCGTGTTCGGTTCTGAGTACGGCGGAACCATTCGCACCCTGACTGCCGGATGAGATGGACACTATCGTCCGGCACCGCACTTTAGACTGCTTGGGTGCCATCTCCACTACCGCAAAGCCCCCAGTCCGTACCACGTACGGTGCGGGAGCCACATAGACGAGAGGTCGCGGTCGTGCGACAACAACTAATCGCGATCATCGTAACCTACATTTCCGAGATCAATGCTTCTGACAGTCTTGTTACTTTTGTCAGTTCCCTGAGCCCAGAAGCTCGTTGACATGATTCCGTCCGAAAGCTGAAGCTCCCATGTGTCTTCCTCAGGTGAACTCCGCACCTTCTGCATAGCTCCTGCGGAGACGCTGGAGGTTACTCCGGTACCAGTCGGAAACCGTTCAATATCCACATCTGCCAGATTGCGGGCTTTGACAATTGCTTTTGCCCCCTTCTTGTAAATAATCCACCCTCCATCGTAGGTGGAGGGAGAAATTTCCAGAGAGATAATTTCTCCGAAGTGTCGTCGCGGCATTGGTGTAGCGACAGAGGACTCGAAAAACTCGTCTTGAAACGAATTGCCCATGTTAGTGAGTGAACGGTTCTCCCGTACCAGAGTCCCGGCATCCTTTTGCAGCAAGACGTCCAATGTAGTCACGCCCGGTTGTAGAACTAGCGAACGGTATTCGAACGCTTTATATCCCGGCTTAGTGAACACCAGTGTCTCCGTGGCGAGAGAAGGCGGCTTGTCGAGTCGAAAAGATGCGGGAATTTCAATCGTAAACAGCCCATCAGAGCCGCTTCTGGTTGTCACGCCACTGAAGACAGCCTTGATCTCCACCTCCGAAAGCAACTGCCGTGCTTCTTTATCCTGAACATAAGCGCGAAATAGGGTCGGGCTGCTGGAACTCCACTCTCCACCGCCGTGATGCGTGGTAGTCCCGCTCCTTACGTTGATCATCACTCGGAGCACTTTTTCTGCTGCTCCCGGATATGGGACATCACCCTCTCGGGAGCCAGGCTCGACGGGCAACTCCCGCCCATTCAGTGTGACGCGGAATAGGAGCCGATTAGGGAGGCGGCGGTCAACTAACACTCGTCCGGCACGCCCAGTCTTGTAATGCGCCGTCCACCCCGGCTCTCCCCCTTTGTGAGAGTCACGGATGCGGCCCACGATTCCGATGTTGGTATTGGCGTCCATCACCCAGAGCCAAGTTGGTTTCTGGTGGGCGGCGGGAGTCCTTGCCAAAGCAATTCCGCCGAAACTGATGAACAGAACAGCCACATTGACGATTACAGCCGTGTGCGACGGAGTCCGCATACTTACCTTTCCCGATAGCCATCATCTGGACAGCGGCCTTTCGGCACCGGAGATGAATCAGCGCGAATTGTACCTCTGTCTGACTCGGAATCAAGTAGCTGATCGGTTAACGTCAATTGGATAGTGGAGACAAGTGCAACTCCCCCCGGTTATACGTCAGCAATGCCCCAAGCGATGGGAAAGTTGCGAGTTTCGTCGCGCTCAGAAGCCATCGAGCTTACAATCCCTGTGTGGAAGCGGTGCGAACATATTTGATGCGGAGGGGCAGGATGAGATTGTCGCGGGTCTGTCTTTACTTCGTAGCTAGTTGCTTCGTGTTAGTTTCGCTCACGGCATCGGGGCAGGTTATTAACATCACAATTGCTCCAACCAGCACACAGCCTTCAACCACGACGGGCGTAACTCGAACCCGAGCCGCCGACAACAAGGCAACAACCGGGAGTTTCACAACTATTTTTGGAGGTGAAAGCTTAACGCCCAAACACCGGAATCCGAACGTCAACTATGCTCCAGACCCCGGTAAGGAGCGATTTGTTGTGTATGTTCCAGAGAATTACACGGGAGCGACTCCATTCGGGCTGGTTGTGTTTATTGCCCCCGGCAATGTTGCTGAGGTTCCACTTGCTTGGAAAAGCGTGCTCCAAGCTAGAAACCTCATGTTTATTGCCTCCCAAGACTCGGGCAACGAACTGCAGCGTTCATGGAGAATGGGATTAGCAGTGCTAGGCGCACAGGAGATGATGAAGCATTATCGAATTGACCCGAGCAGGGTATATGCGTCAGGTTTTTCCGGTGGAGCGCGGATCGCGGGCAAGCTGGGCTTTTTCCAGCCTGACCTGTTTCGCGGAACAATTCAGAGCGGCGGTGCGGATTTCTACCGCCCTGTCGCAAAAGTTTACGCTACGTCGTCCATAGACACTATGGGTAATCCTTATGGGATTTTTCTAGCAACCACAGCGGAAGCCGAGGCAGCCAGACGTGTCCGGTTCGTTCTAATTACAGGTAGTGATGATTTTCGTCGCGGAAACATTCGGGATATCTTCAACGGTGGTTTCGCCAAGTCCGGAATTCAGAGCAAGCTGATTGATGTTCCGGGTCTGGGGCATGAGATTTGCGATGGCCAAACATTCTCCGCTGCATTGGATTTCATCGAAGGCGCTGGACGGCACTAACTAGTTGGGAAATACGTACGCTGCCCTTGAACTCAGGCGACAGGATAGCAAATTGCAGAAATGCTCACCTTTGCGTTTACGGCCTAATGCTGGTCGCTGCCGTGGGTCCGATGAGGCAGGACGCCCCTTCGGTGTTGAAGAATCCATCAGTGTCGATGATGCTCTACCCGAAGTTGCACTTCATGGTGTCTATAAGGTTATTATGCGCCGAATTGGCTTCCGTCGCTTGCTGCCGCTTATCTTCACCGCGATGCATCTGATTCTCCTGCTAGATGCCGCAGCGCATCCAGTCCGTGCGTCTGCTAACGCGCCCGCAACCCTCCGCGCCGTAGCCTATCAAGAAGAAAGAACCGAGATCGATTGGAAGCCGATGGAGCCGCGCCCGTTGAATCCTGCGCAGCGGCTGGCGATGGTCATCAATCTTCCGGCTTTGCTGCTTGGCATCCCCATTGCGGCGACGATGTTCACGGGAAGTGACATGGCTCTTCTGTATGCTGCGAGTCCGTTCGTTCCATTGCTCTGGTATGGAATTGGACGATGGTTGGATATCAAGCTCGGCTTCCTCCCGCATTCCTCGCACCGATTGGTTTTGCGCCTACTGCGAGGAGGACTGGCGCTTGTCGCAGGGGTATTCCTGTTAGCTGCTGTGGTGGCATTGAGCCGTACGAGTCATCACCGAACTGAGGACACTTACTGGATTGGCTCTGCCCTCATCCTGTGGTCTTCGCTGTTCTTTACGATGGGCATACCGCCTTTTTCAAATCGAAGAGCGGGGGTTTCGTCATGACCTTACGGCAAACAGTCTCAGTCATCATGCTACTGGTGCTTGGTTCCGGTGCAGCCGCGTACGCCCAGAGTTCGAAGCGTCGGGACACGGCAGAAGCCACCTTGCGGCAATACATCGATTTGCGACTCAGTTGGGCAGACTGGAAGGAATACTCGAAATTCATCACTTGGCCGGATGAGCCGGGATGGGATTGCTGGTGGGTAGCCAAGGAATATTCTGTCGGTCAATCGCTGAAACGCGGAGCCAGAGTCGTAGTGCCTGTGACCTATTCGCGGCTTGGACTGTTCTGCGCTGACTGAAGTTTCAACCCAAGGCAATGAACGAGGTCATCCGCTACGAACTGATACGTTGGAGCGGCGTGTGGAAGGTGGATGCGCCAGTGCCGGATTACCCATATGTCGGTTGGCAATACCTTTGCGGATGGCTGTCACGAATCGCTAATGATGAGCAAGAGTCAGCCGAACGGCGGCAAACTGCGGATGGCGCAGCTCGGGAAATCTCCAACGCTGCAACTGTTCCGGACTGCCCCAAGGGTGATATTGCAAGGACTGGACATCCAGTTTTGTTCCCAGAATACAACGGCCTTGCCCATACCGCCGCATCTCTGTGTACTCGTAAAAGCTCTGCGACTCAATGAGCAGCAAGGGATACCTACTTACTGGCAGTTTGACCTGCCACCGGGACGCTACACAGTTACGCAAAAAGGCAATATTTCCGCTCAGCCGGGATTGACAATCACCATCTCGGGGTCGCGGTAGCGGGGTGGATTGGCAAGGGCTGTTGAGCAGGAATCCAGCCCCAGAGGTACTCCATATCCTGTAGCCATGTGACCAGTTAGAGCAGAAAGGCCAGATTGACGACGCAACGCTATGGCCGAGGACATCACCGAGAATAACGGGAAGAACAATCCAGCCAGTCGTGAGCAGTTCTTTTCCGAGTTTCTAAAGGTTCTTACTGTCCCTTTCATAAAGCCCTGTGCAGAGGGATTCTTTCAGAATATTCGGCAGACCGAATCCCTGCTTCTGATGCCGATAATTATGTTTGGCTTCTTGGAGGTGGAAAACCACATTGCGGACGATTTTCGAACCTCTGCAGTCGAACATTGGAGTTTGGGCAAAGATTGTTCGAGCTTTCTAAAGGATTTTCATTACAAGCCATTCAGAGTGAGCGACATCCCAGATTTCGGCGGACGGGTGCAGAAGCGCATTGATGAAACTTTGATCCAGCCCGTATTTGGCCCCCCTTTACAACAAGCAATGCAGGTGCTGTACTCAGCGGCCATCTCGGCAAGTTGGACTGCTTTAGAGTGTCTTGCAAGTGATCTGTGGGTGGCATCCCTTAACGAAGGAGCAGTCCCCCTTGCGCAGAATGCTTTTACGACACTGGATCAATTGGAGCCATGCGAGTTGACGTCCAAGCAAATACCTGTAGGTCTAGCTGCACGATACGGTTTCGATCTCCGTCATTGCCTTGGGACTGTATTGAAGCCCAAGTTCGATTTCACGAGTGTCTCCGGGATTCAGAAAGCATATAAGGTCTTCCCCATGAAAGATGACCATCTGCAGAGACTCCTTGCAGCGCCTCTGCTTTCTGAACTGGAAGCTACACGTCACCTCATTGTGCATAGGGCCAGCACAGTTGATGGTGAATACAAGCGGCGGACGAGTTCGACGCTTGAGGTCGGAACTCAATTCAGTTTCAGCAAAGAAAAGGTGTCGTCGTTTGCGATGGTTAGTCAGGAAACAGGATTTCAATTACTGGCAGAGGTGAACGACTGGTTCAACGTGCTGCGGACGCATCCCAATACGAAGGCTCCGGTCAGTAGACAACGCACTCACCGAGGAGACGCAGAACGGGTGGCTGGCGAGGCTGGGGGCGCTGGTGATGCCGGGAAGGATGTCGAGGTGGCACCAGAGGTGGTTGGAGGGGTTGGGGAGGGTGGCGGGAAGATGACTCGCCACGACAGCGTGACAAGCCAAACGATTCCCTACCCTGCCGAGGACAGCGCAGGTATCATCACGATAGCTCGATGGGCTTCAGCATGGCGCGGAGACGCAGAGAGCGCGAGCCTTCGGGCGCACATTCCCGGCCAAGGCCGTGGGAAAGGCACCGGAACGGGTCAACGCTCCGGTGCTCAGTTGGACAGAACAGGTGCTGCACAAAGTGCTGCACATTTATCCCCCGAAACGCCCCACAACTTCGTTCTACGCCCCGGAGTCCCCTACAGTTATCAACAACATGCGCAAAGCTGAGGCATTTCGTAATCGACTGCTTATCTGTTCAGGTCCGTATCGAGGGCGTGTTCACCTTTACCGTGGAGCCGTGGGCAGGAAAGGCCGGCAGCTCGCCCAGGCATTGCAGCATAGCGCCCAACACCAGCAGGAACCGCGGGCGCTGACTCGGCTTGGAACTATAAGGCTGGTGAACTTCCGGGTATGTCGTGCTGGTATGCGTGGAAATTCCGGGCAAGAACGTACACAAATTTCCGGAATTGTTAAGTACTTGAAAATAGAGTGCTTAACTACGAATACCGTGACGATAGACGGAGTAGGCGGGTCTCTCAGGCCGACCGGACTTCCGGGTATGTTTGAGTGAGCTTCTGGTTGTAAGCCCTTTGTTTTCATGAAAGCATACCCACAAGTTCACTTTTTGTGGGCCGCTAGCCGGAAGAAATTCCGGGAATTTGTGTACGCACCTTCATCGGACGATACTGCGTAACTTTTCTTTTATTTTTCATGGCTTAGAAATTGACATACCCAGAGGTGCGGTTTTGAGCCCTGTACCTTCCTGCCCGGAATTCGCATATGCCCGCGTTAGAGCTGCTTTCTCTGACCGATCCGGAGGCTAAACAGACCCGGAAGTGCGGTGAGTCCCTGGACCTACGGATTATGAGACCGTCGCTCAATAGAGCATCCGAATCCCTTCCCTTGCAGCTTCAGGCTTTCGCTACATGGTTCTCGAAATTGTTCCCGTGCACGGTTACCACGGTAACTTGTATTTACATCATCTGCTCGCATACTGGTCTGCGAATCGAAAACATCGCGACGACGCCAAGCGGTACGGCTTTTGTTTGTTCGCTCACTCTAAGAAAGATTCAGAGGTGAAACATTATGCCCACTCGGCTGCTTCGTCTCGCAGTCTTCGTTTTACTCTTCTTTGTTGCACAGTTCGGATTGGCAAGTGACCAGTTTCAGGGCTTTCTTCGCTATCCGGTAGAAACTCAAGTTTTCACATCACTAGACGCTGGATCTCCCTATCCAATCGCATATTACCGGGACGTTTTCGTTGGTGGTGAGACTTACTCTTCCGGCGCGGCGGATGGCGATTACATCTACGCAGAAATTTGGAGTGTTACTGATAGCGGCAGTAGTTTACTCAGCACATGGTTCCGGTACACGTTCCATAGCACCTATGCTGTAAACGGGAATACGTACCAGAATTGTTGGGTTGGTGGGTGGGGAGATTATCTGTGCGGCAGTAATGCGATCGACGTGCTCTGGTATCGTCAACAGCAATGCATGGATGGTGTCTACACAATGAAGTTTTATCGGAATTCTGTGAAATTCGCAGAATCCACATTCAAGGTAAAACCGCGCATTTCGCCCGATGCACTGACAAAGTACGACCAAACTGCGTACCGCGGACTGGGGAACGAGTACGATTCAGAATGCCGCTTTGTTAATTCCAGCGGCGCTGTTATTAATCCGAGGGAACATCATCAATGTGGGACGCCATTGGCAAGTAACGAAATCCCGTTCTATATCAGCGCGAAGGGATGTTTCTTGACGGATACCGCTAATCTCCTCAGCTATCATGGAGTTGAAGTCGATCCGCCAACACTCAATACTTACCTCAAAAGCCCCATGGTTAACGGATACGATGGCCCCAACGTGCAGCCGACTGGCGTGATTAGTTATGCACAAGATCACAACTCACAACTAACATTTCAAGGCAGGGACATGTCCCCCCACGTTTGTGATTACGGGCCCCAGGTGATGGGCGTCAAATGTCGTGTCGCGCGCGATCGCCGCGGTAATCCCATCATGCGAAATGGCCAGCTTGTATATTTCCCAGGCCATTGGGTAACGGTCATAGGGCAAGACGATAATAAAACTACGTGGCTGATAGATGATCCCGCCGATGGAAAAGAGACAGACCTAGCCACGAAATACAACGGCCAGTACTGCGCTGTGCGCAATTTCCGCGGTCCCGGTTACACTGCACAAACGATGCAAGGACTGACCATCACCTTCCATTCTCCCGTCGAGTTGCTCCTGTCGGATTCCTCAGGCCGTAAGGTTGGCATCGACCCCATTGCCGATCAGTACTTCGAGGATATTCCCAATGCCTACTATGATCCAATGGGCTACGATGATGCCGAGACTGGCGAACCAGAAGACGAACCGACCAAGGAGATTTTCGCTCCCGGAGTTGCCGCAGGAGAATACACATTGACTGTCACCGGGACAGACGACGGAACCTACTCTGCCGACTTCAATTTCTTCGATGTGAATGGAAAGCTCAGCACCAGGAACCTGCAGAATATTTCTATAGCAGCAGATCAGGTCCAGAAATTCACATTCACGTTCGATAGCACTGCCGGTGCGAGTTCCACGATTGCTGGTGGTTTCGACGGTGGCGGACAACGCCCCCGAGATGTGAACAAATTCTTGACCTATTCGAACCCTTCAGACAATACCGTGAGTCTCCCAACTGGAACCCAGAATTTTCCGCTCTTCATCTTTTACGGTGCAACGACGATTCCAAGCACATTCACAGCGACGTTGGACGGTACGAATGTGAGCCAACTGTTCCATACCCAACCAGGCGGTTCTGAGGTGGTAAACCTGCCACTTCACTCCGGGCGAAATGTGCTCGTAGTGTCGATCGATGGCAACCTGCCGACTCGAACAGCAACGGATACGGATCGTTTTGTGTTTACGGTCCAGTAATTGAGTCCAGCAGTGATATAGTGCTGGCCGCCTCGGCGAATGCGAGGCGGCCAGGCTAGAGGCAAACAGTAATGAAGAACACACAAAAAAAGAAATTCAGAGTCCTGGGTGCTTTGATGCTTAGTGCAGTCCTAGGTGCGTCCGCGCAACAGGTTGGCACCATGACCGGAAGTCAACCACGCTCAGCCGTTGGAAAGCACCTGCCTGGGTCCACCACGCCAGACCGTCAAGACCGTTTTGCACAAAGCTCATTGAGCATCAGTGTCGATTCATCGGCCGAATTGCTTCTCATCGATCCGAAGGGCAGGAAGTTGGGGATCGACACCGCAAAGGCTAAGGGATACGAGGACATCCCGTTCGCGTTTTACGATGCTGGCGGAATCTCCGATGCTGAAACCGGCGCTGAAGAGGAAAATCCGTCCAAGAGGATCTATGTGCCTGATCCGTTGGATGGATCGTATACGTTAGTTGTGCAGGGCACGCACTCTGGAACCTACCATGCCGTGCTTACGGCATACGACGAGGTGGGTGGGCATTCCTCTCTGGAGTTCAAGAACGTCGCGATTCGCCCGGACGAGATCCAGAGATATCAATTCAGCTACAGTAAGGCGGAGGCAGCCAAGATCAGAGTCACAAAATCGAACGCGCAGGTCCGGTAAGCATTGTGTTGTGGTGTTTTTAGTCATCAGTTTCTTCTTTGGTTCGTAAGCGTGGCGTGATGGCCGTGTAGACGCGGCCGATCGTGATCGGCATTCTTCTCTTGTGGGTCGGCACGAAGCCGTATTCACAAAGAGGAGAGTATGGAAGCTGTTGTTGATCCTGTTTCTCAGCCCCGAACAAAGCGTCAGTACCGTACCGCCGCTGAGAGACGGAGGATTGTCGAAGAGACATTGGTGCCGGGAGTTTCGGTTGCGACGGTCGCGCGTGCGCACGGTGTGAACGCTAACCAGGTGTTCGGGTGGCGCAAGCTATATCAGTCGGGTCTTCTTGGGCCGTTGGCCGCCAAGGCGGACGCAAGCTCTGTGCGATTGTTGCCCGTAACAGTTTCTTCCGAGCTTGAGCCCGCGGCACCACCGGTTCCTCTCACAACCAACAAGCAAGAAGTCGGCGATGTTCAGCCAGGAGCCATTGAGCTGACGTTGTCGAAGGCGCGGATTCGGATCACCGGCCAGGTAGACACCGCAGTGCTGCGCGTCATCTTGGAGTTGTTGCGCGCATGATCTCACTTCCTACGACAACGCGCATCTGGATTGCAGCTGGCATCACTGACATGCGCAAGGGATTTACCGGTCTAAGTGCGATCGTGCAGATGACACTCGAGCAAGACCCACTGTGCGGTCATGTCTTCGTATTCCGAGGCCGCCGCGGTGATCTCGTCAAGGTTCTTTGGTTCGACGGCGACGGGCTTTGCTTATTCGCGAAGCGTCTCGACCGTGGCCGTTTTATCTGGCCGAAAGCGGAGAGCGGTACAGTTTCGCTGACCCGGGCGCAGTTATCGATGCTCTGCGAAGGCATCGATTGGAGGCGCGTAGAACGCACTGCGGAGCGCGTGATGGCGATCTGAAAACTAAGCGCGATATGCACAGATTTTTGTGCGGCCTGTGGACGCATTGATTCAGAGTTCATGGCATACTTCCGACATGGTTGTGCACTCCACGCTGCCGGATCTGGACACGCTTGATGTTGATGCATTGCGAGCGATTGTCCTTCGACAGCATGAGCAGTTGCTCTCGCGGGATTGCGAGCTCGAGCACTTGAAGTTGCTCATCGCCAAGCTCCAGCGCATGCAGTTCGGACGCAAGTCGGAGAAGATCGCGCAACAGATCGAGCAGTTGGAGTTGAAGCTCGAAGAGTTGCAGACCGAACGCGCCGCAGAAGAAGCGCCACAACCAGAAGAACCCGCCGCGACACCGCGTGAGACGCCATCAGCAACCAAGCCGCGCCGTGCACTGCCTGATCATCTTCCACGTGAGACCAAGACTCACACGCCCACTGCTCCATGCTGTCCTGAGTGTGGTGGCACGCTGACGAAGCTCGGCGAAGATGTTTCCGAATTGCTCGAGTACATCCCCGCCAACTTCAAGGTGATTCGCCATGTGCGGCCCAAGCTGAGCTGCACTGCTTGCGACGTTATCGTGCAGGCTCCGGCGCCGTCGCGACCGATTGATCGAGGCATCGCGGGTCCGGGATTGCTGGCCCATGTCATGACCGCGAAGTTCGCGGATCATTTACCGTTGTATCGACAGTCGGAGATCTACGCCCGCGAAGGTGTGGAGCTGGGCCGCTCGACGCTGGCCAAGTGGGTCGGACAGACGAGTCGTTTGTTGGAACTGATCGAAGCACTTCGGCGCTGCGTCATCTCCGCCAACAAGCTTCATGGCGACGATACGCCGGTTCCTGTGCTCGCACCAGGCAACGGCAAGACCAAGACCGGAAGACTTTGGACCTACGTTCGTGATGATCGCCCTGCCGGCGATAGCGCCGCGCCCGCTGTGTGGTTTGTTTATTCTCCCGACCGTAAGGGCGAACATCCCCAGCAGCATCTGCGCGGGTTTCAAGGAATCCTGCAAGCGGACGCCTACGCTGGTTATGTGGCGAACTCTGTTATGTTGCATATTTGAAGTTCGTGCAAGCGGGCCTAAGTGTTGGAGCTCGGATACAACACATAAGTTTCTCCTTGGCTTCAGAGCGCCTTTAAGAATGTCATCAGCGTACGGTCACTGCGCCATGGTCTGCTTATCTGTTCCTCAGTGATGTCGCAGTGGGCGAGCGCCTTTGCTTTCATCTCCAGATCTACCTCCGCATAGATGTTGGTGGTATCAAGGGAGACGTGGCCGAGCCAAGCGCGGATCGTATTGATGTCGACGCCAGCCCGGAGAAGGTGAACCGCGGTTGTGTGTCGGATGATGTGGGGACTGATCCGTTTCGATCGGAGCGTTGGAGCGCAGTTGGATAATGCGCGTGTTCCGGCGTCCTTTACAAGACGGTAAATCCCGAAGCGAGTCAGGGGCGTTCCCCGAGCATTTCGAAAGGCGTAATCAGATTCGATGCAGCCGCCGACCAGATGCTTTAGGACCTCAGCAGTCCGCGGCCAGAGTGGGCACATTCGAACCTTATTTCCTTTACCCTCAATCCGGACCGATGGAGATCTTCCGAGGGCAAGATCAGCTACGCGCACATGAGCCGCTTCGTCCGCGCGCGCTCCGGTATTGTAGAGGAACAGGAGAAGCGCATAGTTTCTGTTCCCAAGAACAGTCCGACGGTTGACGATCTGCAACATTGCATCGATCTCTGCCTTATCCAGATATCCGATGGTTGGCTCAGAAGCCTTCTTGAATGGAATCGCACGAACTTCGGCACTCCAAGCGAAATGCTCCGGGCTTCGAAGGCCGATGAATCTTGCAAGAGAGTGAATCGCGGCAAGTCGCTGGTTACGGGTT
>WNGL01021251.1_pt1 | contig 15038 bp, 13 predicted proteins | sample 5400591 | NCBI WGS metagenome assembly WNGL01 (sample SAMN13153377, study PRJNA577476) | soil metagenome | isolation source: 80 cm soil or saprolite under Garry oak tree replicate 1 | place: USA:California | collected 2016-06-15
AACATCCCCTCACCGAAGTCGGCGCCTCCAGTGACCGTGTAGATGATCAAGGCGAGCCACAGTATACTCAGCAGCACATCAGCTATTGTCATATCAACACCAACCTTTCCTCAAACGGCCGACGGTTCAGCGGGGTTCACAGCTGTGACTGCGTCCCATTCCATTTTCGGCATCGGTTGCCGTGCAAGGCGTAATAGCAGGACAACCAAGATGATCGCCATCAGGATATAGATAATGGTAAAGACCGTGAACGTGATATTGAGGTACGGGGCTGGGGTGACTGCGGCACTGGTCAGCAGGAAATTATAGATGACCCATGGTTGACGCCCTAGCTCAGTGACCATCCAGCCACATACGACCGCGATGAAGGCCATCGGTCCGCACAGGATAATCCCCCATAATAACCAGCCATATTCAGGTATGCGGCCCCTGCGCGCGATGAAGAGGATCCAGAACACAGCGGCCACCAGCAGCATAAAGGTCCCAAAGAGGACCATCAAATCAAAAGCGATATGGATGATCACAATCTCGGCATCGCTGGGTCGATCGCTGGCCGCCACGGTGTTGAGGCCGATGATCTGGGTATCAGGGTTGAAGCCCACTAAGAGACTGAGGCCATCAGGAATGACCAGTCCCTGGGTGAACCAGCCTTCCTGCGGCACATCGGGGATGCCCATCAAGTGCAGTGGCACGTCCTCGGCGGTAGTGTAGACGGCCTCCATGGAGGCTAATTTGATCGGTTGCTGCGTCTCCAGGCTGCGCGCAATGGCATCCCCGGCAAACATTTGCAGGGGGATGGATACCAATCCCACGGTCAGGCCGAGCAACATGGCTTTGCGGTAATACGCGTCATGTTTGCCACGTAAGATAGCGATGGCGTAGACCGTGGCCACCCCAAAGCCAATGCCAACAAAGGCGGCCAGGACCATATGCATGATCTCGTAGGGCTGGCTGGGGTTGAAGATGGCCGCCCAGGTATTGATGCCGATAAGCTTGCCATTTTGTATTTCAAAGCCGGCGGGGGTATTCATCCAGGAGTTGACCGTGACAATAATGAAGGCGGCGAAAATGCCGGAGATCCAGATCGGAAACGAGCAGATCCAGTGCGCACGCGGCGAGAGGCGATCCCAGCCATAGAGGTAGATACCTATAAAGATGGCTTCCACGAAAAAGAAAATGCCCTCAAGGGCAAACAGGGGACCAATGATGGCTCCGGTATAGTTGATATAGGTTGGCCAGAGCAGGCCGAGTTCAAACGAAATCACCGTGCCGGAGACGGCGCCGATGATAAAGATCAACAGGACCGCTTTGGACCAGCGGCGTGCAAGCAGCATCCAGTCGGGGTCTTTATGCCACAACCCCAATCCCTCAGCGATGCAGAGCATTAGCGGCATACCCATAGCCAATACGACGAAAACGATGTGAAATGCCAGTGAATTGCCCATCTGGACACGCGCAGCGATTAAATTCGACATACGCACTCCTCCTTCTAGAGAAAACGTGTATTCGATGGAAAGAAAATACCTCGATGAACATCCGAATATATGCGTACTGTACCACCAAACTCTGCTTGAAGGTTGGTACTTTTACATGAGCAGTCATGAAGTCGCATACATGTAAATTTTTATCCAGTTATTTGCCCACATGCACAAAGCATTTAGGGCGACACATTGATAGCGTACTGAATTGGAGACGAATACACAACACTCAAACACACTATTTTGTACGCATTCGCAGGAGCAAACATGAGCCGTGGTCGGAATGTAGCAGTGTAAATTCACTAGTAAATTAATTTAGGATCTCATTATAGAGGTTGCCTGTTGATCAACAGCTTACCGGTTTGATTAAACCGTCCCTGAACAGTAATCGGGCAATGAGCCAGAGAACTTGTTGGGATGAATGATCTGTGCCAAACAGCGTAGTCCCTCTACCAGTCGTGGGCCGGAATGCTGCGTGATGTTGACGTTGATGCGGTACACCTGGTGTAATTTAAGCGCATCGATGTTACTCCAGTTGGGACGCATATACACCAGCGCGGGATTGCTACCATAAGCCGGGTCTTCGGTCAGGATAACAAACTGCGGGTTGGCAGTCAAGATTACTTCGTCTGTGACCTGTGGATAACCGCCGTTACTGGTATTGTCGTGGAAGATATTGATCCCATTGGCATCCTGCAGCAGTTCATCACCAAAGGAGCCGCCGCCAAAGACATAGGGTTTTCCTGGTGTACTATCGTCTACTTCGAGCAGTACTCTGGGCGCGGTCGTGCCTGCCACCGCCGCCTTGATCGCATTGATTTGCTGCTGCAACTGGTTCACGAGTGACATAGCAGTATTTTCGGTGAACGTCAGACGGCCTATGAGCAGGGTTTGCTGGAGCGTCTGCGAAAGATTGGAGAACGGCAGATCGACAACGTTCAATCCCAGATTCTTGAGTTGGAAATCGTACTCTTTCGTCTGTCCGCCGTAGCTGAGCACAAGGTCGGGTTTGAGGGCCACGATCTGCTCGACGTTGAACTTTCCATTGGCATCTGATACTTTTGGGAGAGATGCCAACTCGGGCGGATAGGTCGTGTAGTAATCAACACCAACCACTCGTCCTTGCAGGGGCAGCGCCCCAAGAATTTCGCTGGTGCTTGGGACGAGTGAAACGATACGCTGGGGAGCAGTTGTCGGAAAGGCAACCGGTGTGCCATAGTAATCGAACGCTACCGTGGGAGTGGGCTTTGGTTGCGAACTTGTCGTTGTTGATATATCTTGCCCACACGCAGTGAGCAGTATGCATAACGACAAGAACAGCATAAGTGAAAGCCGAAAGGAGAGAAGACGGGAGACCATCGAGTTGTAACCTCCAATTACAACGCTCGTTGTCTCTCGCGGCATTGGAGGTCAACCAGGGACATTTTCGGACGCAAGGCGTTAAGTAAAATGCCACTTCACGTTGGTCGTCGATGTCTTGGCAGCTCGCTCCTCTTACGCGAAGGATCGTGAGCATACCTCATCGGGCAGGTCTCCTGGCTCCTGGCTTCAGACGCTGCTCATCTTGCCTTCCTATTCGATATCGGAACAGTGGCTTAATCTCTTTCACGAAAGAGGATGAGTAGCTCACCAGTTACAGTAGCGCGTGAGACTGCGCCGGATTTGCACCGGCTTCCCTATTCTGCCTATCATTTTGGCCACCCAATGAGAACAAAAGTGATAGAGGTAGTATATGCATAGGGTATTGGCAATGTCAACGATACGATTCGTTTCCTCGGTTCCATACACTTCCTGTGGGAATACAGCACGGTCAGTCCTCATAACGAGGCTTCCTCGTGCAAACCCTTGATATCTACTGCCATGCCTGCCACCATCAAGTACACACGGTCAGCAATCTGGGCAACGCGCTGATTAACATAGCCAAGGGTATCCCGGTAGACTCGTCCGAGAGGATAGGCAGGAACGATGCCAAGGCCAACCTCGTTAGAGACGACTATGAGCGTTTTGCCTGTCTCCACAGATTGGACCACAGTAAGAAGCGCTTCGATCTGTTGCGAGGATCGTTCATCAAATAGATTGCTCGTTCTACTCAGTTCTTCTTTTCCCATATCGTCATTTTCATACTGCCCTTGCTCTTGAAACAACATGTTCCCCAACCAGAGCGTCATACAGTCCAAAAGCACTACATCAGCAAGCTTGTACGCCTGCCGCACCGCTACGGCGAGGTCGAGTGGTTCCTCGATCGTATGCCATTCCATGGGGCGAGATGCCCTGTGCCGGGCAATTCGCTTGCGCATCTCGTCATCGCCTGCCGTGGCAGTGGCGATGAAAGCCACAGCTCTCCCGCTGTGTGCAGCCAGGCGTTCCGCGAAAGCACTCTTTCCGCTGCGCGCTCCCCCCAGTATCAGTATCAATCGCGGGGGAATCATTTGCTCAGAAAACACGATGGATTTCTTCTCCTGTTTATCGTTCCAGCATGGGAACTTACTCTATTGAACTTATAGATTGCATAGCAACAATAAAAGACCGAGAGCCACGTACTCATACTCGCTCATATTCGTAGCATGACCAGCAGCAGCAACGCCACTCCCTCCGCCACTTCCTCGATAGCCCCGTAGCTATCACCAGTCAATCCTCCAATGCTCCGGGTTATCCAGAGTCCCAGAATCAGCGACGTAACAGACACCGTCATCCATACTATAAGGCCAAGAAATTGTCCCGCGATCAACACGATTGCAAGAGCGACGATGCCTGCCAGCAACAGTCGCTTCGTCGTGACAGCCTGGTGAAATGCTGCTCCTAAGCCGCTGGGACGCGCACTGGGAAAAACGCGCAGAGCTAGCACCATAGCCCAGCGCGCAGACGGCAACGTAATTAACAAGGCAAGCGGGAGGAAGCGTGCACTTCCACTGGCGAACAGCGCGAACTTGAGCAATAATATACACATCGCCCCAAGTGCGCCAAAACTTCCTATCTGGCTATCGCGCATAATCTCTAATTTGCGTTCGCGCGTGCTGCCACCAAAAAGCCCATCGCATGAGTCCATCAGCCCATCCAGATGCAGTCCACCGGTGAGAATTACCAGGGCGGCAACCAGTAACGCTGCCAGAACGAGTTGCGGGACGAGCGGTGTAAGTATCAACACAAGCAGCCAGAGCAGCAATGCCAGCAGCAAACCCACCAGTGGAAAATATTCACAGCCGACCACGAGGCGCGGCGCGACCTCGTCTTTATTGAAAAGCTGTGTACTTCCCGGCACAGGCAGCAGAGAGAGGAACCGCACAGCAGCCGCGAACTCCATATATTGGCTCAGGAACGCACTTCTCAAGCGCCATAAACGATTCTGCCTTTCATCCATCTCACATCGTTCCTTGTTCTTGCCACTTCTCAAAAAGTGCTCCTGCAGAGGGCGGACTTTTCGCAGCATGATCCGCAGACATAGGACGTTGAAAGTTCAGTAAAACAAGTATCGCGCTTAGCTCAGATGACCCAATGACCGGCATGAGATCAATGGCACTGAGCGAGCCGGGATCGAGTCGTAGTTGCCACTGGCGCTGTAACACTATCCCTAATGTGCTACATAACAGTATGCGCAGTGGACCACCGTGGCTGACAATCACTGCATCACCTGCTGCTGGCACATCATCGTTATGCGGAATGGCTGATAACGCATCCATTACTCGCTGCTCCATATGCGCCAAAGACTCACCATTGGGCGGAGAACGATGTTCGGGGTCGATAAAGAAACCCAACTGGTCTTTAAATTGCTCCACAATTTGCGTGTAGGTAAGTCCTTCCCAATCGCCAAAGTCTATTTCGCGCCACGCTGCCGACTCTCTGATCGGTACTGCTGGTGTTCCGTAGTGAGCGATAATCTCCGCCGTCTCGCGTGCTCTTACCAGGTCACTCGTGTAAATGGCGCAAATGCTTTCTTTCTGTAACTGCTCAGCAGTCCAGAGAGCCTGCACTCGTCCAAGCTCTGAAAGCGGAACATCGCGGTGGCCGCAGAAGCGTTGCTGCGTGTTCCAAGCGGTCAACCCATGCCGCACAAGCCAGATACGCCTGGTGTTTTGTCCCTCGCTACTTAGCGCTGGGGTAATGTGTATCGTTGCGTCAACCATGAATTGCTTCTTTTCATACCGGAGTAGTCTGTAACTGACCCGGAGACTTTGCGACGTTGGAGAAGTCTACTTTTGCCCTATTGGACTTGTATCATCATGCCATTATAGAATGCACCATGAGATACTTGTGTGTCAACGAAATTGGTATTCCCCCTTTCACTACAGCATAGAGCAGAAAGAGGACTATTTGATGCAACAGATACTGAACAGGGTAGTGAGTGTTACACCCCTTGATACGGCTGCAATGGAGCAGGCGCATTCTCGCCAGCAGCAGTTAACAAAGCCAGCAGGCAGCCTTGGGAGACTCGAAGACATTGCCATTCAAATGGCAGGTATTACGAGACAACCCCTGCCGAAGGTAAAACAAAAAACAGTCGTCATTATGGTGGGTGATCATGGTGTCACAAGAGAGGGTATAAGCGCGTACCCTTCCGCCGTGACACCACAGATGGTCTATAATTTCCTGCGTGGTGGAGCTGCTATCAATGCCCTCGCTCATCATATTGGGGTAAAGGTAATCGTTGTCGATGTCGGAGTAGCAGTTGATCTCTCTCATCCTGACTTACTCTCGCGGAAAGTGGCCTTTGGTACGGCCAATATAGCGCTTGAGCCAGCTATGACCCATGTACAAATGCTGGAAGCGATCCAGGTTGGTATTGATATCTTTGATGCTCAGTTAAAACAGGGAATCGATCTCGTGGCAACCGGAGACATGGGTATTGGCAACACGACGGCTTCGAGCGCCATTGCTGCGGTACTGTTGCAAAAACCTGCAGCGTTTGTCACCGGGCGGGGAACTGGGATCAATGATGAGCAACTAGCACATAAGATACATGTGATTGAAAGAGCAATCGAACGCAATATCCCCAATCCCCAGGACCCTCTCGACGTGTTGATGAAAATAGGCGGATTGGAAATTGCTGGACTGGTTGGTGTAATAGTAGCTGCTGCCTCGCGCTGCGTACCTGTAGTGATCGATGGCTTCATTTCAGGCGCTGCAGCGCTGATTGCAGTTGAACTCAACCCGGTGATTAGCCAGTATCTGTTTGCCGGACACGTCTCAGTAGAACATGGTCATCGTTTGATTCTCGAGAAGCTCGGACTCTCCCCACTTCTCGATCTTCAGCTCAGGCTTGGAGAAGGGACTGGTGCAGTACTGGCGATGAGCATCATTGAGGCAGCGCTGCGGACACATAGTGAGATGGCTACCTTCGCGGAAGCTGGTGTAAGCACCAAATGAAGTGTTGCCGATAATCACCCTCAGCTTTCTAAACGAATCAACAGATGCTAAGGGTAAGTTTTGCCGTGATTTTCAAAACGAAAGGAAAGTGTTGCCATGATTTCTGAATGAGCTTGAAGCGGGGTCTCGGGCCGTGTGCGGCACTTTTTCTATGTCGGTTCTTTCGGTTCTCGGACCGGTTTGGTGCGTGCTCTGAACAGCAGCTTGTGTGCAACAACGGTGACACTATCCGCTAGGCCTCTTGTAACGCATCAGTGACTGCCTGCTCCTGCGTCATCGCCTGCCCCGCAGTCCATCCGGCCATAAACGCTGTCGCATCCAGGTGCGCGAGTGCCTCAGCAACACGTCTGTTCACGTCATCTCGGTAGATGCTGGCGGAGGGCAGCAGGCGATCAGCAGCTCCGAACAGCCGCCCTGCTCGCTCAGCCTGCCCCTGTGCCGCAGCCACCTCGGCCATTCCAGCCAGCCCCCTGACGATGCCAATCCCATTGTCCACCCGTTGCATGTCCTGCCAGAGATGCAAGCCTTGCTGGTAGAGCATCTTCGCCTGTTGTTCGCCCCCGTACTGATGTAGCCAGACATCCCCTGAGTTGATCAGGATGATCCCGAGCCTGCCTCGATCCCGCGAGGCGCGCAGGAGCGGTAGGCTCTGCTCATACAGGGAGCGTGCGGTCTCCTCGTCACCCTGGGGCAAAACCACCACCTCCAACGCACTCACCAGCAACGTCACCCCAAACACGTCCCCTTGCTCTTGGTAGATCGCCTGAGAAATAGGCGGCCATGCCTAGCAAGTAGAACGTGGTCGCTTCGCCCCATACATCCCCGAGCTCCTTAAACAGGGTGCGGCTCTCTTCGAGCAGGGGACGCGCCGTCGGGCTGTTGCGCTGACCCATGCGGACCAGCCCCAACAACAATTCCGCGTAGCCGCTCTCGCGCTTGTCTCCCGCCTCGCGCACAATGGACAAACCCTCCTCCGTGCGAGGAGAGGCCACTTCATAGTCGCCTTCGACCCAGGCCAGCCATCCCGCACCAATGAGGGCCTTGCCTCGCGCGGCGCTCCGATCTGTGTCATCGGTCCGCTCCAGCATGCCCTCCAGCCACGTTCGTCCCTCACGAACAGAGCCGCGCAGGACCCAGTAAAAGGCGAGTGAGCCTACCAGGCGCAGCCCGGTCTGTCCAGCGTTCCTGTCGGCCTTGCTCCAGGCCAGGGCAGCGCGCAGGTTGGCGTCCTCACGGTCCAGTCGCTCCATCCACACGTCCCGCTCCTGACCGTACATCTGGGGGTCGGCCTCCAGAGCCACCAGCAGGAAATAGTTGGCATGCCGCTCTTGCACGGCGGCCGCCTCTCCGCTTGCCACCAGTTGCTCCTGGGCGTACTCCTGGATCGTCTCCAGCATGGTGAAGCGCGGCTCCCCGCCTACACCCTGCTGCGGTTGTACCAGGCTCTTGTCCAACAACTGGGCCAGCTGTTCCAGCACCGCTCCATCGTCGGCCTCCTCGGAGAGCGCGGTCGAGGCAGCAGCGAAGACGCAGACAGCCTCCACCGCCTCCAGCGTGAAGCCGCCAACGAAGACCGCTAGGCGCCGGAACAGTGCCTTGTCGCTCTCATCAAGCAGGTCGAAGCTCCAGGCAATCGTGTTGCGTAACGTCTGCTGGCGCTGGGGCACGTCCCGCGCTCCGTGCACGAGCAGCGGGAGTCGGTGCGCGAGGCGCGCCAGGAGGGCCGCTGGTGGGAGCACCGTGCTGCGAGCGGCGGCGAGTTCGAGGGCCAGCGGGAGGCCGTCCAGGCGCCGGCAGATCTCGGCGACGGCCTGCGCATTGTCTGCCGTGAGTACGAAATCGGGCTTTACCTCACGCACACGCTCGACGAACAGCGCGACCGCTGGGACCTGCGAGAGGCGGTCGAGGTCGGGGAGGGACTCAGCGTCTGGCAGTGCAAGCGGCAAGACAGGAACCACCCGCTCGTCGCGTACCCGTAGTGGCTCGCGACTCGTCACGAGCAGTGTGAGCCGTGGGGCGGCGTCGAGCAGCCGGGTCGCCAGGGGGGCGGCGGAAAGCAGTTGTTCGGCGTTGTCCAGCAGCAGGAGGAGCTGTCTAGGCCGCAGATACTCCCGCAGGCGCTCACCGATCGATGGGCCGTCCGCCTCGGACACTCCGAGCGCCCGGGCCACGGTCAGCTCCACGAGTTCTGGGTCTGTGAGCGAGGCTAGCGAGACGAAGGCAACACCATCGGCGAACAGGGAGGCGAGATCAGCGGCCACCTGGATGGCCAGCCGCGTCTTGCCGACGCCTCCCGTTCCGGTGAGGGTCACCAGACCCACGTCCTCACGCTGCAAGAGGTCCCGTATCAGGGCGACCTCCTGTTCTCGGTCAATCAGTGGACTGCGCGGCACGGGGAGAGGGGCAGGCTGAGCGTGAACCGCGGTCTGCGGGGGGCCGGTGAAGCGCTCGGTCAAGAGCTGTGCCAGGTCATTGGCGATCCGCTCACGTAACTCTTCAGGGGTAGCAAACTTCTGGTAGGAAGCAATCTCCTCTGCGCGGATGCGGTCGAGCAGCGCCTGTAAGCGCGGCTCGCGCTCTGGCGCAGGGGTCTTCATGTAGATCAGCTTTGGTTTCCCAGTGGAGAGCTGGTACTCGTCCTCCAGTCCAGAGACCTGCATGCCGGGAGCGACCCAGCCATAACGCTGCCAGTAGAGGCCGATGAAGATATCACTCTGCGCCAGGTAGGCCCGGTACAGCTCGCGCGGTGGGTAGGGGCGTGCGCCCGACTCGAAGAGCACCGGCGTCAGCCGCAACTGGGTGATGGCCTCCCGCGCCGCTGCTCGCTCGGGGGCTAATTCATCGAGCGTCGAGCTGACAAAGACGCGCACCCGCTGGTCAGGTGTGCGGATCATAGGTGTCGTGCCAGCAGCCTCTGCCGGCCGGCTTTCTGCATCGAGCGGATGATCTGTCTCCATCGTGAATCAAGCTCTTTTCAAGTACCGCAGGTTCCCTCTGAAACTACCAATGCTCATGGTGTGAAAACAAGGGCACGTATCAGTCCACAGGTCAAGCCTCGCGTGAACCAGCGTAACGGTCCATTCTCACGTCCTGGCAGACCATACGCCAGGAAGAGTGTGCCTCTGATTCCCAACAACACACTGGCGATGACAAAACTCTCTCTTTCCGTCGGCGGAAGAACAATTTGTGCCAGTATAACATACCTGGCCAGAGGTTGGTACACACATATTGGCTCTTCTCGTCTTCCGGTTACGAGAGCAGCAAAGCTGTGCAACAAGCTACGCGCATCCGCTTCTCAAGCTGTTCAGCAAATGGATAAATGCCCTCCAGAAGCCATCTCAGACGCTAAATGGCACTGTAGTACTAAGCTCGTTCTACTCCGTTCACCTGGCTTGGAAAGAGGGCCGCCAGGTTCTGCTCCAGGTGCCTCCATTGCCCCCATTGATAGCGTTGATGGATGCCAAAGCTCACCAGGAAGGTGACGACTCCAGCACTCGTACAGACCAGCAAAGGGAAGGTAAACAGGGCAGACAGCAGCAGGCCCACAAAGACCCCCACCAGCACACTGTTGATGGCGGCGATCATCCCCGCCGTCGTGAGGAAGACCTGCCACCAGGATGGGTGGATCCCAACCTTGAGCAGTGGCCGTCTGCTGTCATCATCAGCTACAAGGAGGAAGGAGGGTCGCAGCTGGGGAGCATGCGCCAGGTAGAGGTGCCGGATGCGCGTGATCCCACGCGCGTACGTGAGATCTTCAATGGCCGATTGCAGCACGCGCTCAAAGGTAATGAGCCCCATCAACAAGAGTGAAGGAACCAGCACCAGGCTGAAGACGAAGAAGGCCGTGCCCATGCGGGAGACTTGTCCAGTAAAAGCGATGGCAATCAGGGCGCCGGAGACGGCCCCAATAAAGAGCGTGCAGCGGCCATTGGCGTCTGCCACGGTCATCGATCGTCCCGTTTGCAAATTGTAATGTTCCGTTGTGATCATCGAGACCATCTGTGAAGAAAGCTCCGGGAGAGACTGTTCGTCTTTCAGTCGCTCCATTGCTGGCATGTGTTTATGTTCAGGCATGTCACACCTCCATCTGGTCCAATTAGTAGGGTAAAGTATGCTTCGCACTGGGCACCGCTCAGACTGCCTGCTGGCCTGCCGGTGTTTTGCTGACGCAAAGCTACACTATCTTTGCGAAGGGCCTGTGCAAGCCAATTGCCCGATCTTGCTTCAGGGCAATACTGCGAGAATACAGCACATTCGTGGCATTGCCTTGCCCTGGCTGCTTTATCCAACAATCGGTCAATCGCTCACTCTACTGCTATCGGTCACATTCTGATTGGCTGGCAGTCCTGAGAGTGAACTTGGAGCATTTAAATTGGCTCCTTCGTCAACCCCGATTCCTAGCCGGAGAATCAGTTCGCCACCAAGCCAGCCTGTTATTCCCAAAAAGGCAACGCCAAGAAAAGAAAGTACATACGCGATGATGGGTGGGTTTCCCGTCGCACTTAAGCGAAACAACCAGCTAACCATGAACAACATAAGAATCAGGTAGTTGCCAGCGCCATGCCACAAGCCGACCGATTTGGCGCGCGTGCCAGATGGTATTGCTAACCAATCAATTGTACCGACAATTGCGGCCAGAAACCCACTGATCACTCCAGCGGCTATCATCCAAAAGGCGATACCTGACCAGTAGCCATTCCCAGTGATCCAATGGATGATATCGAAGACTACCGATGTTATCAGTAGCCCGAGCGGGAAATTGACAAGCATGGGGTGAAGAGGATGCCCCAGAGATTTGACTTTGCTTTCCATATCAGTCTCCTTACTGGTAGTTTTTTAGAGACTTAGTATCTCAATCTTGGTACCTGATGTACATAGGTATCAGCACTCACCTGCTTGAGCAGGAAGTCAGCGACATCGGTACGTGAAATCTTCGCTCTCGGGCCCATTGGGAGTGGAGCACCAACTTTATAGTCTCCCGTCCTTGGACCATCGGTCAGCCTTGCAGGACGCACGATGATCCAGTCGAGATCACTCTGCCGGATCTCTTGCTCCTGCAGCACTTTGTCTGCAAACATGGCTTTCACTTTTGGAAAGAACGGCAAGATGATCGGTAAGTACGGGACTTCCCGCCATTCGCCATCCAACGCTGCTACGACGAAGCCTGACTGGCAAATGAAGCGTTTCACCTCTTGTTTCTGCATTGCCGCAATGTTATGTTCTGTACCTTCAGAGCAATCTGGTGTTGTAACGCCGGGCCTCACGCCGAGTACGCTTATCACGACATCCTGACCAGCTATCGCTTCCTCGACCTGGGCCGAATTGAAGATGTCCCCTTGAACAAGGGTGAGCTTTGGATGTTGTATGGTAAGCGCAGTGGTTTGTCGATCAAACGCAGTCACTTCATGTCCCTGCGCCAATGCTCGCTCAACCAGAAGACGACCAGTAGCGCCTGCGGCACCGAAATTCACGATTTTCATAATGCTCATCTCCTTTAGAGAAAGCGGCACTCGCTTATTTCCGACCCCTACTTGCGGCTGCTAATTCATTCATTTCAATCGGCTCCTCTACTTTATATGTATGGAGAGTCGAGGGAACAGCAGTCGATTCAGGGACAGGTGTTGCTATCGTTCTAGTTTCAGGCAAAACCCCAGGTGTAAGCACAGACTCGGGAACAGGTGCCGAGACGCCCCGGCTTGTGCCTTCAGCTTCAGCCAGCGCAACCAGAATGTAGAGCGCCCCTAAGAAACCTGCGAACAGCCCACCAGCCTGACTCCAGGCACCAGCAGCGTAACCTGGTACAAGCAAAGCTATTCCAGCCAGGAAAATGTAAGTGATACCCGTGACGATCGCCAGCCTCTTCCAACCGGGCCGCTTTGTAGACGCCAGGACGCCAGCCAGGATCAGCAGCACATAGAGTAAGGCTGAACCAATCCAGTGGAACTGCAATGCATGGGCATCTTGCTCAGCCATCCCAATGATCTGATAGTGAATTTCTTGCTGAATGATCGGATCAAGAATAACAGCAAACAGTACTGTGATCGCCAGTAATGCAACGCTTATACGTCCCATTTGTGAAAAACTCAAGAGAGCACGAGGCTGAGGGTAGGCCAGCACAAGCAGTCCTGCCAGGAACAATATGCCAGCAACTGGCATCAAAAAGGGTGCGATACCAACGGCCAGGATTATTACACTCATTACGATGAACTGCGCCAGGAGAGGCTTTTTTTCCGGTTTTCGCACCAGCCCGAACATTACGCCACCCAATAGGATTGCTGATAAAGCTGTCAACTCGGCGATATGCCAGAGGTGGATAGCGTCGGGAGGGTTTCTCAATATCCATGCAGGGATAAATTCAAAAGTTCCCGCAACTAGCAAGACGATTGAGAGAAACACGGTGAGAAATGTGAAGACTCTCGGACGCCATTTTATCCAGTTATTCCGATGTGTTTCAATAGTAATCATGATGTCTGTTCCTTCTAGCTAAGATAACTTCGTAGTTGGCCTGTCGGTTCAGTGATTCCTTGAAGAAGTGTCCAATCTGCATCAGCCTGCCAGAGCGGTGTGGGCGCAAGTCTGGGCAGGGAGCCAGCTAATTCGTATAAGCGGCTCTTCTGGCTGCTTGAACCTGCATTCAGAACGAGTATTTTCATCAGATTTAGCTCCACTGCCAGTTAGAGATCTCCTCCGGATCTACGCCGTTCTCTTGAATGAAGCGGCGGAAAGCAACAAGGAGATACTCATAGTGATGTACGCGTTCGCTTGCCCGCGCGGCCACACGTGGATTGCGAGCTGCTGCGAGCCGGATGGCCTGCGTAATCAGGTGGTAACGGCTGGTCCCGTTGCGTACGTTCATGTCAAATGGCGTCGTGGTCGTGCCCTCCTCCTGGTACCCATGGATGTGGAAGCGTTGATTATGATTACGCCCGAAGAGCAACTGTTTCACTGCCGAAGGATACCCATGAAAGTTGACAATCACAGGTGCATCCCTCGTGAAAAGGGCTTCAAACATTTCGTCATCCAGGCCGTGGGGATGAGCTGTTTCTTTCTCCAGTATGAACAGGTCGGTGACATTGACCACACGAACTCGTAGCTCGGGCATCTCATTGCGCAGGATGTGAGCTGCTGCCATCACCTCCAGTGTCGGGTTATCGCCAATGCCCACCAGCACGACATCCGGGTTGATGCCATCATCTATGCTGGCCCATTGCCACACCGAAGCGCCAGCCCGGCAGTGTGCGATGGCATCTTCCATGGAGAGCCACTGGGGCATGGGAGGCTTATTGGCAATGACCAGGTTGACATATTCCAGGCTTTGCAAGCAGTGATCCACCGTACTCAGCAAGCAGTTGGCATCTGGAGGCAGGTAGACGCGCGAGACCTGCGCTTTTCTGTTCAAGATGTCATTGATGAACCCTGGGCTTTGATGCGAGAAGCCATTGTGTTCCTGGCGCCACAAGGTAGAGGTTTCCAGATAGTTTAGCGAGGCAACAGGCAAGCGCCAGGGAATTTCCAGCGACATCTTCAGGAACTTGGAGTACTGGTCCATCATGGAGACGATAATGTTCAGAAACGCCTCATAGGAGGGGAAGAGGCCATAACGACCGGTGAGGAGATAGCCCTGCAGCCACCCCTGGAGGGTATGCTCACTGAGGATTTCCAGCACACGCCCATCGTGCGACGTGATCTTTTCGTTGTGAGGCGGAACAGGCCACTGGTAGTCGCGTTTGGTCCCATCCAGCACCGCGGTCAGTTTGTTGGATTCCAGCTCATCGGGGCTGAAGATGCGGAAGGTCTGTGGGTTGCGCTGGACAACCTCCTCCAGTTATGTGGCGAGTTGCTCAGGTCCGCTGATCAGGCTACCTTTGACCGGTCCCGTCTTGTTTTCGGCAACTTGCTCAATGGGGACTGCATGCGCAAAGATGTCAGGAAGATCGAGGTCTCGCCGTAGGCGTCCTCCAAAGGTGTGAGGGTTACTCCCCATGCGCCGGTGCCCCTTAGGACACTGATCGAGAATATCTAGCCTGGGACAGCCATGCTCATCGAACAGTTCCTCGATGTGATAGGAACGCAGCCAGCCCTCCAGCAGGCGCAGGTGGTCAGGATTCGTCTTCGGATCAGGAATCGGCACCTGGTGGGAACGGAAAGAACCCTCGATCGGCTCTCCATCCATTTCCTTCACGCCTGACATGCCCTTGG
>WNGL01018368.1_pt1 | contig 15037 bp, 13 predicted proteins | sample 5400591 | NCBI WGS metagenome assembly WNGL01 (sample SAMN13153377, study PRJNA577476) | soil metagenome | isolation source: 80 cm soil or saprolite under Garry oak tree replicate 1 | place: USA:California | collected 2016-06-15
TTTCTGAGCGGGAAAGCCAGCGTCTCCTGGGAGAGCCACTGGCCACCGAGACTCCTACAAGGAATGACCTCGGATCGCCCACTATTTCTTTCAGTCGTCGCAGTGCTGTATTAGCAAGCGACGACCAGTACACCAACGACCCGAACGATCCACCTCAGTCTGGATGCACTTCCTCAACGAGCAACTCATCCAGTTGCGATCACACAGCCATCGCCACTCAGACGGCTGGACCGGGGATATAGCCTGGTAGCAGTGTTTGTTTATTAAAGTGACAGGCCGTTTGTGGCTCCGCCACAAACGGCCTGTCACTTTAACAAGATAGGAGGCTCGCTTGCGGGCCGAGGAGGGCATGGGGTGCTTCTAGTCCTTTGTAGGTGCCTTAGGCTCCTGCCCATCCTTGGTTTCGTGCTCTTTTTTCTGCTCTGGGGTCATAAGCATGCCTATGACCTGGTGCGGGTTCGTGGGAACCTGTGGTATCTGCCGAGATACTTCGGCCAGTTCTTCCATAGGCAACTCAGCCACCACCTTATCTTTTAGTGCCTTGGCCTGACCCGCCCCCTTACCCACACTGTGTGCCATCGATTGTAGAGCCTTGGGGCCAAAGATCGCCAGCCCAATGACGAGAATAATGATCAAATCGAGAAGATGAAACCCACCCATACTGCCTTCTTTCTAAAAGAGTCGCCGCCATTGCTCTCCTTGTTCTGTTGACTCTATCATATCATACCAGAGATATTTCTGGTATAGGCGTTGGAAATCATCCCAAAAAATGGAGGGGGAACGTTTATGTCTATAGAGGGTATACAAGAAGCTGCGAAGCAGCAGGATGGCTCAATGTCTTGTGGCATTTATGACCATCCAGCTCCATTGAGCCATCCTAGTTGTTCGTAGCAGGAGGTACACTGAACCCAGGACTTCCCCCACACACCCCTTATCTGGGTACACCGGTCGTGTTTCCCCCAGGACAGCGACCGGTCTCTTTTTCCTCTTCTCTTGCTGTTTGCAAATTCAACATAAGTTTTGCCGCAATGGCAAAACTTGCTTTAGTTGGTAGCAAGGCCAATTTATCTTAAATAATTTTCTGCTTCTTTCACCATCCCCTTCCTTAGACTGCATTTCCCATACAGAAGAGATCTTTTCATAAAAGGGAATCTATCATGGCATGTCAAGTTCCCCACCGATAAGCTCATCTATCCCCAAAAGTGGACATGAGCCATTTTATGCGTCCAGCAGAGTGCAAAGATATGGGAATAGTGACATAGAGCAGAATCTCGATCACCGTCAGCACTTGTATGATAGTGCTGACGGCGCTTCTTTTCTCTCGCCGAGTGCATAGCTCGCTGTCTTCGCTGTTCAGAATCGTTCATAATTGTTCAGATTGCTTCAGTCGATCTACCTGCGATTCTCTCCCCGTTCTCTTCTAGCGTCTGCATTGAATAAAGCGCATCGGGTACCGGTGAAGTGATTCAATGCCTCTCCGCTTCACCCTCACCAGTTCGCCTACCTGCACTCCCATCCGCTCATCTTCCGTGATCACGTTGGGTTGAAGCACTACAAGCATGTTCTCTCGAAAGGTGAACGGCTCTGGCAATCTGGCACTTGTCCGGCGCGTTCGAAGAATAGGAGGCAGATAGCCCCCGCCGAAACCGTGTACCAGGTCGTCGTAGATGGTGAATCCGGAGGTGTGAATGCACTCACCCGCATCCAGAACCTCGTCGCTTGTCGCTCCTGAGCGGATCACGCCTGCGATGCGATTGAACGCCTCAACCGCTACGTCATACATGCGCTGGTACTCGGGTGTGGGAGGTGTACCGATGGCGAAAGGCCGGAGGATCTGCCCGGCGTACCCATGAAAGTGGGCGCTGATCTCGGTGATAAGCACATCGCCTGTCTGGAGGACTCGATTCGAGAGATGCTGCGCAGGTACGCATACGCTGGGATTGCGCATCGGCGTCGTAGCCATGTAGCGAATATGGGTCTTGCCGCCCAGCCCTAGGTAAGCTCCTTCCACAATAGCAGCCAGTTCGTGTTCGGTGATGCCTGGACGTGCCTCACGTTCAAGCGCCTCAATCGCCAGGTCGCTGAACTCAGCTCCCCGCCGCAGGAACTCGATCTCCTCTTCACTCTTGATAAGCCGGAGTTGCAACAGCTGCGGCGTGAAGTCTACAAGTTCAGCCTGTGGGAGCATTTTTCGCAGCAATGCGTATTGCTTGAATGTGATTGGACCTACCACACCAACTCGGCTGCCGGCAAGTCCTCTCACCTGCAGGTTTTCGGCAGTAGTGACAGTGATATCCGCACCTCCCCAGCGCACATCTGCAATGCAGGCGACCTGGCGGGCATTGAGGACGTGGTTGAAATATTGTACGAAAAGGGTAGGCTCGCCTTCGAGCGGAAAAACGAGCATTGCTTCGCGTGTCACAGGGAAGTTCGAGAGATACAGTACCTCGTGGTACGCACTTGCCGTGCCGTACAGCAGCAGCGCCGTGAGATTTGCTTCTTGCATCGCCGCGCGAACGTCCGCATAGCGACGAGCAAATTCAGCTTCAGAAAAACGAGGATACATTTAGCTCAACTACCCAGTTTCTGGCGCATCCAATCGGCCTGTTGCGGTCGATGTTTGTATGGAATGTTGTTGCAGACGTGATTGCCGTCCTCAAACATCCATAGTTCTGCCGTGCTGCCTGCCTCCGCCGCTATGCGCTCTCCTTGTTCCGCCGGGACGAGCCTGTCGCGACGGCCCTGAATCACCAGCAGGGGGCATGTAATTTTCTCCGCCACTCCCTGGAGGTTGAACTGCTTCAATTTGTTCATCGCATCCTCGATGGTAGCGGCTTTAAGGCGGTGGACGTACGTTTCGCGGCTTAGTACGGGGCGTTGTGCGAAGTTCTCAATGGGGTTATACGGGCCGCAGTTTTCAATCGTCGCCCTCACCCTATGCTCGAATGCCGTGGCACGCACTACATAGTATCCTCCGAGACTGACACCCATCAGGCCTACGAGACGCGCATCCACATCTGGTCGGCCCTCGAGGTAATCTATGGCATATTTGATTGGGACTTCGTAGTCGAAACGCATGGTATGCTCAAATTCCATCTCCCCCTGTCCGGGTCCATCGATGGCCAGCACTGCCATCCCTCGCCGAAGAAAGTCATCGCCATAAATATGCAGTTCTTCCTTGACAGAATCCAGGCCAGGGACGAGGATCACCACTGGGGGCTTGGGGGTGTGCCAGGGCTTCCTCAGGATGCCATACATCGTGGCTCCCCCCTCGTAGGGGATAGCCACATGCTCACCGGGAAAATCGAAGAAGGGCAGCGCTCTCTGGTAGTCGCGTACGACGTGCTCGTGCGCAACACGCAGTTCATGGGGCTTGCGCACAAACAAATACTTCCCGAAGTGGTAGGAGATTGCCGCGTGAAAATAGTGGTAGGCTGCCGATATGTAATGCCCTTCCGCGGTCGCGTTCTCCCCCATCTGCTCGTGCATAGCTCCGCACTCGGACCACTTCTGGCACCAGTCTTCCCACCGCTCGATGCTATTGGTGACACGTTGAAAGTCATTGGCGTCCACACCGTTGGAAATGAAACGGGGAGCCCAGTTGTCGATCGCGCTCTGTACAAATTCGTCTCCTGCCATTTACTCATCCTTTCCAGATGCTACCTTGCATCTCACCTGATACGTAGACGCGCCAGCGTCGTTGGTGAGATGTCTTTCAATATTGTGGTTTACGCATTTGAGAGCGTTCCTCCCAGGTAGAGGTGACCGATCTCTGGATTGTTGAGAATTTCAGTTTGCGTTCCCTCCAGGCGCACACGCCCGCTCTCCATTACTACTCCACGTGTGGACAGGCTCAGACCGCTGCGCACATTTTGCTCGACCAGCACAATCGTCCTGCCGCTGCTCTGCATGACTTTCACCGTCTCAATCACCTGTTTGAACGTCTTGGGGTCCAGCCCCATCGATGGTTCATCCAGTAAGATCAAGCGCGGATCCAGCATCAGGCAGCGCGCAAATTCGACTTGTCGCTGCTGTCCGCCCGATAGGCTGCCTGCTTTATCCCGCGCGCGCGTTTTCACAATGGGAAACATTTCTTCTACTTCCCTCAAGCGCCGCTCGACCAGCGCCGTATCACGCAGCATGTAGGCTCCCAACCGCACGTTCTCTCGCACCGTCAGGCCGGGGAACAGGCTGTGGCTTTGCGGTACCTGCACTATTCCCAGCGCCAGAACCTGGCGGGGAGTCAGGCCGACGATCGACCGTTCGTCAAAGGTAATCTCACCCAGACGGGGTTTCAACAGCCCGCTCAGCACGCGCAGCACCGTGGATTTGCCAGCCCCGTTGGGTCCGACGATGCAGGTGGTTGTGCCTTGCTCTACCTCGAGGTCGATACCTTTGAGTACGTCGCTTCCATCATACCCTGCATGGACGTTGTGTAGTTTCAGCAGCATCTCTCTAGTCTCCCAAATATGCTTCCAGCACCGCCGGATCCTCTCGCACTTCCGATGGCGTTCCCTCGGCAATCATGGTACCGCGATGCATCACCATAACTTTGTCGCACAATCCCATCACGAATTCCATATTGTGCTCAACTATCAGGAACGTCACTCCGCGCTGGTTGAGGGTGCGAATGCGGTCCTTCAGATAGTTAATCATCGTCGGATTGATGCCGCCTGCCGGTTCATCCAGTAAAATGACTCGCGGTTCGGCGATCAACACAAAGGCAAACTCCAACAACTTCTTCTGCCCATAGGACAGGTTTCCGGCTGGCTGGTTTTTGAGCGATGTCAGTCCTACAAAGTCCAGCAGTTCCAGCGCGCTCTTCTGTTCGTGCGTCGAACTCCAGCGGCTAAGCAACCCTTTCAAGCTATTGCGCTGGGCGGCCACATGCATATTCTCCAGCACGGTCAGTCGAGGGAAGATGCGCGTCAGCTGAAAGGTGCGTCCAATACCCAGGCGAAAGACCTTATCCGGCGGCGCATTGGTGATTGCCTGTCCCTGAAAATCTACCTGCCCGCTATCGACGCGCTCATAGCCGGTCATCACATTAAACAAAGTGGTTTTCCCCGAACCATTTGGGCCAATTAAGCCCGTGATGGTGCCTTGTTCTACACTGATCGAACACGTATCCAGGGCGCGAATGCCACCGAAGGCTTTGGAGATACCCTGTGCATCCAACAAACTCATAAGTTGATTCCTTCTTTCCTTTCAACACTTTCAACCCCATCACCTGCGGTGGGAAGCGTAATGAAGATGGCACTATTCTCTTGCTGCCTTTGGTCACGGATGACCTGGTATTTGGTCCAGCGCTCGTTCAATGTGGGGATGACACCTCTGGGGAGCAGCAGAATGACAACGAGGAACAGCGCTCCGTAGATCACCAGGTAATAGCCCTGTACACCGAATTGTATGGTAAAGTATTGCTGGGTCGTTTCCAGGAGCAGCGCGCCCAGAATGGGGCCGCTAATCGTTCCCAGGCCGCCCAGGAAAGCCATCAACGCAAACGCCACGTCAAAGGTGGCATCGAAGGCAGTGTCCGGATAGATCGCAAAAACATAGTAGGCCCAGACGGCCCCCGCCATACCCACGATGAACGCGGAGATGACGAAAGCCGCCAGTTTAGATGGACCGGTCTTCACACCCAGGCTCAGCGCCCGGTCCTCGTCGTCGCGGATGGCCAGCAGTCCCAGGCCATATTTAGAGTTGCGCACCCACCAGGAGATAGCGATTGCCACCAGCAGCACGGCCAGCGCCGCGTAGTAGAACGGTATGTTGTAGAAATCGCCGGTCCAAGCAAGAATGAGGGGTAGGCCCAGGCCGATGGTGCCGTTGGTGAGTTGTGTCAGGTTGGTGGCCAGCAACTGAAAGATAAAAAACATGGCGATGGTAATGACCACGAAGGTATGCCGCCGCACGCGTAGAGCGATCCAGCCCAACGGAATAGCGAAGGCAGCTGCCACCAGGCCAGCAACGGGAACGAGTAGGAACGGCAAATAGCCAGCCGGGACATTCCAATCCTGGCACATGATCGCCAGGGCATAAGCCCCCAGGCCGAAGTACGCGGCATGCCCCAGGGCGATGTAGCCAGTGTAGCCTGAGAAGATGTTCCAGCCAGTGACCGCGGCAGCGAATATCAAGGCAAAGAGCGCGATGCTGGTCACGAATGAATTGGAAAACACCAGCGGGAAGGCGACGGCAATCGAAAGCCCCGCGAGCAGCCCGGCCATCTTTCCATGCCGTCTGACGATCGCGTAGCTTCCCAGCGTCGAGACGCGATCTAGCTGGCGGCTGAATATCAAGCTGGTCTTTTTGAACGTTCTCATTGCTTTCTTCCCTCCACCTTTCCGAGCAATCCCTGTGGGCGAACCAGCAAGATAATCACCAGCAGGATGAAAAAGACGGTGCTGGCCCAGCTCGGCGACCAGACCACGGAGGTAACATCTTCGATGACCAGCATACCTAAAGAAGCAATCAGCGCGCCCGATAAACTGCCCATGCCGCCAAAGATGATAATTGCTAGCAGGCGCGAGATCAGGTCATAGGCGCTGCCAGCATTGAAAGAGGTGGTCGCCCCATAGGCCATGCCTCCGGCGGCAGCCAGCGCGATACCGATGCCAAAGGTAATCGCCGAGACCCGTTCGACATCGATGCCTATCAATTGAGCCGCCGTGCGATTCTGCATTGAGGCGCGCAGGCTAAAACCAAATTTGGTACGATAGACGAGCAGGTAGAGTGCCCCCAGCAGTACTACCGCCAACAGGAAGCCAAACACATAAATGTAGGGAAGATAGAAAATACCCACGTAAAAGTTGAAGAGGGAGAACCCACCAATTGGAAATGATGCCGTGATATACCAGGCTTGCAGTTTGACGTTATTGGCAGAGAAAATGAGGTTGAGGATGCCCTCAATAATCAGCGCTACCCCGAACGTCACCAGGATGGAAAACATCGTGCGGTCGCGCTTGATCGGGCGTATAAAAAAGAACTCGATCAGCAGACCCAGGCCAAACATAAAGGGCATCGTAAGTAGCAATCCTAAAAACAGGTCGATGTGGAGTTGTTGCTCCAGGAAGAAGCTGAGGTAAGCGCCCAGGATGACCAGCGCACCCTGGCCAACGTTGATGATATCCATCACTCCGAACACCAGCGTCAGCCCTGATGCCATCAAGGCATAGACTCCGCCGGTTAATATACCGAGAATGATTGCTTCAACAATGAGTCCTAACATAAGTCCTCTTTCCATCGATGGAAGTCTGATAATGACACGGGCCGTCTATCCTAAAAGGCGCAATGCAATTTACGCTAGTTAGTTATGCCAGTCTAGTAATGAATATACACTATGGGAAAGGGTAGGGGCGCCTGCTGCCAGAAGCAGCAGGCGATGCTCCTACCCAACGTCATACCTTGAACGGTGAACGAAATGAAACGCTAGGGCCAGTTTGGCTTGGGAAACTCAGGAGCGGCCGCTGCCTGAGATGCGGGATAGACCGAGATCAGTGACCCGTGCTGCCACTGGAACAGATAGCCTGTTGCCAGGACGTTTTCCCCTTGAGCGTTGAACTTCACATCCCCCTGGACACTCTTAAAAGTATCGCCGGAGTGCAGCTCATTGATAAGTTTCGTATTGTCAATACTGTTGATTTTGGTCGCTGCCTGCTGGAACACCTGCCCTACCGCGAAAGCCTCAGCCACGTCGGAGCTGATATCGGCGGCAGTGCCGTGGTACTTCGCCAGGTAGTCACTGACCATCTTGGCGTTCTGGTAGGTGTTGATCGCAGGGTTTGCCCTGGTCGGGTCCTGCTGTAGCAATGATGGCCGTCGGATTGAAGTGCTGCTGCTTGAAAGCCTGGATGTATGCCACGATATCGGGCAGCAACGTGCCGGTAACTATGACCTGCGCGCCCGAAGCGATCAACCTTTGCGCGATGGGAGTAAAGTCGGTGGTTTCTGACGAGTACACCTGGTAGGAGGCAGTTGTGACGCCGCCCTTTTCCAGGAGCATTTTCGCGGTATCCACCTGCGGCTGAGTAAATGGGTCATCCTGGGTGGCATACGCCGCTGTTGTTGGCCTCTGCCCTGCTGGTAGAGACAGGAGATAGTGCGTAAAACTGACCAGCAGATTGGCGACGGGTGGGGAAACGTCGAAGATGTTGTTCAGTCCCTGAGTAAAGACAGAGGGGCCGCCACCAGCGCCCTCGATCATCGCATAACCAAAGCGGTTGGCAACCACCGACGCCGGTTTGGTCAGCTTAGTAGAGAATGGCCCAAATACTACATCGTCATGATTGACGCTGATCAATTTCTGATAGTTGGTAGCGACCTGTGTCGTACTACTGGCATCGGAGACAACGTCCAAGTGGACCTGGCGGCAAAGTACACCGCCGCTTGCGTTGACGGTATCGGCCCACAGTTGATACCCCTGCTGGAAGGCCTGACCATCAGCGGAGAAGTCGCCAGAAAGTGATAATGAAATACCGATGTTGATGGGTGGTTGTGACTGGCCGGTGCAGCTTACAGTAGGAGTAGTACCGGTACTCCCACCAGGAGTACTGGTACTCCCGCCACAGCCACTGAGTACGAAAAGCGCCGCAATCAACACACCAACGCTCTGCAGAACTGGCTTTTTCCATAAAGCAGTTCGTCCTTGCATGGATCTCCTCCTTTGTTACTAAGGAGTAACCGCGATGGTTACCCCTGGTTCCTTAACACCACATGCGTGGCGCTTGAACAAAATTGTTGTGCCGTTCTTCACGAGATGCCAGAAAAAATGCGAAGTTTTGCCCATTTTCCTCATAACTGCATTCCACTTGTTGAAACACGATCCTACTTGCTGTGACTTACCCGAGAAGTTCCAGTGGCTCCTCTACGTAATTGGCTACAGTAGCCAGGAACTGCGCTCCTCGCGCGCCATCTACAGCACGGTGGTCGCAAGAGAGCGTCAGTACCATCATGGGCTGAACGGCAGGCTGACCATTGACAGGCACAACCCGCTCGGCTATGCGACCCACAGCCAGGATAGCAGCCTGTGGTTGATGAATAATGGCGTTGAATGCATCGACATTGTACATGCCCAGGTTGCTGATGGTGAAAGTGCCACCACTTATATCTACAGGTCGAAGTTTCCCAGCTTGCGCTTTTGCCACAAGTTCCATACGCTGCCGGGCAATCTCGCCCAGGCTGAGCGTATCTGCCTGGTAAATAACCGGAACAACCAATCCCTCCTCGACGGCAACTGCTAACCCTACATGTACTTCTTGCTTCAGGGTTAGTTTGCCCTCGCTCCATGACGCATTAAGACGAGGGTGCATCTGTAAAGCCATCGCCACAATTTTTACCAGTAGGTCGGTATAGGTTACTTTTTCGGCAGACCGCTTCAGAATGTGTTCGCGCCAGGTGATCAGCCGACTTACATTAACCTCGCGCACCAGATAAAAGTGCGGTACGTTTGTCCAACTCTGCGTAGTGCGCTCCGCCATAATGCGCCAGGTATTACTTAAGGTCAACTCGCTAGAACCATTAACCATGGCCGCAGGCTGTTCAGATGCCGGAACGAACTCGGCAATTTCTACCGGGGCGCCAGGAGCCTGAACATTTGTCGCCAGCACGTCTACCGCCAGCACTGCTCCCCCCGGTCCGCTGCCCTGAATCGCTGCCAGGTCTTTCCCCTGTTCACTCGCCAAACGCCGCGCCTTCGGAGAAGCCATCACCAGGCGGGCAGTCGTAGGGGCGCGATGAATCGCGCCCTCCTGGCTCTGGAGATACGCCAGGACATCGGCTTTTTGAATGCGCCTGCCCGACGATTTTACCTGGCTCAAATCCAGATTGTGCTCGGAAGCTATACGCGAGGCCAGCGGGCTGGCGACTGTAGAGACCCGATTTATCGCGTCGGTTGGAGGCTGCCGAGCTGCCTCGGTCGGGGAAGAAGGTGCCTGTGATACTTCAGAAGGAGCGAGGATGGCGGCAATGATCTGCCCAACTGGAACATCGTCTCCGGCAGCAGCCGATACGCGAGCGAGCACACCATCTGCTGGCGCTTCGATCTCCAGCGTTGCCTTATCGGTCTCGATTTCCACCAGTGGTTCTCCCTTTGCAACCTGCTCACCTTCCCTCTTGAGCCACTGTAGTATCTTGCCCGTATCTTGTGACATGCCCAGCGCTGGTAGGATGACATCTGTAGCCATCGTTGGTCTCCTGTAGAAATATCCATCACTCATACCTCACCACTCCCCTTGTCCCTACGCACGACGCTGCTCATTCGTAGCTACAGGCACGGCCCCGGGACGATTGCCGTTGGACTGCACGTTCAGGTTCGATTGCGTCTCACGTGTTGTGGCCAATGGACCGGTAGCGGTGTAATAGCGGACGCCTGCAACGAGCAACTCCTCTGCCGGAAAACGGGTAATGACCTCGCAGCCGTCCTTTGTCACTACCAGTTGTTCCTCGATGCGTGCCGCAGACCAACCGTCGCTGGCAGGCCAGAACGTCTCAAGGGCGAAGACCATGCCCTCCTCAATCACTTCTGGATGGTCGAGCGAGACCAGGCGGCTAAAGATGGGTTTCTCCCAGATGGAGAGTCCCACACCGTGACCGTATTGAAGCGCGAAGGCGGCTTCTTCGTTCGGGAACCCAAACTCTTCCGCCTTTGGCCAGAGCTTGACGATCTCGGTGGTCGTCACACCCGGCTTGATCGCATTGATGGCTATATCCAGAATGTAGCGGCAGTGCTTGTAAGCGTCCACCATCGCCTTTGAAGCGCTCCCGATGGCGAAGGTGCGGTAGTAACAGGTGCGATAGCCATTAAAGCTGTGCAGGATGTCGAAGTAGGCCGGGTCGCCGGGGCGCAGTGCCCGGTCGCTGAAGACGTGTGGGTGGGGGCTGCACCGCTCACCGGAGATAGCGTTGACGCCCTCCACGTGCTCTGATCCCAGGTCGTACAGGATTTTGCTGACCAGGCCAACGCATTCGTTCTCGCGCACCCCAGGCTTCATGAAGCGGTAGAGTTCATCGTAGGCAGCGTCCACCATCATGCAGGCCGAGTTGAGCAGAGTAATCTCATCCTGCGTTTTGATCAAGCGGGCCCGCTGCATCAACTGCTGTCCGTCCACCACTTTAATGCCCTCCGCCTGTAAAGCGAACAGCACGGGCAATTCAACGGCGTCCACTCCCACAGGCTCGTTGAGTAACCCGCGCTCTTGCAGTTCGATGCGTATTTTGCGCGCCACGTCTTCGGCGCGACCAGCTTCCGGCAGCATCGCGCCGCGCAGCGTGGAGATACCAGCGCGGGAACGTTCGCCCAGCCAGGGGCAATAGAGCTGGTGGTGCCGTGCCGCCGAACCGAAGTCCCACATGATGGGCTCATCATCCTGGGGAAGGAGCGTGAAGCGGGCCAGCTTGTCCATCGCCCAGGTGCCAATATGGGTGGCGGTGATGTAGGCCAGCCGAGCGTCTCGCAGCCGCTCGAAGTTTACACGCTCTTCCCAATCCACGCCCATCAGGCCATATGTTTTGATCACCATGACTTTGCTCCTGTATTATCTCTAGTGCATAAAAACGAGGGATTTTCGGGGGACACCCCCGCGCCCCCGGCAGGGGACTGTGTCCCCTGCACCCCTATTCCCGAAAAGGTCTCTTGATTCAGCACTAGGGACGCGATAAATCGCGTCTCTATGCCGATTAGATTCGACCACATAATGTTTTTGCTACCTCTACAACCGAGGCAGCAGTAGGAACCGTAAGATCTTCCAGAACGGGTGAGAATGGCACCGGTACATCCATCGCTCCCATGCGTTTGACCGGGGCATCCAGGTAATAGAAAGCTCCCTCGGCGATTACTGCGGCCAGTTCAGCCGTTACGCCATAGCGTTCATAGCCCTCATCCATCACGATGGCACGACTGGTCTTCTTCGCGGATTCGATCAGTGTGTCCTTATCCAGGGGGAACGTTGTGCGAGGGTCAACGACTTCTGCGCTGATATCGATCTTCTCCAGCAACTCCGCCGTAGCCAACGCGATCTGTACCATGCTGCTCGTTGCCACGATGGTGATATCGTTGCCAGCGCGTTTGATGTCGGCGACACCAAAGGGAATGGTATAGTCATCCTCAGGCACAGGCCCTTTCAACTGGTACATCATTTTGTCTTCGAAGAAAATAACAGGGTTATCATCGCGGATTGCGGTTTTCAGCAGCCCTTTAGCATCGTAAGGGGTCGAGGGCAGCGCCACTTTCAATCCGGGGATATGACTGACCCAGGCTTGCAGACTCTGGCTGTGCTGTGCGGCGGTGCGACGGGTAGCGCCCAGCGTGGTGCGTACCACCAGTGGCACTTTGAGCTTCCCACCGGACATATAGTGGACTTTGGCCGCCTGGTTCACGATCTGGTCCATCGCCAGTGCGATGAAATCGCCAAACATGATATCGACGATAGGACGCATACCGGTCATCGCCCCGCCGACACCCAGGCCGGTGATGCCCGCTTCAGAAATAGGCGTATCAATTACACGCGAGGTACCAAACTCTTCAACCAGGCCAGAAAGCACTTTGAACGGCGTGCCAGCCTCGGCCACATCTTCGCCCATGATAAATACAAGTAGGTCACGCCGCATTTCTTCGGCTAAGGCTTCACGGATGGCCTGGCCGAGGGTGATCTCACGCACACCCTGGTTGGCGTTCGAACTCACAGTAGTACTAAGCATAGACATCTTGCTCCACCTCGCTAGGGTCTGGATATGGTGCGTTGAGCGCGAATTGCTCTCCCGCCTCGACTTCGGCTCGCACCTTCTGCTCGATCTGCTCAAACGTGCTGTTGTCAGCCATTCTCTGTTCAATCAGCCAGTCGGCAAGCAGTTTCAGAGGATCGCGTTCCGTCTTCCAGTGCTCTTCCTCTTCTTCGGAGCGGTAGTAGGCTCGCTGGATGTCGCCAACGTGATGCCCGAAGAAGCGATACGTGTTACAGAGTATGAAGGCTGGCCCTTCGCCCCGGCGTGCGCGCGCGACCAGGCGTTGCGCCGTGTCATAGACTGCGCGAATATCCTGGCCATCGACTGTCTCGGTCAAGATGCCGAAGGCTTTGGCCCTGGCGCTCAAATCACCGGCGGTAGTCTCAGTGTAGTGCGTGTATTCGTTGTACTGATTGTTCTCACATACGTAGATGACGGGGAATTTCCACAGTGATGCCATATTCATCACTTCATATAGAACCCCCTGGCCAAGCGCACCATCACCGAAGAAACAGACGGCTACCTGGTCGCTGCCACGCATCTTGCTCGACATAGCAGCTCCGGTGGCAATCCCAGCACTTCCCCCCACAATAGCATTCGCGCCCAGGTTGCCGGTATTCTGGTCAGCGATATGCATGGAGCCACCTTTTCCGCGACAGTAGCCAGCTTCCTTGCCGAGTAACTCGGCAAACATACGCTCAACCGAAGCTCCTTTTGCCAGGCAATGCCCGTGACCGCGATGCGTACTGGTGATGTAGTCGTCTCGCCTCAATGCCTGGCACACGCCTACCGCTATGGCTTCTTCTCCACTGTACAGGTGAGCCAGGCCGGGCATCCTGGCAGTGAGGTAAAGCTGGTTGACATGCTCCTCGAAAAGGCGGATCGTGAGCATCAGCTCGTACATCTCCAGCCAACGGGCCTGTCCGGTATCCCTGGTGGATACCTCTGTATCGATAGATTTAGATGTTTCGGGTTGCGGCATACAGTTCTCCAGAGGATGTTACATGTCTATACCAGACATACGAGCCAGTACCTTATAGACAATCGCGAAATCTTGCTTTGCCAACCCCATCGCGCGGGCAGCCGTGAGGATCTGGTTACTAATGGCAACGGTTGGCAGTGGAACATTGAGTTCCCTGCCCAGTTCCTCTGCCAGCAGCATGTCTTTTTGCATCATGTTCACGTTGAACCAGACCTCTTCCGGCATGTCGAGGATGAACGGAGTGCGATACTTGAGCGAGGGCGAGGCAATGACACTGTTGAGCATGACTTCAAGCGCGGTCTCAACCGGGACGCCACCTTTCACAGCCAGGAACAGGCCCTCGCAAAAGCCCACGAATTGCACTTGCAGATTGAGGTTTATGGCGATCTTCATCAGGACTGCCTGACCATTTTCGCCGACGTAGTTCACCTTTGGGCCAATGTCCAGCAAGATTGGCTTGACCCGCTCAAAGGTGGCCTCGTCGCCACCCACCATGAGGGACAGATTGCCCTGTTCGAGGGTGATAACGGTGCCTGAAACGGGTGAGTCGAGCATGCGCGCGCCTTTTTCGGCCACCTGGGCGGCAAGGTGACGCGAAGCTGCCGGGCTGACAGTACTCATATCGATGTATATTTTCCCTTCTCCCAGTCCGGCCAATATTCCATCAGGGCCATGAAATACTTCGTGCAGAGCTGCTGTATTGGTGACCATGGTAAATACTACATCCGCCGTCTCTGCCACGGCTCTTGGCGATTCGCCCCAGCGCATTCCAGCATCTAAGCAGCCCTGTGCTTTCGACTTCGTGCGATTGTATCCAGTAACAGTATGGCCTGCATCAAGGAGTCGCTTCGTTACGCGACCGCCCATGGCTCCCAACCCGACAAATCCAAGATTAGCCATAGCTACCTCCAGCTGGATAAATGGGTGGACGCGCTGAATCGCGTCCCTACGAAACAATTAACCTTTATGATTGCTAAAACCACTTATATCTTCGCGCACCTGTCGCAGGTGGGAACGCATAGCAGCGCGCGCGGCTTCCGGGTCGCGCCGAATAACGCTATCGAGGATACGCTTGTGATGGGTTTGCCCACGTTGGGGGCCACCCTCAACGTCAAAGACTTGTTTGCGCTGTTCGCTCAGCAGGTTAACGATGGAGTTTACCAGGATGATAATAAGGGCGTTTTGGGTTGCTTGCGCCAGCGCCTCGTGAAAGCGGTTATCGGCTGCAATAAAAGCGTTGGCGTTGTTCAGGTTTTCGTCCATCACCTTTACTGCCTCGCGCATCGCGGCAATCTCTTTTTCAGTTGCACGCGCGGCGGCCAGGGCGGCTATCTCAGT
>WNGL01005509.1_pt1 | contig 15029 bp, 9 predicted proteins | sample 5400591 | NCBI WGS metagenome assembly WNGL01 (sample SAMN13153377, study PRJNA577476) | soil metagenome | isolation source: 80 cm soil or saprolite under Garry oak tree replicate 1 | place: USA:California | collected 2016-06-15
AGCGTTTGAGAGTGACCCCTCGTACTGAGTTTGGCCTGTGGCCTCCGCTTCGCGGCAGCAGCCAGACAACGGTTGTAATTGCGATTGCGCCCACAGCCGCAGCGATGATTGCGGATTTCTTATGTTGTTTGATACTGCTGACAATGTATTCAGCGCTCGATGTTGATCTGCCCGACTGTTCAGTCGTTTGCCGGTCCGAAGTCTCAGTGGCGCCTGATGATGCAACAGTGGTATCAATCTCCGCTGCCTCAGCCATCGCCTGTCCCACTTTAATCAAAGCAAGCGCCACGTCCTGGATGGTCTGATATCGCTCCTCGCGATCCTTTGCCAGACAAAGACCAACAATCCGCTGCAAGTCAGGCGGAGCTAATGGATTGAAGTCTTTGATTGACGGTGCGGGTTCGTATGCAACTTTGTGCAAGGATTTAATAACCGACTCGTCTTCGAACGGTCTTTGCCCGGTCACGGCTTCGAAGAGGATGCAGCCGAACGAGAAAATGTCTGAGCGCTGATCGATCTGCTCAACTTTCCCCTGCGCCTGCTCCGGCGACATGTAGCCCGCGGTACCCATCACCATGCCAGCCAATGAGTGCTGTGCCCCGATTGCCGTGCCGACCTCGCTCGAAGCAGCGCGGTCTGAGCCTACTGGTCCTTGTGGTTCGATCAGTTTAGCTAAGCCAAAGTCAAGAATCTTCGCGTAGTCGTCACGCGTGATCATGATGTTGTCGGGCTTCAGATCGCGATGCACGATGCCTGCTGCATGCGCTTTGGTCAGACCTTCAGCAACCTGGGTGAGATATTTCAGGAGCTTATGTAGCGGAGCTTTGTCGCGGTGAATCTTATCGCGCAGGGTATCGCCGTCAATGTGCTCTATGGCGATGAAGTGCGTGCCTTCGCTCTCACCGATTTCGTAGATGTGGGCGATGTGAGGATGATTGAGTGCAGCAGCGGCGGTGGCCTCCTGCTCGAAGCGGCGCATTCGATCCTGATCAGAAGCAACTGCGGCCGGCAGAATCTTCAAAGCGACTTTGCGATGCAACCGCATGTCCTCCGCCAAATAAACTTCGCCCATGCCACCTTTGCCGAGCAACGAGCGAATCTCGTAGTGGTCGAGACGAGTATTGGCAGCAAGTGCGGGAACCTCGGCGGCGGCACCATCTTGCTGAGCCCGATAAAACCCGGCAGCTATATCGTCCGGGGGTTTCTCGGTATATTCCGCGCGCTGCTCATGGGCCGCCAGCAGTGATTCCAACTCGCGCCGCAACTCCACGTCGCCATCAGAAACCTGGTCCAGAAAGGCTGCTCGCTCGTCCGGAGCAATCTCCAGGGCGGCATGAAACAGCTCCGTCAAATGTTCGTATTGTTCTGGCGTCATACTTCACTTGCTGGCCTGAGGGCGCGATGTAACCAGGTCTTGGCCATGCTCCAATCGCGCATCACTGTGTCCGGTGAGACTTCCAGGACCGCAGCCGTCTCCTCCACGCTTAATCCACCAAAATAGCGCAATTCCACTACCCGGCTCTGTCGCTTTGAGAGTTTCTCTAACTCTTTCAGCGCATCATCAAAAGCAACCAGTTCAGCAGCCCGTTCCTGGGTCACCAAGGCAGCCTCTTCCAGCGAGATTGGACGAGCACCACCGCCTCGCCTGGCTGTCTGTCGTGCTCGCGCGTAGTCGACCAGGATGTGGCGCATCGCTTGCGCGGCGACGCCAAAGAAATGGGCGCGGTTCTCAAAGTGTTTCTCTTTCTGCTTGACCATCCGCAGGTACGCTTCGTGGATGAGCGCGGTGGTCTGCAACGTGTGACCAGGGTTTTGCTGGTTCATGTAGCGCTTGGCCATCTTTCGCAATTCCTCGTAAATGAGTGGCATCAACTCGTCGAGCGCCTCACGGTCACCACTATTCCACTGCTCCAATAACTTCGTGACTGAATGCGCGTCTGACATCCGAGATACCTTCAGGCTAACTTGGACGGTTGAAAATCCTGCTGGTTGCAGGGAAATATACCACCTACCAGGTGAACTCTTTAACCTGCCGCTGACCGCAAAACCAGAAACTCTGTCAGTCATTGCCAGTTTTCGCTCACGAATCTCGTTTCTATAGGTGGAGATCAGAATATCTATCCATCTGTACGGGCTTATGCCACGCGAGATGAGATTGTGTATGTCTCTCAACATTGAGAATGACCCACTACCGAATTTCGGAAGGAGTGCTCCATGAAAACCCTGGTCGCTTACCGTAGCGTGTTAAGAACGCGAACCGTGTCGTTCTTGAGCGCCGTCTCTTTGCTTTCGCTCTGCCGCTACGTTCAGAGATGTTGGATCGCTTGCTCAAGGTTCGCACGCTCGATCGCCAGGTTGCCAAATAGCCCCGTGATGAGCACGTTTCGGAGATTATCTGTCGTCTTAGTCCTGGCCTTCACTATTCTATGTTTGCCACAGCGACTAATCGCTGATGCTCCCGAAACTCTCGTGTCAGACTATGTTGACGGGCTAAGCCTTACCCTGCAGGGAACCAACCTCTACTGGAAGACTGATTGCGGCGACGACTTCTCGCCCGCTAACAGCCGCATGCGCAGCATTGCCACTAATCGCATGGCCGGCGGTGATCTTTCAGCTGAGAGCATTGCCCACACTCTTTTCTTATCGTCGAATCGCTGCGAAGAAGGCCCCACGAGAGATCGGGCCGGTGACCGCATCGCCTCAATGAACGTCGCGGTTGATGCTATGTACGTTTACTGGGTGTCAGGCAACGGCGTCGTCGTGCGCCTCTCTCGCAATGCCATGCCGGGCGAGCCGCCGACGGTATTGGCGCTGACCGAAAGCACCAGGATCGCGCGTTACCCGAATGTACCGTCCATCGCCGTTGACGACCGATTTGTCTATTGGAGTGAAGTGAACAAGATGTTCCGCGCCCCCAAGGATGGAGGCGACCCACGTTTGCTGTTTGCGGGCGGCACAATGATCAGCAATCTGCGACCAGGCGGAGACGGCACAGTCTACTATCTGGACGGTTCGAGGCTGTGGGTTATGGCCTACGATCCGGTGCACGATGTCTATTTACCCACCAACCTCGCAGAAGGCGTAGCGGCTTATGCTCTTGGTAGCGAACGTTTCTATTGGGCGAGCAGAGGGTCAGGCGCTTATGTGATTGCCTCAAAACGTCGCGACCGGAGTGACTATCGCGTTCACTTCGAAAGTTCCGCCGCCGAGGTTAACGAGCATCCTAATCAGAGCGTTGACATCCTGGCGCTGGACTCCGTCAATCTCTACTGGCATCTGGTGATTGATCGTTCCGGCGGGCCAATAGTTCGCCTGCCGCTTAGCGGCGGGCCGCCCGCACCAATCTCGGACAGCTACCAACTCTTGAATACCGCAATGGTCAGCGACGGCGCTTACCTCCTCTGGGCCGACTATAACAGTCACGCCATCTATCGCCTGCCGATCGGCGCTGCGGCCTCGCGACCTGGATCCGTCCTCCGCCCTGTCTTCCAGGTGACAGACGTTTCTCCTGATCGTTCTTTCGGCGCACCGGGCGGTGGACCAGCCACCGGCGGCCGGATCATGAACGTCGTCGTTGATCCACGTAGCGCCGGCTTCGTCTATGCGGCCGGCGAGTTTTCCGGTGTTTGGAAGTCAACTAACGCAGCCCGCACCTGGTTTCAATCCAGCGCCGGGTTGACGACCGGGAGATCGAGAGCGTCGGGCCTGGCCGTCGACGCAGTGAATCCCCAAAGGTTGATGTATGCCACGATCGACACAGACTTCCGTCAGGTGTCTCCTGCCGGCGGCCTGTGGACATCAACTGATGGGGCTGGGAGCTGGCGTCACGTGGATCTGCCGGGCTGTTCACCGAGTCCGAACGCTTATTCGGTCGCGTTCACTGCGGGGCACGCCTTTGTGATCACTCGCTGCGGCGTCTATACCAGCACTGATTTAATAAACTGGGTCGGGCTATCCAGTCCTTCCGCGATAAACCCGATCAGTTGGCTTGCGGCGCGCGGAGACACCCTCTTTGTTGCCACGAACAATGATAAAGTGTACCGCTCGACGATAGGCGACCTGTTCCTGCCAGGTGGAAGATTGCGAACCGATGGCATGCCCTGGTCCGCTGCCATTGGCCTTCCGGGTACGATCTTCGGACTTGCAGTCGCTCCAACCAACAGCGCTAGAGAGCCTGCCGTGCTTGTCCTTCACGCTTCAGTTTCTGGACAGGTCGCCCAAGTCTCGCTTGCTAATTTCGACCTTGCTCCCGATGCCTCGCAATTACGGAGTCTCGGTTTGAACCGGGCCGGGTATTGCTGTGGCGGCACGCTCGCCATTTTCGCTGCTCACCGGGCGAGTGCGCGCATCGGAGACGTCACACCCGGTAGCGGCTTTGATATTTTTGTCACCGACGCTCACGACTTTTTCCAGTACCAGTCGCCCGACAACTGGCCCTTACTCGATGGCATGCACGTCGATCCATGGGGCATGGCGTTCCCCTCAAACTACGATCCTGACACCGGTGACTGCACGGCCTATGTCGCAAATGATGGCGGCATCTACACCAATACCTTTGCCACTCAAGCCGCGCATTCACCAACCTGCACTACATCCGCCGGACCGTGGGGTCGGGCGCAGTTCGGGCTCCACGCTCTTGCAAGTTACACCATGGCCGGCATTCACCAACCGCCCTGCGCTGGTGGCCAACCATGCGCTGCGCTCTACGTGCCTTCGGCCGACAATGCAAGCTGGACCTCGCCAAGCGGCGGGATCCCCGGTCTGGCTTGGAACCAATTCGGTTACGCAGGCGACACTGGCATGTGTTATGTGGATCCGCTCCTGCCCGGGCAAGTGACCACAAACCGGTATGTCCACCGCAGTACCGACCCCCTAAATTCTCCCATCGGCTGGGATACTCCCTACGTCACGGACATGGGAGCCGTCCCAGGGATTGTTAATGGCGCTGGCGACAGTAACTCGTCGCAGGTACCACCGCAGGCGCCAGGCTTTACACAGGTGATGACGCTTCCAGGAACGGCGATATCCAATCAAGGTGACTACATCGGCATACAACAGACCGGTCCTACGGACAGTCTTACGGAGAGAATCGTGCGCAACCTCAATAGCCGAGACTGGGTTGATCTCTCGCCCGGCTTCTCATTCCCAGCCAATACCATTCAGGCGCTGGCCGCGTCAGGCGGTCACCGCAGTCTGGTCGTTTATCTGGTCAAGACAGACGGCACCATTTTGAAAGGGAAAGCTGTGAGCTCAGGTCTGGTGCCTTCCACTTCCTGGGAGAATATCAGCGCCGGCATCAGGAGGGCCATTAACATTTCTGCTGATCCGTATCATCAGGATGTTCTCTATGTGACGGATTCAGCTGCTCAGGAGATCCTATCGAGCCATGTGGCGCCCGACGGCCAGGTGAGATGGACCCGGGAACCGGAACTGAAACGAATCGCGACTAACAACGGGGAGTTTGCCTTCGGTTGTGGTGACAAGTCGTGCCCGCTGCAACAAGTCTTATTCAGCGACAAAGCCCCGGAAATGCGTGTTGCCATCCTCTTTCCTGGTGGCGTTGCTTTTTCAAGAGATAGCGGCCGGCACTGGATACCAATCACCGATCAACTTTCGGGGTTAGGTCAACTAACGAATGTCCGGCAACTCAGCGATCTAATCGCGCACCCTTATTCCGGCTTCTTCGACGCTGATGCGGATCCGCATCGGGGCCACTCAAGTTTGTACCTCGCCCTTCGCGGCCGAGGCATTGTGCGTCTGGATGGTCCCTTCGCGACAGTTGAACAACTGGAGTTTGAGTTTGACCCGCAGCGTCGTTTGGCGCATGCCGGCAGGTCTCCGGAAAAGGCAGTCGCCATAAACGAGAGCACCGGAGTAATAACCGAGCTTCACCCCGGCACAGATGGCATTTACCGAGGGACTGAAATTCTGGACGCGGCTGGGTACGCGACAATTCGTTACCGCATCGTCGCCGACAGTGGCACGCGATCCTTCTCGCACGCGCTGACACCCGCAGAACGCGCCTCCGGAATTGCCTCGCTGCGCCTGACTGCTGAATCACCGGCAGAAGCGAAGATAACGATCGCCAAAGTATCGGCGACCCCGCGAGCGCTCGGATATGGTTCATGTGGGAAACTGCCAGCCGTGATCACCGTTCAGGCTTACCTCAATGCTTCCCCGCAAAAAGACCAGGGCACACCTTCATCCGCCGTGGTGGATCCTGGACCGGTCGTGCTGCGCTACCGTTACGCGAGCGACAGCAAAAGCCTGAAGCCGGGTTCCTGGCGCGAGCGGGTGATGAAAGACGCCGGGGCCAACTCTTATGTTATCGCCTTTGATGTGAGCGGCGAGGCGGCTGAAGTTTTACAGAAGGCAAACGGGGCGATCGAATATCAAATCGTCCTCGGCGACGGAAAAACGAGTAGTGCGATGGAAGAGGTTGAAATTCGATACTGTTCCGAGGCGGCAAAAGAACATACTAAGGAACCGCCAAGATCGGCACCAAGATCGCCAGCAGAATCCGCGGCGGAATTTCAGGTGACGGGCGTTTCGTTGAAAGCTGAAAGAGAAAAGTTCATCGGTCCTTGTCCGGCGGTCTTGAAATTCCTTGGCAGCGTGACGGTGAACGCTCCCGGGACAGTACGATACAGTTTCGTTCGCAGCGACGCTGCGGTGGGTCCGGTGGAAACCTTGTACTTTGACTCTGCCGGAACCAAGACAGTTGGGACGGTGTGGACACTGGGTGGCCCGGATTTGACGACTTACGACGGATGGCAAGCGATCAGGATTCTTTCTCCGAATGTGATGGAATCCGATAAAGCATTGTTTGCGTTCCGGTGCGAAAAGAGCGAGTAGTGAATAGCAACCTGATCTTAGCCGGCTCTATCCAGAAGGTTGCGTTCATCTCGCAGACGCTTCCGGTCGAGCGTGGCATACGTCACGTGCAGGTGTCCGCCAGGCTTAACCCTGTTTCCTATTCTCTTTATGGTCTGTCACTACCGCCTGTCAGCTACTCCTCCGCAGAGGCGATTGTTAATCTTCGGGTGATGGACAGGGGGCGCGTCGTCTGCAGTGATCGTATCAGCCTGGAACGACTCATGATTAGGCAAGCCGGAAGCTATAACTTCATCCCGAAGTTGCTGATCCTAAATTTCGATAATGCCATCCGGGCGGCTGAGACCAATCAGGGATCTGGACTTGGCGTCATCAAGATTAGTTACACAGACGACCAGAGACTCGCAGGGGATTACACTCTTTACGTAAGGATCAGGCGAGTTTAATGTCGTGCGGCTCCTCAATGGAGATTTGTGGAACAAGTATTAGGGCTTCGACCCGGAAACTCTCAAAGGAAATTATCGGCGAATTGCAAGAGGGCTTCTTAGTCTTTTTGAGGCACTAAAAAGGAGATGAAGTTATGAACGCCAAACCATTGTCCCTAACCGTGACAGTATTTCTATTGCTCGTTCTTACTGCGCTCTGTCCCGAAATAGCGATGTCGCAAACAGCGGCGCAATCGGCCATCAGCGAAACAGCGAGCGAGTACGGACTGGGGAGACCGCGAGCAGAATCGCCAGAAGCGAGACAGACTCCCGCGCCGCGCAGTGAAGGATGGTGGCAGGCTTTTGAGCGCGGTTGGGTTTACTGGCATCCACGGTACGGTGCGCAACTCGTGCACGGCAGGATTTTCGAGACGTGGGGTGCGCAGCGATGGGAACAGGGACCACTTGGCTTTCCGACCAGAGGCGAATCCGAATGCCGTGTCCCCGATAGCCACGACCGCTATCAGGTTTTCGAGGGCGGCAGAATCTACTGGCGCGCCGCAACTAATGAAGGCATCGTATTCAACAATCCAACGAACTTCGGGGAAGGGGGGAACTGCAACCCGGTTGCTAGTCCCGCAACCCAACGGGCTCGCTTCCGAGTCACCTTAACGGGGTTCACCTGTCACCACCAGACTGTGGATAATCTGTTCAATGCGGATGGTTGGGGAGATGAAGTCTATATTGACAGCAACGTGTGGACGATTGAACGGACGCGCGGCGTGGTCTCGCATACCATTCGTCGGAGCATTGTCATGGGCGACATCAGTGTTAACAGTCCGCCGCGTGTCAGAGCGGGGACTGCAACCGCTGACCGAGGCGGTATCAGAACGGGCGATAACGTGCCGAATTCGACACCCTGGGCGTTGTCCGGCGCCAAGCTGGAGGATGATCGACTGCCGATGCGTATCTGGGAAGGAGAGCTGGTCCAAGACGCCAACGGCGCGGAGAATGCAGCGATCATAATGCCAACTATCTGGGAATGGGATGGGGTTGACGATTTAGCGCGGAGGTGGAGTTCGCTGGTTAATACGACCTTCCACAGTCCGAACATCGCTCGACCAAGTACAGACCCGCCGGTGATCGAATCGGGTTTACGGTTTGGGGGTGATTACGCCAACGCACCTATTTATCTGAGTGCCCTGGGTGCAGACCGGCCAATCGGCGTCCGTGACCTCCTTCACGAGTCGTTCAGCACAAGTTACGTGTTCACCCCGCAGGCTTTGCTTCTCAACTACCAGATCGCAGAGCGGGCGATCAGTCGGCCCTACACCAACAATGGCGCGGGCGTGATCGAGATTCGTTACGCCGAAGCGAGCTACGATCGGAATACAGCCGGCGACTACTCGCTCTTTCTCTTAATCGAGCGATTGCCGTAATCACTGAACACAGCAAAGGAGTTAAAGAAAATGTTTCACCATTCAATCAACAAAGGATTGGCAATCGCATCCCTGCTCTCGATCTTCGGGTTAACTTTCATCGCGTCAGCGCACCGGCAGGACGTTCGTGTGACTGAAGCGTTTCTTAAGGCAGACGATGCGCGAATGAGCGGGCCGTGTCCGATGAAGGTGGTCTTCAACGGTTATATCACAGCGAACGGGCCGGGCACGGTCAAGTACACCTTCACTCGTAGCGATGGTGCCCGAGCCCAGGCCTATGCAATGGAGTTCAAGGAAGCGGGAAGACAAGCGGTCAGCACTGACTGGACCTTGGGAGATGCGAGCGCGCTACCACGCTATGAAGGCTGGCAAGCATTGAAGATTCTCTCTCCGAACGATATGGAATCGAGCCATGAGACAGGCTCTTTTAGTATCACCTGCGGGCAGCAGAAGCCCGTCGGTCAACCAGATCCAAACGGACAACAGACGTCAGGGGAGAAGATTTCGCCGGTCGTGTCGCAAGGACTTCGGCAGATCGAAAAGGATTCTTCCGCACGCGCCGAGGCGCGCAAGAAAGCGTTCGAGGCCGACCGCGCACACTTCGAGTCAACCTCAACTGCGCTGGCAGAAGCGCTCAAGGCTTCGGGTGTTGACCTCAACGGTTACCTGTCAGCCTCGAAGCAGTTTGTGGAAATGCCCCACGAAAAGATAAGCCAAAGTGAGATTGACCGAGTGAATAAGAAGTTCGCTGAACCGATTCGCGCAGCCCTCGCCAAAGTGTTTGGCGTGCCGGGCGTCGGCGACATCATGCAAGGGATGCAGCCGGGGCTGCCGGCGTCTGGAGCGCCAGCTCCGGGGCAGTTGGATCAAGGTAATGGCAACGGTAGCGTTGGTCCCATGGCGGCTTCGTGTTGTTCGACAAACCGCTTCGAGCCGCCTTTCGAGGGGCTGTACAACGAAATCAGCCTAGGTGCGAGCGCGCAACAGCCTTTTGTTGAAACTCGCCAACTGTATCCCCACGTGCGAAGCGCGATTGTCAGCGCGCCGCACAGCCTGCAAGCGAGCGGGCGGCGCTTTACCGTACCGGCGACCGCCCGGCACATTTCGGTGACCGTGAACCTCGGGACGAACTGGGTTATCGGTCTGTCGGGCCTCGGCTACGCTCACGTCTGGCTCGGCCTGGACATGAACGTGTCTGGTGCTGGCGGCGCCGCGGTCTGCAGCGCACCGCACCTGGAACAGGACAACCAGTGGACGTGGGTTGGCGGCTCCCTGATGCTCTCCGATCATCGTCCCGGCCCCAGTATCACCCGAACCTGCGTGTTCGATCGCAATGCCGGCGATCCCCTCGACTATGCGGCGAACGTGAGTGCATCCACTGACGGCACCTTCGTCGGCTTCTCCGGCGGCTATGGGGATTACTACGTGGACCTCGGACCGGTGGACGTGACCACCTGCCCATAACCGCGGCGAGCAGCAATCTTCGCCAATTAGGCGGCAATTACATCCTCTACATACAGGTCGAGCAGGTGCCATAGATCCCAAGAACTCCTTGAGGCCTGCTGAAGGAAATGAAGTCATGCGTTGTGGGACTGTCGAAAAATCAGAGCCCGCTACTCGAGGGTTGACAAACGTAGAAGGGGCCTTTAAGTTCAAGTCTTTCAGCGATAACGATCTTTGTATAGTTAAGTAGAGGCGCGGTTTTCAAGAGTAGTCGAGTCGGAGGACGTGAAGGGTTCAACGATGACTCGATCGAAAGGGAAGGCCGCCGAAGCTTGCCCGCGCGTCTTCGGGCGCGGCGAGTTGGTTGCTGTGGCTAAATCCACAGGACTGTCACTGAGTAGCATAGACTTTAGTCTGTGACTTTGTTCTGCGAAGAACTATCACAGACTGAAGTCTATGTTACCTGGTGGAGAGCTACGACGGTCGTGCGCCGGAGTCTTACGGCGCGAAAAGTTTCTCGAGTTTGAGAGGCCAGTCGTATGCTATGCGGCTGGCCTTTTTTGTCCGACAAACTTCAGTTTGTCGCAACTACAAAAGCGCGTTCTGCTCAATCGACAAACTGAAGTTTGTCGGACAGTTATGAAACCGACCATCATGAAATTCGGCGGCACCTCGGTGGAAGACACCGACGCGTTTCGCAAGGTAGCGGCGATTGTGAAATTGCATCTTGACTTGCGTCCAGTCGTTGTGGTTTCAGCCATCGCCGGATTCACCAACGCTCTCCTGGCAAGCGCGGCGAAAGCAATCGAGGGCGATGCGCGCGCCGCGACGAAATCGCTTGAAGATTATTTTGGGCGTCATTCTTCAATCGCAGAAGTACTGCTGGCCGATGGACCACGCCAGGCGTTCGAGTTAGCCCGGGCAGACACCCGCCGCCAGATTCGCCAGCTTCATAAGATCATCGCCGCCCATCCAGTAACCAGCCCGCCACTGCAAGACGAAATTGTTGCTTACGGAGAACATCTCTCTTCATTACTGCTCGCTGCCGTCTTGCGCGAGAACGGTTTGGCGGCGCGCCATGTTGACGGGCGTGAATGCATTAGGACGGATGACAATTACGGAAATGCTGCACCGCTATCCGAAACTGCGCTGGCGACTCAGGCAAAGTTGTCACCCTTGATCGAAGCTGAGATGATCCCGGTAGTCGGCGGTTTTATCGGCAACACGAAAGACGGAGCGACGACGACGCTCGGCCGCGGCGGTTCGGATTATTCTGCAGCATTAATTGGCGCTGCTCTGGAGGCGCGCGAGATTCAAATCTGGACCGACGTTAGTGGCGTACTCACCGCCGACCCGCGGGTGGTGACGGCGGCCCTAACGATTCCGGTGTTGTCTTACCAGGAAGCGGCGGAACTCGCTTACTTTGGCGCGAAAGTCTTACATCCGAAGACGATTCAGCCGGCCGTCGACGAAGCGATTCCCGTGCGCGTTTGCAACTCGCGCGCGCCAGAGAATGCGGGCACTTTGATCGTTTCGGAATCGGAGGCGACGCCCCAAACGATCAAAGCAATCGCGCATAAAGATGGCATCACGACCGTCCAGGTGACCTCAGCCCGTATGCTCGGCGCTTATGGTTTTCTGCGTGCGTTGTTTGAAGTCTTCGATCGTCATCGCACGGCCGTTGACGTGGTGACGACTTCGGAGGTGAGCGTCTCGCTTTCGATCGACGACGCGAGCGCGTTGCCCGAGTTGATTCCCGATCTACGGCAGCTTGGAACGGTTGAAGTCGAAGAGGGCCGCACGATCGTCTCGATTGTCGGTGACGGCTTACGCCACACGCCGGGCATTGCCGCGCGGCTCTTCTCAGCCATCAGCGACATTAACGTTTCAATGATCTCGTTCGGCTCTTCGAGCGTGAACCTGACTTTCATGGTAGACGAAGCCAACGCGCGCGAAACGATCGAGCGATTGCATCGGGTTTGCTTTGAAGACGCGGCTTCGGAAGACCGAGTCGATCGTGCAGTCGAGGATGTGTTGGTGTGAATAATCTTATTGAGGCCGTTTCGATCTGAGAGATGCTTTCTTCCCTCCCTTTGGAGGGTTAGCGTGAGGGCTTAGAGGTGTTCGCCAGAGTGCCTTCGCCCCTCACCTCAGCCCTCTCCCAAAGGGAGAGGGAGTTTCCAACGGTCTGGAGGCTTCGGATTGGCGAGTTCAGTTGATGTTTTCAAGCTTACGCGCGAGCTGATTGATATACCGTCCGTAACGGGCGACGAGTTTCAGATCGGAACGTCGCTCGCGGAGTTGCTCAACAGATTCGGTTACCAGGTGGAGCTCCAGGAAGTCGATGGGGACCGAGCCAATGTCATCGCAACCTCTGGAACTACGCCACGCGTCGTGTTGTCGACACACATGGACACTGTGCCGCCGTATATCGCATCGCGCGAAGACGATGAATTCATTTATGGCCGCGGCGCCTGCGACGCAAAGGGAATTATTGCGTGCCAGATCGCTGCTGCCGAAAGACTGCGCGCAGAAGGCCACGAAATTGGCTTGCTCTTTACCGTGGACGAGGAAGCAACGAGCGCCGGCGCGAAGGCGGCGAACAAGCTGCCGCTCGCCTCATCGTGCCAGTACCTGATTAATGGTGAACCGACGGACAATCGACTGGCCGTCGGCACCAAAGGATCTTTGCAAGTAGCGATCAGAAGCGAAGGGCGCGCGGCGCATTCTGCCTATCCTGAGCAAGGTGATTCGGCGATCGAAAAGCTGCTCGACGTGCTTGACGATGTGCGAAAGATCGACTGGCCTTCGGACGAGACGTTCGGCGAAACGACATGCAACATCGGCGTCATTTCTGGCGGCACGCGCGCTAACGTAGTTCCGGCCCAGGCGCAGGCGATCTTGCAGATTCGTCTCGCCACGAGAGCGGAGGGCGCGAAGAGTCAGTTGGAGCGTGCAGTGCGGGAACGTGTTTCGCTGGAGTACAAATCAGTTCACGATCCGCTCCAGTTGCTCGCGCTCGATGGTTTCGAACAAACTATCGTGCGCTTTACGACTGACATTCCGTATTTGACGAATTGGGGACAGCCGTTACTGATTGGACCAGGCTCGATATTAGTCGCGCACACAGAACATGAACGGGTGGCGAAGAGCGAGTTATTGCAAAGCGTCGACGTCTATTGCCGGCTAGCGCGACATTTACTTGAACTGGAAGTTTCGTGTCAGAACCGCGGGCGGTAGCGACCGGATCATAAGCGCAACTTGGAAAGAGCTCGAACCCAATTCGGGTCGTGTTTTGGCGGTCGAGAATGTAAGGTTCCGGTGGCATCCACCACTCCAAGCGGGCTGCCCGCTTGGGGACCCCGGACCGCTCGCGGTTCTGATACGACGCTTACACGAAAGTTTTCAGGCAGATCACAATGAAACTCGCTCTTATCGGATACGGCGCCATGGGCCAGCTCGTCGCAAAGCTTGCCGCCGAACAAGGTCATGAAGTCTCGGTCACTCTCCGTTCGCGGGATAGCGAGCGCAGCGCTGAAGAGCTAGCCGACTCGCTGCGCGGCTGCGAAGTCGCAATTGATTTTTCTATGTCCGCAGCCGTGACCCGAAACGTTAAGGCCTGCGCCAGGGTTGATGTGCCGCTGGTTGAAGGAACGACCGGCTGGGAAAGTCAACTGGACGAAGTGAAGAACATTGTTTCGCAAAATGATGGAGCGTTAATTTACGGCGCGAACTTCTCCGTCGGCGTGCAGGTTTTCTACCGCATCGCAGCGTCTGCAGCGGAACTCTTCCAAAGTCTGGAGTCGTACGATGCGTTTATCGAAGAAGCGCACCACAAGCGCAAACGCGATGCGCCTTCGGGGACGGCGTTGCGACTTGGCGAGATTGTCGCCTCGCATTTAACTCGGGACGTCCCGGTTAGTTCTACCCGCGCCGGCTACATCCCGGGAACTCATCGAGTCGGTTTTGATTCACCCTCGGATCAAATCATTCTGGAACATACGGCGCGCGGCCGCGAAGGTTTTGCGGCGGGCGCGCTGTTGGCGGCCAATTGGATCGTCGGCCGCGAAGGCGTCTACGAATTCTCGGAAGTGTTTGATGAAATAATTAAAGCGTGAGCTCCGTTAGGAGCCGCATGTTTATAGACGGCGATTGTCTTTTATTAACCAGCTCCTTTAGGAGCGGGAGAGAACATTTCACTCCTAAAGGAGTTCGGAACGTAAATGCTGAGGTCGCGCTATCAACATTGCGCTCCTCACGGAGCTTAAGAATAGGAGTCAATCATGACCATGAAAGTCGATTGGATGCGCGGTTGCGCGACAGCTTTGGTAACACCCTTCAAAGCCGACGGAGCTTTTGATGAAGAGCGCATGCGGGCCCTTGTCGAACGACAGATCAACGGCGGCGTGCGCTTGCTGGTTCCCTGCGGCACGACCGGTGAAAGCGCGACGATGTCTGAAGCTGAAGATCAACGCGTCATTGGTCTGACGGTCGAAGTCGCTCGTGGCCGCGCCAAGGTCATCGCGGGAGCGGGCAGCAATTCGACGGCGGCCGCGATCGAGTACTCACAAAGGGCGCGCGATCTCGGCGCCGACGCCGTGTTGCAAGTGGCGCCCTACTACAACAAGCCGACGCAGGAGGGTCTCTACACTCACTTTCGCGCGATTGCCGAGGCCATTCCTGAGATGCCGATCATGCTTTACAACGTGCCGGGCCGCACTTCTTCTAATATCGCGGCGCAGACTGTGCTGCGCCTGGCGAATGATTGCGAAAACATCGTAGCCATCAAAGAAGCGTCGGGTAATCTCTCGCAGATCATGGAGATTCTTCGCGAGCGTCCGGCTGGCTTCAGAGTATTATCCGGCGATGACGCGGTCACGCTGCCCTT
>WNGL01005510.1_pt1 | contig 15028 bp, 13 predicted proteins | sample 5400591 | NCBI WGS metagenome assembly WNGL01 (sample SAMN13153377, study PRJNA577476) | soil metagenome | isolation source: 80 cm soil or saprolite under Garry oak tree replicate 1 | place: USA:California | collected 2016-06-15
CTACGCTTGTCGATCCCGGGTCCGGCCACGGACACGTTCATATCATTAGGAATGAAGGGACGGTTCCAGCGACGTCCATAGCAGTTCAACTTGTCCCCTACGATCCCAGCAAGTTGAACAGGCGGATTGATATGCCGGCACCCGGCGCCTGCTCGAACATCAATTGATCTAGGGAAGTGCAAAAGCGGAGAGAGAATCGCCGAGCTTTTCTTCGGTGATTTTGGGATGACCGCCGGCGGCGATGACCAAGAATTGCTTGCCGGTGGCTGAGACCCTGTAAGTCATGGGCGTGGCGTTGCCGCAGGCGGGCAGCTTGCCCTTCCACAATTCCTTGCCTGATTCAATGTCGAACGCGCGGAGGAAGCAATCCACCGTGCCGGCGATGAAGACGAGGCCAGCGGCGGTGACGATTGGCCCACCAAGGCTAATGGAACCAGGCGGGATTTGTGGGTGCTCGCCACCGAAACCGCCCATGGAGCCTAGGGGAACCTGCCAGCGGATCCTTCCTTCGGTCATGTCTAGAGCAGTTAGCATGCCCCAAGGTGGAGGGCTGCAAGGCAGATCCGAGGGCGACTGAATGAAACGGCGGTAAAGACCGTAAGGAGCGCCGAGTTGGTCGCCGTAGTCACCGTCTTCGGTGTGGGAGCTGCGATCATTGTACTTTTCACGGGGAACCAGTCGCGCGATCGCGGCGATATTGTTGACGTTCGTCACCAGGATGCTGCGCTTGGGGTCAAGAGCGTAGCCGCTCCAAGTCATACCGCCAACGTTTCCCGGCACCATCAGCGTTCCTTGCAGGCTCGGCGGAGTGAAAATCCCTTCATTGCGTAGATGCGCGATGTAGTTTCGGCACCAGTCGCGGTCTTGGAGTGTAGGACCCCAAGCCTGATCTGCAGAAAAAGTGTGAGGAACGAGCGGTGGCGGCTTTAGAGGAAAAGGCTGGGTGGGCGAAGGGACTTCGCCGGGGACGTCGCTTTTGGGGACGGAGCGCTCCTCGACAGGGAAGACGGGCTTGCCGGTTTCGCGGTTCAGAACATAGAGAAGGCCTGACTTGTTGCCTTGGATGACTACGGGGACGTCCTTGCCATCTAGATGCAGCGTGGTGAGCAAAGGCGGTGCCGCGCTGTCGAAATCCCAAAGATCGTGATGCACAAGCTGGAATCCCCAAACCAGTTCGCCGGTTTTTCCGCGCAATGCGACGACGGAGTTGGACCATTTGTCCTCGCCGGGGCGGAGGCCGCCATAGTAGTCGGGGCTGGCGCTGCCAGTGGGGACGAAGAGCAGGTCGCGCTCGGCATCTACGGCCATGATGGACCAAGCATTGCCCGCGCCGCTGCGCCAGGAAGAGTTTTTGCCTTCCGCCGCCGCCGCAGAGGGATTGGCGGGGAGCGGGTCCCAGCTCCAGCGAAGAGCGCCCGAGCGGGCGTCGTAAGCGCGCACAACGCCTCTGGCCATGTCCACTCGATGATTGTCGTCAATGGCGGAGCCGACGACGACCAGGTCGTCAATGATGGTGGGCGGGGAAGTCATGTGGTACCAGCCGGGGTCGTATTGCAGGACGTCGTGGAGGCCGACTTGGCCTTGCTTTCCGAAGTCGGCGCAGGGCGTGCCGGTTGCGGCATCCACAGAGACGAGGCGAGCGTCCTGTGTGGACTCGAAGATGCGGCGAAGGCAAGGCTTGTCCTTGGTGCGAGTGGTGTCGAGCCAGGCGGCAACGCCGCGATTCACGAGGCCGTCGCCATAGTCGCCATCGAGGTCGATCTTCGGATCGTAGGCCCAGCGCTTCTTTCCGGTTTCGGGGTCGAGGGCGATGATGCGGTTGAAAGCGGTGGTGAGGTAGAGAGTGCCGTCAACGAGAAGGGGGGTGGCCTCGAAGCCGCTGCGCTTTCTTCGGCCGCTATTCTCAGAAATGTCTCCGGTGTGAAAGGTCCAGGCAACTTTCAGAGTGGAGACGTTGTCGCGATTGATCTGGGTAAGTGGGGAGAAGCGCATGCCGCCCGCGTCGTGGCCGTAGTAAGGCCAGGAATCACCGGCGGTATCAGAGAGGGTTGGCGCCGCGGCCCACGTGAGAAACCCACAAGCCGACAAAAGCAAAACGAAGGAATACGCAGACTTGGCTCGATGGTTCATTCTTGACACCTCAGAAGAGAAACGGAATTGTACATGGGTTTGTTCCCGGCCGCGACGGGGCTCGAAGGGCTGTGGCGCATAAACTTTCAGGGAAAGTGGCAGTCTGATGAGGTGGGAGGTGTTTATGACGCTTTTGAGATGTGCGCTTGTTTTGGTGCTTAGTCTGGCGGGCGCTTGGCCGCATTTCTCGCAAGATGCGCGTACGAAGGGTGACGCGGAGGATATGCGATCGAGGATTGTCGGAGTGTGGCGGGGACACTCGGAATGCGCGGTCAAGAACAGCCCTTGTCATAATGAGGTCAACGTGTACCGCTTTTCCAGAATCGATGGGAGGGCGAATGCGTTTTCCGTCACGGCGAGCAAGGTGGTGGATGGCAAGGAAGTCGTTATGGGAACTGGGGAGTGGGAGTACGACGAGAAAAGGCAAGTTGTGGAATGCGAGAAGCCGTCGATCCAACTGTCGTTGGATGGAGACGAGATGGAAGGCGCGCTTAAGCGTGAGGATGGCACGGTTTATCGCCGGATTTATCTGAAGAAGGAAAGCTGAAGGCGCGTCTTGCGAGCGATGTGCTAGAGTTTTTGTGCGATGAAAAGGCTCGGAATCTACGTACAAGTGCCGTTCTGCCAGACGAAGTGTACGTATTGCAATTTTCATACGGGAGTGGTGGCGAAGGGTCGGTTCGCGCCGTATGTGGAAGCGGTTTGCAGGGAGATCAACGGTCATAGAGAGCTATTGAGAGCTGCAGGAGTGGACTTGCATGACGTTCCCCACACGCAACGGCACAGCCAGGAGTGGCTGTGCTACGAAGTGGACACAGTGTATTTTGGCGGCGGCACGCCGAGTTTGTTGGAGCCAAGGCAATTGCACGAAATTCTTGAGGCGATTCGACAGCAGTTTAGGACGGAATTCAATGAGGTAACGCTAGAAGCGGATCCAGAGACGGTGGAAGCCGAGAAGGCGCGGGCTTGGGTGCGGGCGGGAATCAATCGAGTGAGTTTTGGGGCGCAGTCGTTTTCGGACAAAGAGTTGGCGGCGGCGGGAAGGATGCATCGGCGAGCGGACGTTTATCGCGCTGTGCCGATTTTGCGCGAGGCGGGAATTCGAAACATCAGCTTTGATCTAATCGCGGGATTGCCACACCAGACGAAAGAGAGTTGGAAGCAGTCGCTTAAGGAATTGATTGCGCTCGGGCCAGAGCACGTGTCGGTGTATTTGCTGGAGGTCGATGAGGGAAGCCGACTCGGGAAAGAGTTGCTGGCAGGAGGAACGCGATACAGCGCGGGGGCAGTACCAAGCGAAGACGAGATGGCGGAATTTTACGAAATGGCCCAAGAAAAATTGGGGGTCGCAGGATATCGGCACTACGAGATTTCGAATTGGGCGAAGCCGGGATTCGAGTCGAAGCACAACCTGAAATACTGGAGACGTGAGGCGTATTCGGGATTTGGGGCGGGAGCGCATTCGTTTTCGGGAACGCAGCGCTGGGCGAACGCGCATGACGCGGCGGCGTACGTGAGCGCGGTCGAGAATGGACGATTGCCGGTGGAGCAGTTGGAGGATGTGACCGCGAAGCAGGCGTTGGAGGAAGAGCTTTTTCTGGGATTGCGGCAGTTGGGGGGAATTGATGTGGGGAGGATTGAGAAAGAATACGGAGTCGCTCTCGCGGGGCGATTTGAATCACTGGCTGCGGCGGGCTTGATAGAGCGTGAAGGAGACGTGGTGCGGCTGGCAGAGGAAAGGTTAAGCGTCTCGAATGAAGTTTTCGTGGAGTTGATGAGGTGAGCGGCGCTCACGGACCAATCAAGCTTGAAGCAGACAACGGTTTTTAACACAGAGGACCAAGAGGAAGAGCACGGAGAGCGCGGAGACAAGAAGGCAAAGAAGGGGTTGGAGAGCAAGGAATGAGGAAACCATGAGCTACACAGTGGCGAAAGGCAATCAGCGAGTGGACCCGGATGAGGTGAAAGTGACGGGAAAGGCGCTCGAAGGTGTTGTGGATTTGCGCAGCGACACCGTGACGCGGCCGACGGACGAAATGCGTCGCGCGATGGCGGCAGCCGAAGTCGGCGATGACGTCTACGGAGAGGATCCCACGGTCAACAAGCTGGAAAAGCGCGCAGCGGAACTCTTTGGAAAAGAAGCGGCGCTGTTCGTGCCCACGGGCTGCATGGGAAACCTGATCTCCATCAAGATTTGGACGCATCACGGGAATGAAGTGATTTGCGAAGAGCGCAGCCACGTGAATTTGTATGAGTTGGCGTCGATGTCGGCGATTGCGGGGTGCATGCCGCGCGTGGCGCACGGGGAAGATGGCATTTTAACGTGGGAAGAAATTAAAGCAGCGATCCGGCCGAAGATTTATTACGACTCGCAAACAGCGCTGATTTGCCTGGAAAACACGAGCAACATGGCGGGCGGAACGGTGTATCCGACGGATCGCGTGAACGAGATTTGCGACGAGGCGCATAAACTCGGTCTGAAGGTGCACCTGGACGGAGCGCGGATTTTCAATGCGGCGACGGCTCTGGGCGACCACGTCGCGGTAATGACAAAAAAAGTAGATTCAGTCATGTTTTGTTTGTCCAAGGGTTTGGGCGCGCCGGTAGGGTCGATGGTGGCGGGATCGAAAGCGTTTATTGAGAAGGCTCGAATTCACCGAAAGATGTTTGGTGGGGGGATGCGGCAGGCAGGAGTGATTGCGGCGGCGGGGTTGATTGCGCTGGAGAAGTCACCGGCGCGACTGCACATTGATCATGAAAACGCAAAGTTGCTGGCGGAAGGGATTGCGCAAATCCCAGGGTTGAAGATTGATCCGAAGAAAGCGCAGTCGAACATAGTGATTTTCGATTGCTCGGCCACGGGAATGACGGCGGTGGAGTTGTGCGACGCGGTGCATGTCCAGGGAGTGTGGGCGCAGGATACGGCGCTGTATTCGGTGCGTGTGGTGACACATTGCGATGTGGACCGCGCGGGCTGCGAACGAGCGTTAACGGTATTGAAGGAAGTCGTCACGAGGAAGAGAAAGGCGGGGGCATGAGTTTGGGACGAATGGCGATTCTTTGTTTGGCTGTGGCTTGTTTGTTTGCGGCAGCGGCTGCGGGCCGCGGGCAAACGCCTCCGTCAAAAACTGAAGGTAGTAAGGCCGCGCCCACAGCCGAAGAGGCAAAGAAATACATCGAGAGCGCGGAGAAAGAACTGTTTGATCTTGGCGTGAAGGCGTCTCGGGCTGGATGGGTGCAGGAAAACTTCATCACTGAGGATACCGAACAGATCGCGGCCGACGCTGGAGAGGTCGCGAATACAGCAGCTACGAAATACGCGAGGGAAACGCACCGGTTTGATGGATTGAAGCTGGCGCCGGAGCTTGCGCGGAAACGATTGCTGCTGGAGTTGGCGACGGGATTTCCGGCACCGGACGATCCGAAAGCGCAAAAAGAGCTGGCGCAAATCCTGGCGTCGCTCGATGGCGATTATGGAAAAGGAAAGTGGTGTCCGGACGGCGAAAAAGGGAAGTGCATGGATGTGACCGCAGTAGAGAAATTGATGGCGGAGAGCCGCGATGCGGACGAATTGAAGCGCGTGTGGGTAGGGTGGCACGCGATCGGCGGGCCGATGCGGCAGCGATACGCGCGGATGGTCGAGTTGGGCAATACGGGAGCGCGCGAGTTGGGTTATGCGGACGTGGGAGCGCTGTGGCGTTCGAATTACGACATGCCGCCGGATGACTTTGCGAGGGAAGAGGACCGGCTCTGGGAGCAGTTGAAGCCGCTGTATTTGTCGCTGCACGCCTACGTGCGCGGACAATTGAGAAAGAAATATGGAAATGAATTGGTGCCCGCGAACGGGCCGATCCCGGCGCATTTGCTGGGAAATATCTGGAGCCAGGAGTGGAACAACGTTTATTCGCTGATGGATTCGCCGAAGCCGCCGCAAAGCTACGACCTGACCAAGATTCTGCAGGAACGGAAGACCGATGCGCGGGGCATGGTGAAATACGGTGAGAATTTCTTTACATCGCTGGGATTTGCGCCGCTGCCTGCTACGTTTTGGGAACGGTCGCTCTTTACCAAGCCGGCAGACCGGGACGTGGTGTGCCACGCCAGCGCGTGGGACGTGGATTTCAAGGAAGATTTGCGTATCAAGATGTGCATTCAGATTCGCGAAGAGGATTTTCGGGTCATTCACCACGAACTGGGGCACAACTTTTATCAGCGCGCCTACATGAATCAGCCGGCGCTATTTCAGAGCAGCGCGAATGATGGGTTTCACGAGGCGGTGGGCGACACGATCGCCCTTTCGGTGACGCCGGAGTATTTGAAGAAAATCGGGTTGATCGAGACTGTGCCTCCAGCGTCGGGAGATATCGATTACTTGCTGCAGCAGGCGCTTGAGAAAGTGGCGTTCCTCCCTTTTGGTTTGCTGGTGGACAAATGGCGCTGGGAAGTTTTTTCGGGGCAGGTGAAGCCGGCGGATTACAACAGCGCGTGGTGGGAGCTGCGGAAGAAGTATCAGGGCGTTGCGCCGCCTGTGGAGAGGACGGAAGCGGATTTTGATCCAGGTGCGAAATATCACATTCCTTCCAACACGCCGTATGCGCGGTATTTCCTGGCTCGGATTTTGCAATTTCAGTTTCACCGCTCCCTCTGTAAGGAAACAGGAATTACGGGGCCGCTGCATCGGTGCTCGATCTATAGGAACAAAGTCGCAGGAGAAAGGTTGAACCAGATGCTTTCGATGGGGCAGAGCAAACCTTGGCAGGAAGCGCTCGAGGCCTTGACGGGACAAAAGCAGATGGATGCGACGGCGCTGGCGGATTATTTCGCGCCGCTAAAAACTTGGCTGGACGAACAAAACAAGTCGAAGGGGTATGCGGTGGGGTGGTGAAAAACTTACCCAAGCGGGCCGGGATGCTTGAGGTAGCGGTCAATGATGGCGTCTGCCGCGCGGTAGACGAAAGCAAGAACCGTGGGCGTGGGATTGGCGGAAGCGTTTTGTGGAAAAGTGGAGCCGCCCAGGATGAAGAGGTTGGGCATTTGCCAGTTCTGAAGAAAGGGAGAAACGACGGAATGTGCGGGCGAATCTCCCATAATCGTGCCGCCCTGGATGTGGGTCGAATTGTAATGGACAGCATCATAAGAGCGCAGGCCAGGGAAAGGATTAATCTCACGCGCGCCCATGCCGCGGGCGACTTCCACCGCTTTTGGCGTAGCGAACTCGACCATTTTGCGTTCGTTGTCGCGCCAATCGAGAGTCAAGCGAAGGAGTGGATCGCCTAACGTGTCTTTGTAAACGGGATCGAGATCCATGAAGTTGGCTTTGTAGGCGAGATGTTCCCCCGCGAAACCGATGGTTGCGGTTCGGTCATAATAGGAAACTGAAGCTTTCTTCCACTCCGATCCCCAAGTGGCTTTGATGGAATTTGGCAGCACACCGAATGCGCCAATCGGCTGAAAGCCGTAGCCGCGCGCCGCAAAATACCCTCCACGAATGAAATTGAGCGAGCCGCGGTCGAGATCGTCGCGGTCAAAGTCACTGAAAAGAATTCCCGCGGAGCCGGAACCCATGAAACGGTTAAGCGGCTGGTCAAAAAAAGCAGTGGCCGCTCCAAAACTGACCTGATGCGTAAGATTCCTGCCGACCGTGCCGCGGCCCGTTGCGGGATCGTAAGGCTCGCCGATACCGGAGAGCAGGAGAAGACGAGTGTTGTTGAAGGTCCAGGATGCGAGAAAGACGAGCGCCGCGGGCTGGAAGATCTCTTCACCCGAGGCATCGACGTAGGTAACGCCTCTGGCGACTGATTTAGGAGTGCCTTCGAAAAGTACGCGGCGAACCCAAGCGCCGGTTCGGAGAGAGACACTCTTGCGTTTTTGAATAATCGGCAGCAGGAGATTCGTGGGCTGCGCCTTCGCTCCGACCATGCAACCGAACCGGGCGCAGAAGCCGCAATAAGTGCAGCCACCGCGAGAGATGCCGTCAGGGTTGGTGTAAGACTGGCTGATGTTGGCCGACGGCGCCGGATAGGGATGGTAGCCGAGAGACTTGGCAGCATCTCGGAACAACGCCGAAAAATACGGCATTTTCGTCGGCGGAGTGGGATATTCCTCGCTGCGCCAGCCTTCAAAAATATTTCCGCCGTCGATGAGCTTTCCTCGCAGGTTGCCCGCGTTACCCGAAGTGCCGAGCAATTTATCAACGCGCGTGTAATAGGGCTCAAGCTCGTTATAGGTAATGCCCCAATCGCGAACGGCGTGGTCCACGGGCAGCGCGTTAGCGCCAAATTTCGCCGTTGCTTTTGTGAGCAGCTCGAAGCAATCCGGCAGGAAGCGGGGAACCTGGGCGTTCCAATGCTCGCCAGAGCCGCCAACGCCAGCGCCGGGAAGAAAAGCTCCATGCTGGCGAAGCGGCAAAGCACGCTGCGTCACGTCGTGGCGGAGAGTAACCGTTTCCTTGGAGAGATCCTGCATCATCCGAAGACGAATCGCGTAATCGAGTTCATCCATGTCGGTCGCATAATCCACAGGTTCGCGGGATGGGCCGCGTTCCAGGACAACAATTTTTAGCGAGGTGCGCGCACCAAGCTCTTTGGCCATCAGCAGCCCAGCCCAACCGCCGCCGACAATGACAACGTCGACAGAAGGGAGCGTCTTCACGGCTCGTCCTCGCCGGGGCGAACCTTCGCTCCCGTTGTTTGACGAAGACTCATGGGCTGGGGCCGAAATGCTTTGCTGTAATACTTGTCGACTTCGTCGAAGTTGCTCATGCGTGGGCCGGGGAAGCCGACGAGTTGCCAGCCAATCATCCCGGCGTTCCCCCCATGAATGGGATCGCAGAACATGCCTTCGATAGTGTTTTGCCGAAGAAGAGAGAAGAAAAGAGAAGATTCGATTTTGCGCAGCGCTTCATCTTGGGCGGCGGGAGCTAGAAGATGAAATCCTCGCAGGCCCTTCAAACCATCGCGATAAATTTGGCGTGGCGTGGCGCTACTCTGGTAGCCGAGTTCTCGCGGGGCTTCTTCAAAGGGAGGCTGCGTGTAACGAAAGCGGTCGCGGCCATAAGGGCCGGCAAGCTGCCGGTCGATGAAGATAGCCACACCGGCTTCGCGAGCACCGGGGCCGGATTCGTCCGAAGGGAATATGCGCGATGCCGCGGCGGCAACAATCAGGGCTTCCGTTTCCGTGAAAAAACGAAGCGGGACACGAACCGACTTATTCGGCGCCCAAAGGAGGGTAGCTTTGCGGTCGAGAGAATAAACGAGGACGCCCCCCAGAGTTGCAGCGGAAAGCGTGAGAAAATGGCGGCGGCGCATGTGCGGGAGTGTAACAGAGGAACGCAGGGCGCGGCACGTATGGGTAGAATGCCGACGAGCCATGCTATAAATGGTATTTTGGGTGAGTATAGGAAAAACAGATAGTGGAGGGGATGGCTCGTGGAATTCGCGTTTACGGAGGAGCAACAGCAACTGCGAAGAAGCGTGCGAGAGTTCGCGGAAGGCGAAATCGCGCCGCACGTGATGGAGTGGGATGAAGCTTCGCATTTCCCGCTAGAGATCATGCCGAAGCTCGCGGAGATGGGGCTGCTGGGAGTGATTTTTCCGGAAGAATACGGCGGAGCCGGGCTGGGTTATATCGAATATGCGCTGGCGATTGAGGAATTGGCTCGGGTGGACGGCTCGGTGGGCCTTATTGTTGCGGCGCACAACTCGCTCTGCTCCAACCACATTTTCAAGTTTGGGACGGAAGCGCAGAAGAAAAAGTATCTCGTGCCGCTGGCGTCGGGGAAAGCGATTGGCGCGTGGTCCCTGACGGAACCGGAAGCAGGTTCCGATGCGGGCGGGACGCGAACGACGGCGGTGCGCAACGCAAAGGGCTGGGTACTGAACGGCGCGAAGACTTTCACGACGAATGGCCATTATGCGGATTTTTGCGTTGCGATGGCCGTGACGGATAAGTCCAAAGGCTCGCACGGAATTAGCGCGTTCATCCTGGAAAAGGGAATGCCGGGTTTCAAGCCAGGAAAGAAAGAAAACAAGCGGGGGATGCGCGCGAGTGACACCTCCGAAGTAATTTTCAGCGATTGCCTCATACCGCAGGAGAACTTGCTTGGACCAGAAGGCGAAGGTTTTACGGGCAGCTTGAAAATTCTGGATGGCGGGCGGATTTCCATCGCTGCTCTAGCGCTGGGTATGGCACAAGGTGCGCTCGAAGCGGCGACGAAATACGCAAAGCAGCGGAAACAGTTCGGGCAGGCCATCAGCGAGTTTCAATCCGTGCAATTCAAGCTGGCGGACATGGCAACGCAAGTAGAAGCGGCGCGATTGCTCGTTTACCAAGCTGCGTGGCTCGCAGACAAGAAGGATGTGCGATTTACGCGGGAGTCGAGCATGGCCAAGCTCTTTGCGAGCGAAGTGGCGGTGTGTGTGGCCAACGAGTGTGTGCAAATTCATGGTGGTTACGGATTCATCAAGGACTATCCGGCGGAGAAATTCTACCGCGACGTGAAGCTGTGTACGATTGGCGAAGGCACCAGTGAGATTCAGCGACTGGTCATTGCGCGCCAACTCCTTGGTAAGAAATAATAGGCGAGTGCAATCCCGCTCCCCGAAAAGCTCCACAGGACAAGCATGACCGCGCCCATTGCGCCGACAGCGGGCATTGAGAAATGGGCCGACCAAATACGCGCGGGCGACGTGCGCTCGGTGTCGCGCGCAATCACTTCGATCGAGAATCATGCGCCGGAGGCCGAAGATCTGCTGCGGCTGCTCTTTCCGCATACGGGACAGGCGTATCTAACGGGAGTAACCGGGGCGCCCGGAACCGGGAAGAGCACACTGGTGGACCGGTTGGCGGCGTTCCACAGGAAGAACCACGAACAAGTCGGAGTGATTGCAGTGGATCCGACGAGCCCGTATTCGGGCGGAGCGATTCTGGGCGATCGCATTCGTATGCAGGGACACGCGGGCGACGCAGGCACGTTTATCCGCTCGATGGCCACGCGGGGATTCCTTGGTGGGCTGGCGCGCGCGACGGCAGAGGTGGCGCTGTTGCTGGATGCTGCGGGGAAGAAGCACGTGCTGATCGAAACCGTCGGCGTGGGGCAAGATGAAATTGACATTGTGCGATTGGCCGATTGTGTGCTCGTCGTGATGGTGCCTGGGCTTGGCGATGATATTCAAAACATGAAAGCCGGGTTAATGGAAATCGGCGATATTTTTGTGCTGAACAAAGCGGATCGCGAAGGAGCGGACCGGTTGGAGCAGCAGTTACTCGCCATGCTTTCGCTGGTGATGCCGCGCGACGGCTGGCATCCGCCGGTGGTGCGCGCAGTAGCCACGGAGAACAAAGGAATCGAAGAGCTCGCGCTGGCAGTGAAGAAATTTGAGAAGCATTTTGAAGCGAGCGGGGAGCGCAAGCGCAAGCACATGGAACATTGGAAGAACCGCCTGGTGGAATTGCTGGAATCGCGGCTGATGGAGCGTGCGTTGGGGGGCTCGGAAGGCGAAGCGCGGCTGGTCGAACTGGCTGAAGAAGTAGCGGAGCGGAAGAAGGACCCCTTTACCGCGGTGAACGAGATCCTAAAGCGCAGCGGGCTTGATCATTAGGAGAAGAAACGGAATGGCGGCGAAGAGAGCGGGTAAGAGAAAAAGCAAAGAAAGCGCGGCACAGGCGAGCGTTGGCATCATCGGTGGAAGCGGCCTCTACTCGATGAGCGGACTGACAGATACGCGAGAGATTCGCGTCAAAACGCCGTTCGGAGAGCCGTCGGATGCCATTGTGCTCGGGACGCTGGAAGGGAAGCGCGTGGCATTTCTGGCACGCCACGGGCGCGGGCACCGTATCCTGCCCAGCGAGATTAATTATCGCGCCAACATTTACGCCATGAAGCTGTTGGGTGCGGAGCGAATTATTTCCGTGAGCGCGGTGGGGTCGCTGAAAGAGGATTTGCGGCCGGGGGAGTTTCTTGTACCGAACCAATTCTTTGACCGGACCAAAAACCGCACCTCAACTTTTTTTGGAAACGGACTTGTCGCACACGTGGCTTTTGCGCATCCCACGTGCGGGCAATTATCCGGCGTGCTGGCTGATGCTTGCGTGCACGAAGCAGTGAAAGTGCACCCGCGGGGAACGTACATCTGCATCGAAGGACCACAGTTCTCGACGTTGGCAGAGGCCGAGGCGAATCGCCAATTGCGATTTGACGTGATTGGCATGACCAACCTGACGGAAGCCAAGCTGGCACGCGAGGCGGAGATTTGCTACGCCACGATCGCGATGATCACGGACTACGATTGCTGGCATCCGGACCACGAATCGGTGACCGCGGCGCAGATTATCGCGACGCTCAATCAGAACGCCGAGAACGCGCAGAAGGTGCTGCGCGCGGCAGTGCGCGAAGTCCCCGTCGAGCGTAGCTGCAAATGCGGAATGGCGCTGAAACACTCGCTGGTAACGGATATGAAGCTCGTCCCCTCGGCCACCAAGAAGCGGCTGGCGGCCATCATCGGCAAATACATTTCGTAGGAGAGAGGCGTGTCCTTACTCGTTGTGGGATCAGTTGCGTTTGATGCTCTGGAGAGTCCATACGGCAAGGTGGACCGCGCGATAGGCGGCGCAGCTACATATTTTGCGGTGGCGGCCAGTTTTTTTACACATGTAAACCTTGTGGGAATCGTCGGCGATGATTTCACGGAAGTCGATGCGCAGATTTTTCACGGGCGGACGATCAATCTGGACGGCCTCGAGCGAGCGCCGGGGAAAACGTTTTTCTGGGCGGGACGGTACTCGCAAAATTTGAACGAACGGGTAACACTGGCAACGGAATTGAACGTTTTCGCGGAATTCAAGCCCCGCCTGCCGGAGAAGTACCGAAGCTCAGAATATGTTTTTCTCGCGAATATTGCTCCAGCTCTGCAGTCCGACGTACTGCACCAGGTAAGGAAAAAGCCTAAGCTTGCGGCCATGGATACGATGAATTACTGGATCGAACGAACCAACGCCGAACTGCGCGAGACGTTGAAACACGTGGACATCTTGATGATCAATGACTCGGAGACGCGTGAGCTCTCCAATGAACATAACCTCCTTCGCGCGGCCAAACATATTTTCAAGATGGGGCCGAGCATCCTGGTGGTCAAGCGCGGAGAGTACGGCGCAATGATGGTGGACAATCGTGGAGTGTTTTGCGTCCCAGCGTTTCCTCTCGAAGAGCCGCACGATCCCACGGGAGCGGGGGACAGCTTCGCGGGCGGATTCATGGGGTACCTCGCGGGAAGCAAAGACAAAACCGATGCCTCCCTGCGGCGGGCCATGGTCTACGGCTCCGTGCTGGGAAGTTTCGCGGTGGAGAAATTCGGATTAGACCGGCTGAGGCACCTCAAGCGAAGTGAGATACACGCTAGAGCACGCCACTTCGCAAAATTGACGCAATTCCAATTGTAAATTGTAAAATCGCCTGCAGGCGAGCTACTGGGGCGCCGAATCCATGCTGTCTCTTCGTGAAATCTTTTTGCGGTTGACGGTGGCCGCGGTGCTGGGCGCCATCATCGGCATCGAGCGCGACCTGCGTCGCCGCCCTGCAGGCATGCGAACGAGTCTGTTTGTTTGTCTCGCTACAGCTCTGTTCACCATTCTCTCTGGCGAAATCGCGCGCCTGTTCGGCGACACAGGGAGTACTCGCATCGCTTCGAACATTGTGCAAGGTATCGGCTTTCTGGGTGCCGGAGCCATTTTGCGCGAGGCGGGTGGCCGGGTCGGGATGACCACCGCGGCAACGATTTTTGTGGAAGCGGCGATCGGCATGGCTGCCGGCGGAGGGCTTTTTGCCGTGGCGACATATGCGACGGCGCTGGTGCTTTTTGGGCTGGTTTGCCTGGGGTGGTTCGCGCAGCGCTTCGATTTAAAGTGCCGCCCGGTGGTCTTTCGATTCACCACAAGCCACGCAGAAAGTGTCGCCACGGAAGTGCAACGTTTGATGGCGGAGTTAAAAGCGCCGATGCAGCATTTTCTCGTTTCCATGGCAGGGAACAACTCGGTTGTCGAATTTGAATCCATTGTTAGTCATAGCCAGCAAGAGAAAATTGTCACCCAGCTGAATCGCCAGGGAGTAATAACAGAAGTGACGCCAGGCGAGGGCAGCCACGAATGAGTGTTTCCAACGGAACTCCGCGAAAACCGAAAGCATTGAAGTCCGGCTCCCGGCTGGGAGTGTTTGCTCCCGCTTCGCCGGCGGATTCGGTGGAAATGATTGCAGGGCTGGCGGAGTTGAAGCGGCAGGGCTTCCAAGTGGTGTCCAATCAAGACAGCAAGGCCGAGGGGTATTTTGCCGGCCCGGCTCTGGACCGGATGAACGGATTTCTTTCGGGCATCCAGTCGGAACAAATTGATGGGCTGATGGCGCTGCGCGGCGGCTATGGCTCGAACTACCTACTCGAGTTTGAACTCGACAAAAATCTGGAAAAGGCAAAGAGTGTCGTCGGATTCAGCGATCTGACCACACTGCAGATTTATCTCTGGCAAAAATGCGGCTGGGTGACCTTCTACGGCCCTATGGTGGCGGCGGGGATCAATGCCGGCGCCGGCGCGATAAAGGGTTACGATGAAAATTCGTTTTTGCAGGCCATTGGAAAAGTCGACGCGGGATGGAAATTGCGCTTGAAGGGCGACCCCGTACTAACCGGGCAAGCAATGGGAAGAGTCTTGGGCGGCTGCATGACTATGATCGAGGCAACGATTGGAACTCCTTGGGAATTGGACACGAAAGAGTCGATTCTCCTTTTGGAAGATCGCGCCATGAAGCCCTATCAAGTGGACCGCGTACTGATGCATTTGAAGCAAGCCGGAAAACTTGAAGGCGTGAAGGGAATCGTGCTGGGGGAATTTCCGGACAGCGCGCCGACTGTGG
>WNGL01005511.1_pt1 | contig 15022 bp, 7 predicted proteins | sample 5400591 | NCBI WGS metagenome assembly WNGL01 (sample SAMN13153377, study PRJNA577476) | soil metagenome | isolation source: 80 cm soil or saprolite under Garry oak tree replicate 1 | place: USA:California | collected 2016-06-15
TGTCAGTCAGGTTCGAGGCGCGTTCCTGCTGTAGTTCCTTGTCGTCGAGTTTGAAGAGCAGGTTGCCCTTCTTAACCTGATCGCCGACGTCCACGGGCAGCAAGTCAATCTTACCGTTTATTTCCGGACGCACCGAGACCTGCTCGGCGGGACTAATCTCCCCGGCGGCATTGACGGCAAAAGTGATATTGCGCAATTCAACTGTGGCAGTTGTCGGATATGACGGCGGATCGGAAGCCAACTTGCCTTTTTGCCAGGCCTTCCACGCCGAGTAACTGCCAAAGCCAATTCCCGCAATCGCTATGAGGACAATCCACTTTCGCATTTCGTTTGCAGCCACTCAGAGTAGCCATTCAAGGGCGCGCTCGCAATCGCTTAAATAAAAAGCTGAAAAGCTGAAAAGCTGAAAAGCTGGCATCTTTTAGCTTTTCAGCTTTTCAGCTTTTCAGCCTTTTATCCACGCAACCCCACCAAGTCAAGCAGTCTTGCCGTTGCTTGATATGCCTCTTCCACCCACTCGACGATCTTTGCGGGGTCGGGCGGATATTCCAGTTCAATGGAGATGACGCCGTCCAGCTCGAGTTGTTTGATGGCCTGCAAGTACGGCTCAAATTTCACTACGCCCCGGCCTGGCGGCAAATCGCCATGCACCTTGCCGTCGCAATCGCTGAGGTGAACGTGAATCGCTTTGCCTTTGAGTTTCTTAAGTTCCAAAGGACTGGTATCGGAAAGCACCAGATGGCTGATGTCAATGTTGGCGCGCACGCGCGGGTGATTGCATTCGTCAACGAAGCGCGCCATGGACTCCACACTGTTGAGCAGGCTCAAGCGGAACGGTTCGAGTTCGAGGGCGATGTCAACTTTCCTTTTGTCCGCGTAATCGCCGATGCGACGGCACGTTTCAATGGCCCATCGCCATTGCGCTTCGGGGGGAATGACCTCGCGTTGCCAGATGTATTCGCCCAGCACGAGCAATACATTCCTTGCGCCCCAGGTTTTGGCCAAATCAATAAACTTTTTCGTGCGTTCAACGTGGAAATCGCGCACTGGCGCGCTGAAATCAGCCAAACCAAGCGAACAAACCGGCAGCGAAATGATGGGCAGGCGCAGCTTTTTGCAGGTCCGGGCGACCAGCGCAACTTCCTTTTGCGAGATGCCGACGGCTTCGGTGTGAATATCCACACAGTCGAAGCCAATGCGGGCGATGTGCTTAAGGCCGGTCGCGGTATCCACACCGGCTTGATAGAAGGCGCTGTTGATAATGCCGAGTTTCATGGGCGGTCGTCTCAGCCCTGGACATCGGGGTTAAGTTCTTTGAGGATTTCTTGTCGCGCGCGGTTCAGCTCCACTCCTGACCTCGTCAGAACGCGCGCGGCCACGCCATCTCCTTCGGCTAATAATCCAAGCAGGATATGCTCGGTGCCCACGTAAGTATGATTGAGTGATTTGGCTTCTGTGGCGGCCAGTGACAGCACCCTCATCACACGAGGTGTGTAAGGAATGTTGCCCAGCGGCTCCTCGGCTGGTCCAACGCCGACGGACCCTCTCACTTCGGCCCGGATCGTTTCCGAATCGAGACCGATTTTCCGCAGCACATTGACGGCCACGCCTTGACTCAACCCGATCAGCCCCAAAAGCAGATGTTCGGTGCCCACGAAGTGGTGGTGGAGGTGGCCAGCTTCCTGTCGGGCCAGATCCAGAACCTGCTGCGCCCGCGGCGTGAAGTTATGCAGTAGCGAAGGCAGGTCTTCCTCGCTGGCCGGCTTCGAGAAGAGGCGCCCGAATAAACCCGGCCGCCGCTGCGGCGGAGTTGTGTCCTGTCTGCGGCTTTGGCTCACAATCTCCGCCGGCTCGATCGAGCGAGACTGTGCCGCGCTCAAATAGCCCGCTTCCACCAACTCCATCGTCATCAGGTTATCTCGCCCGCTAATGGCTGGTTCGGCGTCATTTTCCAACGCGATGAGCAGTTGGGCCATGGTCCCGATGAAGGCGTCGGGGAACCAGCTTTCATTCCATACCGGGCGATGAAAATCCTGGTCGCCTTTCGAGGCGTAACGGATCGTCGAGGGCGTGGTGTACGGCTCTTTGCACCAGCCGATGTCGCCAATCGCCAGCCCGTTCAAACCCTCGATGCGCCATCTGATATAGATGTCGCCCGGACAACCTTCCCTGGCGGGGCCGGTCCAGGTGTCGTCAATGCCGACGCATCGCAGGCCATTGCCGTACTCCAGAATGTAGGCGCAGATGCCGTCCGAGTGCGGGAACTTCGTGCGCGGGTCAGGGCGGACACTGCAACAGATTGCTTCCGGGTCGCCAAACCAATAGCGAAACGTGTCCAGATGATGAATGGACATAATGCGCAGAGTCAACCAGCCAAGGTCCTTGTGCCAGTCCATCCAGTGGGGAATGCCGCGCATCTCGATGGTCGCAAACACCGGCTCGCCGATGGTCCCATTGTCCAAGAGCGTCTTGGCGGCGCGGACCGAATGGTCATAGCGCATGTTCTGGTTCACCGCGAGGGTGATGCCCGCAGCTTCGCAGGCACTTACGGCTTCGAGAGCTTCCGCGTAGTTCATCCCCAGCGGCTTTTGAGCGAGGATTCCTTTGAGTGTTCTAGTGGCGCAAGCGGCTTTGATCAGGCCGAGTTGCGCATTGGGCGGTACGGCAATATCGAGCACTTCGATGGACGGGTCTGCAAGCAATTGTTCGCAGTTGTCGTAAACCTTGGCAATGTTGTGGCGCTCGGCGACCTTCGAGGCGCGCTGGCGATTGCGCGAGGCGATGGCGACTGGATTGAACCCTGCTTTGCGATAGGCCACCAGATGGCAATCGTTGACAATGAAACCGCTCCCCAGGATGCCGATACGGACATCTTTGCGCCGGGGCAGGGGAGAATAAATGTTCAGGTCCATTTGTGCGCCATGGCCGAGCATACTGTCCGCGCGCTGTGGGGCAAGATGGAGTTTGAACGAGGCGGCGATAGTTCAAGGATTTCAGAGAAATCAAAGATTCTTTTTGATACCGAAGGAGCGTGAGCGGCGTTACTGGGCGTTGCCACAAAGGCGCAAAGCGCAAGGCGGTAGGCGCTAGGCGCAGCGCGCAAAGCGCTTGGCGCCTCCGGCTTTGCACTTTGAGTCCTGCTCCTTCGCGGTTTGTGATTCTGTCCTGCGATGAATCTGTTGGCTGCTATCTTTTGAAATCGTGGCAGACTCCGCCATATATCCGTTTAAGTTTATCCACCGAATGCCGCGCCTGGTCCGTTGGCCTGGATCCGGGCTGCCGGTTGGTTCCCGAGAGCGAAAAGTCTTCCTATTGGTTCTTCGTTCCCTTCGTTTCCTTTTGTAAGTCATGTACGGCAAGGACTCAGTGGACTCCGGCGCGTTCGAGTTCGCCGGGTGGCTTCGAGGCCCCCGGAGGCTTTTCGCCGATGACAGTTACGCGGGCGAGTTTGGACGTTGATCTGTCCGCCTCGGGAGGAAACGGTGGCCGCGCCCAATCCATGCCCATTTTGGCCAATTCCTCGCGGAGGAGGCGCAGGTCCCATACCAGCAACTCGCGCGTGCCCCAGTGGACGACGGCGAGCTGGGTATCATCGGGCGAGAACGCCAACGCGATGACGTGATAGCGGATGGGCGATTGCAGAGTGGCCAGCACTTCGCCGGTGGCCAAGTCCCGCAGTTGGATCGAAGTCTGCCCACTGCGCATAGCCACCAATCCGCCCCGGTGCGAGAGGGCCATGGCCACCACGTCGGGGCCGGAGCGCGGGACGCGCAACCCGGGAGTCCAGGAATTGGTTTCCCAAACCCGATAATTCCAGTAGTAGGTGATGATAAGCGAGCGTCCATTCGGCTCGAATGCCGGGCAAGGTGACCCATCGGGAATCCACTCCGCATCCGCCAGTTCCTTGATCAGCGCACCGGTGCGCGAGTCCCAGATTTTCACGACCGTGTCATGGTGGCCGCCAGTGGCCAGCCGTTGCCCGTCGGGGCTGACCGAGAGGACACGGAATTGGTCTGGTTTGCCGCACGCCGCGGTGTGAGCCATTTCCCGCATGCCCTCCGCATCGAAAGTGCGAACGTGATCGCCGTGAAAGGCTGCGAAGACCTGGCCGTTCTCCGAAAGGCCGGCTTGCTGCCACGCCCCTGCCGATCCCACTGCTTCCGGCGGACCGATGCTGACCTCGCCCGCCTCGCCGGCTCCACGAATGGGCCACAGAAACAGGCCGCGCTCGCCGCTCACCAACAGCCCGCCGCTTTTCTGAAAGCACGCGCTCGCCGGCGGTCCGGTCGGCAGGGTGGCGAGCAGACCGCTTGTCCGCGTATCGAACAGCTTCACAAAATCGCCCGCGCCGAAGGCGAGCCACCGTCCGTCGGGACTGAATGCGATGACTTTGGAACCCTTGTCCTCTTCGGCCGCGTGCCAGCGTCGCGCCTCGCGCCCGGAGGCAAAGGACAACAGTTCGAGCGGTCCATGACGATAGCATGAGTGGCCATAAGCGGTATTGTCTCGTGCGAAGGACTCGACTTCACCATACAACATGCCATACGCCATCAGGTGCTCGCCAGCACGCGCGTGCCACAAGTGCGTTCCGTCCCATCCGGACGAAACCAGAATTTCACCGTCCAGGCTGAACGCGACATTGCCCGGCTCGCTCTGATGTCCCTTCAGTGCATGGAGCAACCGCCCGGTGCTGGTGTCCCACACGTAAATCAATCCGTCCTTGCCCGCTGCCGCGAGGGAGGAGTCGCGTGGGTGCCAGGCCACCTCTCCCAACGCCGCTCCGTTCGTGAGCATCCTGAGCGTCGCGCCGGATCGGGGGTCGAGGATTGCGATCCGCTCGTCCTGAAACGCGGAGATAGCCAACTTCTGGCCAGACGGATCGTAGCGCACGCAGAGGGCAGCAAAAGCCGTAGGGAACAAATTGACTTTCTCTCCGGTGGCCAAATCATAGATCGATATTTCTGCGCGCCCAGCCGCGACTGCTACACATCGATCATCCGGCTGGAAATCGACATTTTCGCACCGCATCCCGCAAGGAACAGTGAGCACGACCGCACCGTGCCCGAGGTCCCAGACGCGCAGCCGATGATCCTGGCAGAGCACCGGCAGATATTTTCCATCATGGCTGAAAGAGCCTATCGTCAAAACGGTGCCTGGGGGGCTTGGCAGAAGCGACATTTCCTTGTCATCGCTGACCCGGCGGATGCTGATGTTGCCGAGATTAGTTGCGGCGACCGCGTACCGCTGCAATGTGCGATCAAACACACCCATCTTTACATCCCAGCGCCGCTGCAGTTTGAGATCGGGCAACGCCAGGCAGGCGATGGCCTCGTCGCGCAATTCGGGCGCGAACCGGATGGCCGCCGCCTTGGCCAGCACCTCCAGACTGTCGAAGCGGCGCCCGGGCAGGCCGCTGAAACGGGCGGCGCGGGCCTGGGCCAGATACGAATGCCAAAGCTCGTCCGTCGCGTCCTGTTTCTTTTGCAGCGCCTCCAGTTCAGCTTTCTTGGCCAGTTTGCTATCGCGCGCGATGCGAAACGCGGCCAGCGTCGAACCCACAGCGACCGCAATAAGCAAGACCGCCACGGTCAAGACTAGACTCGCAATGGCCGGCTTGCGCCCGCACCAGCGCCAGAGCCGCTCAGCCGGGCCGGCTGGCCGCACCAAAATCGGCTCATCGGCCAGCCAGCGCTCGAGGTCTTCGGCCAGGGCCAGAGCTGAGCCATAGCGCGCGTCCGGCTCCTTGCGCATACAGGATAGGCAAATCGTCTCCAGGTCACGGTCCAATTCCGGATTCAACTCGCGTGGCCGCGCCGGTTGCTGCTCGACCACCTGCCGGATGGTTTCGAGCGCCGTCGCACCGCCAAAGGGCGGCCTACCGGTCATCAGCTCGTAGAGGATCGCGCCGAGACTATAGACGTCCGCTGCCGTCGTGAGCTGCCGGGCGTGGCCGGCGGCCTGTTCGGGCGGCATGTAGGCCGGGGTGCCGAGCAAAGAGACCGTTCGGGTGATGTCGTCGCCGCTTTCGACGATTTTGGCCAACCCGAAGTCGGTGATGTGCGGCTGGCCATCTGCGTCCACCAGGATGTTGGTGGGCTTGAGGTCGCGGTGGAGAATGCCGTGTTGATGCGCATAATGGACCGCGCGCGCGACTGTGGCGACCAATTTTGCCGCTGACCGTGAAATTTCTCCGCTCTGTCCTTCTTCCATCTTCCATCTTCCCTCTCCTATCTTCTGCGCCAGGGACCCCCCTTCAACCAACTTCATGCTGTAGTAATGCCTCCCCTCGTGCCGGCCAATTTCGTAGATGGGCACGATGTTGGGGTGGTCGAGCTTTGCCGCCGCCTCGGCCTCGGTTTGAAAGCGCTCCACTTGCGTGCCGCTGGCCAGTTGCCCTGCCAGAATCATTTTGAGCGCCACGGGCCGGTTCAGGCTCACCTGGCGCGCCCGGAACACGATCCCCATGCCGCCTCGCGCGATCTCCCCTTGCAATTCGTAGTCTCCAAAGTAATGAACTGAACTGGGCGCGTCTGACGGCGCATCAACCACGTTCGCCAGCGCCGGCTCAGCGTCGTCCCCGGCGCCTGCTAACGCCAGTGCGAGCAGGCAGGCCGGGCAGTTGCCCTCCGGCGCGTCGTCGGGCAAAGCAAGGCCGCACCGTCTGCATCTCAACTCGGAGGGCATGAATTAGATCAAGATGGTTTCCACCGTACCATTTACAGACACAAAAAGCGATGTTTGTTACACAAGAGTTTTGTCATGGTAGCCGTCGAGAGTTGATTGCGCAGACCCTTCAAAACGGAACCGCTAATCTGCGCTAATGAGCGCTAATAACAAAAACTATGAAAACAGAAGCATTTCCCGTCCGAAATTCATTAGCGAAGATTAGCGAATATTAGCGGTTCAACCTCCGCTCAACTGCTGAAAGCGGCGAACAGGCAACGCACCTCCTCATCCACTTCAGCCTCGGTAGCGACAGTCTGAGCAATCTCCTCGCGTAACAGGATTCCATAGCGCTGACGCAGGCGATGCAACGCTACTCTGATCGCCCCTTCACTCATGCCCAGGCCTGCCCCCAGCTCCCGGTAACCCTCTTCTTTAGCGTCGCCGGAAAGGAGGTTTTTGACCTGCTCAAACATCTCGGTTTTGCCGTTCGCCCGACATTCTTCACCCAGCCGTTTCATGGCCTGGTCGAGCAAGGTCATGGCCCAGCGCCGTTCGTAGAGCTTCTGTGCGCTCAATTTGTCCGCCGGCTCCAGGGCGTAGCGGCTTTCTGCACCCGCCTCATCCAGGGAAAGGATAGTTTGGCCGCCACCCCGTTTCTGGCGGCTGGCCCGCACCCATTCTTTGACCAGAAAATGTTCAAGCGACGCCACCAGGAAAGACCGAAACCTGCCCTTGCGCTGCTCAACGGTGTTGAGGAAGTTGCCCCGCAGCAGCCGGGCGAAGAATTCCTGCGTCAGGTCCTGGGCGTCGGTCGGACCATAGCCCTTGCGGCGAACGTAGGCGTAGAGGGGATACCAATAGGTGCGGCAGAGCTGCTCCAGGGCTTGGGCCGCTTGGGGGGATTCGTGGCGCCGGGCTTGCAACACGACGCTCCAATGGGTCGTCGCAAACCGCGCCTGGCCGGCCGACAGGGCATCTGATCCAAACTCTTGCACCAATTCACCCGCTGTGTTTGGGCTGGCGAATAGTGCCAGTTGCCGCACTTTTTGGCAAGGGCGTTAGCCACACCCAAATCCTCGCCTAAGAAAAGGATTCAAACCGCGGAATACACGAAATACGCGGAAAATTGCAACACTTCCGCGTATTTCGCGTATTCCGCGATCCTCTCGCCTTTCTATTTTGGCGACGTGTTTGAATCCTCAACATTTTGCGCCGTCTTGTCGGGGGCGGCCGCCCTTAGGCGAGGATTCGGGCCACAGCAATTCTCATTTGAGAGAAGGTCGGGCTGGCCCGCTGGTTCAAGTCCACTTTTGCCAGGAACGCCTGTAACGGTTCCGCGGATAAAGGGTAGTAGATAATGCCATGCCAGCGGCGAAGATTCAGAAAAACAGAGGATTCTCTGCAATAGTACCGCCGATTTCCCTCAGTAAAGGAGTGGAAGCCAATGGACTATCCGCGAGTGCGGATGCCGTTTCAGGCGGGTCTATCGGCATGTATGTGTAATAATCAAAACCATGAAAGGAACCATGAGATCAATCGATAACTCCCAATCCATTAATCGGACGCAGGTGGTGCTGTTGGTTCTTCAAAGCACTTATACCAGAGTCATGCATATTCTCAAAAACAAATCACAAGAGGCACTGAAATTATTCGTTCATTCGCAACCGAAAAACCGGGACAAGGCCACGTGCATAGGCGTGCTGGTAAGAGCCGCTGTGCTGTTACTGTTTAGTGCTCAATTGTGGCTCTCCGCTCGAGCAGGAACCTTTTCTACTGACTTCAATTCTGGCCAGCCGGCTGGGTGCTCCCTTTTCGGGAGTGCCTTCGTCGATAGCGCTGGGGGTTTCGGAGATAGCGGCGCCTTGAAGCTGACGCAGGCCTACGTTTACGGAACACAGGGCTCTTTCGTAATCAATGATCTGGACGGAGGCGCGCCTGTCGTGGGCTTTACGGCCACTTTCAAGATGCTGGTCGGCGGCGCCGAACCGCACGCTGACGGAATCAGTTTTAATTTCGCAAACGACCTGCGCGACGACAGTTTCGGTGAAGAAGGCGCCGGGACTGGACTGACCATCTCTTTCGATAGTTTTGATAATGGCGGCGGCGAAGCTCCAGCGATCGACGCCAAATTTGGCGGGGTAACAGTGGCTTCCAGAAAAAATATCGGGGGTGTGGATGTCAGTCAAATTTTTCGGACGTACGACTTTGTGGCTGTGTCGGTCTGTGTCAATCTTGATGGCACCTTGGATCTCACCGTCAACGGAACGATCATTTACAAGAAGTTGCCTCTTGGGTTCGTCGCCACTTCCGGCAGGTTCGGGTTCGGAGCTCGAACGGGAGGATTCACCGATAACCACCGGGTCGATGACCTGTCTATCACGACGAGCAGGCCGACCCACCCGTACGTGACCTCTGCAGCGCCTCGTGCCTATTCCGCGCGGCCCAATTCAGTCGTCGCTATCACAGTGCAGGATGCCAGCACGTCGCTTAACGCCTCTTCAGTCAAACTCAGCTTCAACGGGGCACTGGTCAACCCGGTTGTAGCCAAAGTGGGCAGCACGACGACCATTCAATATGATCCACCAGGCCTGATCCCGCCGGGAACTAATTCGGTGAGCCTGACTTATGCGGACAGTGGCACTCCAGCATTTACGAACACCTTTGTCTTCACATTTGTGGTTTCACATTATCAGGGACCCAACGGCAACTTTTATGAGATTGTGCCCGCCCGCAACATCTCCTGGCAGGATGCCAAGGTGGCGGCCGAGCAGAGGACCTTTCTCTGCAGCAATCATGGCCATTTAGCCACGATTACCAGCGCCGAAGAGGACGTTTTCGTGGAAATGATCAGGCAGGAGTATATCCAGAGCGGCTTTCCCAATGGAGAAGTCTGGGCGGGCGGCTTTCAATTGCCGAACCAGCTCACACCGAGAGATGGGTGGTTTTGGATTAACAATGAAGGCCCCATCTCAGGGTATAATGGTGGGAGCACCTACTCCAATTGGAATCCTGACACCGGCGAACCCAGCGATTGTTGCAACACGGTCGGCTTTGAAGATAACGAAGAGAATTATTTGGGCATTGGCTTGTTCGGATTTGGCCTTGGCTGGAATGACGAAGATGTAAGTCATAGCAATATCGTTGGCTATGTAGTCGAGTATGAGCGTTTGAGCGTTCCGGTTGATATCAGGCCTGGCGGCTATCCGAACCCGGTTTATCTCGACGCTTCGGGAAAACTTCCTGTCGCGATTCTTTCCTCGGCCACTTTTGACGCCAGCACGATCGATCCGTCCACCGTCAAGTTCGGCCGAACCGGCATAGAAGCCAGCCAGGTGAGTTATTCGTTGTCTGACGTTAATGGCGACAAACGTAAAGACCTGGTCTGCCAATTCAACATCGCGGATTGCGGTTTCCTGTGCGGAGACACTTCGGGCGTGCTCACCGCGAACACCTTCAGCGGTTGTCCATACAAGGGTTCCGATACCGTCCAAATACTAAATTGCCCTCCCTACGCACTGTCGATCCAGTCCATGCAGGATGTACATCACCTCACAGACTTGTACTTAAAGGTTTCATCCATTTTAAAGGGCCATACCGCGCCGACCGTTGCCCAGAACCTTGCTCTCAAGTCCTTTGACATTTTTGGGAAGCTCCGATGGACCAAAACCTTGCAAAATACGCCACTCGCGTCCAATCCCGACAAAACCACAACGGCCGACCTCCAATATTCCGATATGGAGCATGGGCAGAATGTTAAGGCACAAATGTCGGTCAAGGATAGCGTCTCGGGCGCAACTGAGGTTTTGACAACCCAAGGCCGAGTATTGTCCCGGCCCGACCTGGCGGTGGACAGCCTTAGTGTTCCTTCGCAGGTGAACACGCACCTGATTGTGAACATCTTTGCATCGGTCAAAGAGCTCAAGGGTGACCTGGGCGCAACGGCGAATGTTTACCTCAAGGATGGGAACAATGTCATCGACGTTGTCACTAATTTTTCCATAACACCTCTCGCTTCGGTCGGCGTCACGTTTGCCACCGTCTTCCAAACCGCGGGCGCGCATCAATTAAAGATAGTCGTCGGCGATGTCACCCCGGGCGATTACGACCTCTCGAACAATGAACAAAGTTTCAGCATCGAAGTCGTTCAACCTCCCCTGGTGCCGGTGTTTTATTGCGCCTCTTACGCACATTATGACTACGATTATCAGAATGTGGTTGAAAATCCGTTCTGGATCAGCACGTACCATGACCAATATACTAATGAATATACTTCTGAGACCTTGTACGTTCCAGCCTCATTCAACTCTCCATTGGCGAACGTCAGGCTAAAGATATCGGCAGATGGTACGCAGCGAGACAATTTTGAGGTTTTCAACGTTCCGTTAAATATTGACTATAGCGACGGGTGTTCCACCAATGCTTCCGGCTACCAGAACCTTGCTGACGGAACCGATTTTTATATCCAGACCTACCAGGATTGCTACGGCAATCAAAACTCATACGCCTCGTTTAGCAAGGCGTATTACAACGAGATTTTTTTCTCGTCATACTACGACAAGTACTGGCAGACCGGCTCCACGAATTCGTTCGCTTCTGGTTTTGGAACCGCGCTGAACGCGACGACCTCAGTTGCGACCAGATTCATAGTGCAGGGCGATGCTGGAGCCTTTGGCGGGAATGGGACCCTCGGGTCGCTCTACACCTATCCATTCGATGACGAATTCGACTACTACGAGTTTGATTACACCGACGGGCTTTTTGACGAGCATGTAACTGGGTTCAATCGGGGCAAGAGCGTGTACGGAAGCAACTGCGACCTCACGAGCCCATGATGGGTTGAAAGCAGCTCCGGCGCCGCTGCTGTCCGCGGTGTGCGCCGGGGCTTCGTTGCCGCCTTAATTGGCTTCGATGCGAGGAATTCGAGTTTCATGAACGCGCACTGCCTCGTTTGGGAGAACGTGGGGCTGGCTTACTGAGTCCGTGAATAAGCACCAAGCTCCAAACACCAATCCCCAGCCGCCGCCACGCTGGCGCGCTCTGGCGCGCCGCGGGAGAAGCTGCAAACTCCAAGCCTCAACGAGGGCAGGAAGGAGCCGCATTCTGCTCTCGTGCCCAGTCGCCCACGGGCCCATCGGAATCGGGGACCGGTCGGTCAAGCAGTCGCGGAGGAAAGAGCGAGCCGGTGAAATTTTTTTTTGGGACACGTCGGCCGTAATAAACGCGGCTGTCTCCCCCAGCGTTGAGGGCAGGCTCGAAGCCAAAGCCGACGATCATGTGTCAGGACTGCACGTGCTCTACGAGTTTAAAAGTGCTTACGGGACAAGCTCGAATCGAGTGGCCCTAAAACAGGCGTCGGCTTAGCTCCTCGCCGGACTCCCGATTGTAAGCAGGCAATTGCCCGTGCTGCAGCTTGGCCGCCATGTCCACGCGGCTCCAGTAAGGCCGAATGGCATCCACCGAGCCGAAGTGCGGGCAAGCGAACTCTCCCTCGCAGATTTCTTGAAATAATTTGCCGCTTTGCCGGCCAAATCTCGCCTTGTCTCTGGGTGGGCAAATCACCCCACCCGCCAACTAAGAACGAAATGCCACCGCGACAAGGCACAACATTATGAACTCACACTGCAAGCCAACTTTTTGTCAGGAACCCTGTAACAGTTCCACAAATAAAGGGTAGTAGATGATACCATGCCAGCCGCGAAGACTCAGACAAACAGAGAGTTTTTTGTAATAGTTCCGCCGATCTTCCTCTGTAGAGGAGTAGAAGCCAATGGACTCTCCGCGAGTGCGGATGCCGTTTCAGCCGAGTCCGTTGGCAAGCATGGCAAAAATCAAAATCAAAAATGGCCGCACAGGCCAACAACAAGAAAGGTATCGCTCGGATTCGCCGACCGACTGGCGACGGTTCCGCCCCTTGAGAAGTTATTTTGCGCCTTTGTCGTTGAAATCTCGCATTGATTAACGGTGAGTCAGTCGGCTTACCCACGAAAAACGAAAGGTCAACCACGGAAAACAGACACAAGTTTGCGCCGAAAGTAATTATGAAAAGCCGCGTTACCAACATTATTGCCCAGAATCCACCCACCAATCGCGACGAACCCAGAAGTTTTACCGGTTAATCAAGTAAGCAAAGGAATCAACCGTGAAAACGCACATTAAACCTAAAAACCAGGCTGGACGACCACAGATGCCACGGATGGCGTGGATGAAGACGGGCTCCTCCACGGAACTCCCCGAACCGATCCGTACAGAGCCCGAGGAACGGAATGCGTTCATTATCCGTGTCATCCGTGAAATCCGTGGTTTCAGCTTCGGAACTCGGCTTAAAAACCTATTCCTTCTGCCCGCGCTGATCGCAGGTCTGGGCTTGATACCGGCTGACCGGGTGACGGCGGAGCCCTTCACGGTCCTGCATAGCTTTACGGCAACTGACCCCAATACCGGCGCCAACAGCGACGGAGCTGATCCGGATGCTGGATTGTTCTTATCGGGCAACACCCTGTATGGGACGGCACTGACTGGGGGCCCTTCGGGTTTTGGCACGGTGTTCGCCGTCAACACCGATGGCACGGGTTTTACGAACCTGCACAGTTTCGCTGGCGGCAGTGACGGAGCTGGTCCGCGTGCCGGATTGATCCTGTCGGGCGACACCCTGTATGGGACGGCGCGTGGTAACGGGAGTTCGCCGATTGACGGCAATGGCACGGTGTACAAGGTCACCACCAATGGCACGGGTTTTACCAACCTACATAGTTTCACGTCTGGCGCCGGTGCTTATCCGAACGTTACCAACAGCGACGGCGCCAGTCCATCGGCCGGATTGATTTTGTTAGGTAACACCCTGTATGGGACGGCACGGTCTGGCGGCAGTTCGGGTAATGGCACGGTGTTCGCCATCAACACCGATGGCAAGGGTTTTACCAACCTGCATAGTTTCGATGGCGTCAGCGACGGAGCTATTCCCTTTGCAGGATTGATTACCAATTTATCGGGTAACACCCTGTATGGGACGGCGAGCGCTGGCGGCGACTCGGGCAATGGCACGGTGTTCGCCCTCAACACCGATGGCACGGGTTTTACCAACCTGCATAGTTTCACTGCCAGCGACGGAGCCAATCCGTATGCCGGTTTGATTTTGTCGGGCAACACCTTGTATGGGACGGCGGCACAGGCCGGCAGTTCGGGCAATGGCACGGTGTTCGCCATCAACACCGACGGCACGGGTTTTAGGACGCCGCATAGTTTCACGGCAGAATCTGGTCCTCTTTCTACCAACAGCGACGGAGCTTATCCGTTTGCGGGATTGATTTCATCGGGCAACACTCTGTATGGGCCGGCGGAGCAAGGCGGCGGTTCGGCCGCTGGCACGGTGTTCGCCGTCAACACCTATGGCGCAGGTTTTGCGACGCTTTATAGTTTTGCGACAGTTGACCCCGTTGCCGGCACCAACGGCGACGGAGCTTATCCGAATGGCGCTTTGGTGTTATCGGGCAATAACCTGTATGGGACGGCGTATGGCGGCGGCAATTCCGGCTCTGGCACGGTGTTCAGTCTCTCGTTGCCACGGCCACGACTGACAATCACTTTTTCCGGCGCCTACCCGGTTGTGTCGTGGCCGACCAACTACACCGACCAATTCTTGCAATACACCACGGACGCCCTGAGTCCATCGGCGGTCTGGTACGACCTTCCTTACCTTCCGATCATCGTCAACGGACAGATCGCGGTGACTATTCCCGCGTACCTTTTTCTCAGGGAGCACGCCGCTTTCCGCTTACACCATGACTAAGGAGGTCTGGAAGTTCCCATAACAGTAAAAATTTTTTGAAAGATTTGCCAGGGATGTCCGTATCGCTCTCAGACAGACAAACCTTAGCTAAAGAAAGAAACGATATGACAACCTTAGACTCAACATTTTTAGGCCCGGAGCTTGCCGGGAAGGCGGGTTCTGGGCTTAGGAAACAAACAAAACCATAAACCAAATCAGGCGCAACGCGCCTGAGTAGTAAGGAAAAACAAATGAAAAACCTATCAACAAATCGGCACGGCATCGGCGCCGCGCAACACTTCAAACCCATGACCCCAATCAGTATCTGTTGCAGAAGGAGAAGTCCAATGAACCGACACAACCGCCGTATGATTCTCTCGGTGGCAGCGGTGGTCCTGGCCGGACTGGCCCTGTCCGGACCGGTCCTCGCCGGGCCGCCTCAGAACGCGCATTACGCCTTTACCACCATCGACTTTCCCGGTGCGGCCGGCACCGAGATACTCGGGTTCAGCACCCGAACAATGGTGGGCGATTTCGTCGATGCCGAAGGAAACAACCACGGCTGGCTACTCTCGGCACAGAGCGGGAATT
>WNGL01032031.1_pt1 | contig 15022 bp, 13 predicted proteins | sample 5400591 | NCBI WGS metagenome assembly WNGL01 (sample SAMN13153377, study PRJNA577476) | soil metagenome | isolation source: 80 cm soil or saprolite under Garry oak tree replicate 1 | place: USA:California | collected 2016-06-15
GCTATCGCATGCGAAGCCCTGCGCCGACGGTCCTCGGACCGCGAACGTAAGAGCTGTGCTCTCGTGGAGCACGCCGCCGTCGACAACAAATCCCTATGCGCCTGTCGTCTGGGGCAATGCTGTTGAAGGCCGTGTCCTTGTTCCTCCGGGCTCGGTGATCAATCCCGGCCAGCAGGTCCCGGTACTCAGCGCAGTGGGCGACATCGATGTTGAGAAAGTCGGTAATGATGGCCGCATAACGAGCGCTGTCACAATCACCACGGGCGCACATTACGTCGATGCGCCGTTTGGCGGGAGAGTCACGCTCGCTGGGCAAATCTCGAATCCAACGTCGGGCCTGAAGTACCGCATCATGAAAGCCCCGCATGGGTCCACCGCTTTCGCGCCCGTAGTCAATGAGCCCCAGGGGCTCACACTTACCATCAATGTCTTCAGCGGTGGCGTGTGGACGCAGAGCGAGCAGATTTTTCATGCGGATTCTGACGGCTACTACGCTTATCAGAACTACTCGCCGGATCACTTTGTCGAGGGCCAGATACTGGGCGTCTGGAACACGACCCTCGCGGATTCCGGCTACGCCTTCGATCTTCGGGTGGATCTGAATGGAGCACCGGGGGCCGACATCCAAAGCAATGTCGTCACCGTGCTGGTGAAGAACGAAGCTCCCGTGGCCGTTCTGACTCCGACGTTCGGCGAATGCGGCAAGCTCGCTCCGGGGGACACCATTTCCGGCGTCTTCACGGCAACGGCGACGGATTTCGGATCCTTCAGCTTTTCAATCCTTCCTCCCGGTCCGGCGAACGGCGTTTTGCCTGTGCCTCCGTCAGGAACCTCGATGCAACTGGGAGGCTCGATCTCAGACCCCGGCGTCGTCAATGAGACTTTCACACTCAACACCTCTGGAATGGACCCTTGCGGCTATTCCTTAACCCTCAATGTATGGGATCGCACCAACGTCAACAGCGGCCAAACCAGCAACTACAACGACGCTTCGGTTGGCTTCTGTTTGCAGTTGGGCGCTTAAAAAGATCGAGGTCCTCCCCCAGGACCGGCGGAGTCCGTCAGAAACGGCGGGCTCCGTCCGCACCCCATTCAGCGGAGTTGAAGCGAAATGAACGAAAGCAGTGCAATCTGGCGGTTCACCCTCTCCGCGCTCGCAGTCTGGCGCGTGACGCATCTGTTTGCGGAAGAGGATGGCCCGTGGGATTCGCTCGCGAAACTTCGACTGAAGCTTGGCAGCAGCATTTTGGGCAGATTGATGGACTGTTTCTATTGCCTCAGCCTCTGGTTCTCTCTACCTTTGTCGATCTGGCTCAGCACCGGCTGGATCGGACTACTTCTCCACTGGCAGGCCCTTTCCGGGGCGGCCTGCCTGCTGGAGAGAATTACGAATAAACAGCAGCCAGTCATTCCCGGCCTGGCGTCCCCTGAAGGAGACACACCATGTGCTGTGGTGAAAAGCGAAGCGCATTGAAACTGGATGGGAATCCCAATTCCACACCCATAATGCTGCTCTATTACGGCGACGCATCTATGCAAATCCGTGGATCGGCCACGGGCCACCTTTACCAGTTTTCGCGGCCACACCCCGTGCAGACGGTGGATCCGCGCGACGCCACTCAAATGATGCAATCGCGCTTGTTCCGGCAGATCCCATGCCGATAGGTTCTGCAACAATTCGAAAGCCGGTCTCGCCGGACACGGCCTTGCAAAGCCGCACGCGCCCGCCTGTCTGCCAACGTCGTCATCGCACCCCGCAAGTCACGCCGATGCTATACTTACGTCCTCTCGGGTTGGCGGAGACTTCTTTGCAATTTCGTACGTTTGATGCGGTCTATGTCGAAAATCTGCGTGGTGGGGACCTGGCTACCGAGGAGCATTTCGTCGGCTATTTCACTGAGCTGCTCCACCTGAAACTTCGCTCGCGGCTACAGTCCCCGCAGGCCATTGAGGACGTGCGCCAGGAGACATTTGCAAGGGTCCTGACCACGCTGCGCAAAGATAATGCCCTGCGCCAGCCAGATCGCCTCGGCGCCTTCGTCAACACCGTCTGTAATAACGTCCTGCTGGAGCACTACCGCCTCTCCAATCGCAGCCAGTCGCTCGATGAAGAAGGCCGGCCAGAACCGGTGGCAGGCGGCGCAGATGCGATCAGCGTCATCGCTTCCAGCCAATTGACAGCAAAGGTCCGGGAGATTCTTCTCGATATGCCGGCCCGCGATCGCTCCCTCTTAAAAGCCGTCTTTCTCGATGAGCGCGATCGGGACGAAGTTTGCCGCGAATTCGGCGTGGACAGGGAGTATTTGAGGGTTCTGCTGTTTCGCGCCAAACAGGATTTCAAGGTCGAGTACCTCAAGCGCATGAACCTGGGAGTTAGTGCGAAAGAATTCTGAAACGATTCGGTGGGTCCGTTCACCATCTTTTAACACCCGGTCTGCTGAGGGATTTTTAAATGGATCATAACGAAGCAAAAAAACAAATGGCGGTGGAACGATACCTCTTGAATGAGCTGACGCCAGAGCTCCGGGACTCCTTTGAAGAGCACGCTTTCGATTGTCCCGAATGCTCTACGGATCTGCGCGCTGGCGCTGCATTCATCCGTGTCGCCAAAGCCGAACTTCCCAAACTCGTAGAGCCTTCTGCCGCGCCCTCTAGATCTGTACCGGCGGCTAAAAAGCCAAACTGGTTCGCATGGCTGCGCCCCGCCTTCGCTGTGCCCGCATTCGCCGCGTTGCTGGCAGTTCTTGCGTATCAGAATCTCGCTACGATCCCGTCATTGAGAACGGCCGCTGGCGAACCGCATGTGCTCCCGTCAACGGCCTTTCATGCTGGAACGCGAGGCGCGGCACACACCTTAGTCCAGGCTGATCGCACACAAGGCGTAGTACTTTCGATTGATCTCCCACAGGATTCGACCTATGTCTCCTACGCCTTCGATTTGTACGATCCTCAGGGTAAGCACCTCTGGACCCGAACGGCAGTTTCCTCTGGCGCGAGTGACGGCGGAGAGAATACGGTGTCGCTTGTGATTCCTGGTGCAGGATTGCTGGAAGGCTCTTATACGCTGGCCATTTCCGGTGTAACTGGCCAGGGCGGGCGTACCGAAATCGACCGGCGAAAACTTGATATACACTTTTGACGACTAGAAGCTACGATTTTTTTTGCTTCAAGAAAGTGAATACTGAAATGTCAGACAAGCAAGAGAGATTTCACACTTATCATGCGGAAGCTGAAGCACTATCCGGAAATCTGACTCAGCCTCTCGTCCAGGAAATCAAACCACCGACTTTTGTGAAACTCAGCGAGCGAGGCGGATACCTATCGCAGCACGCTGAAAACTACCGGCTCGGAGCGGTTGTCTCATTTCGGTCTGCCTACACACAGGTGGCAGGCAACCCAGATGTCAAGGCCGACCATGGCTGGAACTCATTAGCTACTGCTGTGATTGAAGGCTTGAATGTGATGGACGTCGTGACAGCAGACCGCATCGTCGCGCAGATCTCGACAGATCATCCGCTCATGGGATACGTTCCGACAGTGACGTTCCTGGGCACTCGCTTTGAAAATCTGCGCATTGCAGGGCACCCTGTGAAGCTCGATCTGGATTTGAATATGCTGGGCCCCAAGCCCGCCAAAGATGCTCCCTATACCAGCGACCGGGACTTCCAACAGCGCGTCGCAGCTCAATCCAAGCGGATCTGCAGCGAGCAGAGTATTCCGTCAGTCATCTCCAAGCGTTACAATCAACTTCCGTCGAGTTCGGGAAACACGGCGACGATCGAATGTTCATTGGTCAATCAGGCGGAAGGCGGGTATCCGGGGCGGAGCTTTGGACACGTCATCGACGTGCCCAACTTCGGCAAGATACTTCTTGGGACCTTGAAATTGGAGCAGTCGGACTCCAATCCGGATACGGGTGTTCCCATGAAGACTCTCATCAGCCTGACGATGATCGAGATGCACATGGGCTGCATCGGAGGCGGAACTATTTCCGGGGGTACGGGCAAAACAAACGGTGGGACCCAGCCTTAGCGCCTAAGACTTCAACGAGTGCCGGCAGAGAATGAACACGGCACCGACTAGTCTTCGCGATGGCACCTGGAACTGGCTTCGAAGCCTGCGGCGCATCAGTTGGCTTCGGGTTTCAAAATTCGTGTGGGCATTCGCACTGTTGCCGCTTTTACTGCTGAAAGACACACTTCCAGTCAGCCCTGAGACCGCTTATGCTCGCGCCCGGCAACTTTTTTTGCGTGGCTATCTTGAAAGAAGCCAAGAGAAAGCTGAGCAAGGATACAGGCGGTCTTTGACCTCGAGCCCCGACTGGGCCTCGAAGTTTCAACTGCTTGAAGCGGAAGCTATGGAATGGCGCGGCATGTATGAGGATGCTTTGCGGGTCCTGGCCGCAGAGTCCTCTGGCCTCGACAACAACGAAGAAGTCATCCAAAAACTAACTGCCGAAGGCGTGGCTCTCACGCATTTGCATCAGTTTTCCGAGGCAAATGAAAAGCTAGCGAAAGCTGAGGATCTGTGTGCGAGCGCAACCTATGCGTCGTGTGGCAGCGTTCTCAGGGCGCGCGGCGTCTTTGCCATGGAACGTGGACAAATGACTGAGGCCCGGCAGTCTTTTCTTAAGAGTCTTTCTTTTGCACAAGTCCATCATGACGGGCTGTTGGAAACAACCGCATTCTCGGGTCTAGGATACGCTTCGCTTCAGAGCGAGCACTATGACGAAGCTGTAGACTGGTCGAGGTTTGCATACCGGGCTGCAGTGTCGATGGGCGCAGAAGATATGGCGCAAGTCGCTTCAGGAAACCTCGGATGGGCGTATTTCGGGTTAGGAGACAAGGACCGCGCGTTGGGGTTGTTTCTTGACGCAGAGGGCCGCGCTTCAAAACTAGGCGACGTCCGTTTTGAAATCAAATGGCTGACGACCACTGCATATGTGTACCAGGACGTCGGCGACTCGACGCGCGCCGCACACTTTTACCTTCAGGCTCTCACACTCGCAAAGCAGATCAACAGCAAGGAAGACATCGTCAACTTACTCGAAGATCTGGCGCACGCTTCGATTGATGCCGGCAAGTTGGAAGAAGCTGGCAACTACCTTCAGCAACTCGACCCACTTGTGCGAGCCAGCGGCAATCGTCTCGACACTCTCGACGTAACCTTAGCGCAAGCCAGAATCGCAGCAGCCAGCCGTCACGACCAGAACGCGGAAGCGCTATTTCGAGTCGTCGAGAAGGACCCGGCGAGCCAGACCTCTATGCGGCTCGGGGCAGAGCATGAGCTCGCGAAGCTCTACGAATCGGAAGGCGACATCGCAGCTGCTGACCGCATGTATCGGACATGCTTGACGACGTTTGAGTCTGCGCGCTCGCAGCTTAAGAATGAAGACTCGAAGCTTCCATTTCTCGCCAACGCTACAGGCACATACGACGACTACATCCATTTTCTCGTCGCGCAGGGTAAGACCGACGAGGCGCTTTCACTCGCCGATCACAGTCGAGCTCGAACGCTGCAGCAGGGCCTTGGCCTGGCCCCCAATACTCGCTCACTCGCGTTTACCAGCCTGCACGCGAGTGAAATTGCACGCAAGACTAACACCGAGAAGAAAACCGCGATGTTTCCTTTGCCCGCACGTAGCCAAATCGCGCCAATTGTGGAGCGCTATCGAAAGGCGCTGCTCGGGCTTGGTGACCCAGCGGAGTCCTCCAATGCGGACGGGCTCGCTCTTTATCGCATCCTCGTCGCGCCGGCTCGCGATCTCATCAAACCCGCGTCAGCTGTAGTGATTCTGGGCGACGGTGTGCTCAGCCAACTGAATTTTGAAACGCTGATTGTGCCCGACCCGCATCCGCGCTACTTCATCGAGGACGCGACCCTGATTTCCGCGCCATCTCTCTACATGCTCGCTTCCGCAAAGGCGCCTGATCGATCGGGGAACAGATTGCTTCTCTTCGGTGACGCCGTCTCGCCAAACCCGGACTATCCCGACTTGCCGAAGGCCGAATCGGAGATGAAGCAGATTCAACAGCACTTCACAATTCAGGATGAGAAGGTCTTCGCGCGTGAGCAGGCCACCGCGGGTTCTTATCTGACGAGCGCGCCTCAGCAGTTTGCATACATTCACTTCGTCGCGCACGGCGTTGCCAGCCGCACCGATCCGCTGGATTCGGCGATCATTCTTTCGCGCTCCACGGCGGCGGAAGACTCGTTCAAGCTCCATGCCCGCGACATCATTCAGCACCCAATCCACGCGCGCCTTGTCACCATTTCGGCCTGTTATGGGAGCGGTACGCGGTCCTACGCTGGAGAGGGCATGGTGGGCCTCGCATGGGCGTTTCTCCGCGCCGGCGCCCACAACGTAATCGGCGCACTTTGGGAAGTGAGCGACGAATCGACTCCGCAGCTCATGGGATCTCTCTACCAAGGCCTTCGGGCTGGAATGCCGCCCGGCGCCGCGCTGCGACAAGCGAAACTCACGCTCCTTCATTCGAAAGGCGAATTTCGCAAGCCATTCTTCTGGGCCCCCCTGCAGATCTATACGGGGCTTTAGCGAGTTGGCCCGTGCGCATCCGCAATCACCGCTTCAGAGCCACAGCAGCAGCAAAAGCAAGAGCAAGCCGCCCGATCGCACACACAACTTCACAGCCATATCCCACCCGCCTCCCGGCTTCGGCGTGGACCGTCCGTCGTAATAAAGAAAACTGGACATAAGTTCTTCCTCGAAACTCATCGGCAAGCTGGAGTCGAAATTCAGCGGTACGACTCTTTCCGCCATCCCATCTTGGTCGTATATGAGTAGTGCTTGCATTCAGCGCATCGTTTCAAGAAGCGGCAAATAATCCTTAAGCAATTGGAATCTTTGACCGCGCCCGGCCAAGTGGGCGGCTAACAACAGGCACCGCCCGCCCGGCAAGTTATAGTTCAAATGGGGATACGTATTTCATCACAATTCAGTTTCCAAGGTGCTCTCGTGAAATCTCTCCATCGCCGATTCCTGACCGTTCTCCTCTTCCTCTCCGGCCTCATCCTCGTTCCGGCGATCTGCGCGCAGACAGCCGGCCCACTCGCCCTGATGCCCATGCCCGCACACGTCGTGCAGAGAGAGGGGCAGTTCCTTATTGATGGAAATTTCGCGGTTGGGTTGCAGGGTTTCAAAGATTCTCGCGTCGTTTCAGCCGAAGCTCGCTTTCTGGATGTGCTCTCCCGCGAAACCGGCATCCCATTCCACGGCGATGCACCGGCCGGTCAAACGAGCCTGGTCATCGTTACCGCCGGGTCGAGCGATCCGGTGCAGAAATTAGGTGAAAACGAGTCGTATCACCTGGAAATCTCCGCAACGCACGCGCAGCTATCCGCACCAAATGCGCTCGGTGTGCTTCACGGCCTGCAAACCTTCCTGCAACTGGTCCATGTCACTCCTCAGGGCTTTAGTGTTCCCGCAGTCACAATCGACGACCAGCCGCGGTTTCCGTGGCGCGGCCTCATGATCGACGCAGGCCGCCACTTCATGCCGGTCCCTGTCCTCAAGCGCAATCTCGACGGAATGGAAGCCGTGAAACTGAACGTTTTGCATTGGCACCTCTCTGAAGACCAGGGCTTCCCGGTTGAGAGCAAGATGTTTCCGCTGCTTGAGCAGAAAGGTTCGGGAGGGCTCTTCTACACGCAGCAACAAGTCCGCGAAGTCCTACAGTACGCGCGGGACCGCGGCATTCGCGTCGTTCCGGAATTCGACATGCCCTGCCACACAACTTCGTGGTTCGTGGGCTATCCTCGCCTCGCCAGCGGCCATGGGCCCTACCAAATCGCGACTCATTGGGGTGTATTCGACCCCGCGATGGATCCGACGCACGAGACTACTTATCAATTTCTTAATAGATTTCTAGGTGAGATGACTGCGCTGTTTCCCGACGCCTACTTTCACATCGGCGGCGACGAGTGCAATGGAAAAGAATGGGACGCGAATCCGCGCATTCAGGCGTTTATGCGCGCGCATGGGTTCAAAGATAACGCGACCTTGCAATCTTACTTCACGGCGCGGGTGCAGAAGCTCGTGGCCGCGCATCACAAGATCATGGAGGGCTGGGATGAAGTGTTGCAATCCGACACTCCGAAGAATGTTGTGATTCAGTCCTGGCGGGGCCCGACAGCACTTGCCGCAGCCGCCCGGCAGGGAAATCGCGGCCTGCTTTCGACCGGCTACTACGTTGATCTGAATCAGTCCGCCGCGCAGCATTATCTGGCCGATCCGCTGGCAGGCGAGGGCGCCAAACTCACGCCGGAACAACAGGCGCGCATTCTCGGCGGTGAAGCGGCCATGTGGAGCGAGTTCGTCACGTCTGAGAATGTTGACAGTCGCATTTGGCCGCGCACAGCAGCCATCGCGCGACCCTGAGCCGCTGGAGGTCCTCGCCTCGGTTGTGCAGCCGCCCGAAGGCTACGTGCGCGGGGGATTGAAAAAATACGAGAAAGCCACGCCGCTGAACCGGCTCGTGGACGCTGTCTCGCCTGAAAGTGACACCGCGCGCGAATTCAGCGAACTGGCGAAACAGATCGCGGCCGGCAAAGCCTCTCCGCAGCAATGGCAACAGGCCCACGATTGGTTAGTCCTTTGGCGCGAAAACGATGCGAGGCTGCAACCTTTGCTTGGGAACTCGGAACTCACCGCAGAGTTGGCCCCACTTTCGAAGTCGTTGTCTCAGACAGCGGCGATCGGCCTGCAGGCCCTCGACGATCTGCAGAAACATCGCGCGTCCGACGCGGCGGCACTGCAAAGCAACCTGCAGTTTCTTAAGACCGTGGAAAAACCACAGGCAGTGCTGCTCGATATGGTGGCGCCATCGGTGGAGGTACTGTTGAAAGCAAGTAGCTCTCTGTAACAATCCCTATCGGTGTTCCTGTGCCGTTTCGGGGCAAACAACGGACCATTCATCAGTGAAAAATTCATCAGGGACAAATTGAATCCGTACGAATCCCCATCAACGGCTTGGAGAGAAAGTTCGATCACTTGGAGGGGGCCACAAAATGATTCAAGAAGCACTTCATCAACTGTTTCAGGTGCACTACATCCATGAAGTACTCCATCTGTTGAGTGGATGCTTTGGCTCGTTCCTTGGAACCTGGGCCTACTTCCTGATATTTCGAAGGCGTAGACCGAACGGGCTTAAAGCAGGCTAGGCTGATTTCAGCACGAGCAATTACGGTTGCTGATTACTGACCAGCGATCACAAGATTCGGGTCTAACCACCTGCAGCGCTGTTGGTTTAAACTGACATGCAAATGCGTGTCTTCGGAATCGATTGCGGGACCGAGATTACCGGGTATGGCGTCGTGGAATCTTGCGACACGGGCCGACAGCCACGGCTACTCTGCAACTCCCTGGGAGCTATCCGGCTGGCGAAGTCCAAGCCGCTTCCCGAGCGCCTCGCCCAGGTTTTTCACGAGCTGATCGCGGCAATCGATCTTTGGCAGCCTGAAGTCGTGGCCATCGAAGAAGTTTTTTACTCCGTCAATCCCAAATCGGCTCTCAAACTCGGCCAAGTCCGCGGAGTTGCCCTACTGGCTGCCGCGACAAAGGGACTACCGGTTGCTGAATACGCGCCGTTGACCATCAAATCCAGCGTGGTCGGCTACGGGCTCGCCAAAAAAGAGCAGGTTCAGTTCATGGTGGCCCGGCTGCTTGATTTGGCAGAGCTGCCAGAGCCTCCCGACGCCGCCGACGCGCTTGCTGTTGCCATCTGCCACATCCACACCGCGCAGACTCTGGCAGCGCAGGGGGCGCCGCGATGAGGAACCTGCTCTTCGCATGTCTTGCCCTCTTGTTCGCGCTCCCTATCTACGGCGCCAGCGATCCAACTCTACGAGTCGAATTCTCCAACCCCGGCCTTTACCCCTCACAGTGGACCCTCGTCTTCCATCCCGATGGCACTGGTCACTTCCACGCCGAGAGCGGCGGCGTGAGGCCCGTCGAAGATCACGATGAGATTGTGCCATCCCAAATCGATCGCGACGTCAACTTGAGCGGCAGCTTTGCCGGTCGTGCCTTCCAGACAGTTCATCAACACAAGCTGCTGAAGGTGCAATGCGAAAGCCACCTGAAGGTTGCTTTCCAGGGTTGGAAGAAAATCACGTACAGCGGCCCCGACGGGCATGGCAGTTGCGAGTTCAACTACTCTAAAAACAACGACATCCAGGAGCTCGGGGACTCACTCGTGGCCGTGGCTTCCACCCTGATTGAGGGGGCGCGGCTCGAATTACTTCTGCAACATGACCCCCTGGGGCTCGATAAAGCGATACAGTTCATTGTGGACGCTTCCAACGACGGCCGGTTGCAAGAGATTTGCGCCATCCGGGGCATTCTGCAGCGGCTCGAGGATGATCCTCATGTGATGGAACGGGTAAGGAAGAGGGCGCGAACCCTGCTGGCGCGGGCTGACAAATAGACCCACCCAGGAATTCGGCGCGACTTTTCCCTCATTTCAGGTGTCTTATAGGTAGTGAGCTCCTCTCGATGCGCTAATTCATCGGAGGCGGTAGGGGAAAGGGTGGGGGCTCCATGGAAAGCTCAGGGAAGGTATGGTTCAGGCCAGCTGCCAGCGTTGTGGGGCTGGCCTTACTTGTGTCAGGAACAGCGGCTTTAAGTGCGCAGCAGGCCGATCCGACGACTCGTGCGGTACGGCTCGCCTTTGTGGACGGCGATGTTCAACTCTCGCAGGGCAATCAGATTCTGGCCGACCCCGCTATCGCCAATACGCCGGTCTTCGAGGGCACGCAGGTGACCACCAAAGAAGAAGGGCGCGCCGAGCTTCAGCTCGACGATGGCAGCGTCGTGCGCGTTTCGCCGAACAGCACGCTACGGATGACCGTACTCCGCAATGAATCGGGAGTTGCGCAGGCGGAGTTTGTGCTCGACAGCGGTCTCGGCTATTTCGAACTCCAGGGTGACTCCGCCTCGAGCCGTGTGCGTGCCCGCTTCGGCGACACCACCATCACCGCGAGCGGATTCACTGTACTGAGAGTCAACCTCGATAACCCTCCCGGCGAACTTGCCGTGTTTTCAGGCAACGCGCATCTGGAGCGTGGCACAGCGCTTTCGCTCGACCTGCATGGCGGTGAAAGCGTAACCCTGAATGCCGCGGATCCCAGCCAATACAATCTCGCTGAGAGCATCGAGCCCGACTCCTGGGACGCATGGAACTCTGACCGCGACCAGGTGCTGACCTCCCAGGACGCAGCCCGGACTCCGGCGACGACCAACATTGCCGACAGCAACAATCCTGCCTGGGGCGATCTGGATGCCAATGGCAACTGGTACAACGTGCCGGGGCAGGGGTATGTCTGGTCTCCTTACCAGGCCAGCAGCGGCGGCTGGGATCCATACGGGTGCGGGAATTGGATCTGGACACCTCAGTTCGGCTATGTATGGGCTTCGTGCAATTCCTGGGGCTATCTACCGTATTCGTCGGGCTTCTGGAATTTCTATGACGGTTTCGGTTGGGGTTGGTGCCCCGGCAATAGTTACTGGTGGAATAACGGTGGTTGGGGCTCCAATGTTGGCACCACCCCTGCCCGTTATCGCCCGCCACATCGCCCTCCCGCGACTCCGATTCACCCGAGGGAAGGCGGGTCTCCCATTCGAGGAGGTGGGTTGTATCAACCTCACCCAGTGTTGACCTATAACCATCCTTCCGACAGGCCGATGCCGGGTGTGGTGCACTCAACAGGTGGAACAGTGACGATTGCCGGTAGTGTGGTTCAACCCCTCAGGCCGGTATCGCCGCGCATGACCTACAACCATGAACCTGCATCGGGCTCACCTCGCGTTGGTATCAGCAGGCCTCCGCTTACGTATCCTGGGCTGGGGCTCGGTTCGACTGCCAGACCCGGTTACAGTTCGTGGGCCAATAGCGGTGGAGGCAGGAATCCTCAACCGGGAACGTGGACCCGTCCGACAACCTCTGGCGGAAATGTCTACCATCCTCCCGCACCGAGCCAGGGCTACTACGGCGGCGGAAACTCGTCAGCCCGCCCATCTAGCGGCGGCGGTGGCAACATGGGCGGTGGTGGACGGGTCGGTGGTGGCGGCGGCAGCGTGGGTGGTGGCGGTCACGTCGGTGGCGGCAACATTGGCGGCGGCGGAGGAGGTCACGTCGGTGGTGGTGGTGGAGGGAACATGGGCGGTGGCGGAAACATGGGTGGCGGTGGGCATGCGGGTGGTGGCGGTGGAACAGCAAGCCCCTCTGGAGGCCCGCACCACTAAAGTCTTCAACTGGTGATTGAAGGGGTCACTTCGTTTATCGAAGTGGCCTCTTCTGCTTTCAACGCCCGCCACAGCTTCGCCAGAGTCTCAATATTGACTGCTTCAGCGCGGGACAATGGTGCGATCCCTGCACTGAAGAGCGCGGACTCGACAGCGGCGGGCGAAATTCCTACAGCTCGAAGATTGTTCGCCAGCGTCTTTCGCTTTTGTGCGAATGCTATGCGCACAAATCGCAGGAACTCCTGAGGTTCAACGCCAAGCTCCGCAAATCGCGGAGCAAATCGCCAACGAAAGACTGTCGAATGCACCTTAGGCGGCGGCGTGAATGCGTTCGGCGGAACGGTGAACAGCTTCTCAACGGGCCCATACATCTGCACCGTGACTGACAGCAGGCCATAATCGCGGGAGCTGGGCTCGGCAGCGACGCGGTCGGCCACCTCTCGCTGCACCATGAGCACTGCCCGGTCCAAATCAAAATCCAGAACATCCTCGTTCGCAATCTCTAAGCGGTCGGTTGGAAAGTGGGCGCGAAGGTGAGTGGCCAGACCAGTGTCCAATTCGATTGCGATTACGCGGCCTGCCCGTGCGGCCAGCGCTCCCGTGATTGCGCCTTTGCCGGGGCCGATTTCCACCACTGTGCGTCCGGTGCAATCCCCGATCGACGCGGCGATGCGTTGAATGGCCTGTTCATCGTGCAGGAAGTTTTGGCCGAGCTTTGGTTTCGAGGGCATTGCAGTACTGATGGTAGCCGAAGGCCTGTAGCGGCATGCGGTGATCTACCTCTGACGTCTCAAGCTTCGTTCTTCAGCACCGCCAGATGGAATGTCCTCCGCTGCGTGAAACCGAGGCCTTCATAAACTCGAATCGCCGGATGGTTATCCGCAAAAACGTGGAGGAAGGGAATTCGCCCTTGCTGCCGAATGTCTTGCATCACTCTTGATATGAGGGCGCGAGCGTAGCCGCGACCGCGCGCGTCGGGATGCGTGCATACCGCGCTGACCTCGATGAATCCTGGTACGCTTAGCCGCTGTCCCGCCATTGCGAGCAGGCGATCCGATTCAAACACGCCATAGAAATTGCCGAGCTCATATGTACGGGTGCGAAAAGGGCCGGGTTCGGTGAGTTCCGTGAGCGCCAGCATTGCCGGAACATCTGCGGCGGTCAACCGCCTGAGCGCAGGTATCGGTACACTCGATACGGGCTCCTCGCTCTCCGGTTGCGTGCAGATCATCTGGCTCAACAAGCCACCGCGCACCAGCTGCCAATCCTTTGGCGGAGCGGGCGGCATGCGGAAAAACAATGCCAGAACGCCACCGTCCCCCGCCAGCACTCGCAGAGCTTCGTAGCTGGCAATCGATTGATCCGGTGTTCCGCTGAGCGGACCGACATCTGGTACGAAGCGTCTTGCTGTGCCATGGGTCAGTGCCCAATTCTGATGGTCGGTCAGCAGCGAATTTAAAATCGGATTGTCGAGAAGGCTTTCGTTTGGAATTGGCACGCAACCATCATTCTCAGCAGCATCCGACGAGCCGTCTTGGGAATCTATAAGACGGCGGTCAACGTTGGAAGCGAACATGGATGTCAGATGAAGCGGCGGAGCTTCGCGATGCGGAATTCCATCGTTGCCGGTATCAATTGTGCCTAAGTATGAGCGTGTAGACTTGGCCTTTGGCCGCGCTTTTTGACTGGGCTGGCTGACTTTACGCCGCGAGGGAGAAGGGACCATGCATATTGTTTTTGCCGCGTCGGAGTGTGTTCCGTTTGCGAAGACGGGAGGACTTGCCGATGTGGTTGGCGCACTGGCGCCGGAGCTGGTGAAACTAGGACACGAGGTCACGGTTTACATACCACTCTACCCGTCTGTCAGGACCCACATCGAAGGTGACATCAAATACGCGGTCCCGTCGATCACCATCCCGTTCCAGCATTCAAATCGCTTCGTCGGAATCGTCGATCGTGGTGAGCTGAATGGGGTGAAGTATTACTTTGTAGATTGCCCGGAATTCTTTGATCGAAAAGGTATTTACGGAACAAATGGAGGAGACTATGGAGACAATGCCGAACGCTTTGGCCTCTTCTGCCGTGCGGTGCTGGAGGCCAGCAAGATCCTTGGCGTTCCGCAGATATTCCACCTCCACGATTGGCAGACATCGATGCTGCCGGTGTACCTTCGCACCGTCTACAGTGCCGATCCCGTGCTTCGGAATGCGGGAGTGGTTTTGACCATTCACAACGCGGGCTATCAGGGGTGGTTTGCGCCGGCGACGACTGATCTGCTGTTGCTTCCGTGGGAGATTTTTACTTTCGACAAGCTGGAGCATTTCAACACCTTCAACTTCCTAAAGGGCGGCGTGGTCTATTCCGACATGCTCACCACCGTGAGCCTCAAATACGCAGAGGAAATTCAGACTCTCGAATTCGGAAACCATCTTGACGGGGCGCTGCGAAATCGATCCGCGGACTTGCGCGGCATCTTGAACGGTGTGGACTATGCGGAGTGGAATCCGGCAACGGATGGAAATTTGGCGGCGCACTATTCGCCTGACGATCTGGGTGGAAAGCGCGAATGCCGCGAGGACCTGCTGCATGCGTTTGGACTGCATAATGTGCCAGAGACGACGCCGGTGATCGGAATCGTGTCGCGCTTTGCCACGCAAAAGGGTTTTGATTTTCTTGAGGAGATCTCCGGCGAGTTGTCGGAGCGCCATGTGGGGGTGGTAGCGCTGGGTTCAGGCGAACCGTTTTATGAGAGGTTCTTTC
>WNGL01006735.1_pt1 | contig 15020 bp, 15 predicted proteins | sample 5400591 | NCBI WGS metagenome assembly WNGL01 (sample SAMN13153377, study PRJNA577476) | soil metagenome | isolation source: 80 cm soil or saprolite under Garry oak tree replicate 1 | place: USA:California | collected 2016-06-15
GCCAAAGCTTGAGGCCGCCAGGAAACTCTACGACTTCATGATTTCCAAGGAGGTTGCGGAATCCTTTCTGAGGCTCGGCATGTTCCATACGAGAACTGACCTTCCCGGTCCCGAGGGATGGCCGAACATCGCCGAGGTGAAAAGCTTGCCGTTTGACTGGACGAAGCATGCCCAGACGAAGGCGGACATGAAGGCGAAATTCAGCGACATAGTCGAGCAATAGAAGCCGAAAGCGCCGAGCATTTCGCTGCGTCGATCAAGCGTCGGCCGGTCGCGATGCGGCGGGCGGAGCCGGACTGCGGCTTTTTTACGGACAAGTCGCTGAGACGCTCTCTATCTTCGCGGTGGCATCGGTCCTGCTGCTTGTAGCGAGCCGGCGGCGGCCACGAACACGCCACTTCGCACCGCCAAGCCCAACGACGTTGGTCCCCAGGCCAATCTCGCCGATGTGCTGGCCCGCATTGCCGATCATTGCACCGCCCACTGGCCGCGCTGCTGCCGCCGTACCTTGGACGGTCAGTCCACCCGAATTCGGTTTTCGAAAGGCTTGGCGGCAAGATTTCGAACGGAGAGTAATCGTTGCCGCATGTACTCGCCGGCCTTGGTTGGCGCATAGCGAGGCGCGTCGTCGGCAAGTCGGCACGTCGGCAGGCATTCTATAGCGGCATCGTAGTTCGGGTGAAAGAAGAACGTGATCGATTGCCGCCGATCCGTCGCCGCGCGATCAACGGCTGGATTTGACACCCGATGCACGGTCGAACGCCAACGGTCGTTGGTCCATCGCGCCATCAAGTCGCCGATATTGATGACAAAAGCCTCAGGTTGGGGAGGAATTTGCAGCCATTGTCCTTGCTTGTTCAATACCTCCAGGCCACCAGCGCCGGCTGTCTGAGCGAGAATCGTGAGGCTACCGAAGTCACTGTGAGCGCCAGCACGAAATTGGCCATCCGACGTTGGTCTCGTCAAAGGTGGGTAGTGGTTCATGTTTAGAGTCGCAAAATGATCATCGATATAAGGATCGAAAAAATCTTCCTGCAGCCCCAAGCCTAGCGCGAAAAGACGCATCAGATCACGGGCCAACGATTCCATACGGCGGTAGTAAGCTTCATTCACGGTACGGAATCTTGCGGGATGGCGTGGCCATATATTCGGCTCGAAGAACAGCGCCGCCGGATGCGCGGCGATGGGCTGGTTCAACATTGGGTCGACGCGCCCTATAGAAAAGCACTCACGTAGATCGGGCGGCGCCTCGACACCCCGACTTCGAGCCAGGTTCTGTGACTCGATGGGCACATATCCTCGCATGATGGTGCCCTTCGGCGGCGCGTACGTGAATTTCTCGTTGTCCGGCAGATCATAGAACTCACGCGCAACGGCGAAGAGATCATCTAAAGCAGTTTGCTGGATGGGATGACCCACGATGGTAAAGAACCCGATTTCGCGACAGGCGCTGTCGATTTCCGAGGCGATACGCGCACGATCGCCTGGCCTGCCAGCGTAATAGGGCGTCATATCGATACGAGGAATCTGGGTCATGGCTCACCAAGCCTCTTCAATATTTGTCCGCGATCAAGCGTCGGCAGGACTGCCTTTCGGCGGGAACGTACAGAAGGATTGAAGCGCTGCGACATCCTGATCGTCTGTGTCCGCGAATCGCCTTGAGCAGCAACAATGTGCATAGGTCATCGCATTGCGCCGAAGCAAACATTGCGCCACACTGCGCTAACCGACTACGGGGCGGGTGTTCGGCGACTCACGAGGCAATCCGACAATCAAGAGCTCGGCGCGTGCTATAGAAGGCGAGCGCGGCCCCGCAAACGAAGTTCGCGAGTGACGCCGTGAAGCGTCGGGAAGGGGGCATCATGGCAAGTTGGGTGACGCTGGTCGCGAGATTGACATGACGGCGGCGATACGGAGCCGCTTTCACGACGACGGTTTCGTGGTGCTGAACGGCGCGCTGCCAGAAGATCTGGTGCGCAGCATGGTGGAGGCCGCCGACAACATGCTCGGTCGGGCCGCGGTCGCGGGCATTGCGGACGATCCCATCTTCGAATTCGAACCCGGCACGCGCACGGTCCAGCGCATCAAGCGCCCGCACGCGGTTCACCCGTTCTTCGGCGTCCTGGTCCGCTCGCCGCAATTGCTCGATCTTGTCGAGCCTCTGATCGGACCGCACATCCGACTGCATTCCTCGAAGATCAACGTGAAAGCGGCGCGCATCGGCTCGTTGCTGGAATGGCATCAGGACTGGGCGTTCGTTCCGCATAGCAACCTCGACCTCGTGATTGTGGGCATCACCATCGATCACTGCGGTGCGGACAGCGGACCGATGCTGCTATTGCCAGGAAGCCATAAACTGGGACTGATCAATCATCACCACGACGGAGTGTTCTACGGCGCCATCGACGTGGCGGCCCAAGGGTTATCCCTTGATCGTGCTGTGGCGGTCATTGGTCCGCCGGGTACGATCTCGATCCACCATCCGCTGATGGTGCACGGCTCCGGCGCGAACCGCACGCAGCAGCCCCGACGGATGCTGTTCCTGGAGTTTGCGGCGGCCGATGCGTGGCCGCTCTACTGCGAGGTCGACTGGGACGAATATGATTCAAGAATTCTGCGTGGACCGTCCTGCAACACGGCACGACTGGAACCGGCACCCGTAAAAATGCCGTTTCCGCGCGCCGCGCAGGGCGTGGTGTACAACGTCCAGCAGAACTTCGCGAAAAAGCACTTCAGGGCTGAAAACGAAGGTCGCTGAAGCGCCGCCGGCATTCGGTAGGTAGGCGTCGCCGGCGCCGCGGGGCGGTTGTCGATCGCTCTTCATCGTTTGCCCAATTGTTGCCCAGTCGCCGACACGGGCGTTCCTTGCCGGTCGTACGCCGCCGCCGGCACGGCGGTCCTGCGATTGCACGTCTGAAAACCACCCCTCTGACCCGCCAAAATTGGCGGCGCGAGGAACGTGCCGGCAGGATCTGCGTTGGCACGACGTATGCACGATACGTCGCTAGTAAAATATTTTTTACTACTGATCGGCCAAGCCGCAGTCGCGGACCCTCCCGGTAAGGCGGTTGTGAATCGTCGCCCCTTTGGTTGGCGGAGTTCTTATCGATTTGTGTTCATACGCTGCGCTTGCCTCTCATTTGGTTGCCGTCGCGATCTGCACCTTTGCAGTCGTGCTCGCACCCCACCGATCGGCTGTTTCTCACGCGGCCGGCGGACGCGGTCGGGCGCGCTTCATCTCTTTGGAGACCTTTGATCAATGAGGGTTTGTACAAACGCTGTGCAATACGGTCCAGCGGCGGTCACCTCGTCGTATCTGCTTGCACGCCTGGAAGCGGGCGCAGACCCGCTCTTCGCCCGGCAGGTGGAACCGCCAGCCCGCCCCAGCAGCTGAGAGCAACATGCGCGACGGGCTGGATTTTCGCCGCAAATTTCCGACGCCCGCATTGGTGCGGGCATTCTACGACCAGGTCCGCGTCGCGCGGCCCGGCTATACGCTGGCGCGATCCTTCGAGATCGCGTCGCCCGAAGGGCTGGCCTTTCTGGTGCGGCGGGGGCAGGTCGCGCGCTTCTTGATCTCGCATGGGCCTCAGATGGTGGACCTGGACATCTTCAACGCGACGGATCCGAGCGAGAGACTTTGGGCAAACCAGACCATGAACCGCGAGGGGTTCTGGCTGACCACCTACTCCCGACTGTGGAGCAATATGCCGAATTTCCGCCCGCTCGCCACCATCGTGGAGGACACGATCCGCACAGATCAATCGCGGGGCCCCGCACGTCACCACTATATTTACGGCGCCCATTGCAACCGATACTTTTGGTTTGTGGCGACTGGCAAGTTCGACCTGCCGAACTGCTACGATAATCTGTGCAGAGCCGTCGAAGAACACGGCCTCGGTCCGGACGCGGTGCATGACAACCTGAACCTGTTCGCGAAAACCCTGTTGAGGCCGGACGGCAGCCTGACGATGGTGCGCAGCGACGCCGGTCCCGGCGATCATGTCGATTTCTATGTGGAGGTGGATCTGCTTCTTGCAGCCTCACTCTGTCCTCGCGGCTCGGGCGCTACCGAGCCGTCCGACCCGATCCAGGAGCGATATCCCATCACTGTCGAGATCTACGACACCGGCATCGAGCCGCGCCAATTCTCATATGAGCAGGAGGTGCAGGAACGACGGGGCGACTGACCAAAACTATCGCATCGCGCCTTGGCGGGCCCGCGTTCTCGTTTTCATTCCAAGCTTTTGCGAATTCAGCGCCTCGATCATTGCCGCCTGAGGCGGGCGTCCCCCTGCAAGGTTATCTGCAGTCGTGCGGCTGCTCGTAACCCTGCTCGCGCAGCTCGCGGCAGCCCGCCCGCGGCTGGCCCCTGCCCTGCCCTGCACTTCGCTCGTCACGGGGCGTGGCTACTGACCAAATCTTAGTCATATGAGCAAGCTTTCGGCATCCGACCATTCGAGCTGGCGTGACGCACGCGCAACATAGCGAACTAGCGCTGGCATGTGCTTTGCAGCGGTAAAAACATTTTTACCGCTCGGCGAGCTCACGACAGCCAGCGCTCCTACCCGTTACCGCAGGGAGGTCAGAATGCAGTCTCATATGTCCGGCAGATTCTTCGGCGTGGCCGTAATAGCACTACTGCTCGGGGCGGTCGCCGCCCGCGCTCAAGACACTGAGCTGCAATTCTATACAAGCGTACCGCGCGAATTGTCCGCTCCGCTGGCGGAGCGTTTCACCGCGATGAACTCCGGTATCAAGGTCAATCTTTTCGAGGCCGGCGCCGAAACCGTGCTCGGCAAGATGGAACTGGAGATACGCTCTGCCGGCCGCATACAAGCCGACGTCATCTGGCTCGAGGAGCCCGCTGCGGTGAAACAGTTCGCCGATGACGGGCGTCTCGAACCGTACGCGTCAAGTGAGCTCGAAAACGTGCTGCCGATCTTCCGCGATCCCCAAGGTCGGTTTGTCGCAAACCAGGTTGCGTTTGTCTTCATCATGTACAACGCCAAGAAGATGTCCTCCGACAAGGCGCCGAAATCCTGGAAGGATCTGACCGATTCCCGTTTTGCGAAGCAGCTCATTTTTGCCAATCCGCGCGTCAGCGGAACCGGCGCCACGGTGGCGTCCGCGATGGTTCAGGCCTATGGCCTCGTATACTGGGAGAGCATCGCCAAGCTGAAACCGATTCTCGTGTCCGGTAGCGAAGGGATGATATCGACGATCGTGCAGGGCGAACGTCTGGCTGGACCGATCCATAACTACACAATCGGCGAGCTGCTGGAAAAGAAGCAACCTATCGCCTACGTCGTGCCGACCGAAGGCGGTATTGCGCTCCCTGCCTACGTCGCCATCGCGCGCGGCACTCCCAAGCTGGAGGCGGCAAAAAAGTTTTATGATTTCATGATTTCCAAGGAGGCAGCAGGCCAGTTGGTGAAGGACGGCATGTTCAGCACGCGTACCGATGTTCCCGGACCCAAGGGATGGCCGAGCATCGGCGAGGTCAAGACGATGCCGTTCGACTGGACGCAACATGCCCGCGCCAAGGCTGAGATAAAGGCGAAGTTCGCGGACCTGATGGAGAAATGACAGGTATCGAGCTGGGCGCGTCGGGGCGTCACCGAGACGTGCCTGCGACGCCTCAACTAACATTGAGCCCACACCGCCTCTTCGCCGCAATGGCTTGCGGGTTCGCTTTGCTGCTTGTCGTACTGCCGATGGGGTGGCTGTTCATCGGACCCTCGATCGAGAGCGGCCGGCTGGACGTCGATTTTCTGGCTGAGGTATTCGGCCAAAGACGACTGGTCGGAGCGCTCCTCAATACGATCGAGGCGTCCCTCGCTACCAGTCTTCTCGCGACGGTGATCGGCGTCGCCCTCGCTTTGCTCGTAGCTCGAACGGATCTGCCGCTGCGGCGGATTTTTTCGACGTTGATCATGGGATCGTTTGTTACGTCGTCTTACCTGGTGGCGTTTGCCTATATCGTATTGCTTGGCCCCAATGCGGGGGTCATCAATCAGGCGCTGATGAGGCTCTTCGGACTGGATGAGGCGCTATTCGACATCTATAGCTTTGAAGGCTACGTCTTTGTCGCCACCCTCGAGGCGACCTCCCTGGTTTTCATGACGGTCGTTGCGGCGCTGCGGACGCTGGACGGCAGTTTGGAGAATTCGGCGCGCATACTCGGCGCGAAGGCATTCCGGGTCATTGGCACTATTACGCTGCCGCTGACCGCGCCGGCAATCGGCGCTGGCGCCTTGGTGGCATTCATATCGACGCTATCGCTGTACGGAGCACCGGCGATCCTTGGCGTGCGGGTAGTTCCCACCGAGATCCAGGCATTGCTTGGCTACCCCGCTCGTTTCGACCTCGCGGCCGGGGTCTCCCTCTACCTGATGGTACTCGCCCTCGGCGGGCTTCTACTCTATCAGCGACTGTTGAATCGACCGGGGCGTTTCGTCACGCTGACAGGAAAGGGGACGCCGACGGAGACGCTACCGCTCGGGCGATGGCGTTGGCCCGCTTTTGCGTTCGCCTGGACCTATATCTTGTTGTCGCTCTTCCTGCCCTACGCGGTGCTCGGCTATGCATCGCTGAGCAAAGCCGTCGGCGCCGACCTGTCCCTCGAAAATCTGACCTTGGCCAATTACGCATTCATTCTCCGGGATCAGCTGTCGATGCGTGGTCTCAAGAACAGCCTCTTACTGGCTGTGGGCGCCGCCCTGGTTGCCGCCATGCTCGCCAGCATCATCGGCTTCATGGCGGTGCGTCTGCGCGAGCAACGCACAATGCGTGCTGTCGATGCTGTACTCATGCTGCCTTTCGGCATCCCCAGCGTGGTAATCGCGGTCGGGCTGATTCTCGCCTTCATAAGGCCGCCCCTCGTCCTATACGGCACGATCTGGATTATCGGTCTCGCCTATCTGACGAAATATCTGCCTATCGCAGTGCGAACCATCGCAGCCGTGTATGAACAGATCGACAGCTCGCTCGAGGAGGCATCGCGGATCGTTGGCGCCTCGCCGACAACCACCTTCACCAAGATATCGGTACCGTTGGCGTGGAACGGTATTGTCAGCGTCGTCTTCGTGGTTTTCATTCCCTGCTTCAGCGAACTCAGCGCGTCAATACTGTTGGTCTCGCCCTACAACGAGACGGCGGCCTTCGCCATGATAACGACCTGGGGCGGGGGTTCGTTCGAGGCCACCTGTGCGACCGGCGTCATCATGCTGGCCATCACCCTATGCGTCACCTTGGTAGGTCACGCGGCCTTCGTTCGATCGGCTCCTATCGTCATTCGCTAGGATGACTCGATGCTGAAGATCGAATTCAAGTGCAACCGATTCAGCTCGGAGTTCGCGTGATGCGCGATGCGCTCGATTTCCGCAGAAAGTTCACCACCCCGCAGCCGGCTCTGGAATTCTACGCTCGAGTTAGAGCGGCGAAGGACGCTTACGTTCTCGTCGAGCAGCTTGAAATTCCACCCGCGACCGGTCGCGCCTTCACGATCAGGCGCGGCCAGGTCGCCCGGTTCCTTATTTCGCATGGACCGCAGATCGTCGATCTCGACGTCTTTAGTGCGCAAAACCCCAGGCAACGCCTGTGGGCTAATCAGACCTTGAACAGCGAAGGCTTCTGGCTCTCGACTTTCTCGCGACTGTGGAGCAACTTGCCGGACTCTCGGCCCCTTGCCACCATCGTCGAGGACACAGTCGAGACCGACCAATCCGGCGGTCCGGCACGGCATCACCACATCTTCGGCGGCCATTGCAGTCCGCGGGAATGGTATCAGGCGACGGGAAAGCGCGGCCTGCCTAGCTGTTACGAGAATCTGTGCGCCTCAGTTGTTCCCTTCGGCCTTCCATCGGACGCGATTCACGATAATTTGAACCTCTTTCAGAAGACGCTTCTGACAAGCGACGGAATGCTGCGAACGGTGCGCAGCGATGCGCGCGCCGGTGATTTCGTCGATTTCTTCGCCGAGACCGATGTGCTGCTTGCGGCAGCGCTTTGCCCGCGCGGCTCCGGCGCGACCGAGCTCTCAGACCCTGTCCAAGAGCGCTACCCGATCACTGTCCGTGTATTCGAAAGCGGCCTGATGCCCCTGCCTTTTGAGCAGACGGACGGTTGCCCTCGGATGGATGAACGCTGAGTGAGTTCGATATGCTGCAGATCAAGAATATCTCCAAACGCCTCGGCGACAAGAAGGTGCTCTACCAGGTTGGGTTGGAAGTTCCCCGCAGCACGTTCCTGACGTTGCTCGGACCGAGCGGATGCGGCAAGACGACGTTGCTGCGTATTCTCGCCGGATTTCTCGTACCCGATGCCGGATCGATCGAGCTGGGCGGCGTGCCGATTTCACTCCCGGGCAACGTCGTTCCGCCGGAAAGGCGCGGGATGGGGATGGTCTTCCAGAACTACGCCGTGTGGCCGCACATGACCGTCCTAGAGAACGTGTCCTACGGCCTGCGCCTACGCAAACTGCCCGCCAGAGAGGTGCGCGACCGCGCACGTGATGCGCTGCGGCTCGTCAGCCTGGCCGGGCTCGGCGACCGGCTACCTTCCGAGCTCAGCGGCGGGCAGCAGCAGCGGGTCGCCATCGCCCGTTCGGTCGCGACCGCGCCCAGCGTTCTCTTGCTCGACGAGCCCCTCAGTAATCTGGACGCCAAGCTGCGCAAGGAGCTGCTGTTTGATCTAAAGCGCATCCAGCAGAAGAGCGGGATCACCTTTGTCTATGTCACTCACGATCAGACCGAGGCGCTATCAGTTTCCGACCAGGTCGCTGTCATGCATGAAGGCTGCATCGAGCAGATAGGACCGCCGCGGGCGATCTATGACGAGCCGCGGAACCTGTTCGTCGCCTCCTTCGTCGGCAATGCAAACAATCTCCGGGGAAAGGTCGAATCTTGCGATGGGCGGGCGATCGAGGTTGCGCTGGCGAGGCACGGCCGTCTGCGACTGCCGGCTGCGAGCGTCGCCCCCGTCGGGAGTACGATCGACATTTCCATCAAGCGCCACGGCATCCGCCTTACTCCGGCTCCCGCCGGGGTGTCCGAGCCCTCTCATGGCGAGGTGAAGCGAACCTATTTTCTCGGCCAGTGCGAGGAAATCTGTGTCGATGTCGGCGGCGCTGAGATCTATGCGTTCGGGTCGCCCGGCCAATTCGCGATCGGCGATCGCGTCGCGATCGCCGTCGAGCCCGGTTCCTTTCAGCTGTTCACGGATGCGGGCGGGAACCTCGAGCCCCTGGATGTCGCGATATGAGAGACGCCCTCGATTTTCGACGCAAGTTCCCGACGCCGCGAACTGCCCTTGAATTCTACAGCGCGATCCAGGAAGCGGCGGCGCGCTACGTTCTGCGCGAGACAATTGTCATCGCTCCCGCGACCGGACGCAGTCTGCGCGTCCGGCGCGGTCAAATTGCGCGTTTCCTGGTCAGCCACGGCCCGCAGATCGTTGACCTCGACATCTTCAATGCCGATGATCCGCGCGAGCGACTGTGGGCGAATCAGACGCTCAATCGTGAGGGCTTTTGGCTGTCGACCGGCGCGCGGCTATGGAGCAACATGCCGCATTTTCGCCCTCTCGCGACGATCACCACCGATACGATCAAGACCGATCAGAGCCTCGGGCCGGCGCGGCACCATCACATTTTCGGCGGGCATTGCAATCCGCATTATTGGTTCGTTGCGACCGGCAAGACGGGATTGCCCAGCTGCTACGACAACCTCGTCGCGGCAAGCGCCGAGGTAGGGCTCGGACCCGATAGCGTGCATGACAATCTCAACCTGTTTCAGAAGAGCATCCTGACGCCGCAAGGCGAGTTAAAAACGGTCCGCAGCGACGCGCGCGTCGGAGACTACGTCGATTTCTTCGCTGAACAGAACCTGATCCTGGCCACCTCGTTGTGCCCGCGCGGCTCCGGCGCAGCCGAACCGACGGACCCTGTTCAGGAGCGCTTCCCGATCACCGTTCACATCTACGATACGGATTTCGAACCGCGGCCCTTCTCTTATGAGCGCGAGCGCAACGAAGCGACCGAGCCGATCGAGACACAGAAGGTATGATCCCGTGCAAGATCTGAAGACAAGAATTCTTGATATCGCGACCGAGGAATTCGCCGCCCACGGTTTTCAGGGCGTGCGCGTTGAGCGGATAGCCGAGCGGGCTGCCTGCAGCACGCGCATGCTCTACAAGTATTACGGCGACAAGCGCGTGCTCTACGTGACTGTTCTCGAGCGCGCTTATGCCGATCTGCGTCATCGGGACCTGCAGATTGGCGAGCTGAAAGCCGACCCGATCGCCGCCGTAACAACGCTGGTCGATTGGACCTTCGATTACATGAACCGGCACCGCGAGTTCGTCCTGCTGACTCGGAACGAGAACCTGTTGGAAGGAAAGTTCATCAGCCTTTCGCAGCGTCTTTCGAAGGCGAATGACCAACTCATCCGTTTGCTGCGGCGCATCCTGACGCGTGGTGCCCGCGACGGCATCTTTCTCGCCGGGATCGACCCGCTCCAACTCTACGTCTCGATCGTGGCGCTCAGCGTCCACCACATTGCGAACGCGCACACATTGTCGAAGGCATTTCAGCGCAACCTGGCAGGCGCCGATTGGATTCGTTCGCGTCGGCGGCATGTCCGGCAATTGATTCTCGGTGGGATACTACGTTCCGCCACCGCACCGCAAAACCCCCGAGGAGGACGGCTATGATCGTCGATTGCGAAGTGCATATCGGCAGGTTCAAGGGCGATCCCTACACTTGGCTGGACGGGCCGGTCGAGGTCCCGCAGCTGCTCCAAGTCATGGATCGATATGGCATTGACCGCGCAATCGTAATGGCGCCGACTGAGCAATTTCCAAAAAACGAAGATCTTGCCGTGTCAATCCAAGAGTCGCCGCGGCTGCTCAGCTTTGCTGTCGTCAATCCGTTTGGCGAGCAGAGCGGCGTTCGCGAGCTGAAGGACGCTATCGGCCGCTGGGGGATGGACGGGCTCAAGCTCATGCCGCTGCGCCACGGCTACGAGATCGACGGCGATGCCGCCCTACCGCTCATGACCGCAGCGGCGGATCTTGGTATCGCCGTATCGATTCACTCTGGGGCGCAATTCTGTTTGCCCTGGCAGATCGCCGCCCTCGCCAAGAAATTTCCGAGTGTTCCCGTCATCATGGACCACATGGGCTGGCGCTACTTCATCGACGGCGCGATCAATGTCGCGCAGGAGGTCGCGAATATCTATCTCGAGACGGCGCTCGTCAGCATGCCCGGCTATGTTCGCATGGCGGTGGACAAGGTCGGCGCCGACCGTGTGATCTATGGGTCGGACTACCCGACCGGCCATCCGAGCTCGATGATGGCGACCATCGATGCCGCCAACCTCAAACCAGCCGACAAGGCGCTGGTCATGGGCGGCAATCTCGCACGATTGTTGCGGCTCGCCGGAGCGGATCAATAGTCGAGCGGAAAGTCCACGCGATGATCCCAGCTAAGTACCGCGGCTCTCCGCTCCGATGCATCACGGGGAGCGGCGCGCAAGCGGCGGCATCACGGCTTGCGCGGATTCGCCGAGACGACACCCGCGTGAAGGCATGGGTTGCGCTTGATGAGCAGCTCGCGGTCGTCGAAGCGGAACGCCTCGACGCGGAGCTTGAAGCACAGGGGCGATCGCTCGGCCCGCTGCATGGCATGTCAGTCGGCGTCAAGGACAACATCGACGTCGCGGGGTTCCCGACCAGGGCCGGAAGCCGCTCGCGGAGTGAAATCGCTGCGGTCTCACGTGATGCTGCGGTCGTAACAATGCTGCGCGAGGCCGGAGCGCTCATCCTTGGCAAGACCGCAACGACCGAGTTCGCTTACCGGGACCCGGCAGGTACACGAAATCCGTATGATCTGAGACACACGCCGGGGGGATCAAGCAGCGGCTCGGCGGCAGCCGTCGCGGCCGGGATGGTGCCAATCGCACTCGGAACCCAAACGGCCGCCTCCGTTTGCCGTCCCGCCGCTTATTGCGGCATAGCCTCGTTCAAGCCGACCTACCAGACGGTGCCGATGACAGGCGTGCTCCCGCTGGCGCAGAGCTTTGACACGATCGGATTCTTCGCCCGACACGTCATCGATTTGATCGGTCTCTCGACAATCGTATGTCGCCGAGATGAAACTACCTCGCCTGAGACATCGATGGGGCCGCGAGAGCCGGTGCTTGCCGTTCCCGAAAGCAGCTTCTACCCCGGCACGCCGGAGCCAATGCTCGAATTCCTCGCTGCGACCGTGCGGCACCTCGCAGCAGGCGGCGTCAGGATAGAGACCATCTCGCAGCCGTTCGGGGCGGCCAAGATTCTCAAGATGCACCGCACGGTGATGTTGGGAGAGATGGCGGCAAATTATGCGTCGTTGCTTGCGAGACCGGACCTCCTCGGGTGGCAGTTTCGTGAAGCCGTGGAGCAGGGATGCGAATTCAGCGGGGCGCAGATCAAAGATGCGCGCCACGCGTTGAGAGCGGCACGCGACCAGCTGTGGCGCAAACTCACCGGCTTCGATGCAATTCTTCTTCTTCCGGTGCCGGAGCCCGCGCCCATCGGGCTCGGCTCGACGGGTGACCAGCGGCTGATTGCGCCCTGGACCGCAATGCAAGGTCCGTTGGTCACTATGCCGGTTCGCCTTGCCGGCAACGGGTTGCCGCTCTCCATCATGTTGGCGGCAGACCCTCATGCCGACCAACGGCTCCTCGGGGTCGCGGCGGCGATGCAGCCGAGGCTCGATCGTCTGCCTGAAGTCGCTCCGGGATTTGACTAGACCGTCGATCTCATAGTCACGTCATTCCTTCTATTCGACCGCGACAGATGTCGAGCATCTCCTCGATCATCTTTCTCGCCTCGGTGCTGAATTCAACGGCCTTGGGCAAGCCGATCCGGTCTATGGCCTGGCCGATACGGGACAATATTTCGTCAATGGCGGCATCGGTATCGGCGACCCTTAGGCCAGCCGTTGTTGCGAGCGCACGAAAATCAGCACGACGCAGATTGTCGTCCTTGCCGTTGAGTTTCAGCGCCATGCGGTCATGCTTGAGTTTCGGAAAGATTCGCGGCGTCACCGCATCATAGAGCGGCGCCATCCGCACGCTGCGAAACTGCTCGTCTCCAGGCTCGGCGATCTTGAGCAGCGCCATGTTCTTCAGGTGCATGTCGCCATCGGCAATCAGCCACGCGAAGAGCACGCGCTTGAGGATGATAAGAAGGTCATCTTGGAGCGCCGTCGATAACGGGCGAACGGCGCGCGCGACCCGCTCCATTGTGCCGTCATACTTGGCGCTGGTCGGCAGATCGAGAGCGGAACAAAGATCCTCAAGCGCCGGCATCCTTTGGTCGTCGCGGCTGGATCTCCCGGGCGATCGCCCACATGAACGCGGCCATCGCATTGTCACGGGAAGTGGCGGTCGAGTGAGGTCGCAGCGTAGTGTCTGTGGATGCCGCCGATCTCGTATTGTCGTCACCAATTTCCGCCCAGGTCATCGAGCACTGAGCTACCGCGACGTTGAGGATCTGCTGGCGGAGCGCGGTCTCGACGTCTCTTGCGAGACGGTGCGGCGGTGGGTGCTGAAGTTCGGGCCCGCCTTCGCGGAACGCCTGCGGCATTGTCGGCCAAGACCCAGCGGGTGCTGGCATCTCGATGAGATGGTGGCGCGGATCGCCGGCGGACGGTGTACCTCTGGCGCGCGGTGGATCACGAAGGCGAGGTCCTCGACATCGTCGTGCAACGCGGACGCGACAAAGCGGCGGTCCTGAAGCTAATGCGCAAGCTTCTCAAGAAGCAGGGCTTTGCACCGACCGTCATCGTGACGGACAGGTTGCGATCGTATGCAGCGGCGTTCGCGGAGCTTGATCTGGCCGCGTGTCACGAGCAAGGCCTGAGGCAGAACAACAGGGCGGAAGTTTCGCACCAGCCGGTCCGCCGACGCGAGCGAAAATTGCAGCGCTTCAAGTCAGCAGGATCTGCTCAGCGCTTCCTCGTCATGCATGCCGTCGTCCACAACACCTTCAATGTTCAATGCCATGTGATCTCCCGCCGCACGCTGCGCCTCTTCCGAGCCGAGGCGATGCAGCAATGGCACGCAGCGACGACGGCCGCCTAACCGTCGTCCGTCTTGAGAAGCGTCGCACCTCAGTCGAATTGCTGTGACAAAGCCGGCGACCGGCTAGACTCCGCCAAGTCACATGATGCGTCGACGTCGCTGGGGAATATTAGAATTTGGCGAGGTCATATTGCGCGCCGATCGCGACCCCTCTTATGAATTCTATACGCACGATTGAGAGGCAGGATGCCGACCATCGATCACATCGGTGGCGGTTTGGCGGAGGCTGGCTTCAAATTGTGCGCGTGGTGAACGAACGACTCTAAGCTAAAACGAATTCGTGATCCGCTGCCCCTCGACGAGCATCTGGCGCACCATCGTGTGCACGTGGTGATGCATCGCGCATTTGATGGCATAGGTCTGCAGGACGAGCGGCTCGCGCCGACGCTTGACTACCCGCCACAGGCGATGGCGGTACTCGCGCCGGAGGTTCGCATCCGGCACATGGCGCATCAGCCTGGCGAAGATCCCGAGCGCCTCGCCGAGAAGCCGCAGGCTGAGCGCGAGCTGCTTCAGGGGATGGGTCCGCAGGGCATTGTCACGGCAACCGGCTGGCCCGCGAGTGAACGGCGGGGTAGCGTTCCGGAATGGCCCAGATCTCGTACCGCTGCCATCACTTTCCGGCTCAAGTTATCCAGCATGCCGTGTGGCTGTACCTACGCTTCTCGCTGAGCTATCGGGACGTTGAAGATCTTCTCGCGGAGCGTGGCCTCGACGTTTCCTATGAGACCATCCGTCGCTGGGTTCTGAAGTTCGGACCGGCCTATGCTCAAGAGCTCCGACGGCGCCGCCCTCGGCCGAGCACTCAGTGGCATCTGGATGAAATGGTGGTGCGGATCGGTGGCGAGCAGATGTATCTCTGGCGCGCGGTGGACCATGAGGGCGAAATCT
>WNGL01005515.1_pt1 | contig 15017 bp, 14 predicted proteins | sample 5400591 | NCBI WGS metagenome assembly WNGL01 (sample SAMN13153377, study PRJNA577476) | soil metagenome | isolation source: 80 cm soil or saprolite under Garry oak tree replicate 1 | place: USA:California | collected 2016-06-15
CACGTTTTTGTGGAATGCTCTGCTGAGACTTCGTTAATTCCCCAATGCCCGACTGAGGTGAACCATGGCTTGTGACCTTCATGAATTGAAGCACGTACCGCTCTTCGCATTGCTCGACGACGAAGAGGCTGCCGTTTTGGCCAGCCAGGTCGAGGTAAAGCGCTTTGCGCCGCGGCAGCGCATCTACAAAATCGGCGACACCTCCGGACAGGCCTACGTCATGATTTCGGGCCGTGTGCGTGTAAGCACCGTCGATGAAGACCATCAAGAAGTGATTGTGGACGAGCCCGGTCACGGCGAATTCTTTGGTTTCGCTTCGATGCTGGAACGGACTCCACATCAGACCGAAGCGATCGCTTTGGAAGAGACCACCTGCCTCGAGGTTTCGCGCGACGATATCGCCGTACTTCTTCATCGCAAGCCCCTTGCCGGCATGGATATGCTCACGGTTCTCGGCAAACAGTTTCACGCTTCACAGCAGTTGGTTCGCCTGCGCGCCGGCCGCCACCCCAATGAAATCATCGAAGGGGAAGCCAGTGTTGGCGAGCGCGTTGCCGATAAGGTGGCGCAATTTGGAGGTTCGTGGACGTTTATCATCCTTTTTGGGGTGGTGGCTGCCCTCTACACGACCACCAACGTGATCCTGGGTAAGTCCGGGTGGGATCCTTATCCCTTCATTCTGCTAAATCTCTTTCTTTCCATGCTCGCGGCCATTCAAGCGCCCGTGATCATGATGAGTCAGAACCGCCAGGACACCAAAGACCGCCTGCGCGGTGAGCTGGATTATGACGTCAACCGGCGCGCCGCGTCAGACATTCAAGGACTGGCCCGCAAAATCAATTTGCTGTACGAAAAAGTCGGCGACGTCGAAGACTTCTTGCGTAAGAAATAGCCTAGCGTCCTGGTGAGTGTTCATCACGATCGGTTCGACATGCCCGCAGAAACAAGCCCATTTCGAGGATTCCAATCCATAGGCGTATTCTTGTATTTTGGCGCCATCATGGCTTCTCTTGCTGGAGTGACACTCGTTTGGAGCGGCACGATTCTGGATCGTCTTTGGATACTGAACCCGCGCGCCTACAACCAGCTCTCAGCCTTTGGAACAGCCGCCGGCATCGCATTTCTATTGCTTGGCGCCATACTGGCATTTGCTGGCATGGGCTGGCGCCATCGACGCTTTTGGGGATGGGCGTTAGCCGCGGTCATTATCGCGACGCAGGTTCTTGGAAACCTGATGAACGCCGCCAGAGGCGATTTTCTGAAAGGAAGTGTAGGATTCTTTTTTTCCGGCGCGCTTCTTTGTTTTCTGTTTCGCTCGAAGGTCCGAGCGGTTTTTACAAGGAAGCCTTCTGAGAACACGAGTTAGCGCGAAGCCTACCTATTATGGTTCAACAGCCTTGGAACGATTTAATACAAGGTTCGACTGGCTAGACATCGCACTGGAAAAATGCGAGCATTTCAATCTGCTAGACAGCCAAATCCACACATGAGCAGCATCCCCAACAACCCTGCTGCTGCAGGCAGCCGGGGCAATGGAATTCCTCGCGTTTTGGTGGCCACCACCGCGCTGCTGAGCTTCATCTCCTTCTGGCGCGCCGCGGCGATTGTTCTTAATGACCTTGCCTCCTCCGCGTATTACGCCGGCGGTGAAGCGGAAGGTTACATCGGAAAAGCGGCGCCGTGGTTCATCCTCGGCATCATGTTGTTTTCCTATGCCGTTCGCGCCATTTACGTTGAAAGCTGCAGCATGTTTGTTCGCGGCGGCGTCTACCGCGTCGTCAAGGAAGCAATGGGTGGAACGCTGGCCAAGTTCAGCGTCTCCGCCTTGATGTTCGACTACATCCTCACGGGACCAATCAGCGGCGTGGCAGCGGGACAGTATATCGTCGGGCTGTTCAACGAAACCTTCGACTACATTCATGTTCCTCTCCACATCTTGCCCGGCGCCGGTGCCGCATTTTTCGCGATTCTCGTTACCCTCTACTTCTGGTGGTACAACATCAAGGGCGTTCCCGAATCCAGCCAAAAAGCCATGCGCATCATGCAGCTCACGACTGTAATGGTCGTGATCCTGATTGCGTGGTGCCTGTATACGGTTTGGCTCCGGCATCCCGCGTTGCCCCCGTTGCCCCATCCAAAAAATCTGAGGCTCGAGCCAAATGCCATGGGGTGGCTCTACGGAGTGCACTTCGCGCACTTAGCCGGCATTATCGCGGTCTTGGTAGGCCTCGGCCATTCCGTGCTGGCGATGAGCGGAGAAGAATCACTGGCCCAGGTGTACCGCGAAATCGAATCTCCCAAGCTCCCGAACCTTCGAAAGACCGGGCTGGTCATCTTCATTTACAGCCTGGTGTTTACTTCGCTGGTCTCATTCTTCGCAGTCATGATCATTCCCGACGGCGTTCGCCAGAATTACCTGGAGAATCTCATTGGTGGCCTGGCGATGAATTTGGAGGGGCCATTTTTGATCCGGCTTGTCTTCCACGCGTTTGTCGTCGTTGTGGGAACGATGATCCTGGCCGGTGCCGTCAACACCGCGATCGTCGGATCGAACGGCGTGCTGAACCGCGTCTCGGAAGATGGCGTTCTCGCCGATTGGTTCCGCCAACCGCACCGCCGCTTTGGCACCTCTCACCGCATCATCAACATCATCGCGGCGCTGCAAATCATCACCATCATCATCAGCCGCGGCGACGTAACCTTTCTTGCGAACCTCTACGCCTTCGGAGTGATCTGGAGTTTTGCTATGAAGGGCATGGCGGTCCTGGTGTTGCGCTACACGCATCCCGGCGACCGGGAATATCGTGTGCCGCTGAATTTCAGGATTTTTGGCGTGGAGATTCCCCTGGGCCTCGGTCTCATCACCCTGGTTCTCCTTGCCATCGCGGTTGTAAACCTATTCACTAAAAAGGACGCCACCATCGCGGGCGTCACTTTCTCTGTCATTCTTTTTATCGTTTTCACGATCTCGGAAAAAGTTGTGAAGCGGGGACGCGGGGCCGCGAAGCACGTCGAGATGGATCAGTTCCACCTGGAGATGGAAAGCGAGCTGACCCCGGCGGCCGTTGGCGTCCGCCCGGGCAACATTCTCGTGCCGGTCAGCAACATTCATTCCTTATATCATCTTGGAAATGTACTGGATCGCATAAAACCAGGACGCCGCGACGTCGTCATTCTTCACGTTCGACTATTACGCCGTTCCGCTTCCGGAGAATACGAACTGGAAGCCGAGCAGCTCTTTGGCGGCATTGAACAGCAGCTTTTCTCTCAGGCGCTGTCCATGGCGGAAAAGCGCGGCAAATCTATCCGCCTCGCGGTCGTCGCCGCCAACGATCTTGCCGAAGGCATTCTCCGCGCCGCCACTTCGCTGCAATCCAGCACCATTGTGTTTGGCCACTCTTCGAGAGAGAGCACCGAGGAGCAAGCCCGACAAGTGGGAGAGGCGTGGGAAACACTTGGCGACCCGAAGCCGCAGTTCAACCTGGAAATTCACATGCCCAACGGGGACAAGCTCTACAAGGTTCTTGGTCCCCACGCTCCCAACCTCACCGCCAACGAAATCAATCTCCTGCACAGATTGTGGCTGCGTTTCAGCGATTTGGTTTCCCCCATGGAGTTGCACCACCACGACGTCGTCCACTTCGCCCTGGAGGAAGTTCAGAAAGAAATGGAAGAAGGCCACGAAGATGATGTCGTGTGTCGCCTTCGCGCCCATCTCGAAGAGAATCAAAAGAAACGAAAACAACCATCCTAGCCTGCTGGCAGCGGGTCAGTCTTTCCGGGCTAGTCAGGCCTGACTAGTCAGCTCTGACTAAGTTGCGCGGTGCAGTGGCCGCAGCGCTTTGCCGCGATGGGAATAGTCATCGCGCATTGCGGACATTCCTTCGTCGTCGGCGCTGCAGCTGGAGCGGGCTTCTTCGTCCAGCGGTTCACCTGCTGCACCCCAAGAAACACGCAGAACGCCACGATCAGGAAGTTGATCATGCTGTTCAGAAAGATCCCGTAGTTCAAAGTGGCCGCGTGGTCCAACTTCGCCTCGGTGAGCGAGGCGTAGCTTTTGCCGTTCAAGCTTAGGAAGAAGCCCGAGAAATCCACTTTCCCGATCAACTGCCCCAGCGGCGGCATCATCACGTCTTCCACAAGTGACGCAACGATTTTGCCGAACGCCGCGCCGATAATCACGCCTACGGCCATATCCATGACGTTCCCACGCATGGCGAATTCTTTGAATTCCTTTAGCACGGTCTTTCTCCTTTGCTTTTTCGATGAAGGTGAATGGCGGTCCCGCGCAGAACAAATCTTTGGCGGACCGTCAGTAGCGCGGATTATATCCAAGAAGAGAAAAAAAGCGGAGGATTGGGATCGAGGTTCGAAGGGTACGAGTTTTCCAGAGTTACTGGGAATTCAACGGGGGCGGAAGAGAAGCGCGGAGGCCACGATTCCGCGAATCGCAAGAACCACGCCTGCCGCCATGAGCATGGGTTCCACCCACGAAAACGGAACGCGAATAATCGCCAGCATCAGCGCGCCCAGAAGCACCAGAGAAAGCCCGCGCGTCCAGTTTTCCCAGCGCCTCCACCATTGGCCTGGCTTGTAGAGAGCGCGCAATCCCCAGAGGATCAACGCCACGCCCAGCGTCAGCCAGCTCACGCTGTGCCGGTCAACGATTCGCCCGTAGACAGGCCCCTGAAGACCCAGCCAGATCAGCAGTCCGCCGAGCATCACGAAAATCAGCTCGATCATGACCCGCAGGAGCCGCTCCGGCGTGAGCATGGCTGGCCTTCACTCCAATTCAAACGATGCGTTCAATGCGCAGTTTCTGGATGGTGACCGGCGTGCGCGGGCGGTCGCTCGAATCGCGCGGCAGATTGGAGATTTTGTTGGGTACATCCTGTCCTTCAACGACTTCGCCAAAAATCGTGTGCCGGTTGTCCAGCCAGGGCGTTGCCGCCACGGTGATAAAAAATTGGCTGCCGTTCGTGTTCGGGCCTGAGTTGGCCATCGATAGGAATCCGGCTTTGGAATGCTTCAGCGAAGGATGAAACTCATCAGCGAACTTGTAGCCCGGCCCACCCATGCCGCTGCCCTGCGGGCAGCCGCCCTGAATCATGAATTGCGGGATGACGCGATGGAAAATCAGCCCGTCGTAGAATGGCCGCTTTTCCTTCTGACCCGTTTTTTCGTTTGTGAATTCCTTGGTGCCCTCGGCCAGCCCCACGAAGTTGGCAACCGTCTTGGGTGCTTCCTTTTCGAGCAGCCGCACCACAATGTTTCCCTGCGAGGTTTCAAAAATGGCGTACGTTCCTGCCGCTCGGCCCATGCGTTCTCCTTGTGTTGAATGTGCCGAATCATCCTACACGAGCAAGACCGCGCCACGCCACTCCGCCTCGCGTCGAAAGGCAAAATGACGACGCAAGACCCAAAGGCAGAACGAAGAGATTTTGGATTGGAAAAGAGAACTTGAAACTTAGAACTTACGACTTACGACTTTTTGTTCACCAGCCTTTTTGTTTCCGCAGCTCAGTGATGTGCGCGGTGTGATGCTTTCCGTGCCATTCGTAGAGAAAGAGAATCCAGTCTACCGTGCGTTCGCCGCTTTCCGGGTGAATCAGCGGCCGCGAAAATTGCTCCGGCTTGAGCGACCGCCAGATGCGGTCCCAGCGATCGTGCACTGCGGTTAAAAGCGAAAACGACACCTCGATCGGTGTGGACTTGGAATCCGCCAGCTTGGACCAGGCATCCTCGTCGTAGGGTTTGATCGTCGGCTTGTCTTCCGTGAGCGCCAGCTTCAGTCGCACGTAGGCGTTCAAATGGCTATCTGGAACGTGATGCACAACCTGCCGCACCGTCCAGCCGCCTGAGCGATAAGGCGTATCGAGCTGAGCGTCATTCAAGGCCTTCACCGCAGCCCGCATTTTCGCCGGCAAAGTCGCAATTTCGTCCATTGCTTGTTGTCGCCGCACCGGCGTGATCTGTGACGGCATCTCAAAATGTCCAATCGGGTAGCGCGCATCCATCGTAGCCTCTCCTTGGGCAACTCCGTTCTCAGGACTATACACAGGCGGATTTCCGCTTGCCAACGCGCCGCGAAAGAAGAAGTCTCTCCAAATTGGCTTGCGCCGGATTCCGGGGCGCGCTGCCGGGAATGCTACAATACGTCCGCTGTATCCGGCGGGCGCAGTGCTGAATCTAATGGTTGGAGAAAACGGGAATGCACAATGTCGTCATCATTGGCAGTGGCTGTGCCGGCCTCACCGCTGCGATTTACGCTGCGCGCGCGAACCTGAAGCCCCTCGTTCTCGATGGACATGAGCCCGGCGGCCAGCTTTCTCTCACCACTCACGTTGAGAATTATCCCGGCTTCCCGGACGGCATTCTGGGCCCCGAGCTCATCGAGAACATGCGCAAGCAAGCGCAAAAGTTCGGGGCGGAATTCAAGGCCGGCGCCGTGACCGAAGTGGACCTCCACAAGCGCCCCTTCAAAGTCATCGCAGGCAAGCATACTTATGAAACCGAAGCTTTGATTGTCGCTGCTGGCGCCTCCGCGCGTCTGCTTGGCTTGAAAGGGGAGCGCGAGCTGATTGGCCACGGCGTTTCCACGTGCGCCACGTGTGACGGCTATTTCTTCCGCGGCAAGCCCATTGCGGTAGTGGGCGGCGGCGACTCCGCGATGGAAGAGGCCAATTTTCTTTCACGTTACGCCAGCAAGGTCTACCTGGTTCACCGTCGCAACGAATTTCGCGCCTCGAAAATCATGATTGATCGCGCCAAGAAAAACGAAAAGATCGAATTCGCCACGCCGTTTGTTGTAGATGAAATCCTCGCTCCCAAAGGCTTGGTCGAGGGTGTGCGCCTGCGAAACACCGAATCTAAGGAAGCGCGAGAAATTGCCCTCGATGGTGTTTTCGTCGCCATCGGCCACGACCCGAACTCCATTGTCTTCAAAGGCAAACTGGATATGGATTCAAACGGCTACCTGATCGCCAAGCACGGCAGCCTGACTTCCATTCCCGGGGTGTTCGTCGCCGGCGACGTGCAGGACCACCGCTATCGCCAGGCGGTCACCGCGGCTGGTTCTGGATGCATGGCCGCGATCGACGCGGAAAAGTTCCTGGAAGAACACAAACACTAGTGTCGCCCCTCCCAAGCCTGCGATAATTGACTCGCATGCTCCGGTCTGCACTTCTGAGGCTTTCCGCAAACAAGAAATTCGGCACCTGGGTCACTTCCAACTCGACCACGCGCCGCATGGCGCGCCGTTTCGTTGCTGGAGAGACACTGGAAGAGGCCCTCGACGCGGCCCGGCGCTGCAATGACGCCGGCCTGATGGCCAGCCTCGATTATCTGGGCGAGAATGTGGCCAACACTTCCGACGCGCAACGTTCCCGCGACGCCTATCTTGAGATTTTTGAGGCCATCGCCCAGGAAAAATTGCAGGCCAATGTTTCCGGCAAGCTCACCCAACTCGGACTGGACATCAACACGGAATTTTGTACCGGCCTGGTTCTCTCCATCGTCGAACGTGCCGCGGGCTTCGACAATTTTCTGCGCATTGATATGGAAGGCTCCGCTTACACGCAGCGCACCATTGACCTCGTCAAGTTCGTTCGCTCGCGCAATCCGGCCGTCGGCACGGTGATTCAATCGTATCTCTACCGCAGCGAGAAGGACGTGCGTGATCTTTTGGCGTGCGGCTGCCGCATCCGCTTATGCAAGGGCGCTTATAAGGAGCCGGAAGACGTCGCGTTTCCCAGGAAGGCTGACGTTGATGTCAACTATGTCCGCCTGACGCAGATTCTGCTTTCCAGTGGTTTCTATCACGCCATTGCCACGCACGATCCGCGCATGATTGCGGCCACGATTCGTTATGCCGCTTCGAAGGGAGTCTCCAAGGACGATTTCGAATTTCAGATGCTCTATGGTGTGCGCACTGACTTGCAACGCCGCTTGGTGAAAGATGGTTACCGCGTGCGCATTTACATCCCCTTTGGCAACGACTGGTTCCCCTACTTCATGCGCCGCCTGGCCGAGCGCCCCGCCAATGTGGGCTTCATCCTCCGCAATCTTTTTCGTTAGTCTTGGACGAATAGAAATTGCTCCGCTCACCGCGAAGGTAGGCTTCGCCCCCACCCAACTCAGCGAAGATGTCCTTCGCGGAGCCGCGCAGTTGCGCCCAGGCTCTTGCGTCTCTCGCAACAGTTCGCTTGCGCGGTCGACCATGTTTTCTTCTTCTTTTCAACGACATAAATTCTAACCATCATCCTAAAGCTTGCTGCAGACCGTCACGCCATCGCGCAGCGGAATCAGCACTGGATAGAGCTCTTTCGATGCATACACCACGCGATTAAATTCCTGTATGCCTTTCGTGTCTCTATCGTCAACCGCCGCTGGCCGCGCCGCCTTGCCCGACCAAAGCGTATTGTCCGCAACCAGCAATCCGCCCCGCTTCAACTTTGGCAGCGCCGCCAGTAGCGCAGCAGGGTATTGGTGCTTGTCCACATCAATGAAAACCATGTCAACCTTGCCGGGCGTCTTTTTCACCAATGCCAGCGCATCTCCCACTTGTACTTCCACGCGCTTCGCCACGCCTGCCATGCGGAAGTACACTTCCGCTCGCTTCGCGTTCTCCGGATCTCCGTCCGTGTAAAACACCTTGCCTTGCGCTCCCGCCGCGCGCGCCAGCCACACCGTCGAATATCCAATCGCCGAACCCATCTCAAAAATGCGTTTCGCGCTGGAAGCCTGCACCAGCAGCGTCAGCAAACGCGCCACCGCCGGGCCAATGATGGGAACCTTATGTTCCTCGGCATAATCCTCGATTTCCTTGACCACAGCGTCGCGTTCCGGCAGCAAGTTGTACAGATACTCTTCGACGTCGTCTTGGATGTAGCCGCTCCGCAGATTTTCGCTGCGAATCATAGTTCTCCCCCCGGTTTCAATGCGTGAATCTTCAAGCGTTTGATCATCTTTGTCTCCGCAGCAAGCGCTTCCACGGTGCCAGTCAGAAAAGAAAACGTGGCGTAATGCATGGGGATGACGTGCTTCACGCCCAGCAGCCGGATCGCATACGCGGCCTCCTTCGGCCCCATCGTGTAGCGGTCGCCGATGGGCAGCATCGCCACGTCCGGCTTGTAGAGTTCCCCAATCAGTTTCATGTCGCCGAACAAAGCCGTGTCCCCCGCGTGATACACCGTGAACCCGCCCGGCGTCCGGATAACATAACCTGCAGGCTCTCCGCCATAATGACGCACGCCGTTTTCCTCAATCGAATTCGAATGGAACGCGTGCGTCATCGTGATTTCAAAATCGCCGATTTTCTGCGAGCCGCCCTTTCCCATCGGGCAGGTTTCTTCCACGAAGCCTTTGCTCTCGATCCACAGGCAGGTCTCGAACATCGCCGCAATCTTGGGCCGGTGTTGCCTCGCTAAGGCCAGCAGGTCGCCCAAATGGTCCGAGTGCGCGTGCGTCAGGAAAATCGCATCCAGCCGCTTCACATTCTTCAATTCTTCCGGGCACCAGGGATTGGTCATCACCCAGGGATCGATTAGCGCCACTTGCCCTGACGGCGTGGTGAGCGAGAACGTGCTGTGGCCAAAATACGTGATGCGATTTCCTTCGGTATTGAGCACAAACTTCCTCCGAGAAGATCTTCCGCCGCAAACAAACCTGGCGCAGCCCGCAGGAGATAGGAACTAATTCGATCCCGAACCGAGCAGTGAGCGAATCATCCCTTCGTACGCTTCCCGATTGCGCTCGCCTACAAAATTCCCTACCTGCCGCCCGTCTTTCGCGTAAAAGATAGTAATAGGGAGCGACCCATTCCAACCGGGCATCACCGCCAGGTTGAAGGCATCTTCCGGCTCTTCCGGCGTCTTCCGGTAATTGGGAAATATGGGCTTGTACCGGGCAATGAAACGTCGCATCAAGATGAGATCACCGTCTTGATCCAGAGTTACGCCAATCAGCTTCAGTCCCTGCGGCGCATACTGCTTGGCCAGTTCATTTAGCATTGGATATTCATCGCGGCAAGGCTCGCAATACGTCGCCCAGAAGTTCACCACCAGCGCTTTGCCGCGATATTGCTGCACCAGCTTCTGGTATCCCTGCCCATCAATCAGTTCCGGATCGCGCGGCGCAGCCGTTTTCGGCGTTTGTGGCGCAGCCAACGCGCTCGCCGCAGCCAGAAAACACAGCGCCGCCAGCCCGTTTCTCAATTTCATGTTCGTTCCTCTCACTCTCATTCTATCCATTGCCCTCCCGGTTGAGAAACTCATTCCCCCCGCGTACAATGAGCCGTAGCTGCTTGTCGCTCCCAGCGGCCTCATGATATAAGGACTTTTTTGCCGGTTGTGCCGATTCTCACAGAAGCCCCGGCCTGAAGTTTGATAAAGGAGACCTCGAATGGCTTACGTGATCGCCGAGCCCTGCATCGGCACAAAAGACACCGCCTGCGTGGATGTCTGCCCGGTGGATTGCATCCACCCGCGCAAGGATGAGCCGGAATTCGCCGCGGAAACGCAGCTGTACATCCATCCGACGGAATGCATCGATTGCGGCGCCTGCGTCCCGGTTTGTCCGGTGACCGCCATTTTTGCGCTGGAAGATTTGCCGGAAAAGTGGAACAGCTTCACTCCCGTCAACGCTGACTGGTACGCCAAGCGCGGAAAGTAGGCGATTTCCCTAAGCTTATTTTGCCGGGACTCTCAGGCGGCACCTGCGTGCCGCCTTTTTCTTGCAATCGAGGACCGAGGTTTCGTCAGGGTGCGGCTTTAGCCTGCCTGCGCAGGCAGGCCTCTCAAAACTGCCCGCCCCAACTCTTTTCCTCGTAAAATCATCTATTACCGAGTCTGCTCCTGGGGAGGTTCTGTTTGAAAGCCATTCGCAGTTGCTTTGTAGTTGCGCTTGTGTTTCTACTTCTCCTCGCAGGTTTCGCTTCCGTTATCAGCGCCCAGGCGCCGGCGAATCACAAGGCACAACCTCCTCATAATCCGGGCACGCTCGAAGGCAATTGGGCCGGCTCGCTCGAAGCGGGCGATGCGGTTCTGCATCTTGTGTTGCATGTTTCCAAGGCTGCAGGCGGCGCTTTTAAAGCCACTATCGACAGCCTCGATCAGGGCGTTTACGGAATTGAAGTGACTGCTTTTACGCAAAACGAGTCTGACGTCCGCTTCAGCGTTTCTTCCGTAGGCGCTCAATACGAAGGGAAATTTTCCGCGGACCACGCCGGGATTCAAGGCACATGGTCTCAGGGCAATGTGGGACTTCCTCTTTCCTTTCATCGTCAGGCTGCCGGCGCGGGAGCGAAAAAGCCCGGCGATGCGATTGCCAGCGTGGAAGGCGTGTGGCAGGGCGCGCTGGAAGCCAACGGCCTACGTTTGCGTTTTCAACTGCATGTCACACACGATGACCAGAAGCAGCTTGTCGCGGCTCTGGACAGTCCCGATCAAGGCATCGGCGGGCTCCCGGCGGTCAAAGTGAGCCAGAAGCTGAACGTCTTTCATTTTGAAATCCCCGTAGTGCAGGGCGTCTACGAAGGCAATCTAAACGCTGCAAAGTCAGCCATCACCGGAAACTGGACGCAGGGCGGCATCACGCACAACTTGAATTTTCAACGCTCCGATCAACTGGTCGAGCTCGTGCGGCCTCAAGATCCCAAGAAGCCTTATCCTTATCGCGAAGAACAAGTCACTTTTGCTAATCCAAAAGCGCAAGTCTCGCTCGCAGGAACGCTAACGCTTCCCTCGGGCCAGGGCCCGGTTCCCGCTGCCATTCTGATCGCCGGCTCGGGACCCCACGATCGTGACGAAAACGTCGCCGGGCATCGCCCTTTTCTCGTGCTTGCCGATCATCTCACGCGCAAAGGCATTGCCGTTTTTCGTTACGACAAGCGCGGCATCGGCAAGTCCACTGCCAATTACGACCAGGCCACCACAGAAGACTTCGCCAGCGACGCAACGGCGGCGCTCGATTACTTGAAATCCCGCAAAGAAATCAACGCCACGAAAATCGGCCTCATCGGCCACAGCGAGGGTGGACTCATTGCTCCCATGATCGCCTCGCGCTCTTCCGATGTAGCCTGGGTGGTTCTGCTGGCGGCTCCCGGACTGAAAGGCGAGCAAATCATGCTGCTGCAGTCCGAGCTGATTCTGAAAGCCGCGGGCTTCGACGACGACCGCATCGCCAGGGCACGCGATTTCAGTCTGCAGTCTTACGCTCTGGCGCGTAAAGAAAAGGATCCGGACGCCCTCGAGGCCAAGCTAACGGATCTCGTCGACTCGACGGGCATGAGCACCACGCTGCCTCCCACAACGCTCAAGCCGCAGGCGCGCATGATGACCCTGCCCTGGTTTCGGTTCTTCCTGGACTACGATCCCATCCCTGCGCTGAAGAAAACGCAGTGTCCGGTCCTGGCCCTCAACGGCGACAAGGATTTGCAAATTGCCTCCAAAGAAAACCTCGCCCAAATCCAAAAAGCTCTTCAGGAGGGCGGCAACAAGGATTTTCAGACTCACGAACTCGCCGGCCTGAACCATCTCTTCCAGCACGCTCCCACCGGTTCGCCCACCGAATACGGCGGCATCCAGGAAACCTTCGCCCCCGAAGCCCTCTCCGCCATCTCCGACTGGATCCTCAAGCACACCGCTCCCTAACCTGTGACGCGCATCACTCTTGCATATTTGTTGCATCGCATCGGCGGATTGAATTCATAAAAGCGCGGAGCTTGCTATCATGGTAGGGACAGGAAAGTAGAAAGAAAAAACTGTCCCCATGCCGCAGACGTTCCATCTTGCTCTTCTCATCCACGCGCACCAGCCCTGCGGCAATTTCGAGCACGTTTTTGAAAAAGCTTACGACGACTCCTATCACCCATTCTTGCAGCAGCTGGAAAAACATCCGCAAGTTCATTTAGGACTTCACTATTCCGGACCGCTGCTCACCTGGATCGAGGAGCACCGCCCCGAATATTTCTCGCGCCTCAAAAATTTAGTCCAAAGCGGCCAGGTCGAACTTGTCGGCGGCGGGTTCTACGAGCCGATTCTTGTTTCCATTCCGCCCGAAGACCAGTGCGAACAAATCACGCGCCTGGCCTGCTACCTGGAAAAACATTTTGGACAGCGGCCCTCCGGCGCCTGGCTTGCCGAGCGCGTCTGGGAGCCGCAGCTTCCCACCGCTCTTGCGAACGCGAACGTCGCCTACACGCTCGTGGATGACGTGCACTTTCTCGCCGCTGGGTTCGAGCCGGAGGAACTATTCGGCGCGTACATCGCGGAGGACCGCGGCAAAAGCGTGTGGCTCTATCCCGGGCAGAAGAAGCTGCGCTACATCGTTCCCTTCGGCAAAGTGGAAGAGGTCATCACCTTTTTGCGCGAAGCGGCCAATGTTCATCCCGGCGGCGTCGCGGCTATGGGCGACGACATGGAAAAGTTCGGCGTGTGGCCCGGCACTCACGACCACTGCTACAAGGACGGCTGGCTGTCGGATTTCTTCACCGCGCTTGAAAAAAATTCCGACTGGCTCAATGTCTGTACCCCCGGCGAATATCTTGCCTCACATTCGCCGCTCGGCCGCGCCGACCTTCCCACCGCCTCTTACACGGAAATGATGGAGTGGGTCTTTCCGGCGCGCGTGCGGCAGCGCTTTCACGCGGTGCTACAGGAATTCAGTTCGCGCCCGGAAGTGCTCGCATTCCTGCGTGGCGGCTCCTGGCGCGGGTTTTTTCGCAAATACCCCGAATCCAACCTGCTGCACAAAAAAATGCTGCACGTTTCCGCGCGCATTGCTGCCGCGGCTGCCGCTCCCCCTTGTGATCAGCGCGACAAGCAGGCCGCGGATCTTTCAGAAGCCCGCGATTTGCTGTTACGCGCGCAATGCAACGACGCCTACTGGCACGGTATTTTCGGCGGCATCTACGCGCCGCATCTCCGCACGGACCCGGCGCGCAACCTCATTCGCGCCGAGGCGATTGCCGACCGCCTCGCTCCCGGCGCGTCGGCGCCCCGCGTGGAAATGCTCGACTACGACGCCGATGGCGCGAACGAACTGCTCTTCACGGCGCCGGAATTTCAGGCGCTCCTGAAGCCCAGCGACGGCGGCACGATCGCGGCGCTCGATTTTCGTCCCGCGGCTGCCGCGCTCGTGAATTCGATGTTTCGCCGCCCTGAGGCTTATCACGCGCGCTTGCGCGAAGCCGCCGGGGCCCCAGCCACTGGCGCAGCCGTTTCCATTCACGAGCAAACGCGCGTCAAGGAACCCGGCCTGGAGCGTTTTCTTCGTTACGACCGTTGGCCGCGCCACGCGTTCCGCATCCTGATTTTCGATCCTTCACGGACGCAGGCGGACTACGAAACTCTCGAGCTGCGCGAGGATGCGGCGTTTGCCGGCAGCGCGTACACGGTCAAGAATTCCGCGCCAGCCGGCGCCGAGCTCTTTTGCGCGGACTCGCTTCTGGTCCACGATAAAACGAAACCAACGGCGCCGAGGCTCCTGCTCTTCAAAAGCTTTTCGTTCAATCCATCTCAGAACGGTTTTGAAGTCGCGTGCGAAATCCAGCTCAAGCTCAAAGAGCTTCTGGAAAAGCCGGTGGCCGTTGGAATTGAATCCATTATCAACTTTCTGGCGCCCACCGAGCCGGACCGCTTCTTTGAAACTCCCAGCGGCCATGCGAATCTTCGCTTCAACGGCACGCTCCCTGCGCCCATCCTGCGCATGGAAGACGGCTGGCAGGGAGTTCGCGCGGCGTTGCACGCGCCTTTGTCCGAAGGATTCTGGGTCGCGCCGATTGAGACCGTTTCCGAATCCGAAGAAGGCTTCGAGCGCGTCTACCAAGGCTCGCAAATCCTCGCGGTCTGGCGCCCGCCGCTGACAACGCAAAAAGTGTGGTCCGCCCGCCTCGTCTGGCGTCTCGAATCTTTCTGAAGCAATCCTCCCGCGCTCTGAACCTGCCTTCCCCTGTTTGTGGGTTCCAGAATTTGTGGGTTCCAGAATGGGAAGAAGGTGGGTACCCACACGCCGGGGGC
>WNGL01005517.1_pt1 | contig 15015 bp, 10 predicted proteins | sample 5400591 | NCBI WGS metagenome assembly WNGL01 (sample SAMN13153377, study PRJNA577476) | soil metagenome | isolation source: 80 cm soil or saprolite under Garry oak tree replicate 1 | place: USA:California | collected 2016-06-15
CAACTGCGTTACGAACTCTGGGCCCACTCGCTCAAAACCAATATTGCCGGCTTCTCCCAAAAAATCGACCGCGACCAGAACGGCATAAAATGCGATCACCCTCTCGAATCCGCCATCTTTCTCAGCATCAAATGAAAAAGAAAAGCCAAACTCCAGCCCTCTCCCCAAGGGAGAGGGACGGGACGAGGGGAAATTCCTGGTCTTATCGCGTAATTGTAAAGCCGCGACGATTACACCCCGCTAGCAAATTCTTCCCGGCTCATCCGCGGCAGGAACGAAAGAGGCTGCTCAGTAACCGAAGGCGTCGATTGAGGGCTGGAGGATCGGCAAACACGGTTCGAGAAATTTTTGGTAGTGTTTCCATCGGCCGATGGCCCGGGTGTAAAGGGGCTGGCTGACTGCCTCGTAGGTGGGAGAGCCGACCGTTTTTTGACTGAGGCGCTCGCGGTAGTTCAAGACCTCCGGCTCCCACGGCAACCCCAGGAATTCCAGGGCGCGCCGGGCCTCCTTTTCCAAGTCAGCCACGGCGTCCTCGTAGCGCAGTTCCAGCCAGGGCGAAGCGAGCATCTCGCGAAACTTGCGCCAAATGCCCATGTCATTGGCATAGCGTTGGGCCGTGCGCTCCATGGTCAGGAAACAGACACTGTTGGCGTTGAGCGGCAGATATTGCATAAAACAACTGATCACCACGTCACGCGGATCACGCAATGCGATAAGCAATTTCGTTTCGGGGAACAGCCGCAAATACCCCGGAAGCACCAGCGTGAGGGTCGGGTTCTTGTCCAGGTGAATCCGATCGCCGATCGGTTCATTCAGCGCGGCCCCCATATAATCGAGATAGCGCTCGCGCAGGCCGGACAACCGTTGCGTGGGAATCGCGTCAAACGCTTCCGCCGTGGGCAAAGGCGTCGCCGGCGTCAGCCACATGGCCGGGAAGATGTCGCGCGCGAAGGCCTCGCGTTCATCCGAGCTTACCAAGCCCGAATGACTGTCGAGCACCCGCTCCAGGAGCGTCGTGCCGGAACGAGGAAAACTGGCCAGCACGGCCATCTTCTTGCCAGGAAAGGTCCGGCCGGCTTCCAGCCATCGCTGGAAATGAGCCGGCGTGAGTGATTCCGCCAACCCGCGCAGGTGCCGCATCACCGCTTCCGACTCCTGGCGCAACGTCGCTTCACACGGGAGGAGAATCTCCTTGCACTTCACCATGGCCTGCATGGCCGGCTCGTATTCTTCCTGGCGATCGTGCATCCCGGCGATCTCCGCCCAGGCCTGGGCGCGCACCAGCGGGTGGGCCTGCTCGTTGGCCGCCAGCTCGCGGAAGAGCGACTCGGACGCAGCTTCATCCTTCATCCGGCGCAGCAGCCTGGCCTTAAACAGTTGCGCTTCCAAGTAGTCCGGTTCCGCCCGCAGGCAGTCTTCGATGAGCGAGTAAGCCGCTTCCACGCGGTGACGGCGCTCGTAGAGAATCGCCAGCTCCAGGTAGGCATCCGGAATCTCCTTCGACACGGCTAACACGCGCTGGAAGCATTCCATGGCCTTCTCCGGCCGGAAAATCATCCGGTAACTCTGCCCGGCTAGGTGGAGGATGTCGGGCTGTTGCGCGCCGAGTTTCATCAATCGGTCAAGCATCGTTTCGGCCCGCCGAATCTCAAAGCGCGCGCCCAGCGCGCGACTGCCATCGACGAGCGCAACGAGGTTTTGGGGATACTTGCGGGCCGCCTCCTCAAATAGCCGCAGGGAATCATCAAACCGGTTGAGCTGCCATAACGCACGCGCCCGCTGCAGTTCCGGCAAGTCCGAACCCAGTCCGGGAATAACGGCCGTCCGCTCCGCGCGAAAACCGCCATGGGCCTTGTTCCGGCTCAGCCAGGGAGCGCGATGCTTTTTTCCCACCGAATTACGCTAAGCGAAAATGCCGCCGTTGTGAAGCCGGAAAGAGGCGGGCCAGGCGCTTTACGGAGCCTTTGGCGCGGTTGGCGGCAGGCGGTGCCATTGCGGGAGCAGGAACAGGGCCGCCAGCGCCAGCGTTACGCTCAACCAAAGAAAGATGGGATTCCAGATATCGTGCCCCTGGCCGACGATTTTGTCCGCCCAGCCGGGCAGCGTGACGCCGAATACCTGGCCAATCGAGCCGCACCCGTTGATGATGCCGCTGGCAGTGGACGCGCCTTTCTTGGTGCCGAAGTCGATCGCGGCCGTGCCGGATACCAGTGAGTCGGGGATGTAGATAAGAAAGCCAATCACGAAGAAGCCCATTCCGACCGCGAATCGCGTCGGCGGCAAGTACCGAAACGCGGCCATCACGATGGCCAGACAAAAAAGCGCGATGACGGCCATCGGCATCCGCTTCGACTTGAATACCCGGTCGGACAGATAGCCGCCGGCCAGGGTGCCGACCGGGCCGGCCAGGTCGAACATGCTTCCCAGCACGCCGGAGGTCGCCGTCCCGGTGCCAAGCCGTTCATTGATGTACACCGGCGACCAGCTCAGGATCAGGTAGCGAGTCGGTTTGATGAGGAAGTACACGCCTGCCAGCACCCACACCATCCGGTTGCGCAACACCTCGGCCACGACCCTCCAGGAGCCTTCAATTTCGGCAGCCGGGGTTTCACCCGGGGCGAGCAGCGCCTCCGCTTCGCCGTGATACTCTTCGATGGGCGGCAGTCCCACGTTTTCGGGCCGGTCGCGCTGGAACAGAATGAACAGGACCCAGATCACCAGGAGACAAGCCGCCGGCACCCAAAAGGCGTAACGCCAGCCAAACCATTTCGCCGCATAGCCCGCCACGGTGGAACCAATGAAGCCGCCCAACGCGTAGTTGGTGCACCAGAAGCCGAGGATGCTCCCGCGCTCGCGCTGGGAGAAGAACGCGCCGACGTTCTTGGCCAGCGGCGCCCAGCCGCTGGATTGACTGAACCCTTGAAGGCCATAGAGCAGCCCGAGCAGCGGCACGGTGTACGCCGCTCCCATCAGCAGGGAAGCAGTTACGGACACCAGCATGCCGATGAGGATGATCCGGCGCGCGCCCCAACGGTCGCCCAGCGTGCCGCAGCAAAACTGCCCCAAAGCGTAAGTCACCGAATTGGCGCCATCGATCCACGACATGTCGGCCTTGCTGAGTCCCAGGACCTCGGGCCTTTTCAGCTCGTTCTTGGCGACGGAAAAGGCCTTGCGGGTGAGATAGAATCCGGCATACGCCAGCCAGGTGATCGAAAAAATCTGCCAACGCCAGCGTTCGTACTTGGGATCATCGCCAATCAGTTTGGGCTTGGCCGGCATGGCGCGTTATTCAGCCGTCGAGCCTAGCGAGCGGCGCGCGAAGGTTTCAAGCGGTTTCGGCTCGAATCGCCTTGCTGCGAAAGCTCCGTCTGGCCTAGTGTGCGTCGCGTGCCGTTGCCCGCCGATTATCACATGCACACGCCGCTGTGCCGTCACGCCACGGGCGAGCCGGCCGAGCTGGCCGCGCAGGCGGTGAAACTCGGCCTCCCGGAAATTGGGTTCTCCGAACACAATCCGATGATCCGCGACGACTATGATGACTGGCACATGCTGCGGAGCGACCTTGATGCGTACGTGGAAAAGGTGGCCCGCGCGCGGCGTGAACATCCTGGTTTGAGCATCAAGCTGGCGCTGGAAATCGATTTCATTCCCGGCCAGGAGCCATGGATTCGCGACTTGGCGGCGCGGCATCCGTGGGACTACCTGATTGGCGCGGTGCATTACGTTTCCGACTCGTGGGATTTCGATAATCCGAAAAAGGTCGCCGAATGGGAGCGCCGCGACCCGGCCGAAGTTTGGGCCGAGTATTTCGACCGGCTGACGCGGGCCGCGGAATCGGGGCTGTTCGACATCATCGCGCACCCCGATTTGTGCAAGAAGTTTGGTTTCTACCCCAAACAAGAGTGCACGCCGCTGTTCCTGCGTTTCCTAAAGGCGGTGAATCAAAACGATTTGGCGATGGAGTTGAACACCGCTGGTCTGCGGAAGCCTTGCCAGGAGATTTATCCCAGTCCCAAGATCGTGCAACTGGCCGCGCAACTTGGCGTGCCGATCACTTTTGGGTCGGACGCGCACGCGCCGGGCGAAGTGGGCATGAACTTCGCCGACGCGGTGAAGCTGGCCCGGAGCGCGGGTTATAGCCAATGCTGCCGCTTCACCCAACGCCGCCGCGAGGCCGTTTCCTTCTGAAGTCGAAGGCATTTTTAAGGATTGCCCGAGCCCGAGCGCGCGCTAAACTGCGGCGAGAATTGATCAAGCCGCGCCTTAGCGAACCATGAAAACCACCTCTGCCATTTTTTCCCTTTGCCTCACGCTGCTCTTGCCGTTGACAGGCTGCAAAAAGTCCGGGGAGAGCGGCGCCCAGTCCGGCGGTCCCGCCGCGGGAGGAAGTCGAAGGCCGGATGAGGCGGCCCGGCTTCAGATCAAGTGGCCGGTCGGCAACCGCTATGTGGAACGGATGGAACTCAAGCAGAACTCCGAAATGGTCATGCCGCAGATGCCGCAGCCAATGAAGCAGGAGCTCACGATGGGCGAAGAGTACGCGCTCTCCGTGCTGCAGGAGCGGGGCGGGGGCGGCCGAGAGCTGGAGATGGAATTCCTGGCGATCCAGATGAACATGTCAATGGGGGGACAGCCGCCGATGGCTTTCGATTCCAAAGGGGCGGCGATCGATGAAGATAGCAACCCCCTGGCCGGAGCCTTTCGCAAGCTGATCGGCTCCCGGCTGAAATGTCTGACCGATGCGAGCAATCAGGTGGAGGAAATTGAGGGCTTCAATGAATTCTTCGCCAAAGTGTCCGTCGGTCTGCCGCCACAAATCCAAGGCATGTTGAGCGGCATGTTGAGCGAGGACCAGTTGAAACAGATGGCCGGGCAGGGCCTAAGCCACATGCTGCCGGACAAGCCGGTCAAACCGGGAGATTCGTGGCCGGTGAACTTTGATCTGAGCGGCGGGCCGATCGGAACCATCAACCTGGATTTGAACTATTCCTTCAAACGCTGGGAGACGCATGAAAAACGGAACTGCGCCTTGCTCGATTTCGGCGGCACTATGCGATCCAAAGGCGGACAAACTGCGGCGCCGATGGGGATGAATGTGGTCATCGAGAACGGAAGCATGTCAGGCAAAACGTGGTTTGATCCGGACCTCGGCATGGCCGTCGGATCGGATATCGACCAGGTGATGAAGTTGCTGATCACCTTCCCCCAGCAACAGGGCGCTGCCGCGAATCCCGGCGGCACGGGCGGAAGCATGACTAACCAGCTCATCCAGAAAATCACCATGAAACTGGTCGAGCTCACCCGAACTAATAAGTAGGCCGGTCCTTTCACCCATTAACCAGATGGGACGGCTCCGCACAGGTTATCCGACCTGACCCGACATGCGCGTCTTCCTGAATGGCCAGTTTGTGCCGGAAGACCAGGCGCTCGTTTCGATTTTTGACCGCGGTTTTCTGTACGGAGATGGACTCTTCGAAACCGTCCGCGTGCATGCCGGCAGACCGTTTCGCTGGCGGCAACACTTCGAGCGATTGCAGCGCGGCGCGGAATTCCTCCGGCTGCGTTTGCCTTACAGTCCGGCCGAAATCCGGGCCTTCGCGGACCGGCTCATCGAGCTGAACCGGATGCCGGAATCGCTGCTGCGGCTCCAGCTCTCGCGCGGCGTTGGCCCGCGCGGTTATTCTCCCGAGGGAGCGGAATGGCCGGCGCTGGTGATGAATCTCCAGCCGGCGCCGGTCAACGATCCGAACAACCCGCCGCGCTGGCGGTTGATCACTGCCGCCTGCCGCTTGCCGGCCGGCGAGCCGCTGGCTCGATTCAAGACTTGCAACAAGCTGCCACAGATCCTTGCCCGGGCCGCGGCCGATGCCAGCGGCGCCGACGAAGCCCTCTTGCTCAACACGAACGGCGAAGTCGCCGAAGCTGCCAGCGGCAATCTGTTCTGGATCGACGGCGAGACCGTCTGCACGCCGCCAGTGGCGAGCGGTGTTCTTCCGGGCGTGACGCGCGCGGTGGTGCTGGAAATTTGCGGGCAGCTCAAGCTGGACGTGCAAGAGGCCGGGATCCCGCCCGATCGCCTCCGGCAGATGGAGGGCGTTTTCCTTTCCCTGAGCAGTTGGGGCGTGGTGGAAGTCGGCAGCTTGGACGGTCAGCCCTTGAGCCAGTCGCCGTTGGTCGGCAGGCTCCGCGCGGCTTATGCCGGCATGCTCGGCGCCGATGCGGCGTCGGCGAGGTAACCAGGAACAGCTCCTCAGTCCCGGCCGTCACCCCGCTCCAATGGTCGGACCGCGGCCGTGGGCGAAGCCCCACTGGCAGCGTCATCGCAGGCATGGGTGCGTTGGAGTGCGTGAGGACGTCCGCATCTTCGGTCCTGCTGCGGCTGGTCCTTTGGACACAGCCGCGCTCCGTCCTCCCCATCCGATGGGGGGTCGGTGGTCAAGCGCAGGTTCAACCAGAAAAGCTGGCCAAAAGCCTGCTAGTGGTGGCAAACTGATAACGTTTCGACGGCATGCAAGCATTCGCCCGATTCAGTTTGCTTTTCGCCTGCGCGGCCCAGGTGGCGGCTGCCAATTTTCCGCCCGCAAGCCGGCAGTTTGTCGAAAAGCACTGCGTCGAGTGCCACGATGCCGAGATGAAAAAGGGCGGCCTGGATTTGACGGCGCTCAAGTTCGATCCCGCGAACCCCACTAACTTTTCCACCTGGGTGCTGGTGCATGACCGCATGATGTTGGGCGAGATGCCGCCGAAGAAAAAGACGCGCCCTGAAACGACGGAGTTGGAGGTATTCACGAAATCGTTGTCTTCGTCCCTCGTCGCCGCTGAACAGGCGGGCATAGCGAAGGAAGGCCGCGCGACGCGGCGTCGGCTCAATCGCTACGAATACGAGAACGCGCTGCGCGACTTGCTCCACGCGCCGTGGCTGCAAGTGCGCGATTCTTTGCCGGAGGATGGGGAGGCGCATCGCTTCAACAAAGTCGGCGACGCGCTCGACGTGTCGCACGTGCAGATGGCGAGATATCTCGGCGCCGCGGATTACGCGTTGCGCCAGGCGATGGCAACGCACGCGACGCGGCCAGCGACAAAGGTCACGCGCTACTACGCGCGCGACCAGCGCAGCTACACCGGGCCGATGAAGTTCACTGTATTCAACACGGCGCCCGAACGCGCGACGTTTCCGGTGCTGGGCTTCAAGGGCCAGCCTGAAGTGCGCGCGGGCAGGGCGCCCCTCACGGTCGGCAGCACGAACGCGGACTTGCGCGAGCTGGAAGGTGTCGGCGTGGTGGCGAGTGCCTACGAGCCAATCGAGCCGAAGTTCAACCAGTTCCGGTCGCCGGTCGCCGGCCGCTACAAGTTGCGCTTCAACGCGTATTCCGTGTGGGTTGGACCGGGTGAGAGCAACAAGTGGTTCATTCCGAACCTCGACGACATTTCGCGCGGGCGCCGCGACGAGCCGGTCACGATCACAGCTGAAACCCCGCCCCGCCTGTTGCGCAAGCTGGGCGATTTCGATGTGACTCCGGAGCCGGGCGTGCACGAATTGGATGCCTGGCTCCTGGCCGGCGAGATGGTTCGGCCGGACGCAGGACGGCTCTTCCGTTCGCGGCCTGGCGCGAGCCGCTGGCAAAATCCGCTGGCGGAGAAAGACGGGCAACCCGGCGTGGTTTTCCGCTGGCTCGAAGTCGAAGGCCCGCTTTACGACCAGTGGCCGCCCGCGGGGCATAGGCTGCTCTTTGGCGATCTGCCCATGGTGAATCGCGCGCTGGCGAAGGTTGAGGAGGATCCCAGCCAAACGAACCGGTTCGGACAGCGCCGATTCAAGCCACCGCCGGGTGTGGAGGTGATTTCCAAGCAGCCGATGGCCGATGCAGAACGGCTGCTCCGCGAATTCATCCGGCACGCCTATCGGCACCCGACGGACGAGGCGGACGTGAAACGCTTCCTGCCCGTCGTGCGGAGCGCGTTAAAGAAAGGAAATACCTTCACCGACGCGATGATCGCCGGCTACACGGCGGTTCTCTGTTCGCCGGAGTTCGTTTACTTCAACGAGAAGCCCGGCCGACTCGACGAATACGCGCTGGCCTCGCGCCTCGCCTTTTTCCTCTGGAACTCATCGCCGGACGACGAGTTGCGCCGCTGCGCAGAGCAGAAGGAACTGCACGAACCGGACGTGTTGCGCGCGCAGACCGAGCGGCTGCTGGCCGACCCGAAATCGCGGCGGTTTGTGGATGCCTTCCTCGATTACTGGCTCGACCTTCGGAAGATTGAGGCCACCGCGCCCGACGCCAATCTGTATTCCGACTACTACCTCGACGATTTGCTCACCGAGTCCGCGCTGGAAGAGACCCGGCTGTTCTTCGCAGAGTTGCTGCGCGGCGATTTGCCGGCGCGCAACGTCGTCGCGTCCGACTTCGCGATATTGAACGAACGGCTCGCCGCGCACTACGGTCTGCCGCCGGTTCAGGGCGTGGCCTTGCACCGGACGCCGTTGCCCAAGGACAACCCGCGGGGCGGACTCATGACGCAGGCCGCGGTGCTCAAGGTCACGGCCAACGGCACGACCACGTCGCCCGTGCTGCGCGGCGCGTGGATCATGGAGCGCATTCTTGGCCAGAAACCGCCACCGCCGCCGCCCAGTGTTCCCGCCATCGAGCCGGACACCCGCGGCGCGGTCACCATCCGCCAACAGCTTGACAAACATCGCACCCTGGAGACGTGCAACGCCTGCCACGCGAAGATTGATCCGGCGGGATTCGCGCTGGAGAACTTCGACGTGATGGGCGGCTGGCGCGACCGCTATCGTGCGGAGGCCGGTGGCGAATTGGCGCAGGGCATCGCCAGGAGCGGACAGAAATTCGCCTTCCACTACGCGCTGCCCGTGGACGCGGGCGGCGAACTTCCCGACGGCCGGAAATTCCGCGACGTGCGCGAACTGAAACAGCTCCTGCTGTCCGACGAAAAGCAACTCGCCCGCAACCTCGCGAAGCAACTGGCGGTTTATGCGACCGGCGCGCCGATCCGCTTCGCCGATCGTGAACCGATCGAGCAAATCCTGGAACGCGCCGGTTCCAGCCACTACGGTGTCCGCAGCCTCGTCCACGAAGTGGTGCAGAGCGAATTGTTCCGAAGCAAGTAAGCTAATGCCTTCAACGGCCCGCCTGGCCTTGCTTTCATCGGAGGCACCGAGTCCTGGCCGGCGCGTCGTTCGGGCAGGCGCCGGGCGGACTTTTTCTAAACAAATGGGCTTGCGCGCCGTCAATAGAAGAGCGATATAACCAACAGCCTATGAAGGCGCCTTTCGTTTCCACGCGCCCCGCGCTGTCGCGCCGGAAGTTTCTCCGTGGCGCGGGCATTCTGCTCACCTTGCCGCTGCTTGATGCCATGACCCCGGCGTTCGCTGCTGCGGCGAGGCGGATTGCTGCCGGGGCCACGCCGGGCGGGAAGCCGCGCCGGATGTTTGGCATCTGCAACAATCTGGGTTTATTGCCGGAACATTTCTTCCCGAAGGAGAGCGGCCGCGATTATGCGCTCTCGCCTTACCTCGAAGTGCTCAAGGGGCATCGCAACGATTTCACGGTGTTCAGCGGCGTGTGGCATCCAGACGTGGATGGCGGGCATCCGGCGGATAATTGCTTTCTGACGGCCGCGCCGCATCCGGGGAGCGCCGGTTTCCACAACACCATCTCGCTCGACCAATACATCAGCGAGCGCATCGGGCATCTCACGCGGTTCCCGTCGCTCACGCTGGGCGTGAACGTGCAACAGGGAGTGCGCAGCCTTTCGTGGACGGGGTCGGGCGTGCTGATTCCTTGCGAGGAAAAGGCGGCGGACGTTTTCGCGCGGATGTTTCTGCAGGGGACGAAGGCTGAAACCGAGGCGCAGGTTCGCAAACTGGAGACGGGCCAGAGCATCCTCGACGCGGTGGCCGGGCAGGCGAAGGATTTGCAACGCACGGTCGGCGCACGCGACCGCGACCGGCTAGATCAGTATTTCACCAGTGTCCGCGACCTGGAGCAGCGCCTGCAGATGTCGCGCGAGTGGGAACGGAAGCCGAAGCCGAAGGTGAGCGCGCCAGTGCCGCTGGATCCGGCTGACCCGAAGGCTTACATGGACAAAGTCAAGCTGATGTACGACATGGCGCGGCTGGCCTTCGAGACGGATTCGACGCGGTCCATTTCGCTGCTGCTCGACAGCGTGAACTCACCGGCCATCGAGTTTGGCGACGTCAAGACGACCGACGGCTATCACAATCTTTCGCATCACGGGAAGTCGAAGGAGAAACTGGCGCAACTGAAATCCATTGACGAATGGCACATGAAGCTGCTGGCAGACTTGTTCGCCCAGCTCAAAGCCGTGCGCGAAGACGGCGAGCCCTTGCTGGACCGCACGATGATTCTTTACGGTTCGAATCTCGGCAACGCGAACACGCACGTGACGACGAACATGCCGACGATTTTTGCGGGCGGCGGTTTCGAGCACGGCCAGCATCTCGCGTTCGACATGCAGCACAACTATCCGCTGCCGAATCTCTTCGTCTCGATGCTGCAACGCCTGGGCCTGGAGACCGACCGGTTCGCCTCCGCCACCGGCACCCTGCGCGGGCTGGCGATGGCTTAGAGCCTGTTTTGAAACACGCTCTTAGTACTTAATTTCATAAATACACTAACGTATTGTTCTGGTGTTAATTGAGAGCGCTTGGTATGAACGAGGCCGCGCGCATGCGCGGCCTATGCCGAGAAAAAGCCCATATACCATCTCACTCACTGCTCACGAGAAACAAGAACTGACCAGTCGGGCGGCAAAATACACGTTACCGTATTTCACGTCGTCCGAGCCAAGATGATTCTCTTGGCCTCCGAAGGCCTCGCCAACGACCAGATTGCCCGGCGCCTGGACACCCGCCGCGAAGTCGTCAGCTTGTGGCGCAAACGCTTTTTCACCGAGCGGCTCCGCGGGCTGGAGGAACTCCCACGACCCGGGCGCCCCCGGTCTTTTTCCCCCAGAGGTCGTGGTGCAAGTTAAAGCCCTGGCCTGTGAATTGCCCGCCACCGAGCAGCAGCCATTGTCCCGTTGGAGCGCGCCGGAACTGGCCCGCCACGCCTGCGCCACAGGCTTGGTCGCCAGCATCAGTGGCAGCACGGTTTGGCGCTGGCTGCACGAGGATGCCATTCGTCCCTGGCAACACCGCTGCTGGATTTTTCCGCGCGACCCCGACTTTGCCCGCAAGGCCGGACGGGTGCTGGATCTCTACGAAGGGGTGTGGGAGGACCAGCCGTTGTCCGCAGATGACTTTGTGCTCTCCGCCGACGAAAAGACCAGCATCCAAGCCCGCGCCCGAATTCATCCCACGCTGCCGCCAGCTTCGCACCGGCCGATGAAAGTTGAACATGAATACGAGCGGCGCGGGGCCTGGGCCTATCTGGCGGCTTGGAATGTGCACCGGGCCAAGGTGTTTGGTCGCTGTGAACCCCAAAGCGGCATCGGGCCCTTTGATCGGCTGGTCGAACAAGTCATGGCCCGAGCACCCTACCGGCAAGCACGCCAAGTCTTCTGGATTGTGGACAACGGCTCCAGCCACCGGGGCTGTCGGGCGATCCAGCGATTGGAGGGCCAATACCCCAACCTGCGGCTGGTGCACGGGCCGGTACACGCCAGTTGGCTGAACCAGATCGAAATTTATTTTTCCGTCGTGCAGCGGAAGGTGCTCACGCCCAATGATTTTCCCGACCTGAGCGCGGTGGCCGAGCGGTTGAGCCACTTCGAGCGCCATTTTGAAAGCACGGCGCATCCGTTCGAGTGGAAATTTACGCGGCGGCACTTATCCGTCCTGCTGGACAAACTCGCCACCGCCACCGTCGAAGCGGCTGCCTGAAAAATACGTGCGTGGATTTATGAAGTGACCCACTTAGTGCCGGGGTTGACTCACGGCGTCCAAACAGGCGAGGTGATGCGGCTAGGGGAGTGATTCAGCGGCGGCTTTACAAGCACAGGAGGTGACCAGGCACTGCCCCCGGGCGAAGGCAGAAGGCGGAATGCGGAAGCCTAAACCTGAAGGCCGACAGCCGAAACTCATAAACTCAGAAAGGGCGATGGAAAGCGCCAGGAGCGCTACGGGCGGCCACGGGGGGCTGCTCTGAACCGCCCACCTGCGGATTGCAGATCGGGCGAGAACGTGCACAGAAGCAAACGAAGGGGATTCCGTCGGCGAGCCGCCGAGGGGTGCGACCGGGACGGTCGCGGTCCCCAATGATCTGGATTGCGACCGTTTAGGCCGCTTCTTCGGTTTCCAGGAAACCTTTGAGGTGCTGAATGCGCGTCGGATGGCGCAGCTTACGCAGCGCTTTGGCCTCGATTTGGCGGATGCGCTCGCGGGTCACTTTATATTGTTTGCCGATCTGGTCGAGCGTGCGCTCGTAACCGTCGGCCAGCCCGAACCGCAATTCGAGAATTTTGCGTTCCCGCTCGGTGAGGGTGGTCAGCACGTCGGCCAGCTTGTCCTTCAACAAACTGTAGCTGGTGACTTCGGAAGGGCTGGCGGCGGTTTTGTCTTCGATGAAATCGCCGAAGCTGGCGTCATCGTCATCACCGACCGGGGTCTGCAATGAAATCGGTTGCCGCGCCATTTTGAGCAGGGCGTGGACGCGGTCCACCGGGACGTGCATTTCATCAGCGATTTCCTCCGGGGTGGCTTCCCGGCCAAATTCCTGCATGAGTTGCTTCTGCACGCGCCAGAGCTTGTTCATGATCTCGATCATGTGCACCGGGATGCGAATGGTGCGCGATTGATCGGCGATGGAGCGGGTGATGCCCTGGCGGATCCACCAGGTGGCATAGGTGGAGAACTTGTAGCCGCGCCGATACTCGAACTTCTCGACGCCTTTCATCAGGCCCATGTTCCCTTCCTGGATCAAGTCGAGGAAGGACTGGCCGCGGTTGGTGTATTTTTTGGCGATGGAAATCACCAGCCGCAGATTGGCTTCGATCATCTCGGTTTTGGCCTGGTGCGCCTGCGCCGCGAAGCGCTTGATCTGGCCGTGGGCGGCGAGATAATTTTCCCACGGCATCCGCACGAAGGCCTCCAGGGAGCGGAGCTTGCTCCGTTCCGCGGCGAGCATCGCCTTTTGCTGGGCTGACTTGTGCCGGCGTTCCAGTTCCTGGATTGACTTCAGGCCCGCTTGAACCTTGTCGTGGACGTTCTCCGCGACGAGCATCATTTCCTCGAGCACTTTCTGCTTGTAAAAAAACTTCGGAAAGGCCGACTGGAGTTTCAGCGCCAGCTTCTGGAGCGCGCCAGCCCGTTTCTCTTTCGCGGCTTTGCTGGCGGCGTTGTGCCATTCGGCGTATTTCTGGTCCACTTGCTGGTCCAGAGCCCGGGTCTGTTTGACCAGGCGGCGCAGTTCATTGAGATGCTTCTCGCGGCCCTCGATCTTTTTATCGATGATCACCCGGTCAAAGCGTTCCTTGGGCGGCTCGGAGATCAACTTTTCCGCCAGCGCAATGTGTTCCTTGGCGGTAAAACCGAGGCTGTAGAGAATCTGCTTGAGTTTTTCCTCCGCTTCTTCGATCCGCTTGCAGATGGCGACTTCCTGTTCCCTGGTGAGCAGGGGCACCTTGGCCATTTGGCGCATGTACATGCGCACCGGATCGTCCAGGCTGTCCAGGCGGTCTTTTTCCGCCTCCTCCTCAGGCTCAGGCTCCTTGCCTTGATCGACTTCGGCCTGATCGACAATTTGCACGTCGTGACTGCCGAGCTTGGTGTGGATTTCGTCCAAATCGGCCGGCGAAACGTTGGCTTCGGCCAAGACCTCATCGATGTCATCGTAGGTCAGATAGCCTTGCTCCTGGGCCAAGCGGAGCAATTCCTTGACCTTTTCGGTCAGATCGACGCCGGCCTGGCTCTGGAACGGTTGGACTGATTCCGGGGACTTGGACAGCGTCCCGTTTGGCGGCGAGGAGTTTTTGCGCGGGGTCAGGCCATTCCGATCGGCCGGCAGGCCCGGTTTCTTCGCTGGGTGTGAACACTCCCCGGGTTGCGGAATGGCGCTTCGCAGCGCCTTCCCGAAGGAAAACCGGTAGGCTTTGTGCGCCGCTTGCTGCACGTCCGTTTTGGAATCAGGCCGTTTCATCTTCGATTTGACCGTAGTCTTGACCATAGTTGTTCTGTTTAGCGCCCCACCAAAGGTGCTGCGCTAAAATAGCTTGACATGATTTCAGAGGAAAAATTCAGAGTCAATGTAAATAATCCACCATTCCCAAGAATTATTCTGGCCAAAAATAATATGCAACACGTTATGGTTCAATAGGATAGATAATTTATACGTCTGCTAGGATTTTTTTGCCTAGTAAAAATTCACTTTTTGGAACCGCTTTTCAGCCTTCCAATCGGCGGCCAGACCGCTCCAAGCCCTTCGCACAGCCTTGAGGCACTGATGTCCAGCCTGGAACAAGTTGCTCGCCGGTTAACCACCTTTGATCCTGATTGGCCTTGAGCGACCTATGTTCACCTCCGTTTCCTCGCGCTGCCACCTCTTGAACGTCCCCAAAAGGCCTTCGGAGTCAAACAATGTTTTGCCTTTAGCAGGCTTGATTTGGTTTGACTAGGCTTTAGTTGGCTTTAGCAGGCTTTAGTCGGTCCAGTCTGGCCCGAACTGGCTCAGCCGACGGTCGTTCCGCAGCGGCTTCACCTTGTTCATCATTTCGAGCCGTTCCCAATCCCCGGTTGGCCGCTCGTATCGACCGCAATGGCCGTGCGCAGCACCTGCGTTCTTCCTTCTTCTTTCTTAAGTTGGCCGCCGGACAAGACCCGGTTCCTGACTTCTCCATTTCCGTAACCGCCTCCTGCCCAGATGGATACCAAATTTCTCACTGTGAGAAATTTGTGTCAGCGGACGGTCAAAACCAGCCATGAATGGTCGAATGAAAACCAGCCACTCTGAGGGACGCATTGCGTTGAGTGCCGTGGAGACGGCACAAGGACGCGATGAACCAACTCAACGTGAGCTTGCAGCATTCGATTTT
>WNGL01005518.1_pt1 | contig 15014 bp, 12 predicted proteins | sample 5400591 | NCBI WGS metagenome assembly WNGL01 (sample SAMN13153377, study PRJNA577476) | soil metagenome | isolation source: 80 cm soil or saprolite under Garry oak tree replicate 1 | place: USA:California | collected 2016-06-15
GGCGTGGCGTTGATCTCGCTCGGTCCCTCGGCGGCGGGGTACTTGAACTTTTTCCGCTCAGGAGGATTGCAGTCGTACTTCCATGCCGTTCGTAGGACACTGGTATCACCCTCTTTGACCGGCTTCGGGTCGAAGGCATAGCAGAAACCGTCGCCGCCGCCGAAAAGGATCAACTTGCGCCCATTGACGACCGCCAGCGAAGGCGAACTCCATTGGCCGTGGAAAATGCGCGGGCCAATGTGCGCGTCGTCTTCGCCAAGAAATTCGCCGGTCTTCTTGTTGAGGGCGATGAAACTCGGCGAGTTGGGCGACGGGATGTTTGAGTGCGTCCAATCCTGGCCATTGGAGGTGCAGACATAGACGACGTCGTCCACGATCAGCACCGAGCAATTGGAGGCGTTGTGCGGGAAAACGCCCAACTCATCGATCATGTCGTAGCGCCAGATGATGTCGGCGTCTTTGGGGCCCGGCTCGATCGGCGGCGCTGGCCGCTCGGTGGGTTTGCCCCGGTCGAGCAGGACATCTTTGACGACGTACTTGGCTTCGTCTTTGAAGGGGCCGTCGTTGCCGTTAGCCATGCCGTTAATATCCAGGCAAAGCACTTCGCAGCGACTAGTCACCAGATAGACCCGGTCGCCTTCGACGGTCGGCGAAGAAAGCAGACCGAGGTTTTCCCAATCGTTGACTTTGCCGGAAGCCAGCTTGGGCACGACCAGTTGCCAGAGGAACTGGCCGGTTTTTTCGTGGAAACACATCAGGATGCTGCGGTCGCCCTGGTGCCGTGGATCGCGCGGGTTCTCGTTGTTGGTGCCGATGAAAACTTTGCCGCCGGCGATGGTGACGTTGCCGTAGCTCTGCGAACCGATTTTAGCCACCCACTTGAGGTTTTTCACCGCCTTGGCCTCCACTTCTTCGGTGCCGGGCTTGAACTCAACTTTGCCGAAACTGTCGGGCAGCCCTTTTTCCGGCGAATACATGTTACGCATGGACTGGCTGCCCCATTGAGGCCAGTCGGCGGAAAATCCCGGAGTCAAAGCACCAAGCGCCAGCGAAGCTCCGAGCACGCAGCACCAACCTCGAGACTTCGAACGCCGCAGGTTCAACAGCGAACGACAAACATAGAAGGGGCCCCGGGACGCGGCCTTCTCCCCATCCAATGGGCAGAGTGAATCCCCTTCATGGAGGCCTGCTGGTATTAGGGCGCCAGTCCTGGCGGGGTTCAGGATCTGGGAAGTGGGACTTGGAAAGTTATTTCTCATCTCATCATTTTGGTTGGTCCTGGTTAGCTTTCGTTTTTATAGCCGTTCCGAGGTCTGGGACGTAGCCGTTCATTATGGCTGCGGCTTGTCGTGTAAAACAGGGGCCGGAGTTTCCTGGGTGAAATACGCATTCATCTCCTCACGGGATGTAACTCGGCGTTGCTCGCAATAATACCGCAACACGTCGGAGCAGATGTCGTAGCCGTTGAGCCACGCCGCTACGTGAGAGTCAGCATCAACAAATACCTTTTGGAAGAATCCCGGATCCGCGAACGGTTCGGTCAATGGTCCTATTGGGTTGGCAAACAGCGGCCACAAGTCAACCTCGCCGATACAGCCATCCTGAAAGACCGCACGGAGACCGTAGCCGCCGAGCGGGCGAACACCTCTGATCTCGTTTAGGTATTTCAATTTGGCGTCACGCTCACATTATCAATATACACCCTCATATCCTGCGGCGAAAAACCAAACAGGCCGGGCGAGCCGCTCTGGTGCGCGGTCTGGTGCGGTACTTCCAGCGTCCATTTCTCCGGCTCCGGTTCGCCTTTTTTCCAGGCCTTGGCGCGGATCACCCCGGAGCTGTCGGCGGCGATGTCCACACGCGCCTTCAAGCGATACCAGGCGTTCGGCTGCCATTTGAAGTCCTGCGCCACGCGCAGGCGTTCGAGGTTGGAGTTGATTTCGATCTTTTGTTCGTTGCCTTTGAGGACGACGAGGTAACGCTGGTTTATGATGCCGACCTCAGACATTTTGCGGCGATTGCCCTCGCTCATCACGTCGGCCTCAATGGTGTAATTCTTCGCGTCCGGCGCGCCCATGAAGACCGTGGCCCGCTGGAAGAAGCGGTTCGCGATTGTCTTCGCCAGGACTTTACTCCCGTCCTTCTCGCGGACGTCGAATTTGAATCTCGCCCCAATCCATGGCAGCGGCGGATAGGCAAAGGCGGCGCCGTCCGCCGCGTTGGTTTCCGAGAGCGTGAACGACTCGAAGTCCTGGCTCAACGGCGGGTAGGGCAAGACCCGCCCGCGGATATAACCTTTGAGCGCGCCGAGCGTGGCCTCAAAGGCGCCTGCTGATGGGACTGTTTCATTGGCGGCGGTGAGTTGTCCTTCTGCATTGAACGAAGCCTTCATAGTGGATCGCACCCTGGCTGTAGGCGGAATGTAACTGGCCCATTTTAGGGAGCCTGGTTGCCGGACTTCCTCGACGGTGAAACCATTGGCGTCAATGGAACGGGCGCGCAGCACCGCGGTGTGGCCTGGCCGCAGTGCCACCTCGGACGGGATAACTTGAAGAGACTTGGCCGGGCCGGGAGTTGGCCACTTTTCCGGCGGCGGCTCGGGCGGCAGGGCCGGGTTGTCCCCCTTGTTGCCGAAGCAATAAAGGTGGCGCGTGGTCTGAATATAGACCTTGCCGCTGTAGGCCGTTGGTGTCCCAAAGCAGCGGCCATCCAGGGCAATATGTGACAGGATTTCCGGTTTATCCCCGGGCCTAATGATGTAGAAAGCACCCCTGGTTCCCGCCTCGCCCGAATCGGCCTTGGTGGCAGGGTCGTCAAGCATCGGCACGTAGAGCTTGCCATCGGCGAAAAGGGGACAGGCATTGCGTTCCTCCACGCCGAGCCGCAGTTTCCACAAGACGTTGCCCGTGTTGGCATCCACCGCGCATAAGTCGCCTTTCTCCGTCACCAGATAAACCGTGTCGCCGGCGAGGATGGGCGAACTGGCCGAAGTGGACAGGTCATCGGCCCAGAGTTCGACTTTTGAGCGTTCGAGCACGACCGGCCCCGCCGCAGCATTAGTCGGCGCCACATCAAGAATCTTCAACGCGACCATCTGGCCCGGCTCGTATGGGGTGCCATAAACCGCGATCACTTTGTCGTTGTGGTGAACGACCACCGTCGCGTTGATGCCGGCCTTGAAAAGCGTCACCCGCCAGAGCGGCTCCCCCGTCCGCGCATTCACGCACACGACGCTGCCGTCGCCGGTCGCCGAGTAAAACACGCGCTTGCCGCCCAGCCAGCCCAGATACGGATGCGAATAGGAATTGTCCTTGGGCCGGTCACCTGGACTGGAGGCCCAGACCGGATCGCCGGTCCGCTTGTCGAACGCGTAGAAGCGGTCGGCGGCGGGCCCCTGGGCGCCCCAGTTGGCGGTAATGCCGCGCGTGATGACCAGGTCCCGGTCGATCAGCGGCGAGGCCGTCCGGCTGTTGGGGAAAGTCAGCCGCCCGAACTCCTCCATAAGCGAATGTATCCAGAGCAATTTGCCGTCTCCAGTAAAGGCGGCAAGAATGCCCTGAGTGCCCTGGATATACACATTGCCGGTTTCCTCGTCCACCGTCGGACTGGACGTAGCGTAGCGCAGGTAAATCGTGTCACTAAGAAAGTCATTGTAGCGCTGGTCCCAGAGTTTCTTGCCGGTTTCCGCGTCGAAACATGTGACACCTTCCTGCAAGTCAGGGCCATCGCCCAGGTAACCCATGATGTAAAGTTTGCCATCGGCGACGACCGGCGTGGATTGGCCGGGGAAGTCGGCGGTCCAGAGCGCGTCTTTGAGGGTGAGTTTGTCCGGCAGGTTCTTTTCGAAAGAGACGCCGGTCTGTTGCGGGCCGCGCCAGTTGAGCCAACCGCGCGCCGCATCCGCGTTGGTTTCTGAAAGTAGAAAAATTCCGCCGGCGAGCAACCAGCCCGCCGCGCCCAGGGCAGTCGTCACATTCATGGCAATCATGTCTTGCGAAAAACCACGGCTAACTTGCGCCGCAAAAACTTCTTCGGGCCGGGCGTCAATATCCAACACCTGGATTGAGATTGCAACGGAATAATACCCACACGTATAAATTGTCCAGCATGCAGAGCACCCTCACCCTCTCCCTCTCCCATCCGATGGGAGAGGGTAGGGGTGAGGGTGCCCTGCTTGAGCCGCATCACTTTTATGAATGTTACGTCCGGTCGCGCCGGCGCTGAGCAAAGCCGGCGCCGACTCCGCCAGCGCCGACCCGGCGCAAGCTTGCAACATCCTAAACTGCCGATTGATGCCCCGGAGCGCCGGCGCCTTCCGCTGTTGCTGCGACGCGCGTGGTACGGACTCAACCAGGCTTTCCGCAGGCGCATGACGCCGCTGGGCCTGACGCCAGACCAGTTTACCGTCCTGCGCACTCTCCTGGAGAACGAAGGCATCACCCAGCGCGAGTTGACCGAGTTGATGAGCAGCGACCCTAACACCGTGGCTGCGCTGGTGGAACGGATGGAAACGATGGGTTTGGTGGCGAGGCAGACGCGAGAAAAAGATCGGCGTGCGAATTCGCTGCGACTTAAGCCGCTGGGCAAACGCAAATACGAAGCGGCGCGCCAGGTGGCGGTGACCTTGCAAACCCAAGTCCTGAGCACGCTGCCAAGAGACTTGCGCGAAAAGTTTTTGGAACATCTCAATGCCGTAGCCGAAGCCTGCCGCACCGCGGCGGACCAGTCGCCAAGGCGACGCAAGCGTTGAAGGAACGCGGCTGTCTAAGCCCGCGTTCGAAAAATCAAATCCATTGTAGGAGCCGACGTGAGGAGGCTCAAATTTCAGACGATTCGGTCAAGAATCAGAGCCTCCTCACGTCGGCTCCTACAATTTTAAGCACGTTCTCAGCCCGACACGTCATTTTGCCCTCCGTTGGCACGTGGCTCATCAGCCAAGGCCGGCCCGTTGCATGAGGCTTCCGACAACTTTTTCGGCGGCAAAATAGTCGGCGGCGATTTGCGCGGCGGCGCGGCAGTTGCCGGTGTAATCGGTTTCGATGGCGTCAATGGCCGCGAGGATGTGGCTCATAGTTTTGAAGGCGAAGAGGCCTTTGCCGGTGGGAATGAATTTGCTGAAACCGGTTTCCTGGGTGATCACGGGCCGGCCCGCGGCCAGGTAGCAAACGCTGCGGTCGCTGAACCAGCCGGTGTTCGGACGCACGTACTGGTCGCGCGCAACCGTAAACTCGCCGCGCGATTGTTGGATATACGCCCGGTAACGCTCGGCGTCCCTCGAGATGGCCACCGAATCAACCTGCCGCCAACCGTGGTCGCGGAGCAGGCGCTGCACCTCCTCGCCAACGCCGGTCGCCAATTCGAATTGACCATCGCGGCGGCGCGGCAAGTCCAGGAATTTTTCGAATTCGCGGTCTTTGGTCCAATACCAGGTGTCGCCCCGCCATTGCAGGTTCTTGCCTTTGTTGTGCCAGGTCGTGATAGTAGTGTAAGCTGAACCAGCGGCGGCGCCGTGGTTCCACAACTCAATGGCCACGGGCTGGCGCGTCGGCAGCCAGCGGAATTTCTCGATGGGCACGTCGCAATCCGGCGCGCCCAGGTTCTCGCCGAAGCTGAACAGCGTGTCGTGCGCTGCCAGCATTGCGATCATCCCCTGGTCGCCATTGGCAACTTTGATTTGCGAGGCGAACGGGTCCGATTCCACATAAATCCGCCGTTTGCAGGCCAGGTGTTCCTCGCGGATTTCCTGGGCGCCGGTGACGTTCAGGAAGGCATCTGCCTCCTGATAAAGTTGCAGGATTTGTTTCTCGGTCAGCCCATGACATTTGCCGTCTGGATAATTGCCCCGAAAAGCCCAGCGGTCGCCGAAGCCATGGGCCTGGAGCACCGGCACCACTGCTTGGAGATTGCCCGTAACATCGGGTGAGAACTCGTTAAGTTGCGGGTCGTATATCCATCGGCCTGAGTCCTCAATGTAATAGGGATCGTAGCCCAAACGCCGGAGGCCGATCAGGTAATGAAGAAACTGGTAGGTGACGCCGGCAAGCGGGTACCAGAAGAGGATGCCGAAAACGATGATTTTGGCTTTGCCTGGGGGGTGGGCGGACATGGTTCAATTGCTGCGTTGTTACAGAGTCAATTTGATTGCGACGCTGTCCCAGAGCGATGCCCTTGGCTGTAAAGCAGTTACGCCTCTGGCGCAAAACATCAGGCCGCCCAAACCGACGGAGCAAATCAACGGGGAGCAATCTAGCGCGCGGCCCGAAGGATCGCAATGCATCGATCAGGGTTGATCGAAAGATCAGAAAGACACAAAATCCTGTCGTGTACTTGCCGCGTTCCGTTTCCATTTTGATTTTATTGGGCATGGCCATTGTCTCCTGCCAGGCTGGCGGCGCGCCTATGCAGCGCATCGAAGAAACCGCTTTTGGAAAAATGCCGGATGGGACCACCGTGCGGCTTTTCACATTGCGCAACTCCAGGGGCATCACGGCGAAAGTCACCACTTATGGCGCCATCATCACTGAACTGCGCGTTCCGGATCGCCACGGGGCCGCCACGAACGTGCTGCTCGGGGCGGACACCCTCGAGCAATATCTCAAAGGGTTTCCGGCGTCGGCCGCGATCATCGGGCGCGTGGCCAACCGCATCGCCAAGGCGCGATTCTCTCTCGACGGCGTCGAATACAAGCTGCCTGCCAACAATGGCCCGAACCATCTTCACGGGACATTCGGCAGTGTCGTCTGGCAGGCGAAAGTGCTTCCATCCAGCGAGCGAGAAGCGGCGATCCAACTCACTTACCTCAGCGAGGGCGGAGAGGAAGGTTATCCCGGCAACCTCACGGTCAAAGTCACTTACACGCTCACCGACGACAATGAAATGCGGATTGATTACGAGGCCACGACCGACAAAGCCACACCGGTCAATCTCACCAACCACGCCTACTTCAACTTGCGCGGTTTCGGCGACGTGCTCGATCACCAATTGTGGCTCGCCGCCAGCCGTTACACGCCAACTGATGACGAATTAATTCCGACCGGCCAGATCGCGACCGTAAAGGGGACGCCGCTGGATTTCACCACTCCGGCGCGCATCGGCTCACGCATAGACCAGCTCAAGCCCAGGCCGGGCGGTTACGATCACAACTTCGTTCTCGACTCCGGCGGCAAGTCACTTGCGCTGGCCGCGCGGGTCAGCGATCCCCAGAGTGGGCGGGTCATGGAAGTGCGGACGACGGAGCCCGGACTGCAACTCTACACCGGCAACCATCTGCGGCACGGCGGACTTTGCTTCGAGACCCAACACTTCCCGGACTCAGTCAATCAGCCGAAATTTCCCTCCACGATTCTTCGACCTGGACAGACGTTCAAAAGCACGACTGCCTTTGCATTTGCGGTGTTGGACCGTTGAATCACGACCTCAAGAATGTCCCCTGCTGCAATTCCGCGTACGCCTGTTGCAGCTCTTCCTGACTGTTCATGACAATCGGGCCATACCAGGCCACGGGTTCCTGGAGCGGTTTGCCTGACACCAGAAGGAACCGGATGCCGTCCTCGCCCGCCTGCACCTCTACCTCGTCGCCGCGGTCGAACAGCACCAGCGAGCGGTCGTCCGCTTCCTTGGGCGGCGTCGTATCGGCCCAGCCGAGTCCTTCAGTTGGCACCGCCAGCGGGCCCGACGCATTGCAGAAGTTGCCGCCACCGGCAAAAACGTAGGCGAAAGCGTGACGAGTCGTCTCTACGGGAAGCTTCTTGCGCTTGCCGAGCGGCACCGTCACATCCACGTAGATCGGGTCGGACGCTATCCCTTCCACCGGTCCTTTCTTCCCCCAGAACTTCCCGCACACAATCCTCGCGTGCGTGCCATCGTCTTCTGTCACCTGCGGAATTTCGACCGCCTTAATCTCCTGGTAGCGCGGGGCGGTCATCTTCTTTGCCGCCGGCAGGTTTGCCCAGAGTTGAAACCCGTGCATTCGCCCCAAATGGTCGCCCTTGGGCATCTCCTGGTGGATGATGCCTCTGCCTGCCGTCATCCATTGAATGTCGCCCGCGGCAATCGCGCCGTGGTTGCCCATGCTATCGCCGTGCTCGACCGTTCCGGCGAGGACGTAAGTGATCGTTTCGATGCCCCGGTGCGGGTGCCACGGGAAGCCCGCCAGGTAATCCTCGGGAATGTCATTCCGGAAATCATCCAGTAACAGAAAGGGGTCGAAGTCAGACGTGTTGCCAAAGCCGAAGGCCCGGCGCAGATGCACGCCCGCTCCTTCAAGCGTAGGCTTGGATTTAATCAGCCGTTTGATTGGTCGCAGGGACATATCGTCTCCGGTGAGTTCTGGAATTCATTGCCCGCCGAAGCAAGTTGGATTTCGCGTTTGCGGTCTGGGAATTCCACGGAGCAGGCTAGCACCAAAACCCAGTTTGTCAAAATGCCGGGATTCCGGACATTTTGAGCGGCGGTTCTTGCCACACATTCTGCCCTCAAACCGAAACCCTGAAGGGTAACGAGAAAACGGCCCAGGGAAGCGCGTCAGAGAGCGCCACCCTGGCTACGATTGTGGCCGGAGGACGCCGTTCCCACCCTTCAGGTTTCTTTCCTATTCGGGATGAGCAAGAATCTCATCGAACATCGCCTTGAAACTAATCCAGGCATTGTTCGTGGAATTTTTTCCAGTGGCTTTGCCCTGGTAGTCCGTCGAGAGAAATCGGCCGGCGTCAGACCATACCGTCTGCACCACGCCTTGAAAGCGTTCTTTCATTTCCGGCGTCGAACTCGCCCTGAACCTGGCCATATCTTTTACCTGCGCTACGGCAATTTTCGGCGTTCGATAGGCGCACGTCACGATCTGGAACCCCTTCATCGCAAAATAAACGGCGCTTTGATCCGGACGCTCGTAATGCCAATCGCAGATCATCACGTCCTTGGGGATTAGATCAATCGCCCGCCAGGTGTTGTTGTAACTGGCTTCCCACATGCCCAATCCAGATGTTTTGCCGTCCAGCAAGCGATCGCCCCAAATCCATAACCGCCGGCCTTGCCGGGCCAGATGCTCATGAATCAGACGCACTTCGCCGGCGAACAGTTCGGCTTTATCCCGGCCAGAGCACCGCGGACATTTATCGTCGCCGATATAAAAGACTTCATCCATGCCGGCGTGAAAACAGTCTGCTTCAAAAGCATCGCAAAGCTCATCCATCAACGCGAGTACGACCTCGTGAACTTTGGGATGCAGCGGGCAATAACTCTTGCAATAAAGCCCGTCGGGATTGGGCCATTCATATTTGGGCGGCATTTTGATGTACGGCGTCTCGTCGAACTCGGGGTATTCCCGCAGTAGATTTCCGGTGGTGGCAGCCCATGATTGATGGCCCAACAGGTTGATGTGCGGAATAATCCGGATGTTGTTTTTCCTGCACACATTGACGAGCTTTTTTGCGGCTTCCCTGGAAAGCGCTTCGTTGTCCTTTAATTCGGGATGGCTTTGATACTGGTAACGGTAGTCCACTCTTAAGATCAAAGTGTTTACGTGCCGCGGCGCCAGTTCGTCCTGAACAAATGCGATAAACGCATCGAGGGACTTTGAGTTGGGAGCGGCGATACAAAATCCACGGATGGGCATGGCCGTGTCCAGGTCATCGCGAGCATGGCTGGCCGGGCCAATCACCAACAAGATCGCGATCAGAACGGTTTTGATGCAGGAAAAGTTCATGGCGCTTTTTATCAGAGCCGGAGACGAAAACCGATGCGATTCAGAGCTGCAGTGGCGCAAAGGATTACTGCGGCGCAGGCAGCGGAGCGGACGACTGCATGGAGGAGATCGGGTTCGGCGAGGTGGCCATACCAGTCACCCAGGTCGAGCAGGTTAATCGTTGAGGGGAGCATCTCGGAAAGGAGGTACGCCAGCAGAACGTTTTGGCCCGCAACAACCAATGGCCTTGCAATAAAGTGCACGGGTTTCACGTCCGAAAGAAAATAAAGGAGCAGCCAAAGCGCAGCGGTGAAGGCGCAGGCCCAGAGACACCAGGAAGGCGTGGCGTTGTTCTTGTTAATGCCGTAAAGGCCCGTGAGCAGCCACGCCCCGGCCGCAAATCCGGCGATGAACAACAGCGTAAAGCGCGTTCGAGACCAAACTGAACCCTTGTCAGGGGCGCCCAGGGGAATGGCCAGCAGGATGCCGGCAACCGTGATCGCCGCATGTGATCCGAACATCTCGCCGATGCCCAGATACCTGGCGAGCCAGAAATGATCGAAAGCGCCGGTGCGGTCGGCGGGGTAAAGGCACATGAGCAGCACTATGCTTCCTAGCAATGCCGCAAGATTTGCGCGAAAAACCATGAACACAATCGCGCCAACCAGGTAAGCCCAGCCGATGAGTCCGAGAATGCCGTACCATTCGGTGTGGATGTGAAAAGGAGAAAGGGTGATGATGCGATGGCCGTCTTCGCCGCGGAACGCGAATGCCAGACAGGCCAGGCCGAGCAGCCCAACGGCGCGTAATATCACTGAAATAATCCGGAGAGGCTGCGTTTGGTGAGTTGCGGCGCCGGTTTTACGAGGGCCGGAAATCGTGCAAAACGCCAGGATGGCCGAGAGATACATTAGCGTGCACCAGAGCGAACCGGACCACCCCATTATCACGGAGTCGGGTGTTTCATTGACCATCAGGATGCCGATCATGAGCAGCGACAGGACTCGCGTCACCACGTGCAGCAAGGTTTTCCAGCGAGGCTCGCCCTGATTGAGCCGGAAACCGATGGCAGATGGAATGGACATGCCGACAATGAAGAGGAAAGCGGGAAAGACCAAATCAACGAACGTCATGCCACTCTTGCCGTGGAAGTGTTTCATCCATCCCGGAACAATCTTATTCGAGACGCCTGCGAGGTCGTTGACGAATATCATCATGAACATAACCAGGCCGCGCAGGGCGTCTATGGAGGCGATACGCACGCGAGCAGGAATCGGCGTTGAAGGCCCAACATCAGCGTGGGACGCGCCTGGGGAGGTGGTCGCGCGGTCGGAGGCATCCTGGGAAGCGAGCACGAAACAGTCTGTGGACGGGAGAGATTTATTTCAAGGAACGATTATGCTCCGCAGAAGACCTATGGCAACACGCTGGACTTGGTCAAGATTCCAATCCGGCCAAGCCGTCTCAAATACAACTTCATGTCGCGATTCACGCCGCGCGGGTGAACTCATCTTTTCCGCCACACGCTTAAGGCACTGATGTCCGACCCCACTGCGCCCCGCCGGCAAGCGGGGAGAACGCCGGTACGCGCTACGTAGTCGGGCCTAGGTTAACCTCTATCGATTGATCCAAAGCGCTGATGAATCCACGATGCCATTAGATCGAAGTAGCCCGGCGCATAACGTGGAAAGTCCCACGGAGCATCCTTTGGGCGGGTCAGCGTGAGCGTGTGGTCTGCGTTCGCAAACATCTTGAATGTTACATCGCGGTTTCCTGCCGTCTTCAACGTGGTCCAGAGGATTTCCTCGCTTCTCTCAGCCGGCAGATTTATATCGTTGCTGCCCCACATGGCCAGGACCGGAACTGTGACTTTCTCCCAAATGCGGACAGGGTCCAGGAAGAGAAACCAGCGATTGTAATCGGGATTTGTCGGACCTGCCTCGGCAGGCAGGCTGGAGTATGGGAACCAGGATTCCGCGCGCGTCGCCCTTTGTTCCGCCGTGCCTCCGATGTCCAAAGTCACCTGAAAGTAGTTCTGGATCGAGTCGATGCCCTTGCTGAACAACGGACCGGTGCTGGCGGATCGTGCGTTCACGGAATCGTTACGCCCCTGGTCGGCACCGACTTGAACGCGGCCCAGCACGCGAGATACAAGATAACACCGATGATGAAAAACAAGCCGAGCAGGATAAAGCCTATTTGAATACCGAACCGGTTCATGTTCCACTTGTGAGCGAGTCCAGCACACACGCCCCCAATGCTTTTCTCGTCGGAGCTTCTGTAGAAGCCTTCGTAGTCTTTCAGCGTGTAGGCAGGCGGCAGAGTTTGCGGGATGATCGGGGGCAGAGCCATCGCTTTCGGGGCTTCGACAAATAACATAGTCTCCTGGCCGCATGTTGGGCAAGTGACTATTCGATTGTCCGGAGTCAAAATCGCGCGCTCGAAGCTGATTATCCTCCCGCATCGCTGACACGGACACTGCGCATTCATCTTTACGCTTGGCTCAAAAGTTAAGCGTGGTCGTCTGACGCTCCGCTACGTTTGACGTATTCTGCTGGAGCGGCAACTGCCTGGTTGTACTGTCCTTCAAGGCCGCCCAGAGGCATCGCTCTGTGTCGCTCATCACAAGATGCCGTTGCGTAAGAACATGCTCGATGAACTCTTTCGACCGTTTACAGACCGGTGTAAACAAGGTCTCCATGGGCCATGGCTTCGTTATCGCCGTTCTCTCCAGTCGCGCGTAGCTTAGATGGAAAAGGTCTTTATTGAAACGAGCAAGCAAGGGCTTGGGGTCCCCAACGTACAGCGGCTCAGCAGCAAAGCCGAAGTCCTCAGACACAACATCATCGTTCTTACGTTGAGACGCTGCGACCGTGAAGAACCCATAGAGGACACGACAGTGCGCCATCTTTCTGAAGTAAACCGATTCCTCAAGTGCCTTGTTCCACTGCTCATATTGCGGGGTCAGCAGGAGACTCTCGATTTCGTAGTGGACATGTTTGAGCACCCGAGCGACTTGATCTGGTGTTGGGTCCATAGGCAACGCGGCCTCTAAACCTACGGCCCGCAGGTGATGACGAGTTCGTCGCTGAAGTTGCCGATCTCCTCGTCGCTCAGGACATAGACGCATTTGTATTCGCGAAGCTCGGGTTTGGTGGCGACGAACAACGGGCCCTCCGCCGCCGAGGCTATGGAGGGCAGGCGGTCGTCCGCGTAGGGCAGCGAGGTGTCGCGCGCGAGGAATTTGAAATCGGCGACGCCGTCGCCTTGGCATTCTAACAAGAGGAAACGGGCGGAATAGCATTTTCTTTCCCTGCTTTGTCTGTTCGCTGCTGGTGAACTAAGCACACTCGCTCTCATACCATCGGTGCCATTGTGCGCCGCGTGCTTGGGGTGTCAACAGCCTTGTGCTTTTCCTGCCGTTCGCAGGGCGCGGGGAGAGTGTGAGCGCGGCGAGCCTCGGCGTGGGTCCCCTGCGAAACTGGGATCGCGATCAAGAAATCGCAGAAATGAGTGTCGGAGTTCAAGCTTCAACCTGCTCGACCGCGTTTGGCCGTGGAAGCAAGCTAAAGCTTGAACTCCAGCCTAGTAGTAGTGGCGAAGCCTGCACAGAATCAGTCCGATAATCCCGAAGCGCCATCCGCAAAACAGCGGACGGGGGTCGGGGTTGCTCGCCGTTGAAGTGGAGGCCGTTCTGTGATTGAATTGCCTGTGGAATCAAACTGAAAGCTATTGTCGAAGGCCTTGCCGGGTATGCGCCGCATCCTGATTATTTATCCGAACAAGGGGCTTTCAGATTTGGTCAAGCAGGTTCTGCTGGGGGCGTACGAGGTGGAAGGGTTCGAGAAGTACGAGTCCGCGGTAAATTATTTGGTTGCTAACGGAGTTTACGAAGCCGTGCTTTGCGGGTTGGCCGAGCCGACGCGGACAATCGAAGTCTTCGAGAAGGTTGCTGAAGCGTTGGCCCACACGCGCCTGATTCCAATTGCCGATAGCGCGGCGCAGGTGGCGAGGTTTTGCGACGAGTGGAGTGCCGATAAAGGCCGCTATAAGACATCTCGCACGATCGGCCAAGAATGGCTGCCCGAACACTGCACCGCGGGGGAGATCCTCGCGCTGTTTCCCACGGTCATAGAACGGCAACCCGGCGAAACCTCACTCGGAGAAAGTGAGAAAGACGGACCCGTGCCAATGGAGGGTGAATCCGAGGCCGCCGGGCGGGCCCCCGCCCAGGACATCCCGAACCAAAACCCGCTACGCTGCGGGATGGTTGTGGACGGCTACCGGTTGGTTTGCCTCATCGGCCAGGGCGGGTTCGGGGTCACCTGGCGTGCTGAAAATGAGACGACGGCTAAACCTGTGGCCATCAAGTCTGTGGAGGGCCAAGAGCAGGTGAGTCAGGAATTGGCTGCCCTGCGCAAATACGTCCATGTGGCGGAAGGGAGTGAGAACCTCATCCAAGTCTTACATTTGAATCGCGACGCGTTGCGCCTTTGGCTGGTTACGCCTTTGGCCGACTCTTTGAGCGGTGGCGACACCCCGGAGTCTTATAGGCCGTTGTCGCTGGCCAACCAACTCGAGGCCAGAGGCCACCTGTCTGACCAGGAGACGGTCAGGGTTGGGATTGGTATTGCCAGGGCCTTGTCCACTCTTCATCACGCCGGCTTGCTTCACGGCGACGCCACGCCTTTCAATATCCTCCGCGTGCACGGTCGCTGGGTCCTGGCCGACCCTGGCCTCGTTCGTTTTCTCGGCCAGCCAGGAATAACCAGGGATCGAACTTATTACCCAGACCCCCGCGCAATGCGCCCCTGGGATGACCTCTACGCTCTTGGCCTGACAATCTGGGACATGGCTTCGGGCAGATGGGAGATGGCGTCCGGAAAAGAGCGGCTCAGACCGGATCAGAAAATGCTGGACTTTGTTGCGCGGCGCGAGCTTCCAATAGGAAAGTTCGTCTGCCGAGCGCTGGCCGAAAATCCCGAGCATCGTTATATGAATGCGGAAGCGATGATGGAAGATCTTGAGTGGGTGGCGGCTAAACTCGCCACTGACTCGCGCACCCAATCTTCCCTTTACGATCTCCTCCGGCAGCTCCGAGGCGGCTTGCCTCCGCTTGCCTAAGGAGGGCTCCGACTTCCGCCCGTTGTACTGCGCTCGTCCGGGTCCAGTTGCCGGATGACGCGAGCGGGGTTGCCGGCGGCCACGGCATAGGGCGCGACGTCGGTCGTCACTACGGAGCGGGCGCCGATGACGGCCCCCTGGCCGATGCTCACCCCGGGCAGCAAACAGGAGTCGAACCCGATCCAGACGTTTTGGCCAATGTGAATCG